>RRZU012004514.1_pt1 | contig 11834 bp, 6 predicted proteins | sample 2165561 | NCBI WGS metagenome assembly RRZU01 (sample SAMN10456909, study PRJNA506462) | wastewater metagenome | isolation source: wastewater sludge | place: USA: Moscow, Idaho | reverse complement strand
CCTCCAGCACGTAGGACGCGATTGCTTCGACGGCAGGATCGGTGCGCTGGAGCAGGTTCTCCCCCTTGGCGACGGGGAAGTCGTCGAGGAAGGTCAGGGTGCCCGCGCGTCCGGGCGGGAGTGCGTCCAGCAGGCCACCGGGGAGTGCCCCGGTGGAGGCGGTGAAGCCGCGCGGTTGGGGCCGGATGGTGGAGCCGAGCGCGGTCAGCGCCTGGCGGGTGAAGGCCCGCACGTCGGCGTGGGTGCCTAGGTTGGCTCGGATCTCGGCGACCTCGTCGGCCACCTCCTTCGGATGGATGGTGCGCTGGGCGAATTTAGTGCGCGACTGCTTCTCGCGCTCGGCGGCGCTGCGCCACTCGCGGTCGAGGTCGGCGGCCTTCTGCTCGTACTCGAAGTCGAGGGTGTCCTGGGCGTGGTCGGCGCCGCGCAGGATCAGGCCTTCCATCAGGGCCTCCAGGACGGCGTCGCTGTTGTCGGGCACCGGGACGGACACGCCGGTTGCCTTGCGGATCGCCTCGTGCTTGCGCAGCAGCACGTCGAGGACGATGCCGTCGATGTGGTTGTCCTTGCCGTACAGGGTGACGGCGCGGACGATGTCGCGCTGTTGGCCGAACCGGTCGACGCGTCCCTCGCGTTGTTCGTGCCGTGTGGGGTTCCAGGCCAGGTCGTAGTGGACGACGGCCTGGAACTGGTCCTGCAGGTTCACGCCTTCGGACAGGCAGTCGGTCGCCACCAGGACGCGGGGTCCTTCCCACTCGGCCAGTTCGGCGATGCGGGCCACCCGCTCGGAGGGGGGCAGCGTACCGGTGACCCGCTCCACCTTGGTGCCCTTACCGAGCGCCTTGGTCAGGTGTTCGGCAACGTACTCGGCGGTATCGATGAACCGGCAGAACACGATGGGGGCGTAGCCGTCGGCGAGCAGCGCCTTGACCTCGGTGGTGATGGCGTTGAGCTTGCGGTCGTTGGTGCCCTCCAGCGCCTTGGCGCGAGCGAGGAAGGCCCGCAGCTTGCGCTGCGGCGGGGTGCCCGACTCGGTCGAGGCATCGCCGCCGGGGGTGACGTCCACGGACTCGAGCGCCTCGTCATCGGCCAGATCGAGGACGGCGGAGCGGCCCAGGGCGTCCGCCTCGGCGACCGACTCGCCACCCAGGCTCGCCGAGCGGGTAGCGAGGGTCTGCTGGGCCGCGCGCGGCGAGGACGCCAGCGCCCGCAGCAAGGCCAACACCGACCACCAGTTGACCCGCGTCTCGCGGGCCCCGCGGGAGCCTCGCACCGTCTCGCGAGCGTAGGCGAGAACGTCGTCGAACAGGTCGCGATACTCCTGGGACAGCTGGTAGGCAACCTCCTTGGAGTGCCGGTCGGAGGGGAACGGGGTGTTCTCGTCGAGGTAGTGCCGGATGTCGGCGCGGCGACGCTGGACGAAGTGGCGGGCCAGCAGTTCCCGGCCGCGGGCCTGATCGAGGTCAAGATCGTGCAGGGCCGGGTCGAGCAGGCCGAGCAGGTTGCGGAAGGTCTCGTCCTTGCCGCTGTGAGGGGTAGCCGTGACGAGGATCAGGTGCCGGGAGGCGTCCTGCGCGAGGGCACGGACCAGGTCGTAACGTTGGCTGCGAGCCCGGCCGCCGGGGCCGCCGTCGGCGACGCAGGTGTGCGCTTCGTCGACGATGACCAGGTCGGGGCAGGTGCGCAGGAACTCGCTGCGGCGCCGGTCGGACTTGATGAAGTCGGTCGACACCACCGTGAGCGGGAAGCGTTCGAAGACCGATTCGCCGCCGATGCATTGGCGCTCCAGCCGCCGCACCGTGCTCGGCAGGACGAGTTCGGCCTCAAGCCCGAACTTGTCGCGCAGTTCGCCGGCCCACTGCTCGGCCAGCGCCGGGGAGCAGAGCACGGTGAGTGCTCTGGCCTGGCCGAGGGCGAGCAGCTCGGTCGCGACCAGGCCGGCCTCGACGGTCTTGCCGATGCCGACGTCGTCGGCGATCAGTAGCCGGACGGTCTCTTGGCGCAGCGCCATCAGCAGGGGCACCAACTGGTAGGCGCGCGGCTCGACGGCGATGTTGCCCAGCGACCGGAACGGGCCCGCGCTGGAGCGAAACCCGATCCGCAACGCGCTGCGCAGCAACCGGGCGCTCGCGTCGTCGCCGAGATCGTCAGGTGTCGGGGGCGGGAAGGATGCTGGCGCCACAGGTTCGATGGCCGGGAGGACGCCGGCGACGTCGTCGTCCGTGCCGCCGAGGGGGCGTAGCACGAGGAAGTCGTCGGTGCTGTCGGGCAGCACCACCCACTCCCGACCCCGGGCAGCCACCAGACTGCCCACCGCGTAGGTCGTCACGACAGCCGTCCCTTCCCGAACACCTCGGCGTGCTCGCGGATCGTGGTGAGCCAGTCGTCGCCGATGACGAAGCGCAGGTAGCCGTAGCCCGCCTCGAGAAGCCGCTCCTGCACGGCGGCGTCGTCGGCGGCCTTGTCGTCGCGCTCATGCACCGGGCCGTCGATGAAGACAGCGATGCCGGCCTCGGTGTAGAAGAAGTCGGGGCGGCAGCGAGCGTCCTCGAGGAACGGCTGGGCCACGTCCGGCAGCCGGAAGTCCCCCTGGAGGAGCGTCCGTACCCAGTCGCGTTCGAGGTCGGTGTCCGCCTGCCGCATCAACTCGTCGGCATGCGATCCCCTTGGGAGGTCGGACGCCGACGAGCTGGTCCGCGAGCGTGCGAGCCTGAGCAGGAGGTCGCGGACCAGGTGGCGGTTGATCGCCGCGTGTTCGAGCTGGTTGCCGTAGGAGAGCAGGCAGTCGTAGCAGGCGCGTTCGCAGTGGTCGGCTCCCCCGTCACGGCGGCTGAGGTCCTCGCCGGTGTCGGGGTCGAAGTGGGCGATCTCCAGCGCGGTGCGGGCGGCGATCGCGACGGCGTCCGGTTCGGCCTGCAGGCGGCGCAGGATGCCGGCGCCACCCTCGGCGGACTCGGTGAACAGCATGCGCCCGCGGTGCTGGTCATCGGGCAAGGCCTCGCTGGCCAACTCGGAATCCTCCAGCTGGAACGCCGCCTCGATGCCGCGCTCCAGGGCGTAGCGCAAGGTGGTCGCGACCTCGTCGGGCACGGCGTCCGCCAACCGCACTACCAGGATGTTGCGCCGGTCCTCGACATAGGGAATAACGCGGATCGCCCGCTCGTCGTCGGCGCTGGCGTCGCCGTTGTCGGCCTCGGCCTCGGCGCCGGCCTTGTCGGGCAGCCATTGGCCCTTGACGGGGTCGAGGTAGAAGCCGATCTCGCTGGGATCCTTGCGGCGGCGGCGTCCGCGGTTGGTGACCCGTACCTGGGCCGTGTCGCCGTAGGCCAGTTCCGCCAGGGGCGCCCCATCGGCGGTGACCTCGCCGATCAGCTTGCCGGAGCGTGAGCCGTGCTGGCTGAACCGGTAGGAGGTCTGGAGTTCGAAGCCGGCCTTGCGGCGTTCCTCCTCGTCGCTGGAGATCCGCTCGCGGCGCCGCGTGTAGACGGTGGTGAGTTGCATGAGCCCGTTCGTGATCGCGCCGAGCCCCTCGCCGCAGTTCTCGCACACGTCGAGGCCGGCCCGACGGTCGTGGTGGTAGCCGCAGGACTCGCAGCGGCGGGCCTCGGAGGTGTCGACGGTGGCCTGGCCGCTGGGTGAGAGCGGCACCTGGACGCGGTTGACCTCGTAGCGGGCGCCCTCGTGGTAGATGAGGGCGCCAGGGCCAAACTCCGAGATGGCCAAGAACCGGGGGCGCTGCAGGTAGTCGCCACCGTCACGGGGCCCGAAGGAGCCGCGCACCGCCGGGATGTAGGCCGCCAACGGCAACCGCGGGAAGCTGTAGCCGGGCAGGAACCCCTCGGAGGCGAAGTAGCGATAGGTGTAGAAGTCCGAGTGGCCAGTCTGGTCGTCCTCGTTGCGGAGCAGCCGCAACTGGTTCTCGGCCTCGCGGCGGCGGGTCTGGGCCGCCAGCCTCGCGTTCGGCGAGACGTTGCTCTCCAGGACGATGCGGTTCTGCGCCTCCTGGTCGGCCAGCGCCGCCCAGTAGAGCTGTCGCCACCGCCCGCATGCCTCGTCGAGGTTGCGGGGCGCTGCGCGCACGACGTCAGCCACCCAGTCGTCGTGCCACCAGGCGGTCGCCCGTAGGTCGTCCAGCATCGGGGCCACGATTGCCTGCGCGTGCTGGGTGGCCCGGCGCACTGCGTCCGGGTCGGCGAAGGCGTGGGCCTTCTCGGGCTTCATTACCAGCGAGGGAGTCGCGCCCTCGGCGTCCAGCAGTTGGGTCATCCGCGACTCGAGGCTCTCCCCCGTCTCGGCCAGCCACACCGCTTGGACGTGGCTGCGCAGCAAGGCCTCGTTGCCCAGGTCGAGGCGCGGGGCCGCGACCGCCCCGGCCACCATGTCGGCCGAGCGGCGGAAGTAGTACTGGTCGTGGGAGTTGCCGGTGGCGCAGTAGGTGAGCACCAGCGCTGGCTGGCCCGAGCGACCGGCCCGGCCGCTGCGCTGGGCGTAGTTCGCGGGCGTCGGCGGCACATTCCGCAGACCGACCGCGTTCAGGCTCGAGATGTCGACGCCCAATTCCATGGTCGGCGAGCAGTACAGCAGCGGGAGCGTGCCCTTGCGGAAGGCGCGTTCGCGTTCCTCGCGCTGCACCGGGTCCACCTGGGCGGTGTGTTCGCGGGCGGCCAGGCCGCGCAGCTCGCGAGCCACCTCGGTGTAGAGGGAGCGGAAGAAGGCGTTGACGCGGCCGCCGGTGTCGGCGTCCACGGTCTTGCGGATCGGGTCGGGCGCCGCGGTCGTCCCGTCGCCCGCGGCCCACACCAGCGAGGACGCCCTGAGCCGGTAACCCCGGGCGCCGTCGACGTCCACCTCGGTGAGGATCCCGGCCCGGGTCAGCACGTGCAGGATCTCCTGGATGAGCCGCTGCGCGTCGTCGGTGTTCAGCGTGCCCGCGAACCCCGGGAACTGGTTCGGACGCCGCAGGTAGCGCCCCATCGCCGATCGCCCGGTCAGGTGCAGGTCGTTGCGTCCCTTGCCGGGGCGGCTCGAGAACGCGAAGACGGTGCCCAGGGACGCCACCGGTTCATTCGGCGGCATCGCCCACACGCCGGTCAGCTCCTGCTGCGACTGACGCTGGATGCGCTCGAACCCTGTCAACGAGAGACAGCCGACGTCTACGGCGAGCACCTTGCGGAACTCGTCGAGGACGATCCGGCACAGCTCCTCGCGATGCCCGTCGCGCGCGTCCCGAAGCGGCTCCGGTGCGGCGGCCCACAGGGCCTGATCAGCGGCGATCTCCGACAGCGACTCATAGCCGACCCGCAACAGTCCGGTCTGTTCGAGGTTGGGCATGGTGATCCGCCAGCCGCGCTGCAGGTCGAGGTACAGGCGGTACTCGACGAGCTCGCGCAGCGCCTTCTCCGCACGCGTCCGAGCGGCATACACGGCGTCCGGGGCTGCCGCGAAATCGGCGAACTCAAGGCCCAGCGCGTCCACCACCCGGGCCGCCACCACCTCGTGAGTGAGCCCGCCCGGGGCGTCGGTCATGGCCTTGTGCAGCGCGCCGCGCAGCTGGGCGACCTGGACGAAGTCATTGAGGTGGCCGGCCTGCAGACTGGCGTCCTGCCGGTTGTCGACGAACGTGAGCAGCTTGCGTGCATCGGCCGGGAGTTCATCGGCTGGCACGTCTCGCAGGGCGCGCACCAGGCTGGTGCTCAGGACGGAGATCGCCGAGCTACGGCCTTCGGCGTCCAGGGTGACGAGCTTGGAGAAATCGCGACCGCGGACCTGCTCGTAACTGACCTGGCAGGCCAGACAGAAAGTGAATGGGGCCGGGATGAACGCCGCTGCGACCCCGCCGACGTCGACCTTGTGTCCTGCCACATCGACCCGGACCCGCTTAGGCAGGTACTTCACCTTGTTCGGCAGGGTGGCATCATCGGGGCCGACCCAGGAGTCGGGCAGGCGGCCCTCCTTGATCGGATCCGCCGGCCAGGGGAAATCGGTAGAGACGTAGAGGTAGCCGTCCACGGCGTCGCCGGCGGTCACGTCCCGCGACGAACGGGGCGCGTACGTCGTCTCGCCGCCCCTGGTGATTCGCTTGACCACGGCGTACTCCTGGCCGCACTCGCGGCAGAAGGCCAGCGGGAACAACAACTTCTCCGGGGCCGACGGCACAGCCACCTGATACTTCGAGGTGATGTAGCGGGAATCCCCCGGTTCGAGGGAAACGTGAAGGGTATCCCCCTTGGACAGGAACTGGTGGAGCCGGAACGCAAACAGCGGCCTACCCGTCTCGGCATCGCGCACCCGGGAACCGGTGAGCAGCGCCTGCCGGATCGTGTCGTGGCAGTCCTGGATCGGGACGTTCGTCGCATTCGCCAAGGCCGGCGCCGCGTCCTCCTGCAGCCGCCGCGGCGTCTGCCGGACGAGGCGGCCAGTTCCGGGTTCGGTGGCGAGCCCGAACGTTGACTCGATCCAGGACGCCAGCGGTGAGGCCGCCAACTCGTCGTAGCTGGTCGGGATAGCTGAGGTGATCGCCTTCGTGAGCGCGGGGACGTCCGCTGCCCCGGAAGGGCTGGTCGCCCTTGTCAGGGTCTCGCCGATCACGTGGTCCGGGCGCACGTCGGCGCCGAAGATCCGGGATGCGACGTCCGCGACCGTCCGTTTCTGGTCCGCGGTCGACCCGCCGGAGGCCATCGTCGCCGACGTGCCGATGCACTGGAGATCGGGTGACGAGCACGCTTCCCGGACGCGTCGCACCAGCATCGCAACGTCGGCACCTTGGCGTCCGCGATAGGTGTGCAGCTCGTCGAGGACGAGGAACTGCAGCCCCTTCGCGGCCTTGACCAGCTTGCGCCGCTCCTCAGGCCGGGTGAGCACCAACTCGAGCATGACGTAGTTGGTGAGCAGGATGTCGGGCGGGTTGGCGAGAATGCGATCGCGTTCTTAGCCGCGCTCCTGCCCGGTGTACCGGGCGAACGTGACCGGCTCGCGGCCGACTCCGTAACCGTTGACGAGGAACTTCTCGAGTTCCCCTAGCTGTGAATTCGCCAGAGCATTCATCGGGTAGACGATGATCGCCTTCACCCCGGGAACCTTCGGTTGGCGCAGCACGTGGTCGACGATCGGGACGATGTAGGCCAGCGACTTGCCCGAGCCGGTGCCGGTGGTCAGGACGTAGCTCTCCCCCTTCTGAGCAACCTCGACGGCTTGACGCTGGTGCCGGTGAAGGGTGATTGGTGCCACCCCTTGGTCCTCGATGGTGGACTTGACCCGAAAGATGCGCGAGCACTCGGCGTCCAGTAGGCCTTCCCGGACGAGATCATCGACGCGCCCGCCGACCTCGAAGGCAGGATTCAGCGAGATCCAGGGTTCAGGCCACTGCCGATCAGCGTCGAGTTCGTCCTGGTAGAACTGCTTGAGGATGGGGTCCTTGATGTCGATGGCCGATGTCGTGAACTCGCGATAGTCGTCGATGACCTTGTCGCGCACCTGAAAGACGTCCATGCAACCTCTCCCCCATCTTGATGGCACTCTAGTCCGCAGGGGCTTGCCAATAGCGCAGGCAAGGGCCGCCGTGGACTGGCGGCCCTGTCGTGTCGCTGGGAGTCAGAAGGGCGAATGGCGATGCTGGCGCTGCCGCCCTCGGCAGAATTGCTCGAGCGCTTGGGGCATCAGGTGGCCGACGCCCTCGCGGCCCCCCAGGATCCGGTAGGCGGTGGGCGCGGGGATCGGGCTGTGGCGAGTGAGGTGGCTGATGGCCCAGATGGCTTCGTAGGCCACCTCAGGCCAGCCGGCGATCCGCTCGCTGCCCTCGTCGTTCAAGTCCTACGGGGATGCCGAGGAGCGCCTGGGCCCGACGGCGGAGCAGGTACGGGACCAGATTCGCCTGGCCACCAAGGCGACGCCGCGCCGCGCCGAGGACGCCTGGCGCGACCTGAACCGCTCCCTGGAACTGCTACGCACCGATCACGTGGATCTGTGGCAGATACACCTCGATGTGCGACCTGACCGCACTGGACGCCGTGTTCGCACCCGAAGGGGCGCTCGAAGCGTTCGTGCGCGCCAAGGACGAAGGCAGCGTGAACTGGGTCGGCGTCACCGGTCACACCGAGCAGGCCCCGGTCGTCCACGCCGAGGCGCTGCGCCGCCGCGACTTCGACTCGATCTTCGTGTAACCGCCGACCGCGGTCAGCCGGCCAGGATCCGCTGTTTTTGCACCTCGAACTCTGCGGGGGTGAGCACCCCACTGTCCCGAAGCTGGGCCAGTTGAGTTAATTGCTCCACCACGGAGGGCCCTGCCGGATTGGCCTGTACGGCGACGACCTGAGGCGCCGGCATCGCCTGCAGGTGCTGGCTCGCCGCGGCCGCATCCTGTGCGGCCCACTGGTGCTGTTGGCGCCGATGCACCGAGCCGACCACTCGGGTGGCCACCGCCGCCTTGGCGGCTGTCTTGAGCAGACCCATCTCAGTTCGTCCCCTCTTCTTCTTCGCCCAGGAGGCGTTCGAGTTCTGCCAGGTCGACCCCGCCCGCGACTACCTCGCTGCCACCAACGGCAGACCACGCATCTGCGGCGGAGGCGAGCGTCCGGTCCTCGTAGACGAACGCGACCGCAAACCGTCCGGGTTCGAGGGCGCTGGCGATGTCGGTCAGGTCCACCTCGTCGAGGATGTCGGACTCGGCGCCCGTCAGCTGATCCATCCCGCTGACCTCGGCGAACGGCAGCAACCGCGCGCTGCCGTCGGGGGCAAGACCAACCACTTCGACGTCCAGCACCTCGATCAACCCGGCTGCCACCCGATCCAGGACGGCCTGCACACCAGTCGCGACCGATGCGCCTTCGGGGAATGAGTACACCAAGTAGCCGATCGGGCCGGCGAATTCGTCCGTTGCCATGTGCGCTCCTCTCGTTTGTTGCTTCGACCCTACCCGGACGGCCCCTTGCGGTCGGTCAATACCGGATGATGACCACAACGGCGGGGACGCAAGACGGCAAGACCGGTTGTGATTGCACTGTTCGTGCTCGCGATGGTGGTCGTCATCGTCGGTGTGGACATTCTCATCTTCAGGACCCATCCGTGGGAGCGGCTGGCCGCCAACATCGGAATCGTCCTGCTGTTCGGGGCCTTCTACTTCAGGTTCTTCGGCGGTTCCTGACCTGGACCGGGGGCATCCGCACGCACGCGGAACCGCTCAGTACGTGGCGATCCCGCGCGAGGAGAAGATCTCCCGCGTCCGCCGGATCAGGTCCGGCGAGGGTGGCTCGGTGTCGGCGAGCTTGTAGGGCAAGCCGAGTTCGGCCCACTTACCGCGTCCCATCTGGTGGAAGGGCAGCACCTCGACCCGCGTGACGGTGGACAGACTGGCCGCGTAGTCCGCGATGGGCTCGATGGTCGCGGGGTCGTCTGTCAGCCCGGGCACGAGGACGAACCGAATCCAGATCTCGACCCCGGACGCCGCCAGACGGCGTCCGAAGTCGAGCGTCGGCTGCAGGCTTCGCCCCCCGGTCACACGGCGATAGGTCTCGTCGTCGCCCGCCTTGACGTCCAGGAGAGCGAGGTCGATGTTCGCCAGAAGTGCATCGTCGACGTTGGGTCCGGCGAAGCCCGAGGTGTCGATCGCCGTGTGGATGCCCTTCTCCTTCGCGCCCGCGAACACGCGGCCCACGAAAGCGGGCTGCAGCAACGCCTCCCCCCCGGACAGGGTCAGCCCGCCTCCCGTCGCCTTGAACACGCCCCGGTAACGCTTGATCCGCTTCAACAGGTCGTCGACCCGCACCGGCAGTCCACGGTGGCCGGCGAGCATATCCGGGTTATGGCAGTACTGGCACCTCAGCGGGCAGCCAGCGAGGAAGACGGTCATCCTCGTCCCCGGACCGTCCACGGCCGTGACCAACTCCCACGAGTGCACGATCCCCACCTCGCCGGTGCGCTGGGCGCTGAACAGTGCACGACGCGGTAGCCCCGTCACCACGGGGATATCACCGAGGGACGCCGTCTGCAGACGTTCCTCGACCTTGCGGGCCTTCTTCTCCTTCGTGCCCGCAGGCTCGGCCTCAGACGGACTCGTGGAAGGTGCGGGAGAGGACATCAAGTTGCTGCTCGCGCGTGAGCTTGACGAAGTTGACCGCATAGCCTGACACGCGGATGGTCAACTGGGGGTATTTCTCCGGATTCTCCATGGCGTCCACGAGGGTCTCGCGGTTCAGCACGTTGATGTTCGCGTGGTAGAGGCCCTCGGCAATGCCGGCGTCCAAGATGCCGATCAGGTTCCCGACGCGCTCCTGTTGGGTGCGGCCCAAGGCGGGGGGCGTGATGGTGTTGGTCAGCGAGATCCCGTCGAGCGCATCGCCGTAGTCGATCTTGCCGACGCTCAGCATGGACGCCAGCATGCCGTGGGTATCGCGGCCGTTCTCCGGGTTCGCGCCGGGGGCGAACGGGGTGCCTGCCTCGTGGCCGCAGGGGAACGCTCCCGTGGCCTTGCCGTAGACGACGTTCGATGTGATCGTGAGCACCGACTGGGTGGGGATGGCGTCCCGGTACAACTTGATGGCGCGGATCTTCTCCATCACCGTCGAGACGACCTTGACCGCCAACTGGTCGGCTCGGTCGTCGTCGTTGCCGTACATCGGGAACTCACCCACGGTCCGGTAGTCGACGACCAGCCCGGTGGCGTCCCGAGCCGGGGTCCCCTCGGCGTACTTGATGGCCGACAGCGAATCGGCCACGATCGACAAACCTGCGATGCCGCAGCCCATGGTCCGGAGGACCTCGTGGTCGTGCAGCGCCATCTCGATTGCCTCGTAGGCGTACTTGTCATGGCAGTAGTGGATGATGTTCAGGGCCTCGACGTAGGTGCCGACCGCCTCGGTGAGCATCTCGTCGAACTTCGCCCACACCGCTTCGAAGTCAAGCGGGCCGTCGCCGCCGATCGGGTCGTGACCGGGGACGATCATCTTGCCTGACACCTCGTCGCGTCCGCCGTTGATCGCGTAGAGCAGAGCCTTGGCGCAGTTGAGGCGGGCCCCGAAGAACTGCATCTGCTTGCCGATGGCCATGGGTGAGACACAACATGCGATGCCCGTGTCATCGCCCCAATGGCCGCGGATCTCGCAGTCGGACTCGTACTGGATCGCCGAGGTCTCGATTGAGATCAGGCTGCAGAACTCCTTGTAGCCCTTGGGGAGAGACGCGTCCCAGTAGACGGTGATGTTCGGCTCGGGTGCCGGGCCCAGGTTGCGGAGCGTCTGCAGGAGCCGGAAGGACGTCTTGGTCACGAGCGGCCGGCCGTCGTTGGCGAACCCGCCGTCGGACCAGGTGGCCCAGTAGGGGTCGCCGGAGAAGATCTGGTCGTAGTCGATCGTGCGGAGGAAGCGCACGATCCGCAGCTTGGTGACCAGCGCGTCGATGATCTCCTGCGCCTGGGCTTCGGTCAGGATCCCGGCCGCGAAGTCGCGCTCGGCGTAGACGTCGAAGAATCCGGACAGGCGGCCGATACTCATGGCGGCGCCGTCCTGGGACTTCACGGACGCCAAGTAGGCGAGGTAGGTCCACTGGACGGCCTCGTGGAAGGTGCGCGCTGGACGCGAGAGGTCGAAGCCGTACAGGGTGCCGAGGGTCTTGAGCTTCTTAAGCGCCTTGATCTGGTCGGCGTGCTCCTCGCGGTAGCGGGCCCAGTGGTAGCTGAATTCTTGGCCCAACACCTCGTCCGCGTCGGCCTTCTCTTCGCTCTTTTTCTTCTTCTTCTTCGCGGGTGCTGCGGCCTCGGCCTCTTTCACCGGAGCCTTCGGCGCGGGGGCAGGCGCGTCCTTCTTTCGCGTGAGGAAGAGCATCGCGGCGCCGCCGCCCAAAAT
>RRZU013396944.1_pt1 | contig 11835 bp, 11 predicted proteins | sample 2165561 | NCBI WGS metagenome assembly RRZU01 (sample SAMN10456909, study PRJNA506462) | wastewater metagenome | isolation source: wastewater sludge | place: USA: Moscow, Idaho | reverse complement strand
TTGTTTTCCAGCTATTGTATCTGTATCCATAGCTGATATACATATTTCTCATCATTCTATAGTTGATAGAATATTTATAATCTTTTGCTTCATCATCACCTATTGCAAGAACTGAAGTTTCCGCTTTTAAAACTGTATTTACAGGATATAAATCAATTTTTAAAGCAATATAAGGAAGAGGAATAATATTTTCAGGACCCTTTATTGTCACATTCATACTTGGATCTAAATTCTCTTTAATTGTTTGTGTATAGTCGATTTTTTTCAAGTTTAATCCAAGATCAAATTCAAATATACTTTGCTGTAGGTATCCATAAAGAATAGTATTTAGTTCACTGTATTTTATAGTTGATGATGTACTTCCATTGAATCCATTTGTATTAGTTACAGATGTTGCATTGGGTTGATAGATTAATTTTGCAGTTGCTATATCACCATCAGCAGAAGAATTTAAAGTAAAATAATTTACATAAATATTTGGAAGCCAACTATAATCATTTTTTAAATCAAGTCCAAAAGATGTCACATTTTTTTTCTCGTCAAACCCTAAATCATCTTTAAAATTTGTAGTCGAAACAGTATTTTTGATATTTCCATCAAGTTTTGTACTCCAAACACCAGCCTCAATCGCAATATTTCCAAGAGTTGGGTCATCAATCTCGTAAGCATTCAACATTGTTGCACTTAAAAGTGATAAAAAAAGTTTTAATTTAAATTGTTTCATATCTATTGTCCTTATATTTTTTGCAAAAAGTTTTTGATTTTAGCTAATTTTAGATTAAGAATACATCTTCTACAAAATATCATGAAGAGTATTCGATTTTTTCATCCACTCTTGTATCGCTTCATAGTTTTCATCACGTAGCATTTGTTTGATATCCGCTATTTGTTTTTCATAGATATCTAAACTTTCCAATAAATTTTTTCTATTTTGTCTAAAAATATTGCTCCACATATGAGGTGAACTCTTAGCAATTCTACTCATATCCTTAAACCCACCAGCAGCAAGAGAGATGATGTCTTTTGGTGATTCATGGTTCATAACCATATTTGCTAAAGCAAAAGAGAGTGCATGGGGAAGATGTGACATATAGCAAGCATGAACATCATGTTCATATGAATTCATAAATACAAGCTTCATCTTTAGGGTCTCAAATATTTTGATAGCCCTATTTTTATGAATTTCACCTGCACTTTCAAGGTCACATAAAACCATTGTTTTATTTTCATATAACTCATCAATTGCTGCACTTGGTCCAAATTTTTCAGTTCCCGTCATAGGATGTGCTGGAATATAGTTGTTTTTGAGTTCATTAGGGATACTTTTGACTATCAACTCTTTTGTACTTCCAAAATCTATAATGGTTGTGTTGTATTTCACACAATCTTGTAGTTTTGGTAAAAATGCAATAATTGCATCTACGGGGATACAAAGAACAATCATATCACACTGTACGAGCTCTTCGAGTTCTATAATTTCATCCACTAAACCAAGCTCTATCGCCTCTTTTTGATGATGTGGGTTATGGTCATATCCCACTATTTTTGAAGCAAGATTGTACTTTTTTAAAGCCTTTCCAAAAGAACCACCCATCAATCCCAAACCAACTATTCCTATCTTCACTATCTTTTCCTCTATTTTTTTTGAATTTTATCTTATAGTAGTTTAATCCCAAATTGACATATATTTTTCATCAAGTTCTTATTATATTCTTTTAGGTACAATCCAACCTATTTTAAAAAAGAGGAAAAGACTTGAAAAGATTATTTTCTATCGCATTACTATCAACTATTTCATATGGAACTACTACAACTACAAAAGAGATTAAACTAAGTGGACTTACTCAAATATCAGAAAAATTGGCATTTGAAAGGATAAATTCAAATAAAGATGACCTCAATCAAGTAATAAAAACTTTTTATAAAATGGGCTATTTTACTAATATAGAAGTAGTAGAAGAAGAGAAAACTATCAATATTAATTTTACAGAAAAACCTTTTATTGTCAATATCGAAATGGAAGGGTATAAAACAAGAGAAGAGGACTTAAAAGAGCTCTACAAAATAATGAAAATCAAAAAAGGTTCAATGTTTACCGAAAAAAAACTTCTTGAAGCAAAAAATATTTTACTTAGTGAACTTAAAAAAGAGGGATACATAAACTCTGTTGTTGAAGTAGAGGAAAATCTCATAAACCCACAAAGTATCTCTATCAAGTTTATGGTAAATAAGGGTGCTGAGGTTATTATCAAAAAAGTGAATTATATCGGTGCAAAAGAGTTAGGGAAAGAGCAATTTGTAGAAAATACTGCAAACAAAGAGGAAGATACTATTTCGTGGTGGTTTGGACATAATGATGGTGTTATGCAATTTAGCCAACTTGAATATGACAATCATAGAATTAAAGATATCTATCTTCAAAATGGTTTTTTAGATGCAAGGGTTGATAGTGGATTTTCTAAAATAGATTTCAATACAAATACAGCTGAAATCGACTTTGCTATCAGTGAAGGTCCAAAATACAAAATAAATAATATCCTTATCTATACAGATGAAACTATCGTTCCCCTTGAAGAGCTAACAGCTGGTCTTAGGGAACAAAAAGAGAAAACATTTAATATTGCACTTTTACGAAAAGATGTTGAATTTATAAGAACAAAAATAGCAAATAAAGGATATGCATTTACAGAAGTCAATTATGATATTCGAAAAAATAAAGAGAATCAAACAGCTGATATTATTTTTAATGTAACTCCTGGAGAAAAAGTATATATCAACGATGTTATCATAGCTGGAAATACAAGAACACTTGATAGAGTTATAAGACGAAATGTCTATTTAGCACCAAAAGACTTGTTTAATTTAACAGATTTTGAAGATTCAAAGGGTGCTTTAAATAGAACAGGATTTTTCCAAAGTGTAGAGCTCAAACAAAAAAGAGTTTCAAATAATCTTATGGATTTGGTAGTAGAAGTAAGTGAAGCACCAACTGGAAATTTAGTGCTTGGTGGGGGTTATGGAAGTTATGATGGTTGGATGATTAATGCTTCAGTTAATGATAAAAACATCTTTGGAAGCGGACTTGATCTTGGGTTTTCATTGGAACATTCAGGTAAAAAAGATACGGCGAAAATATCTCTTAACAATCCTGCTTTAAATGATGGAATTTATAGTGGAAGTTTTAGTGTTTATAAAGATACATCAACAATAACAGCTTCAACAACATCAACAGATGGAGATCAAGAAACAAATACTCTTGGTGGAAGTTTAGGAATTGGAAGAGCGATAGGTCGTCATATTAGAATTGGTTCTGTGTATGCTATTGAAAAAAGTGATGTAACCTATTCTATAAATGCAACAAAAAATGAAATTTATACTACAAGCTCAATCACTCCGTATATAAGCTTCAATAATACAGATAGTTTTTATACTCCAAGAAGAGGAATATCGGCAAATGCAAGTTTAAAATATGCAGGAATTGGTGGAGATGCACACTATCTACTCAATACAAATAGTCTAAAGTACTTTTATGGATTTAATGATTTGTTAGATTTTGATATGATTTTTAGATACAAAACAACATTAAAAATTTTACAAGATTTAGGCGAGATACCTGATGGAACAACATTTTACCTTGGGGGTCCTACAAGTGTAAGAGGATATCAATCGTATGCGTTTCAGCCAAGTGATGATGCGCACCCATATACAAGGTATCTTACAAATACAGCTGAACTTAGTTTTCCTATGATTCCAAAAGCAAATATGAGATGGGGATTGTTTTACGATTATGGGATGACTGGAGAAAATAGTTTTAATGAAATCAAAAAATCTGGATATGGTGGATTGATTGAGTGGCAATCACCAGTTGGACCACTCCAATTTATTTTTAGTCGTGCTATAAGTCCAGAATCAACCGATAAAACATCAAACTTTGAATTTAGTTTAGGTACAGCATTTTAAGAGAAGGCTAGAAATGAAAAATTTTAAAAGATTAACAAATGAAGAGGCTTTGGATTTAATCAAACATGCTTCTTTGTTGGAACTAAGCCAGATGGCAAGTAAAAGAAAATTGGAGCTTCATCCAGAAAAAATCACTACATTTGTAGTAGATAGAAATATCAACTACACCAATATTTGTTGGGTGGACTGTAAATTTTGTGCTTTTTATAGGCATGCAAAAGATGACGATGCTTATATACTCAGTTATGAAGAGATAGACCAAAAAATAGATGAACTCTTAGAAATTGGTGGAACTCAAATTCTTTTCCAAGGGGGAGTCCATCCAAAACTCAAAATTGAATGGTATGAAGATTTAGTAGAGCATATCCATACCAAATATCCCCAAGTGACAATTCATGGATTTAGTTCGATTGAGATAGATTTTATCTCTAAAATTTCAAAAATAAGTTACGATGAAGTTTTGCAAAGACTGAAAGCAAAAGGGCTATCTTCCATACCAGGAGCTGGTGCAGAGATTCTAAATGATAAAGTTCGAGATATTATCGCTCCTAAAAAACTTGATACACAAGATTGGCTTGAAGTACATAGAGTTGCTCATAAAAATGATATAAAATCAACTGCAACGATGATGTTTGGGACAATCGAAACAGATGAACAGATTATCGAGCATTGGGAAAAAATACGAGAACTTCAAGACGTTACTGGTGGTTTTAGAGCATTTATTATGTGGAGTTTCCAATCAGCTCACACAAAACTAGCTGAGGAACTCTATATCCCACCACAAAGTTCAAACAGATATTTACGACTTTTAGCAGTTGCTAGACTTTATCTTGATAACTTCAAAAACATTCAAAGTAGCTGGGTTACTCAAGGAAGCTATATCGGACAAATGGCTCTTAAATTTGGGGCAAATGACTTAGGAAGCACCATGATGGAAGAAAATGTGGTCAGTGCTGCAGGTGCAACCAACAGAATGAACCAAGATGAGATGATAAAACTTATCACAGATATTGGTGAAAAACCTGCAAAAAGAGATACTGCATACACTATTTTAGAAAAATACTATGAATAGATTTTTTTCATTTCTCTTTTTTATAACTTTATTCCAAGGAACAATAATGGCAGCCACAATAGATACACTCGAACTTAAAGATACAAAAATCCCTTTAATATTTGAAAAAAGTGAAACCTTACCAATTTTTAATCTTCAACTTATTTTTAAAAATAGCGGTTCAATGATAGATGGAAACACAAACGGTTTAACAACACTTACTTCAAAAATTCTAAATGAGGGGACAAAAAAAGATGGGGCTACTGCTTTTGCTACAAAGTTAGAAGATAGAGCTATTTCTCTTCATACTTCCAATGGATTTGAAACATTTGTGATAGAGATAAGTTGTTTGATGAGTGAATATGAAACCTCTTTGAAACTCTTAAATCAACTTTTAAAAGACCCAAATCTTACAGAAGATAGTCTATCAAAAATAAAAAATTTGCAAATAAGTAAACTCAAACAAAAAGAGAACGATTTTGATGATGTCGCTAAAAAGAACCTTGCAAAAATTATTTGGAAAAATACAATTCTTGAAAATAGTAGTAACGGTAGCGTAGAGTCAATAGAAAAAATCAAACTAGAAAATGTAAAAAATCAACTTCACAAAATACTCAATCTTGATAACCTTATCATTGTTGTTGGTGGAAAAATTGATTTGGAAACTTTTAAAAAAGACATCCTCCCAACTACAAAATTATTCAAAAAACAAGGGGAAACCTCTACACAAAAAGTAACTATTGCAAAAAAAATAGCAACTAAAAAAATCAAAAAAAAGACAGAACAAGCGTATATCTATTTTGGAAGTGATTTTGCTATAGATTATAATTCGACAGAAACCTATAAAGCAAAAGTTGCTTCATTTATCCTTGGAGGAAGTGGTTTTGGAAGTAGATTGATGGAGGAGATAAGGGTCAAAAATGGACTTGCTTACTCAGCTTACGGATATATCTCTATCAATAAATCACATAGTTATTTTACAGGGTATCTCCAAACAAAAATAGAAAATGAAGAAAAAGCAAAAAATTTAGTAATCAAAACACTGGGTGATTTTATAGAAAATGGAGCAACTGCAGAAGAGCTGGAAAGTGCAAAAAAATTTTTAAGTGGAAGTGAGCCTCTTCGAACTGAGACTTTTACTCAAAGACTTGGACTTGCTTTTAACCTTTTTTATAAAGGATTAGAACAAGATTATCCAAAAAAAGAGTTAGAGATGATAAATAGCTTAACATTAGAGGAACTAAATGGTTTCATAAAGTCACATAAAGAGATTTTAAACCTTTCTTTTTCAATCGTAACTAAGTAACTGTGCGATAACATTTAGAAAATAAAATATAAAAAGGATTTTAAATGAAGAAAATAGTTTTAAGCTCTGCTGTCGCTTTAATGATAGCTACATCAGCAAATGCCTTTATGGGAATAAATGCTGAAGTTGGAGGTGGAATGTGGGCACCAAAATTATCTGGGAATGCTACAGTTCTTGGTACTCAAATTGATTTTTCTAGTACAAATATGGATGATAAATCTTATAGTGGAAACAATTATATGTATGCTGATTTTAGCCATTTTGTACCAATTATCCCAAATATTAGGGCGGAGCAACTTAACTATAAAATAGATAGTACAAGTGGTGCAAAAGTTGATATGAAACAAACAGATATTATCGCTTATTGGGGAGTACCACTTGTTGGGCTTGCAACTGCAGGTGTTCTTAATATCAATTTTGGTCTTGATGCTAAAAACTTAAAAGGAACAATTGCAACAAGTTCAGCAAATCCAAAATCTTTCAACGAAACGCTTCCTCTTGGATATTTAAATGCAAGAGTTGATTTACCATTTGCACCTGTTAATATTGAAGCAACTACAAAGATGATTTCATATGATGGTTCAAGTATCTCTGATAATGAAGCGAAAGTAAGTGTGAAGCTCCCTATACCCCTTCCTTTGATAGATTTTAAAGTAGATCTTGGTTACAGAGCACAAAATGTCACTATCTCTGATAAATTAGTGGGTGGCTTAAAAGCCGATGTTAATGCCAAAGGGATGTTCTTTGGTATAAGTGCTAAGTTTTAGTAATAAATAAATTCAACCACAAGGAGATTAGTATGATTAAAAAATTTATAGGTACGAGTTTATTGATAGCTTCTATTTCAATATTTAGTGGATGTAGTAATGACAAACAACCTAGCTTAAGTGATGCTATTAAGGGAAGTTTTAAAATTACAAACGGTATGAGCATGGAGGAAGTTGAAAAAATAATGATGATTGAACCTACAGGAAAAGAAAAAATGGGTGATATTGTTATTTATAGATACGAAGGGGATACAACAACTGGGAAAGATGAAACTTTAAAAGTTACCTACAATAATGTAATTGTAAAATTTCAAAATGGTAAAGTAATAAACAGTGGTACTTTTTCTTGCGAGGTACCACAAGTTAAAAAGGATTAAGATATGAAAATATTTTTATCTAGTATGAGTGTAATTTTAATCACTCAAGTAGTTTTAGGTGCTGAAAGTCCAAATTTTCAAACATCTTCTGCTAATTCTCATTGTTTTAAAAGCAGAGAAGTTATGTATCCATTAGAGGAAACATTTGATGCATTAAAGCAAACTTTAATGCAGTCAAATCTTAATATTGCAACCGTTACAAAAAATGATGGTGTTTTAACGGCTAAAGGTAATCAATATAATGCTAATGAAGATACAATTAGTGGTATTACTTTAACTATTGATTTTAAAGAGAGAGAAAAAGAAAAAACATCTGTTAAGGTTATAGCTTCTTATGAAACGACAGCAAAAAAGAGTGATACAGGACAAATTGGTGGTGGTGGGATTACTCTCCCTATACCTGTTCCTTTTACTGGGAAATATACTCTCGTTGGACAAGGTAATATTCACGATAGTACTTGGTATAGAGGATTTTTCAATAGTCTTGAAAAAATACTATTTGAAAACCATATGAAATATTCACATATCAAAAAAGTACAAGAAACTATTGCAGTAAAAGTGATAGAAGAACCAAAAACTGTAACTCCTGTTTTAATACCTGCTGTTACACCTGTAAAAGAGACATTAGAAACTCCAAAAGAGGAACCAAAATTACCGCAGGAAATTAAAACTGCTGAAGAACCTAAAAAAGTGGAAGAAGTAAAAACCGAAGAAGAAGCTAAACCTGCTGAAATTAAAAAAGTAGAAGAATCTACTAAAGTAGAAACTATTACAGAAACAAAAAAAACAGAAGAGATACAACCAGTTATCAACACACAAAATTAGAAATTAAAGTCACCTCCTTTTATCGAGGTGATTTTTTCTAGTGTAGTTTTATCTCTAATGAAATCTTTCTCATTTTCATAAAGAAAGTCTCTTCTGTTTTCTAAATATAATCCCTAATCATAAATACAAAAGGAAAAAATAATGAACCAAAATAATATTCTCTCTAGAGGTAAAAGGATAGGAATAAGTTTATCTCTCTTTACAGCTTTATTATTTGCAAATGAACCAAATACCCAAAAAACTCAAGAACAGTTAGTTCGAGATATACTACCAAATGCTCCAATAAGTAAAGTTGAACAAAGTGACATACCAAATATCTACAAAGCTTATATGCCAAATGGTCAAATTTTATATATGGAACCAAATTTAAAAATTATTATTGTTGGCGAGATGGTCAAACCAAATGGTTATTCAATAACACAAGCAGATCAAATGGTATGGCAAAAAGAATTGGAAGCAAAACAAATAGCAAACTTAACACCTGAAAAAATTACAAAAAATAGCCTAAAAATTGAATTTGGAAAAAGTTCAAAAAAATATGAGTTTGTAATATTTACTGATCCTGAATGCCCATATTGTCAAAAAGCAGAAGAGGCTTTCAATGGTAAGGATGTTACGGTTTATGTTAATTTTATGCCACTTGATTTTCATAAAAATGCAAAAGCTTGGAGCTTGGATATCTTATCTTCGAAAAATCCAAAACAAACAGCTAGTGATATTAAACATGGTACGTATAAAAAATATGAGCATACAAAAGAAGCCAAAGAGCAATTAGAAAAAATGATTGCATTAGCTACAGAGCTTAATATTACAGGGACACCAAAACTTTTCATAATTGATAAAAATGAAAAAAAAGTTATTGACGTGATAAATGGTGCCGATATGGCAAAAATTAAAAAATATTTAGACTAAAATATTCTTTTTCAATATGTTGGATTTGTTCCAACATATTCTAACTGAACATCAACCAAAAATCTTCCAGATAAAAATCTTCTCCCTATAAGCATTGGGTATTTCATATCAGCTCTATTTGTAAGGGAAACAATAGTTTTGTATCGTTTACCCATAAAGAAAACACTTAATTTTACAGATGGTCTTAGTTGTATTTGTCCATTTGAGCTTTTACTTTTTTTGAGTTTATAAAGAGGTAAAATCATTCGTTTTCCATGATAAGCTTGATGGACTTCATCAAGAAGGGTAAAATGGACATTGTTATATTCATCAATGGAAATATCATCACAATGAAGAGCATTGGAATCAGCTCCAGTATCAACTTTTGCATCGAGATTAAAAAGCTCTAAATCAATAATAGAAATAAGCTCTTTCCTCCCAACGATCTTCTTAGACATAACAATTAGATAAAAATACTTTGAATAGATTCGTTTGTATAAATTCTGCCAATCGCTTTTGCGGTAATCTCAGATGCAGATAAAACAGTCACTTTTGGATGAGATTTCTGAGGGATTGTATCTGTTACGATAAGCTCATCAAGTGCTTCACTATTAAGTCTTTCAAATGCTGGTCCACTTAAAACTCCATGTGTACAGCAAGCCATCACGCTTGTAGCCCCTTTTGATTTAAGTACTTCAGCTGCTTTTACTAGAGTTCCAGCAGTATCGACCATATCATCTAAGATTATGACATCTTTCCCCTCAACATCACCGATGATATTCATAACCTCACTTACATTTGCTTTTTCCCTTTTTTTGTCAACAATTACAAGGTCATATCCAAGTTTTTCAGCATAAGTTCTAGCTCGAGCCACTCCTCCAACATCTGGAGAGGCTATAATTGGATTTGGAAGATTTTTATTTTTGATATATTCTACAAAAAGACTTGCACCTACAAGATGATCTACAGGAATATTAAAAAACCCTTGGATTTGTGCTGCATGTAAATCGATCGTTATAACCCTTTTTACTCCAGCGATCTCAAGCATATCAGCGACTAATTTTGCACTTATTGGTACCCTTGGAGCTGCTTTTCTATCTTGTCTTGCATATCCAAAATATGGAATAACAGCATTAATAGTCCCTGCACTACTTCTTTTTAGAGCATCTACAATAATCAAAAGTTCCATAAGATTATCATTCGCAGGAGCACAAGTTGGTTGGATAATAAATACATCTTGCCCTCTAACAGTTTCTGTAATATTTACATTAATCTCCCCATCACTAAATCTGTTTACTTGTACTTCAGCTAAATCTTTTCCTAAAAACTCAGCTACTTTTTGTGCAAACTCTGGATTTGCTGTTCCACTTATTAATTTATATCCGCTCATCATAACTCCTTAAAAATTAGTTCCCAATTGTTAAGAGAACCTATTGTTTAATGACTACTTTTCGCATATTAGCAAAGCTAATATTAAAGTAGCAAATCCTAAAGAGGTGAAACGAGTTCACCTTTATTTTCCTAATTTCTTATAACTGTACCAATTCCATCACTTGTAAATATCTCTAAAAGTAATGAATGTTCCACTCTACCATCTATAATATGCGCTTTTTCAACCCCAGCATTAACAGCTTCAAGACAAGCATCCACTTTTGGAATCATCCCACCATGTATCGTTCCATCTGCTTTATAATTTGCAATTTGCTCCCTTGTGAGAGTTGAGAGAAGATTTTTTTCTTTATCTAAAACACCAACGATATCAGTCAAAAATATCACTTTTCTAGCCCCCAAACTTGCAGCTATTTTACTTGCAGCTAAGTCAGCGTTGATATTAAAACCTGGATGATTTATCTCATTTCCAGAAGCAATAGGCGCAATCACAGGGATAAATTTTTCCTCTAAAAGATTTTCAATTACACGATTATCTATCATATTTATATCACCAACAAGTCCATATTTTCCACCATCTTTTGGAATAGCAGTCATAAAATTTCCATCTTTTCCTGTAATTCCAATAGCTTTTGAACCATGCATATTTAAAAGATTTGTTATCTCTTTATTGATATTTCCACACAGAACCATCTCAACAACTTCCATAACTTGTTCACTTGTCACCCTCATACCATCAACAAATTCACTATTAATTTGAAGCTTATCAAGTAAATCATTGATTTTTTTACCACCACCATGAACAATAACTGGCTTAATCCCAACAAGATGAAGCAATATCACATCTTGGGCAAATCTATTTTTTAAATCGGGATTTATTTGAGCTGAACCACCATATTTGATAACAAATATTTGATTTGCATATTTTTTAATATAAGGTAAAGCTTCAAGTAAAAGTTTCGCTTGTGCTATTTTTTCTTTCATTTTTTATCCATTTTTTAATATTTTGGGAGCTTTTTTGAAGTGATTATTGTACCAAAATCTATTTTAAGTGTACTTTTAACAAGTAGCTTCAATAATCACTCCACTTCCTAAAACTCTATCAACATCATAAAAAACTGCAAATTGTCCTACAGCAACTCCATAAACAGCTTCTTCAAGATGAATTATCGCTTTATCTTCGATAATTTGAATTTTTGAAATTGTTGGAACACTTCTATATCTTAGTTTCACCTCTGCTTTAAATTCCACATCATCTATAAACATATT
>RRZU013222538.1_pt1 | contig 11839 bp, 9 predicted proteins | sample 2165561 | NCBI WGS metagenome assembly RRZU01 (sample SAMN10456909, study PRJNA506462) | wastewater metagenome | isolation source: wastewater sludge | place: USA: Moscow, Idaho | reverse complement strand
TTCACTTCTCGGCTTTAACATAAGACCATACTGAAGAAAATGTGCGTAGGCGCATCCTGCAAATCGCTCCAGCCTGCTGATACTATTGACCAGTACATCTCCATATAATTTTTTCACTGTCTGCTGGTATAATTTTTTTTCATTATATTCCATAAAGGCTGCTTTTAAAATCTTATCCGTTATTTCCTGTCTGTTTTCCAGTGATTCCATAAGTTTGAAAAAAGTATTCAGCTCTTTACTATTCACACTTCTGCCACCAGCATAATTTCTGAGAAGATCAGCCAGATATTCCATCCCTTCCAACGGATGTTCCAGTCGGTCACTTTTGAGCCCGGAATTTGTTTTGACCATAGAAGCACCTGGAAAAAGTTTTAACATGGTTCCAATCAAATATCCTTTTCTGAGCGACTTCCCTTCTCTTGATACTGCACTGTAGCTGAGATATAATTTTTCAGTTGGTTTCGTCATATTCAGGTAAAGATAAAGTCGCTGAATATACATCTGCATTCTGGGAGAAGGTGCAATCTCAAAGCTGTTCTGTTCCAGAAAATCCCTGTCTACATCAGAAATCAGACCTCCTTTTGCATCTCTTGCCGGTACGATTCCATCATTGACACCTGCAAAGAAAAGGATCTTGATCTCGTTCAGTCTGCTTCGTTCAATATCCCCGATCATGACTCTGTCATGGCTCAAAGGGATCGTACCGACCTGTATTTCAGCCAGCCCTGCTTCAAGAATTTCAGAAAATTCTTTAAGATCCATTTCCTCATCGCCAATCAGATCTGTGATCTGTTCAAGCAACTGCATGACCAGCCTGTAGATCTGTGCATATTCTTTCGCTCTGACCTGGTCATCCTGCTGCTTAAAATACATTTCGTAGTCATGAAGCTTCTCCTGTATCCTGATTTTTGTGATGATCTGGTACAATGACAGAACAATATCCCGCACACTTTTCCCTGACACAGTAAGCGGTTCCAGGCTATTCATGATCTCTAACCTGATCTCATTGAGTCGATCGGACATGGCTATTTCTCTTTGATCCAATTCTTTGTTTTCTATCTTTCTTTCCTTTGGATTCCATACAGAAGACCATTTTTTTCTTCCTCTGATTCCCATTTCCAAAACATAGTTTTCCAAGAGATCTATTTCCTCCCGACTGATATCGAGCATACCAGCGCGCAGGAAATGAAAGACTGACTCATAGGAAAAATTGGAAGTAAGTACAGAGATAGATGCTTTGATAAATTCCGTGAACGGGTTCAGTAAAATGACTCTTGTCTGATCCAGATAGCATGGAATCTGCTGTTTTTCAAACTCCTGTCTAAAGAGATGGGAATAACCTTCCAAATCTCCAGTTACGATTGCAATGTCCTGATATCTGATTCCTTTTTCACGAATCAGTTTACCGATCTCCTCAGCAATAAAGCAGACTTCATCTTTCGGATGTTCTGCCTGTACGATCGTTATGACATCGTTTTTATCTGAAAGACCTTTACCGGGGTATCGAAACAGTGATGCCTCCAAATGTGCAAAATATTTGTGATTCTGATATCGTTTCACCGGTTCTTCGAACATTTTAATATCTTGTTCCCTGATGATCTGATCTTCCTTACAATATCTGTTCAGTGTGCTTTTCATTTTCTGACCCATGTAAAAAAGATTCTGTTCATCCACCATGTCAGAACCTGCGCCCTGTAAATCTATAATGTTTGTTATAAGTACTTCCTGCGCACATTTTCCAATGGCACGAAGTACCTTCCACTGTACTGGCGTAAATCCTGTAAATCCATCCAGTGCGAACACACTTCCCGCTATAAGCTTTGAATCCCAGATACTCGTGGCAAGTCTCGTCATTGTGTCTTCTGTTGTAATATAATGATCCGTAATATAATTCTGAAACTCTTTCATCAGGATCTTTAGATCCATTAGTTTATATTGCAGCATTTTTCTCTGATCAGCACACTTAATCATAAGTTCCAGTTCGTTTTCCCCAATACCATACTGCATAAATTCAGATACTGCTGATTTCACCTCATGTATATATCCTGTTTTTTTCAGGTTACTTCCAATAACGGTAAGATCACCTTTTAAATTTGCTGCCACTTTTCTAAGGATCAGACTCTTGCCGGCATCATCCAGAATTTTTAGCTGTTCTCCACCTGTTTCACCCAACACTCTGTAAGCAAGCCTTGTAAAGCTCAATACTTCAATATTTATCATTCCATTTTTTGGATGACGTGCGATCACATCTTTTTGTGTCTGCATGGTATACTGATCCGGAACAAGGATAAAGAATCTCTGATCCGGTCGTTCTAATGACTGATTTATGATTTGATCGTACAAAAATGTGCTTTTACCAGATCCTGATCTTCCCATAATAAGTCTGATTCCCATGATGTTCCCCCTGATTTTTATCTATTTACTAAATCTTATACCATTTAACATACGAAGTCCAGCCTTGCTTCTGGCACAAAATCACGCAAAAAAACAGAGCAGAGTTCCCTCTGCTCATAAATAAGACTAAGTCGTATATCTGCTTATTATTGTTTCTTATTATTGTTTCTTGTTATGTTTCTTGTTATGTTTCTTATTATGTTTCTTATTATGTTTCTTATTATATTTATCGTCTCTTATTATTTTTGTTGTGTCACTTAACAAACATCAGCATTATTCTTCAAGAACACTGTCTTCCCCTTCAGGAAGAATCTGTGCAAGTATAATCCCTACGATTGCTGCAAGCGCAAGTCCCGAAATCATCACAACTCCATAAACTGGAATACTATCACATCCAATTCCCAGAACTAAAATAACAGCTGCTATCATAAGATTTCTGCTATTACCAAAATTCAATCTGCCATTAACAAGAATTCGTACACCTACTGCCGAGATCATACCATAAAGGACAATACTGATCCCTCCGGTAACAGGACCCGGAATACTTGTAATGAAACCACCGAATTTCCCAAATACACCCAAAATGATTGCAAAAACTGCGGCAATTCGGATGACTGCTGGATCATATACTTTTGTTACCGCGAGTACACCTGTGTTTTCACCATATGTCGTGTTTGCAGGTCCACCCAGAAGTCCGGCTAATGCCGTTGCAAGACCGTCACCCAGAATCGTTCTGTGGACACCAGGATCTACCATGAAATTCTTACCAACTACAGCACTGTTCGTAGTGATATCACCTACATGTTCAATCATGGTGACCAGCGCGATTGGTGCAATGGCAAGTATTGCATCCGCTCTAAATACTGGTACACACAAAAGCTGTGCAAGGATGTTCTGGTCCATAAAGGATATAAAGTGTGCATTCTGAACTGCTGTAAAATCAGCAAAACCAAGTGGAAGACATACAAGATATCCAACAATAATGGCAAATAAGATTGGCATCAGATTAAAAATACCTTTTGCAAATACCGAGATAACAATAACAGTTGACAGAACTGCTACTGTAACAAGAACAGCTTTCATACTGAACTCACCATTATAGTAAAAGGCACTGTTGATTGCGCTGGAACTAAGGCGTAATCCGATAACTATAATAATAGGACCTGTAACAATTGGTGGAAGCAGTTTATTTACTTTTTCATAACCGAAGATTTTAATAAGTCCGGCAAAGAGTACATACACCAGACCCGCAATGATCAGTGCCCCTTTTACTGATGCAAGCTTCTCCATAAAATCAGGATCACCCATTCGTGACTGCCCAATAATGGCAATAATACCTCCCATGAATGCAAAACTTGATCCCAAAAAAACCGGTACCTTTTTCTTGGTGACCCAGTGGAACAGTAATGTTCCGATTCCTGCACAGAGCAGGGTAATGGATGTGTTCAGCCCTGTCAGCGCAGGTACTAAAACAGTGGCACCGAACATAGCAAGCGTATGCTGAATGCCGAGAATTAACTTTTGTCTCGTAGTTCTCTCTGTCAAAATTTCTTCCTCCTAATTTTTTATTCTCCCAGACAGCCGCGAGAGTAATTTATCTATAACACTTTACCGTGTTACATTCTTAAGCCATTTTCTCTGGCGGTATCTCCAGAGACTAAGTGGTATCTTGATTAGTTCATCAGATAGTAAAATAAAATATACGATTTCTACAGGCAGCCTGAATACAAACGCTGCAATCGCACCAAATAAAATGGATCCTGTCCACATGGTCGCAATATCAAGAATCAGACCGAACCTGGTATCTCCGCCTGCACGGAATATCCCAACGATACATACTGTGTTCAGCGCCTGACCGATCACATAATAGGACATCATGAGCATGAATGTATTCATATAAGATGCAGTCGTCCCTTCAAAATGAAGTCCGCTTATGACAAATGGTCTTACGAGTAAAATGACACCTCCACCGATCGCACCAAAAATAAGTGCCAGCTTTATGAACTTCCTTGCATATTCCTGAGCAAGATCTTCTCTTTTTTCTCCGATTGCCTTACCGATCATAATTGCTGTTGCGTTACCGATTCCAAATACAATAACTGTAGCCAGCTGCCTTGTTACATGTGCAACAGAATTGGCTGCAACAGCACTGCTTCCCAAATGGCCTACAATTGCTGCATTTGCAGAGTAACCAACGCCCCAGAATAGTTCATTGATGATCACAGGACCACTATAATGAAAAAAATCTCTGATCAGTGTCTGATCAGGTCTGAAGCAGTATTTCAGTCTGATCTTCACTGTCTGATTGATCTTTGCTGCATAGAATAATACAATACAAAGTTCTACGATCCTTGCGATAAGTGTTCCGATCGCCGCACCCCGGATCCCCATGGCTGGAAATCCAAATAATCCAAAGATCAGAACTGCATTTGCGCAGATATTCACAAGCAAGGAACAGGCGTATACAATTGTTGAGATTACGACTTTTTCAATACTCTTAATTAAATTTAGATATACCATTGTAAAAGCAGAGATCGGATAAGTCAGGGCAATAATTTTTAAATATTTCGAACCTTCAGCGATCACATCTGCTTCCGACGAAAATAAAAACATAATTTTATCTGGAATGAAAAAAGTAACAACTGCAAAAAACAGACTACACAGGATGGAAAGCATCATTGCAATTCCTATTATTTTCTCAATTGTTTTTGTATCTTGTTTTCCCCAGTACTGTGCAATAAGGACTGCAGCTCCCGATGTCGTCCCAAACAGGATCAGACTAAGAATAAAATATGTCTGTCCACCAAGAGATGCACCAGAAAGGACTGTCTCACCGACCCTTCCAAGCATGATGACATCGGCCGCCATGACACCTACATTAATGAGATTCTGTAATGCCATTGGCAGTACCAATGCAAAAACTTTTTTATAAAAATTCTGATTCAAATTAATCCACGCTCTCTATTTATTCTGTCTGTATACGGGATCTGCAGGATAACCACCCCACAGCTTCTGCATTCCTCTTTGAAGCGCATCTTTGGAGTTCTTCCAGTCAGCATCCCTGTTTCTATAATCAAATTTATCTACCAGCCAGGAAATCTCATTCTGAAGACGATCCATTTCCTCCTGCGCAAGCTTTATTATAAGTTCCCTGAATTCTTCCTGCTGTTTTTCTCCCAATTGTTCATACCCGGCAGCAATCAACTGCCTGGAATGCATCAGACAGAACCCTTTTGATTTTTTAACTTTTTCCCTGAATAATTCTTCCTTTTTATACATCATAAAAAATGTTTCAAGGTATCTTCTTCTGGTTTCTTCCAGACCGTCACAAAAATAACAGCTGTTTTCTTTTTCTTTGATCCAGCTTTCCAATCTGTCATTTCCCTGATATTTCTTCTTAAACACTCCTTTTGCAATTCCTGCCGAAGTGCTGCTTTTTGATATTTTTCCCATTTCTTCTAACAAACAGGAATAATGCGTTTTTAAAATCCATGCATTGCCAAGCGTATTCCCATACTGGAACATTAATTGAAAATGTTGTCTGCAAAACCCCTTCTGATCAGTCTTTTCTCTGATATCACTTTCCATATAGGACGCTGCTGATCCTAATACGAAATCCAGCATTTCCTGTTCATTTTTTCTTTCAAGGAAGCAGAACGGACATTCATCACCTGCCTCAAAGGCTTCACTTACAGGAATCGTATAAAGTCTTTCTTTCATATGCATTCTCCCTTTTCAGATCTGGTGTAGTAAAACAACTGGTTCAGGAAAAGAATGTGCTCCTTCATCTCTTCAAACATTGTATCCGGATCAAATCTATTCGCATCTGCATATCGGTTTCTGATTCCTGCCATTGTATATTGAAGTAATGACTGTTTCATCATCTCATTACGATCAGATATTTCGCTCTCTGTGACTGTACCAAGTAGGATATGATTCGTCTCATTCGTGAATTCTTTTTTCTTTTCCTGAATAAGCAGAAGAATCTCTTCTTCCTCTTCCAGTTCTGCCTGATTTAAAAACAGTTCAATATAAGGGTATTTTTTGGAAGCTTTTTGATATGCCTGTTCCACCTGAATCATTCGTTTGAAAAAATCTTCTTCTGGATTCTGGAGGATCTGTGCTCTTTCCATCTGAATATATCTGACACAATAGGTATAAAGAAACTAATAAAGCCCAGCTTTATTCGTAAAATAGTGAAACAGAAGACCTTTGCTGATATCGGCCTCCTTTATGATTACATCTGTGCTTGCATGTTTATAATTACTCTTACTGAATACTTTAAGCGCAGCGTTCATGATTCGATCCTGCTTATCTTTGCTTTGTTCAAAAAATCTGTCATTCATAGATAGCCTCATTCTTTTTAACAAAAACCTGTTGCATTGACCATACCAGTCGCATAATATAATATCACACCACAGGTTCGACTTCAAATTAATTTCACTAAATTTTAATAATACTTTCATTTTCATCATAGTGCATGATGATTTTCGATATTTCCCTTTTCATTTTTGTGAAATAGTATTACAATAAACCAATAAGATGATGAAAGAAAGGAGTATCCTTATGGCTAAAAATTTTGGTAAATTCCTGTTATTTTCCGCAGCAGCAGGTGCCGCAGCTGCCGGTATTTACTACTATCTGCAAAAGAAAGATCAAAGTGCTTCTTTTGATGATGATAGCGAAGATGATGAGTTCGATGACTTTGATGATGATCTTGACAGTACCGACTCTGCAGAAGCAACATCTGAGAAAGCAACCGGAACTGATTCCTCAACAGGAAACGGTAGAAGCTATGTCTCGCTTAATCTTGATGATAATAAAGAAAAAGAAACACAGACAACAGAATCTCTTGATTCAGACAACGATGAAGCTGATTCCTATGATGAATCTTTAGAAGCAGTAGAAGAATTTTTCGACGACGATGATAATTCATCCGATATGGTATGATTAAAAAAGCATGAACAGTCAGACTGTCCATGCTTTTCTTAATTTTTTAATTCCTTCATGAATTTGTTCTGCACTAAGCCCACCGTAGCCAAGTAATATCATCCCTTCATATCCTTTCTGGATGACTTCACTCGATATTGCAAGTTCCATAAGCGGATAGACTCTGACTCCCTGTTCCATGGCCTGCATACTTAATTGATCAGCACTTCTTTGACGAACTGAATGCAGTAAAAGATGCAATCCTGCATTTTCTCCGGATATTTCGAACTGGTTATCCAAATCCTTTAGTTCTTCCAACAAAAGGTCATGTTTCGCCTTATATCGTTTCCTCATCTTGTTCAGATGTCTCTCAAAAAAACCCTTTCTGATGAAATCGTTTAGCATATGTTGGTCGATCCTGGAAACTGTGGATGCAAAAAAACCTGCATTGTCGTGATAACTCTTGCATAATGATTTTGGAAGCACCATATAACTGATTCTGATTGCTGGTGCGATCGATTTTGAAAAAGTGCCAATATAAATGACCTTATTCTGTCTGTCTGAAGCATAAAGCGCAGGAATCGGTTTTCCCTTATATCTAAACTCACTATCATAATCATCTTCAATAATATATCTGCCATCGGCTTCAGCTGCCCAATTCAATAACTCGATTCTTCTGCCTATTGGCATGACGATTCCAAGCGGAAACTGGTGTGCCGGCATAACATAGGCAAGACTTGCATTCCTTTTTTTAAGATCTTCTATGCTGATTCCACTTAAATCTGTTGCAGTATGGATGATCGTGTGTCCACAGGATAAAAGAACCTGGTAAGCCCGCTTATACGAGACCCACTCCATTGCAATCGTCTTTTTCTCACTGAATATTCGGTCAAGCAATAACAACAGATAATCATTTCCTGCTCCAATAATAATTTGAGATGCATCACATTCCATTCCTCTGGATGCATGCAGATATCTGCTGATCGTTTCTCTCAGTTCCGGTTCTCCCTGAGGGTCTCCTAACGCAAAGATTTCCCTGCTGTACTTTTGAAGTGTTTCTCTATATACAAGGCTCCATGTTGAAAAGGGAAATTTGTCCTGCTCCATTCCATTTGGTGAAAAATCAATATCATATACAGTTGTTTTTTGTGGTTCATTTATAGATAACACCTGTTCTTTTTTTACATCATCAATATGATATAATTCCTCATATTTACATACAAAATAACCTCTATACGGTCTTGATACAATGTAACCTTCCGATTCAAGCTGTTCATAAGCATTGGATGCCGTACTCCTTGAAACCTGAAGATTTTCTGCCAGTGCACGAGTTGAGGGAAGCCTCTCATTTTGAAGAAGCTTCCCCTCTCTAATTTCGTTCTTGATATGTTCATAGATCTGCTGATATAAATGTTTATCATCTGATCCATCAAAGTGTATTGTAAGTTCGATCATACTCTTCTCTGCTCTTTGATCTTCATGATCAAAAGTTCTTTTAGTTCACGTGCTTTATCCTTCATTCTGGGGTTTGCACCACTCATTACCAAAATATTTGCGATCAGTTTTGATGCGACATCATATTGTGAAAAATTCATGGATAGTACCGCGATCATATAATCCACAGTTGTTTCGTCCATCCCACACATCGGATAGCCTTCTGACTGTCTGGCTGCAAGAAATCCTTCCAGTGCATTTTTCAGGAATTCATTTTCTTCTGCCACTCCTTCTGTTTTCTTCTTTTCATAATCAGGATCTGACGGATCCAGTGCTTCATTTCTTCCACGTAATAACCATCCAGCTTTTAAACAAATATACGCTTTTTCACTGGCTTTTCCCTGTTTTACGATCGTATTTGCGAGTGCCAGCTTATATCGTTCCAGAGCCTCTTCATAAGTATAGACCTCACTCGTTTCCTTCTGCGCTTTAAAAGCTTTCGAAATGATCTCCCTTATTTTTTTTGCCTGAAAGGCTGACAAAATTTTAAAGTAACGTGTCAGAGATGCATAACCACAGTGCGGGCACAGAACTACATCATACTTTAACAGATCAATTCCTTCATATTTTGGTCTTAAGTCCATGTCAGTTCCGATTAATTTTGCTTTTCCGATCTTGACTGTTCTGACTTTGAACTCACTGTCACAGACAGGGCAGGTATACGTCTTGTCAAACAAAAAGTCCTGTTCCATTTGAATCTGTTTTTGTATTGGTGTCAATGTGTCTGCTACATCATTTTCTTCCGGTGACTCGAATAAACTTGCATTCTCAAGGTCTCCCAGACCAAATTGTCCCAATCCATCTAATAGTCCTGCCACTTGATATCCTCCAATTCTAAAATCCTTTAATTCTTAGGTAATACAAAAGAACTTTTTAAAGATACGATCCTGTTAAAGACAGGTGCGCCTTCCACTGAATCCTTGTAATCCACACAAAAATACCCATGTCTGACAAACTGAAAGCTTTCGAATGCCTTCGCATCTGCGATGGATGGTTCAATATAACAATTTTTTAATACGGTAAGTGAATTGGGATTCAGATTCAGGTTATTGTTCTCATCATATACCCCTTTTTCTTCATCCACAATGTTTTCATAAAGTCTGACTTCAGCCTGAACCGCTTCTCTGACAGGAAGCCAGTGAATGGTTCCCTTCACCTTTCTTCCCTCAAATCCACTTCCGCTTCTCGTTTCAGGATCATATGTACAATGTACTTCAATTACTTTTCCGTTTTCATCTTTTACAAAACTCTCACACTTAACAAAATATGCATGCATCAGTCTGACTTCATTTCCAGGAAATAGTCTGAAATACTTTCTGGGTGGTTCTTCCATAAAATCATCTCTGTCGATATAAAGTTCACGTCCAAATGGGATCTGTCTGCTTCCCAGTTCCGGATTTTCCATATTATTAGGTACTTCAAAATACTCTGTCTGATCCTGCGGATAATTATCGATGATAAGCTTGACAGGATCAAGCACAGCCATTACTCTTTTCTTTTTCAATTTAAGATCTTCTCTGATGCAGTATTCAAGCATTGCATAATCAGCAGAAGAATTGCTTTTTGAAACACCGCAAAGGTCAACGAACAACTTAATAGATTCAGGTGTAAAGCCCCTGCGTCTCAATGCCGCAATTGAAACAAGACGCGGATCATCCCATCCGTCTACAATTCCTTCTTCTACAAGTTTCTTAATATAACGTTTGCCTGTCACGACATTAGTCAGATACATCTTGGCAAACTCGATCTGTCTTGGAGGTACAGGATATTCAAGTTCTCTTACGACCCAGTCATACAATGGGCGGTGATCTTCAAATTCCAGCGTACAGATCGAATGTGTAATTCCTTCGATCGCATCTTCGATCGGATGTGCAAAATCATACATAGGATAGATACACCATCTATCTCCTGTATTATGATGTGCCATATGGGCAACACGATAAATGATTGGATCTCTCATATTGATATTAGGAGATGACATATCGATCTTAGCACGAAGAACTTTTTCTCCGTCCCTGTAAACACCATTTTTCATGTTTTCAAATAATTCCAGATTTTCTTCCACACTTCTGTCTCTGTATGGACTGTTCTTACCCGGTTCAGTTAAAGTTCCTCTGTATTCTCTAATCTCATCCGGTGAAAGGTCACATACATAAGCCTTCCCATTTTTGATCAGTTTTACAGCTGCTTCATACATTTGTTCAAAATAGTCCGAAGCAAAATAGAGTCTGTCCTCCCAGTCTGCTCCCAGCCATTGAATGTCTTTCTTAATCGATTCGACAAATTCGATCTTTTCTTTGGTAGGATTGGTATCATCAAATCGCATATTGAATTTGCCGCCATATTTTTGTGCAAGCCCATAATTCAATAAGATCGATTTTGCATGTCCGATATGCAGATATCCATTTGGTTCCGGTGGAAATCTGGTATGGACCGTATTATAAACACCTTCTGCAAGGTCTTTGTCAATCATCTGTTCAATAAAATTCTTTGATATGACGCAACCGTCTTCAGTACTGCCTTCTTCATTTATTTCTAAAATGCTGTCTTCTTTTTTATACATTTCTTCGCTCATATTCTGTTTTCACCTGATCGACCGGTGAATAATACCTCCTCAAATCTGATAATAATTAATCATAGCACAGTTTTTTTAAATAATAAAGTCCATTTCTATCATGCCTGTTGCAATGGTAGTTGTTTTTGAAAATGGTACATTTCTCCCCTTTTTACTACATTGATTCTGTGTTATAATTAAATCGACGTAATCAACTTTATGAGGGAGAAAAAATATGTTAACAAGAGCCGAATTAAAACAACGTGCAAAGATAGTGTCAATTTACTTTAAGTTAAAAGAATGTAAAGAATGTCCTTGTTATGATTTTTTTCTTATATTGTCTTTTGGGTATGCTACCGCAGATATTTATGGATATCAAGGACAAGCTTTGTGTTTCACATCCTTGACATCCATAAATACCTGCTGTGTTTTATCACCAAGACGAATATAAGATGAAGTCTGCTTACG
>RRZU010146081.1_pt1 | contig 11839 bp, 8 predicted proteins | sample 2165561 | NCBI WGS metagenome assembly RRZU01 (sample SAMN10456909, study PRJNA506462) | wastewater metagenome | isolation source: wastewater sludge | place: USA: Moscow, Idaho | reverse complement strand
CTGAGGAGGATTACGGCTTCTACCTCGACTATTTGCAGGAGTATGCGATCAAGACGAGCTGCCAAGTCCATGCCTATGTATTGATGACTAACCAGGTTCACCTTCTGGCGACTGCGGTGGATGTGCAGGGCGCTGGGGTGTTGATGAAGGCTCTGGGCCATGGGCCAGAGCAGGGGTCGATGGCCTGCGCGGTACTCATTCTGGCCTGGAACATCTCTTCGACCAGACCTGGGCGGGCCCGGTCGTAAAGGCGAGGTAGCCGACCCTGGCATCCTGTAGCCACGTAACCCCGCTTCGTACATCGACCAGGCTGCCAGCAGGCCGGGAGTGCTCACACTCTCGTGCTTTCAGAAGTGAAGTAGCGCTTCTGGAACCACAGCGACACACTCACCAGGCCGATCATCACCGGCACCTCGACCAGCGGACCAATGACGGCGGCGAAGGCGGCGCCGGAATTAATGCCATAGACGGCGACGGCGACGGCGATCGCCAACTCGAAGTTGTTGCTGGCGGCGGTGAACGACAGGGTGGCGCATTTCTTGTAGCCGGCCCCGATCTTCTTGCTCATGTAGAACGAAATCAGGAACATCAGCACGAAGTAGATCAGCAGCGGGATGGCGATGCGCACCACGTCCATCGGGATGGTGACGATCAGCTTGCCCTTGAGGCTGAACATGACGACGATGGTGAACAGCAGGGCGATGAGGGTGATCGGGCTGATCTTTGGTACAAACCGCTGGTGATACCACTCCTTAGCGACAAAGCGCAGCATGATCACCCGCGTCAGCACGCCGGCGACGCAGGGAATTCCCAGGTAGATCAGGACGCTCTCGGCAATCTGCCCGATCGAGACATCGACCACCGAGCCCGAGAGCCCGAACAGCGGCGGTAGCACCGTCACGAACAGCCACGCGTAGACGCTGTAGAAGAGCACCTGGAAGATCGAGTTGAAGGCGACGATGCCGGCGGCGTACTCGGTCGAGCCCTTGGCAATCTCGTTCCAGACGATCACCATGGCGATGCAGCGGGCCAGGCCGATCATGATCAGGCCGACCATGTACTCGGGCTTGTCCGGCAGGAAGATGATCGCCAGCGCGAACATCAGGATCGGCCCGACGACCCAGTTCTGAATCAGCGACAGGCCAAGGACTTTCCTGTCGACGAAGACATCGGGTAGTTCCTCGTAACGCACCTTGGCGAAGGGCGGATACATCATCAGGATCAGGCCCAGCGCGATCGGAATGTTGGTCTTTCCGAGCTGGAAGGAATTGTTCAGGTCCTCAACGCCTGGGACGTAGAAACCGAGGCCGATACCGAGCGCCATGGCAGCAAAAATCCAGACCGTCAGATATCTGTCGAGGAAAGACAGTTTCCTGGTGACAGCGCTCATTTCACACCCCCTTGCAATATTTTTATTATTTTAGCAATATAGAAACGTTTCGCAAAGTGACGTCGCTCGCGACGTCCCTGTCTTCGGCTCGCTGGGCGTCCAGCCGAGCACCACTCACCATTTGGAGGAACGAGAAATGACGGTCAAGGTTGGCATCAACGGTTTTGGTCGCATCGGCAGACTGGCGCTGCGCGCAGCGTGGGACTACCCGGAGCTGGAGTTCGTGCATATCAACGAGGCGAACGGGCCGGTCGACTCCGCCGCTCACCTGCTCGAATTCGACTCGGTCCATCGCCGTTGGCCGCATGAAGTTGGGGTCAGCAACGGGCGGATGGTGATCGACGGCCAATCGATCGGCTACAGTACTGCCAGGGACGTGGCCGGCGGGCCGTGGCGCGAGGCCGGCGTGGATATCGTTCTCGAAGCGAGTGGCAAGTGGCGCACGGTCGAGGAATTGTCACCCTACCTGGCGGCGGGAGTGAAAAAGGTGATCGTTGCCGCGCCGGTCAAGGGCGGCGATACGCTGAACATTGTCATGGGGGTCAATGACCAGCTCTACGACCCGGCACGTGACCACATCGTCACGGCGGCGTCATGCACCACCAACTGCCTGGCGCCGGTGGTCAAAGTGGTGCATGAAGCGATCGGCATTTCGCACGGCATGATCACGACGATCCATAGCTCGACCAACACCCAGAGCGTGCATGACCAGATGCACAAGGATCTGCGCCGCGCGCGTGCTTCGAGCCTGTCACTGGTACCGACGACGACTGGTTCGGCGACGGCGATCGCGCTGATTTTCCCGGAACTGAAGGGCAAACTCGATGGCCACGCGGTGCGCGTACCGCTGCTCAACGCCTCGATTACCGACTGCGTGTTCGAGATGCAGCGTCCAACGACGGTCGAAGAGGTCAATGGCCTGCTCAAGGCGGCTGCGGACGGATCTCTGAAAGGGATCCTCGGCTACGAAGAGCGGCCTCTGGTGTCGATGGACTACTGCGGCGATTCGCGCTCGTCGATCGTTGATGCGGCGCACATCCTGGTGATCAACGGCACGCTGGTCAAGATCTACGCCTGGTACGACAACGAGTGGGGCTACGCCAACCGTTACGTCGAACTGGCGCGCAAGCTGGCTGCGTCGCTGTAGGGACGCTTCGGTCGATTGGTGGTCACCGGGGCCGTCGCCGTTGTGCTGCGGCCGATGGCCTCGCTTCACTGGCATCCCGATTGAAGGAAGAGTATGAGCGATCCCTCCGCCGAAAAAACAGCCGCTGCGCGCGCCGGCCTGCGCAATTATGTGCTGGTCACCGCCGCCTACTGGTCGGATACCGTGACCGATGGTGCAACCCGCATGCTGGTGCTGTTCTATTTCTACAAGCTTGGCTACACGCCGCTTGCCGTCGCTTCACTGTTCATCTTCTACGAAGTCTTCGGTATTCTGACCAATCTCTTCGGCGGTTACATCGGCGCCCGCTTCGGGCTCAAGACGACGCTGTTCATCGGCCTCGGTACACAGCTTGTGGCGCTGTCGATGCTCGCCTTCGCCCCGCAGTCGTGGCTGGTCGTTGCTTACGTCATGGCCTCGCAAGCCTTGAGCGGGATCGCCAAGGACATGACCAAGATGAGTTCGAAGAGTGCCGTCAAGCTGATCGTTCCGGAAGACGCCTCGGCGAAACTGTACCGCTGGGTCTCGATCCTGACCGGGTCGAAAAACGCGCTGAAGGGGGTGGGCTTCTTCCTTGGCGGCCTGCTGCTGACCGTGCTCGACTTCCAGACGGCGCTCAAGCTGCTCGTCGCATTGGTCGGGTGCACGCTGATCCTGGCCGCTCTGCTGATGCGTGGCGGCCTCGGTCAGGCCAACCGGAAAGCGAAGTTCGGCCAGATGTTCTCGCGCAACGCCGCGGTCAACAAGCTCGCTGCTGCGCGCATCTTCCTCTTCGGTGCGCGTGACGTCTGGTTCGTTGTCGGCCTGCCGGTCTTCCTGTCGAGTGTGCTCGGTTGGACTTTCTGGCAGTCGGGCGGTTTTCTCGCGGTATGGGTGATCGGCTACGGCATCGTGCAGGCGGCAACTCCCGGCTTGCTGCGCAGCCGCGTCGAGGAACAGCACGAACCCGACGGGCGGACGGCGACGATTCTGGCTTTCGTCCTCGCCGCGCTGCCCGCCGGAATTGCCATTGGGCTCAGTGCCGGGGTCGCGCCGAGCACCGTCGTCGTCGCCGGATTGATCGTCTTTGGTGCGGTCTTTGCGCTGAATTCGGCAGTCCATTCGTACCTGATCCTGGCCTACACCGACAGCGACAAGGTGGCGATGAGCGTCGGTTTCTACTACATGGCCAACGCCACCGGTCGTCTTGCGGGGACGGTTCTTTCGGGCGCGCTCTATCAGTGGGGATTGCAGAGCGGTCCGAGCAACGGCTTGATCGCCTGTCTGTGGGCGTCGTCGGCCTTCGTTCTCGTCGCCGGCCTGCTCTCGCTGCTGCTGCCACGCGATCCCGGCCCACGCAGCAAGCCGATCAAGGTCGACGATCTCGGCGAGTAGAACAGGGCAGAGGGCCAACGACTCATCGCGGGCAAAAAAAAGGCATCGCCGCGGCGATGCCTTGTGCACGCCTGCGCTTCGCTTAGAAGCCGGCGCCCTTGATTGACTTCAGCCCCTTATAGACCGCCTTGCTTCCCAGTTGCTCCTCGATGCGCAGCAACTGGTTGTACTTGCAGATGCGGTCGGTACGCGAGAGCGAACCGGTCTTGATCTGGCCGGCGCCGGTACCCACGGCGAGGTCGGCGATGAACGAGTCCTCGGTCTCCCCCGAACGATGCGAGGAGATCACGCCGTAGCCGGCCTTCTGCGCCATCTTGATGGCGTCAAGCGTCTCGGTGACCGTGCCGATCTGGTTGACCTTGATCAGGATCGCGTTCGCAGCCTTCATGTCGATGCCCTGCTGGAGGCGAACCGGGTTGGTGACGAAGAAGTCGTCACCAACGATCTGTACCTTGTCACCGAGCGCGCTGGTCAGTTTGACATAACCCTCCCAGTCGCTCTGGTCGAGGCCGTCTTCGATCGAAACGATCGGGTACTTGCTGCACCAGTCGGTGTAAACGGCGATCATCTCGTCGTCGGTAAACAACTTGTCCGGATTCGACTTCCAGAACTTGTAGCCCTTGCGGCCGCCTTCGTCGAAGAGCTCGGACGAGGCGCAATCGAGGGCGATGGCGATCTGCTGGCCGGGTTGGTAGCCGGCAGCGGTGATCGCCTGCATGACCACTTCGAGCGATTCGTCGTTGGTCAGGTTGGGAGCAAAGCCGCCTTCGTCGCCGACAGCGGTGACATGCCCGCCTTTCTTGAGGATGGTCTTCAGCGCGTGGAAAACCTCGGTGATCCAGCGCAGGCCCTCCGAGAAGGTGCTCGCGCCGACCGGCATGATCATGAATTCCTGGAAATCGATCAGGTTGTCAGCATGCTTGCCACCGTTGATGATGTTGGCCATCGGCGTCGGCAAGGCGAAATCGCGGTTCTTGTGGATCTTGCCGATGTATTTCCATAGCGGCATGTTGCTGACGTTGGCTCCGGCCATGGTGATGGCCATCGAAGCACCGAGAATCGCATTCGCGCCCAGGCTGGACTTGTTCGGCGTGCCGTCGAGGGCGATCATTGCCTCGTCGAGTTCGCGCTGATTGAGCGGATTCTTGCCCTTGAGCAGCTTGGCGATCTTGGTGTTGACGGCCTCAACGGCCTTCAGCACGCCCTTGCCGAGATAGATTTTCTTGTCGCCATCGCGCAGTTCGCAGGCTTCGAATTCGCCGGTCGAAGCACCCGACGGGACAGCGGCGCGGGCCATGAAACCGTTGTCGAGGGTGATGTCGACTTCAACGGTCGGGTTGCCGCGTGAGTCGAGGATCTGCCGACCGACGACTTTGGTAATCTTGACGAAGTCAGGGGTTTCAACGAGGATTTCTGTTTCGACCTGCTCGGCCTGCTTGTTCTGCTTGACCTTTTCTGCGTTCTTGACTTTCTTGCCTTTTGCCATGATGGAGCTCCGTAGGGGTGTTTCGGTGGAAAGATTGGAGGGAAAACGCACGGTAAACCAGCCGCGTGGATGATACCGAATTCAGATCACCGGGCGCAATCCTTGCGACCAGGAAATGCCCGAAAAATGACGGCGCTGTTGGCGACGGGCGGTTATGGTGGACCCTTGCGAAACCATTTGTCGAGTGCGCGTCGCTCGACGACCGAAATGAAAACATATTCCGGCGCGTAGGTTTCAACGAGCTGGGCCAGCTGGGCCGGGCTGGCGTCATCGTAATGCAGCCACAGGATGTCACTGAAAGTGGCTGCCATAAAGGGGGCCATCGCCACTCCGAACGAATCATGCAGCCACAGCACTCGCTTCTGATTCAGGGCATTTTTTGTCTTGAGGAGCAAGGGAGTTTTCTGGGCGCGGTTTTGCGGGTTGCTGTCATAGTCTACGCGCTGCCCGGTTGCAAAGCTGTATTGCTCGATTTCGACCTGCTTCTCGCCGGTGATCTCGATCCCTACCTCGCTGTCACGCAGAATCTTGCGGATTCGCAGGAGATTTGCCAGATCTCCTCCCGCACGTTCCGCGACGCTCAAGACGCGGATGTCCCGGTCGGAAAGCAGACGCAAGCCTGGCTCGCTGCGCGCCAGATCCCTCGATAAAGCCGCAAAAGCCAGCCAGGCGCCGAGGCTGTTCCAGTGCGTGTCTGTCCGGTAGTAGAGCGGCTCCGAAAACACGCTGCGTGCGCTCCGCAGTGCCGGCCGGGTGTCCACGTAGCTGCCCCCGGGAAGGTGGGCCAACAGGCTGTCGGCTGCCGAAGCGCTGGCCGGCTGGACCCAATCGGGGAGGAACTCGGGATAGATCGTCTCCTTGTTTGGGAAGAGGATCAGTTTGTACAGGCTGACCTGCTTGCGCGCGAACCACTCTTCCCATGCTCGCACCGCTGCCCCGACCTCTTCCGAAGCGGCAATATCCGCAGGCGTCGCGCCGCGACGCGCTACGGATATTGCGTCTCCATAGCCATCGCCAATGTACAGCCAGCCATCCTTGCCGATCACCACCTGATGCGGCACGGGCGAGATTCCAGCCGAGTAGAGGAGGCGATTCGAATGAACCAGGAAGAAATCGACGTTGTAGAGTACCGAGCGGAGCCACCAGTGCTTCTTGTCGTGGCCGCTGACATGTCCGGACACCAGGTTGATCGCCGGGACAAGGCTCAGGATGAGGCAGGCCAGGCCAAGAAATATCAGGACTCTCTTTTTCATCGCCATGCCAGCTAGAAATTGAAATACAGAAATACCGCACTCTTGGTCAGCATCGCTGCGTACATTGCCGTGCAGAAGAGAATCAGTCCTCCATACAATTTGGCAGTGTCGTGGCCACGCACCATCGTCAGTTCGAAGGAGTTCTTCTGCCCGATGATCACGAAGGCCGGGACAAGCGCTATCAGGCAGGGTAGATTGGCAGCCAGGCCGGTCGGCAGAAAACTCAGGAGATCGTCGGAGAACCAGCCGCCCCACGCCAGGTAGCCGGTGGGGATTGCCGATACCGGGAAATTCACCAGCGAGTCGAAGTCGACCATCCCGCGCAGGACCCGCAGCGCATCGTTCATCGTCGTCGCGCGAAAAAACACCCAGCTGACGTTCACAAAGCCGAAGGTCAGCAGCCACGCCAGCGCTCTCGGCAGGCGCAGGCCGGCTCCGTTCCAGACCCGATGCACCACCAGGGCTGCGCCGTGGAGGGCGCCCCAGATCACGAACATCCAGCTCGCGCCATGCCACAGACCTCCGAGCACGAAAGTTGCCAGCAGGTTGACGTACAGACGCACGGTCGAGCAGCGGTTGCCGCCGAGTGGGATATAGAGGTAGTCGCGCAGGTAGCGGCTCAGCGTCATGTGCCAGCGACGCCAGAAATCCTGGATGTCGAGTGCCTTGTACGGCGAGTTGAAGTTCAGCGGCAGCCAGATGTTGAACAGCAGGGCGGCGCCGATGGCCATGTCGCAGTAGCCGCTGAAGTCGAAATAGAGTTGAAAGCTGTAGGAGAGACTGGCTGCCCAGGCGCTGTAGATGTCGAGACGGGCACCGCCATCGAAGCCGGAATTGGCCCAGCCGGAAAAGGTATCGGCAATGATCACCTTCTTGAACAGCCCGATGCTGAAAATGAACAGACCAAGAAAAATGTTCCGGTAGCGCACGACCAGGGTCCAGCGCGATTCGAACTGCGACATCATCTCGCGGTGATGCAGGATCGGGCCGGCAATCAGGTGCGGAAAGAAAGTCACGAACAGCGCATAGTTCAGGAAGTCGTATTCCCTCGCTTCGCCGCGATGGCTGTCCACCAGATAGGCAATCTGCGTGAACGTGAAGAAGCTGATGCCCAGTGGCAGGAGGATTTCCGGCAGCAGATAATCGACACCGAATACCAGGTTGAGGTTATCGACCAGGAAGTTGGTGTATTTGAAATAGCCCAGCAGGGCGAGGTTGGCGGTAATGCTTGCGGCGAGCAGCGAGCGCCGCGAAAATCGGGAACGCTTCGGAGTTGAAGCCAGGCTGGGAGCAAGGGCGGTGCCGACGGCGAAGTTAAAGAAGATCGAGATCAGCAGCAGTGGCAGGTAAGCGACGTTCCAGTAGGCGTAGAAAAAAAGGCTGGCGACGACCAGCCAGGCCTTGGCGGCGATGGTCAGGCGCAGCCGATTGAGATAGAAATAGGCAAAGAAGGTAATCGGCAGGAACAGCAATACGAAGGAGGGGGAACTGAAGATCATTTATGCGAGTTTTCTTTCGTTACCGTAGGTTGGGCTGAGGAACGAAGCCCAACGAACCGCAGGTCCTTGACCCGGGGGTGTTGTTTGCGCGCTCGGGCTGCGCATCCGCAGCCCAATCCACGACTCTGTCCGCCTGCCTACGCAGCTTCCTCGACCGCCACTTCCGCCTATTCCCTGACCAGGCTGCTCGGGGCCATGATTTTACGTGCTCCGCGCGCCATCTGTGCAGGCAGATCGAGGATTTCGACCAGCGGTGCGTAGAACCTCCCGTAGCGCTGGAAGTAGAGACTGTTGAGCCATAGCAGATACTTCTCCCAGTTGTAGCCGTTCGAATGGAAGGTCAGGCGAATCACCGCGTCGAGGTCGATGTCGAAATAGTCCTCGGGAGGCGGCTGGGAACGCCCTCGATCGGCCAGTACTCCTGGAAGAACGGCAGGTACGATCTCGACTAACGGTCATGGCGATTCCAGACACCCCCGATGATGAAAGCCACGACCGTTCCCTCCCTTGCAGGGCGCATTCCGGCTTGCACGCCGGAATCGTTCGTTGGGCACGGAGCCTGGCTCCGTGAATTCCCCAGCTCACCCCCCCCCGACCGCTCTCCGACAAGCGGGCGAGGGGAGCTTCGTGAGTCGCTGGCGCGACTTTCACATCAAATGCGAGATTGACGCCGCTCGATGTGGGCTCCTATACTTTGGTAGGCACCATTGGAATTCCCATCCTTTTTGCGACAGCATAACCGCAACACCTCAGGACAGGGCGATGAGCAAACTGGTGTATCTATCTTCCACCCTGGCTGACCTCGCCTCTTTCCGCGACGAGGCGATGCGGGCCCTGATCAAGGCAGGCTACCGAGTCAAGGACAGCTATCGCGCTTCGCCGCAGCCGCCAGCCGACCAGTGCCTTGCCGATGTCCGCGCAGCGGACATCTACCTCGGCATCTTCGCCGGCCGTTACGGTTACTGCCCCGACGGCCACGGCGGCAAGTCCATCACCGAGCTGGAATACCGGGAAGCGGTGCGAACGGGTAAGCAGTGTTTCCTCTTCATCCGGCCCCTTGATGACATCCCCGGCAAGCATCTCGACTCCGCCAAGGGTGAATACGAGGCGGACACGAAGCTCCGCGCGTTGCGCGAGGAACTGCAGAGCAGGCATACCTGCGCCCTCATTTCCAGCCCCACCGACCTCGCATTGAGCATTACCCAGGCGCTGCCGCGGGTCGAGGAAGAGCGCGCAGATGACTCCCGGCGCGGTGGCATGTTCAACGAAACCGCGCCGCACCCTGGCCAGTTGAATATCGGGCTGCTGATCGTCGGCATCCGTGGCTGCGCCGAGGCCAGCGTCGAACGTCTGTGCGGCGCCCTGCCTGCGGAATGGCAGCCGGGCAGCGCGCTCTTCGCTCCCGAGCCGGGGCAGGCCGGCGCTGACCGGCTGGTGGTCGATCGCAGCCTGTCGCGCGCGCGTTGCGTCGCCCTCCACCTGTCGCCGCCCGGCCTGTCGCGCCTGCGCGAGAACCCCGCCGCCGGCGAGGGCCTGGTGAAGATGCTCGCTGCCCGCCTGGGCAGCTATACCCTGTTGCTCGACGGTGTCCAGCCGGCTGATCTGCCGACCGCCTGGCCGCCCGCCGCGGCCAGCTTCGCTGTCGGCGAATGGCTGACGTCGGGCGTTTCTGCGGTGGGCGGCGAACTTGGCCGCCTGATTGCGGCGTTTCCCGAGGCGACGCCTGCCTTTCGGGATGTGCGCGACGCGCGACTGGTCGGCCTGGCCTATTCGGTTCTCGCGATGACCCGTGACGAGGCCCGCGCGCTTGCCGACCGACCGGAACTGGTCCGCGACGAGTTGGGACGCAAGCCCTACGAGTTTCTTCTATCGGTGATCACCGGCCTTACTGGGCGAGGCGACTGGGTGAGTCGCTACGGCACCTGCCGCCACGACTGGCAACCCTTCGGCAGCGACAGCGTCAGGGCGCTGCTCGAAGAACTGGTGGAGACGATCAACGAGCAGCGCATCGTTCCCAAGCGCGATCAGAGCGTGCTCCTGGGCAATCACATCCGTTTGCGTTACTACCCCTTCGAACCCGAGGCGTTCCGCCAGGACGCCCCCGACTGGCCGTTGCTGGCAGCCATGCGCGGACGCGGCTGTCTGGTGTTGGTCGACGAGTTGTCCACCCTGCATCCCTCCCTGTACGGCAAAGGCAACGTCTTTCTGTCCGACCCGGCGGTGACGGTCGCCACCCTGTCTGGCCTCGATCCGGCCGTGTGCAGCCTGGAGACCCTGATCGACAGCCCGCTGAAGATCGACACCCTGGTGGACCGCTTCAGCAACAAGCTCGATCTCCGCTGCGAACTGGCCATCAACAGCAGGGCGCGGGCGCGTCGCTGGCTTCGCCTGTCACTACCCGAAGCGCTGGCTGGCAGCGAGGCGCAAGGCGCCGATCCGAATCGGCGCGAGGAGTTTCGCAAGGGCCTTCTCGGAGGGCTGTGAGCGATGGCCACTTTCCTCACCTTCTATTCGTTCAAGGGCGGTGTCGGTCGCTCCATGGCTCTGGCCAACATCGCGGACATTTTCGCCCGGCGTGGCCTGCGGGTGCTGGCGATTGATTTCGACCTCGAAGCGCCCGGCCTGGAACGTTATTTTCAGGTCGAAAGGACTGCCGCGCTGGCCAACCGGGGCCTGATCGATCTACTGCAGAGTTTCAAGAAAAGCCTGTCCAGTTCGGCGCCCCTGGATGAGTCGGCGGAATTTCGTCAACTCGAACGTTTCATCTTCCCGATTTACCAGCGGCCGCTGTCGAACGGCGGCGAACTGCACCTGATTACCGCAGGCCAGCGCGAACCTGCCGCGCAGTACCGCCAGTACGCCCTGGCGGTGCGGACCTTTGACTGGCAGGATTTCTACAACAACTGGGAGGGTCAGGCGTTCTTCGCCTGGCTGCGCGGGCAACTCTCGCAGGCGCAAGCTACGCGCCCGGCCTACGACGTCATTCTGGTCGATTCGCGCACCGGCGTGACCGAGATGGGCGGCGTCTGCACCTACCTGCTGGCCGACGCCATCGTCATGCTGTGCGCGGCCAACCACCAGAATGTCGAAGGTACGCGCGAAGTCGTACGCGACTTTCGCTCGGGCGAGGTGAGCGATCTGCGCAAGGGCCGCGCGCTGGACCTGGTGGTCGTTCCGGCGCGCATCGAACAGCAGGACGAAGCCCTGCTGGACAAGTTCTGCAAGCGTTTCGACAGCTTCTTCGTCGACCAGGAGCCGGCCGCCTTCAACGAGGCGGGGCTGTCGTTTCTCGACCTGACCCTCCCTTACCAGCCGGAGTTCGCTTTCGAGGAAATCGTTGTCAGCGATCCGGAGCGACGCCAGGAACGTCGCCTGATCGGCGGCGCCTTCGAACGTCTGGCCGACGCCCTGACCCTGCTGGCCAGTCCGGGGGATGCGCTCGCCGCCCGCCGCGAGCAGGCCCTGGCGGCGATCCGCCAGTCCCTGTCCGGAAAGCCGGCCGCGGATGTGCCGCGAAGCACCGAGGAAACGCATTTCGACCCCACTCTGCGCTTCGCCGGTTACGATGCTTTCCTCTCCGCGGGCGCGGCCGATCAGGAGGTCGCGCAGGCCCTGGCGCAGGCCCTGGGCACAGCAGGCTTGGCGGTGCTCGTCGATTCCTCGGCGCTGACT
>RRZU010419512.1_pt1 | contig 11841 bp, 11 predicted proteins | sample 2165561 | NCBI WGS metagenome assembly RRZU01 (sample SAMN10456909, study PRJNA506462) | wastewater metagenome | isolation source: wastewater sludge | place: USA: Moscow, Idaho | reverse complement strand
TCCATAAAATAGATGTTTTGTTTATCATCAGCTAAAAACTCAAAAGTTCCCGCACCTTCATACTTTAAATATTTAGTTGCTTTTACTGCAACATCATGAAGTTTTGCTCTTGTTTCGTCGTTTAATAAAATCGCAGGTGACTCTTCAATAACTTTTTGATGTCTTCTTTGTAATGAACAATCTCTTTCACCTATATGAATAGCATTACCATGAGAATCTCCAACAACTTGAACTTCAATATGTCTTGGATTATTTATGAATCTTTCAAGATACATTGTTCCATCACCAAAAGCAGCTAAAGCTTCACTTGATGCAGCTGTGAATAGTTGATCAAACTTATCTTCATTTTCAATAAGTCTCATACCTCTACCACCACCACCTGCAGATGCTTTTGCCATAATTGGATAACCAATTTCAAGGGCAACTCTTCTACCTTCTTCAACAGAATGTACAGCACCTTTAGATCCTGGAACTACAGGAACTCCAGCTTTTATCATTTCATCTTTAGCTTTTGATTTATCAGCCATTTTTTCCATTACTTCAACAGATGGACCAATAAATTTGATATTATGTAATTGACAAATTTCTACAAAGTCTTGATTTTCAGATAAAAATCCATATCCTGGAAAAATTGCATCACAACCTGTCATTTCTGCTGCTGTGATAATTGCTGGAATATTTAAATATGATTCGCTAGATTTTGCTCCACCAATACATACAGCTTCATCCGCATGTTTTAGATATGAAGCGTTTTTATCTCCAGCACTATAAACAACAACCGACTTTTTACCCATTTCTCTAATAGTTCTAATAGCACGTTGAACAATTTCACCTCTATTAGCTATTAAGATTTTTTTTATTTCTGCCATAGATTACTCTTATAACTTTTCAACAACAAAAATTGGCATATCATATTCAACAGGATTACCATCTGTAACAAGAATTTCTACAATTTTGCAATCAAATTCAGCTTCAACTTCGTTCATAATTTTCATAGCTTCTAAAATACAAAGAGTTTGACCTTTTTTAACTGTCGCACCAACTTTTACAAATGCAGGTGATTCAGGAGATGGAGATGAATAATATGTCCCAACCATTGGTGAATTGATTGTTTCGCCAGCTGCACGTACTACTGTTTCAGCAACAGGAGCAGATATAGCAACAGGAGCAGATACACTTGAAACTTGAGCAACAGGAGCAGACGTAGTAACTGTAGTTACACCACTTTCAAAACCTCTTTGCATAGAAATTTCAAATTCACCTTCTTTAACCTTTAATTTGTTAAGTTCACTCTTATCAAATACTCTTATTAATTCTCTGATTTCTTTAAAATCCATACTTAGCCTTTTTTATTTAGTAAAATTTTTTCTCATAATAGCACATTTTTTCTAATAAATATATTTTTGTATAATTAATTAAGTCTTATTTAAGATTAAAAGTAAAATCAAAATAATATTTTATAAAAAATCTTTTGATATAATCTAAAAAAGTTTCAGTTAGGAAAAAAATGTTAAACGATCAAAGTTTTATAAATATTGCAAAAGAAATCTCAAAAGCTTCAAAATGTGTTTCAAAACAAGTGGGTGCTGTTATTGTAAAAGATGGAAGAATTCTTTCAACGGGATATAATGGAACACCAGCTGGTTACAAAAATTGTAGTGACCATTGGGAAGGTAATTATACGAAAGACCATCATGATTGGTCAAAAACTTATGAAATTCATGCAGAAATGAATGCAATAATTTGGGCAGCAAGAAAAGGTATATCAATCGAAGGCGCAACTATTTATGTTACCCTTGAGCCTTGTAGTGAATGTTCAAAAAATGTAATTGCAAGTGGAATAGTAAGAATTGTTTATGAAAAAGCATATGAACATACAAATTCTGAAATTATCTCAAAATTTATAAAAGATAATAATGTACAAATTGAACAAATAAAAGATAAAAATTAACAAATGGCACAAAAAGATAATACTGAATTTTATAAAAAATCAATTGAGAAATATGGAATAAGTGCTCAAGGGGTACAGTGGAATTCAGATTATTCACAATATAAAAGATTTGAAATACTAACAAGCTTTATAAAAAATAACATTAAAGAATCCTCAATAATTGATGCAGGATGCGGCTTTGCAGAGTATTATAATTATTTGTTTGATAATGATCTAAAACCAAAATCCTATTTAGGAATAGATTGTGAAGAGCAAATGATTAATCTAGCTTCAAAGAGATTTCTGAATACTACATTTAAAAAGAAAGATATATTAAAAGAAGAATTAGACTTTGCAGATTATTATATTTGTAGTGGCGCTATGAACATATTAGAAGAAAACGAAGTTTTTATTTTTATAAATAAATGTTACTACTCTTCAAAAAAAGCTTTTATTTTTAATTTTTTAAAAAATGATTCTTTAACAAAAGTTAGTAAAACACAAGTAATAAACCATTGTTCAACACTTTCTTCTAAAATAAAAATTAAGGAAAATTATTTAAGTAACGATTTTTCAATATATCTGGAAAAATAAAATTATCATACATTTCTCATATTTTAAATATAAAATTAGTTTAAATAAACACAAGGAATAGAAATGAAAATAGGCTTATTTATACCATGTTTTATGAATGAACTATATCCTGATATTTGCAAAGCAACATACCAAGTATTAAAAAGACAAGGTTTAAATGTAGAGTATCCACTTAATCAAACTTGTTGTGGTCAGCCAATGGCAAATTCTGGTTGTTCCAAAGATGTTAAGAATCTAGCAATAAACTTCGTAAATACATTTAAAGAATTTGATTATATTGTAGCACCTAGTGGCTCTTGTGTATCAATGGTAAAAGAACACTATAATGAATTTTTCAATAATGATAAAGATTACAATAAAGTAAAAGCTTCTATTTATGAAGTATGCGAATTTTTACATGATATTATAAAAGTTGAAAATTTAAATTTAAATATTTCATTTCCTTATAAAGTAGGATTACATAACTCTTGTCATGGACATAGAGTTTTAAAATTAGGAACGGCTAGTGAACTTAATGTTCCATATAATTCAAAGTTAGAAAATATTTTAAATACAGTTAATAATATTGAATTAGTTGAGTTAAAAAGAAAAGATGAATGTTGTGGTTTTGGTGGTACCTTTTCAGTTGCAGAAGAAGATATTTCAGTTGCAATGGGAAAAGATAGGATCAAAGATCATCTAGATTCATCAGCACAAATTATGACAGGAGCTGATATGTCATGTTTAATGCATATGGATGGATTAATAAACAGAAATAACTATCCAATAAAAGTAATGCATATAGTTGAAATTCTTGCAGGAGTTAAACCATGAGTACAAATCACAATCACTCAGATAATGCAAAAGTATTTGTAGCCAATGATGAAAGGATGCACTGGCATGACCAAGCATTATGGTTCGTAAGAGAAAAAAGAGACAGAGCTAGTAAATCAATTCCAGAATGGGAACAATTAAGAGAATTTGCAAGTCAAATAAAAACTCATACTATGGCAAATCTTGATAAATATTTAATTGAGTTTGAAAAAAATGCAAAAGCAAAGGGAATTACAGTTCATTTTGCAATTGATGCAAAAGAGCATAATGAAATTGCATATAGACTTTTAAAAGAAAAAAATGTTACGAAATTAGTTAAATCAAAATCTATGCTAACAGAAGAGTGTCATTTAAATCCATTTTTAGAAGAAAGGGGTATAGAAGTTATTGACACAGATTTAGGTGAAAGAATTGTTCAATTGAGAAATGAACCACCTTCTCATATTGTATTACCAGCTATTCATCTTAAAAAAATGGATGTATCTGATACCTTTCATGAACATTTAGGAACCCAAAAAGGAAATGATGATCCTACTTATTTAACAAGAGCTGCACGTGCGAGTTTAAGAGAAGATTTTCTAACAGCACAAGCAGGACTAACAGGTGTAAACTTCGCAATTGCTCAAACAGGTGGAGTTGTTGTTTGTACAAATGAAGGAAATGCTGATATGGGAGCTAGTGTTCCAAAGCTACATATCGCTTCAATGGGAATTGAAAAAATCATTCCTAGACTTGAAGATTTATCTGTATTTACAAGGTTACTAGCAAGAAGTGCAACGGGACAGCCAATTACTTCTTATACATCACATTTTCACGCTCCTATTGAAGGTGGAGAAATGCATATTATTATTGTTGATAATAATAGATCTCAATTTTTAGCATCACAAAAAAATAAAAAAGCATTAAATTGCATTAGATGTGGTGCTTGTATGAACACTTGTCCTGTTTATAGAAGAAGTGGTGGCCACTCTTACGAATATGTAATTCCTGGACCAATTGGTTCAATATTAGGAGCCAAAAAAGAACCTGAAAAACATAATTCATTGCCATTTGCATGTACTTTATGCGGTTCTTGTACAAATGTTTGTCCTGTAAAAATAGATTTAGACTCACAACTTTATAGTTTAAGACAAGACTTAGGAAATGCAAATTTAATCGATTCAAAGAAAAAAATGGCTATGAAGGTAACCGCTTGGTTAATGGGAAAACCTGCATTATTTGACTTTGCTGGAAAAGTTGCTAGAAAAATTGTTCCAAAACTACCAAATTCACTACTTTATAATAAAGGAAATATTTGGGGGAAACAAAGAGATTTACCAAAAATGCCAGAGAAAAGTTTTAAAGAAATGTTTATAGCAGGAGACTTAGATGACTAGTAAAGAATTAATACTTAAAAATATAAAAGAGAATAATATAGTAAAAGAAGTTCCTCTTCCATCATATGATAACTTTGGAATAAAATTTGAAGATAAGTTTCAAACTTTTTCAACAATGATTGAAAGTGTGGGAGGGAAAGCTTTATTAATAAATAAATCTGATTTGGATAAAACTATTAAAGAGTTGTACCCAGATGAAAAACAAATTGCATCAAATGTTGAATTTTGCAATGTTGGAAATTTTAATGCTAATGAACAAGAAGATGTTCATACTTTAAAAGATATTGATTTAGCAGTTGTAAAAGGTAATTTTGCAATTGCAGAAAATGGTGCTATTTGGATGAAAGATGAAGAAAATAGACATAGAGCTTTATATTTTATAGCACAGAATATTGTTATTGTAATTGATGAAAAAGATATACTAAATAATATGCATGAAGCTTATCAAAAATTAAATTTTGATAATAATGGATATGGTGTATTTATTTCAGGACCATCAAAAACAGCTGATATAGAACAATCATTAGTTATCGGAGCTCATGGACCAAAATCTGGCTATGTAATTTTTACAAAATCTTGATATAATTGCTAAATAGGGGATCATAATGAAATTTTTTTTACTATTTAGCATACTTTTTTTAAATTTTCTTTTTGCAAATACTAGCAAAGAAGTATTGGTTTTACACTCTTATCATAAGGGATATGCTTGGAGTGATGACATATCAAAAGCTATAGAAAAAACTTTTTCTGAATATAAAAAAGCAGAAATAGAAGTTACAACTGTTTATATGGATACAAAAAGAATTGATAATGCAGAATACTTAAATAGCCTCGCAAAACTTTACAAACAACAATTTGAGGGTAGAATCTTTGATTTAATAATCGTAAGTGATAACACTGCTTTTGATTTTATGATTAAATATCATGAATATTTATTTAAAAATACTCCCGTTTTATTTTGTGGAATAAACAATTTTGACAAGGTATTATTAGATGAAAATAATTTAAAAAACTATATGACAGGTGTTGCTGAAGATGTTGATTTAGAAAAAAACTTTGAACTTATTTCAAAACTACATCCAAAATTGAGAAATCTTTTAATAATTAATGATACTTCAAATACAGGTTATGCAGTTAAAAGAGATTTACGACCAATTATTGAAAAATACAAAAATAAATTTAACATTGAATATACAGATGATTTAGAAATAAATAATTTAAGACAAAAAGTTTCAAATTTAGATAAAGAAAATAGTGTAATACTATTTGTTCTTTTATTCAAAGATACCACGGGAAAATACTTTACCTATAAACAAAGTTTTGCACAAGTAAAAGAAGTAAGTCAAGTTCCAATTTATGGTCTTTGGGATTTCTATTTAGATAATGGGATAGTAGGTGGTCTTTTAACTTCTGCAATTGCTCAAGGAGAATCGGTTTCAAAAATGGCTCTTCAAATTTTTAATGGAAAAAAAATATCTGATATTCCAATAATTGAAAAATCTCCAAATATTTATATGTTTGACTACAAAGAGTTAGATAAATTTAACATTGACATTTCTCCTTATATTGGTAATCCAGTGATAATAAATGAGCCTGCAACTGTATATAAAGAGCATTCAAAACTTTTTATATTTACAGCTTTAATAATATTTATACTTAGTACAATTGTTATTATATTAAAAGCAAATATTCAAAGAAGAGAAAAACTAGAATTAGAGTTATCAAATAGAATAGAATTTGATAAAGTTTTACTAGATACCATTCCAAATCCAATATATTACAAAAATGTTGATGGTAAGTTTTTAGGCTGTAATATCAGCTTTGCATCTTTAGTAAATAGTAGCAGAGATGAAATTATTGGAAAAACTGCTTTTGATTTCTTTTCATTTAAAGTTGCAAATGCAAACACTATAATAGACCAAGAATTACTAACAACTTTTTCAACAAGTACCTCTGAATTTACTTTTCATACACCAACAAATGAGATGAAACATATAATTTTAAATAAAGCTGTTTATAAAAATATAGATGGAACCGTTGGTGGAATTGTTTGTATTATGGATGATATAACAGAAAGAGTTCAACAAAAACAATTCTTGATACAACAAAGTAAATTGGCAGAAATGGGTGATATGATTGCTGCAATTGCCCACCAATGGAATGAACCTTTGGTGGAATTATCAGCATTGGTTCAAGATATACAAACATCATATTTATTAAATGAATTAAAAGATATGGAAGTTAAAGATTTCGTAAATGATTCAATGGTGCAAATTAAATATATGTCAAAAACATTAAGTGATTTTAGAAACTTCTTGAAACCATCAACTAAAAAAAAGTTATTCTCCATATCAAAAGCATTAAGAGAGATTAATGAAATTATTGGAAAACAAATATTTTATTCAAATATTGAAATGACTTTTAATTATAAAAATGAAAATGAAGAACTTCTAGTTTATGGCTATGAAAATGAATTTAAGCAAGTTTTATTAAATCTGTTGAATAATGCAAAAAATAAAATAGTTGAAAAAAATACTGATTTTGGTAAAAAAGCACATATCAATATCAATATAGAAAGATCATCAAATTATAATATTATTGAAATAATTGATGATGGTGGTGCTATTGATGAGAAGATTATAAATTCAATATTTGACCCATATTTTACGACAAAAGAATCGGGGACAGGATATGGTCTTTATATGGCTAAAGTAATTATTGAAGATAAAATGAAAGGAACTATAACAGTTAAAAATGATAATAATAATGTAGTTTTTACTATTAAACTTCCTCATAAAAAGGTGCAAAAATGAAAATCTTATTATTAGAAGATAATCAAAAGTTAAATGAAACCATAACTAAACGACTAAAAATGAAGGGATATAATCTTTTATCTTTTACAGATGGAGCACGAGCATATGAAGCTGTTTCAGATGGTTTTTCATGTTTCATTTTAGATATAAATGTTCCAAATATTGATGGAATAAAAATTCTTAAAAAAATTAGAGAGTATTATCCCACTTTACCTGTAATTATAATTAGTGCAAGTGTTGAACTTGATGTTATAAAACAAGCATATGATTTAGGATGTAATGATTTTTTAAAAAAACCATTCTTCATAGATGAATTAGAGATCAAAATTGAAAAACTTTGTAAAATACAAAATGATGAAATATGTTTTGACGAAAATTGCTATTTTGATTTTAAATCCTCTGTAATAAAAATGAAAGATAAAGAAATTAGATTAACAAAAAAAGAAAAACTTTTAATGAATCTCTTTTTAACTAAAAAGAATCAAGTTATATCATATGAATCTATAGAAAGTTATGTTTGGGAAGGTAATTTTGCATCTTTAGAATCAATAAGAAGCCTAATTAGAAGATTAAGAAAAGTGATAGATAAAGATTATATTCAAACTGTTGTAGATACAGGATATATTTTTAAAATAGTATAAAAATTCCCTTTAACAAAGAAAAATATCATTTAATTTTCATTTCTAGCAGTTAGAATTGAAAATAACAAATCTAAGGAGAAACGAAATGTTAAAAACTACTACGAAACTACTTGTTACGACTGCATTAATTGCAGGAATCTCTACAGCTGCATCTGCTGCTGAAAAAGTAAAATGGAAATTAGCTACAACTTGGGGTTCAACTTTAACTCCATTTATTGACGCACCAACAAATATGGCAACATTAGTTGAAACTATGTCTGATGGTAAATTTACAATCAGAATTGATGCATCAAATAAACACAAAGCTGCACTTGGTATTTTAGATATGGTTAAAGGTGGTCAATATGATATGGGTCACTCTGCATCATATTACTGGAAAGGTAAAGATATTGATACTCTTCCATTTACAACAATGCCATTTGGTATGACTACACCTGAACAATATGCATGGTTCTACTATGGTGGTGGAATGGAATTAATGAAAAAAGCATATGCAAAGCATGGTGTTTTATCATTCCCAGGTGGAAACACAGGAAATCAAATGGGTGGTTGGTTTAGAAAAGAAATCAATACTGTTGCTGATTTACAAGGTTTAAAAATGAGAGTTCCTGGTTTTGCTGGTGAAGTTATGGCAAAACTTGGATTATCTGTTACAAATATAGCTCCAGGTGAATTATATACTTCACTTGAAAGAGGAACTATCGATGCTTTAGAATGGGTTGGCCCAGGTATGGACATCAGTATGGGATTCCATAAAATTGCACCTTACTATTACACAGGTTGGCATGAACCAGCAACTGAATTACAATTTATGGTAAATGAAGAAGCATATAATAAATTACCAAAAGATTTACAACAAATTTTATTAACAGCTATGAGAGTATCAGCTTATGATATGTATATTCAAAACTACCACATGAGTAGTGAAGCATGGGCAAATATGTTAACTGAGTTCCCAAATATCAAAGTTAAAACTTTCCCAAAACCTGTTATGGATGCAATGAAAAAAGCAAATAATGAATTATTAACAGAATTAAAAGCAGAATCTCCTTTATTAAAAGAGATTTTAGATTCTCAAGATGCATATATGAAAAAATCTAGAGAGTGGACAAAAATGTCTGACTATTTATACTTAAAAGATAATTTATAATATACCCTCTAACTCTCTTTTAGGGAGTTAGATTGTAAAATCTGAAATAAATCAAATAAATCTACCTCAAATAAGTTTATTTGACTTATTTATAAAATCACAAAAGGATTATAATGTTGTTAAAACTAGAAAAAGGTTTTGATAAATTTGCAGATATAATAGGGTATTTTACTGCTTTTATTATGGTACTGATGATATTAAATGTAACTTATGACGTTGTTATGAGATACTTTTTTAATACAGGTAGTATTGCAATGCAAGAGATGGAATGGCATCTATTTTCTGTAATTATTTTATTGGGAATCTCTTATACATTAAAAGAAGATGGTCATGTAAGAGTTGATATTATCTACGATAGATTAACTGATAAAAAGAAAGCTAGAATAAATATGATGGGAGTTGTTCTTTTTATTCTTCCAATTGCATTATTAATAGCAATTGAATCTATTCCATATGTAATAGAATCATTTAATTCACATGAACAAAGTGGCGATCCAGGTGGATTACCGTATAGATGGATAGTAAAATCGCTAATTCCTTTATCTTTTTTCCTATTAATTATCACATCTATTGGATTTTTTATTAAAAATCTAAATGTTTACAAAGGTCTTAGACCAATGGATGGATACAACCTAAAAGGTGAAATTGAAAATTTAAAATGTGAATTAGAACAACATAAACACCATGTTGTTGATATTAATGAGCAAGGAGATAACAAATGATTGGTATTGTTATGTTTTTTGCTTCATTAGTAATGTTAGCATTTGGTTTTCCAGTAGCATTTACTTTTGCAGCAGTATCTCTATTTTTCGGAATATTAGCAGGTTTCATTGAAGTTGGTTTTGACAATGGAATAATGGAAGGTTTAGTTGATGGACTAGATGAAGGTCTTGGAATGTTTGATTTCATGCCTTATAGAATCATGTCAATTATGCAAAATACTATATTAATGTCTGTTCCTATGTTTATTTTCATGGGAATTATTTTACAAAAAACTGGTCTTGCAGAAAAACTTTTAGAATCAATGGCTTTTCTTTTTGGAGAAGTTAGAGGTGGAGTTGCAATTTCTACAGTTTTAGTTGGAACTTTACTTGCTGCATCAACAGGGGTTGTTGGAGCATCAGTTGTTGCAATGGGTGTTATTTCACTTCCAGTTATGATGAAATATAAATATAATCTTCCACTTGCAACAGGAACTATTTGTGCTTCAGGAACTTTGGGACAAATTATTCCTCCTTCAATTGTTTTAATTATTTTAGGAGATGTATTTCAAGTTCCAGTAGGTGATTTATTTGCAGCTGCTGTTTGGCCAGGACTTTCGTTAGTTGCTGCTTATATATTATTTATATTAATTGTTGCATATTTCAAAAAAGATATGGCACCTGCAATTCCAAAAGATCCATCAAGAGGATCTAAAACAAAACAAGTAATATCTGCATTAATTGCAATTATTCCTTCTTTAACACTTATTATACTTGTTTTAGGTTCAATTTTTGGTGGTATTGCAACTCCTACAGAATCATCTGCAGTTGGTTGTATTGGAGCTATATTATTAGCAGTTTTATATAGATCTTTTTCAATAGATATGGTTAAAGAAGCATCATTTGAATCTGTAAAAATCACATCTATGGTATTTGGTATTTTAATTGGAGCAACTGCATTCTCAATGGTGTTTACTTACACAGGTGGAGATGAATTAGTTGAGCATTTTATGATGAATTTACCAGGTGATGAGAAATTTGCATTTATTTTATTTACAATGTTAGCAATATTTATTTTAGGATTCTTTATTGACTTCGTTGAAATTTCATATATAATTGTTCCTATTTTAGTTCCTATTGCAACTAATTTAGATATTAGTCCAGTTTGGTTTGCAATATTAATTGCAATGAATTTACAAACGTCATTTTTAACACCACCATTTGGATTCTCTCTCTTTTACTTAAAAGGAGTAGTTCCTCCAAGTGTTAGAACTATTGATATTTATAAAGGGGTATTACCATTTATTCTTATTCAAATATTTGTACTAATGATAATTGTATTTTTCCCAGAAATATTTGGAATAAATCCAAAAGCATAACTTTACAAAAGGCATTTGCCTTTTGTAAAAGTTTATAAGAAGTAACATGAAAAATAACAAACACTTTTTAAAACTAATCTTCAATATAATATTTAAAATAAAAGATAAAATGTACTCTTTTATTTATGACCCCCAACAAAGAATTTATACGGTACCACGACTCGAATAGCAATTAATTTTTTCTCACAAAACAAAAAAATAAAAAAGGAAAAAAATGTTAGAAGGTAAATACCAAGATTTTTATAATCAAATTATAAATAAGATTTCAAAGGAAAAGATTTTCACAGATAAGCTTCACACTTTAGCTTATGGAACAGATGCATCTTTTTATAGATTAATTCCAAAAATTGTAATCAAAACAGATAATGCAAAAGAGGTTCAAGATATTATTGAATTATCAAATTCAATGAATTTAAGCATAACTTTTAGAGCAGCAGGAACTTC
>RRZU012468444.1_pt1 | contig 11842 bp, 4 predicted proteins | sample 2165561 | NCBI WGS metagenome assembly RRZU01 (sample SAMN10456909, study PRJNA506462) | wastewater metagenome | isolation source: wastewater sludge | place: USA: Moscow, Idaho | reverse complement strand
GGCTACTGGAGTGATAAATATCCGAAAATAAAGAACGGTGTGGTATGGTTCAGAAGGGAATTTAATGTTTCGAAAACGGATACTGATAAACAGGCTTTTCTGAATTTGGGACGTATAGTAGATGCGGATTCGGTATTTATTAATGGGAAATGTGTGGGCAATGTAACCTATCAGTATCCACCCCGATGGTATAACGTACCTGCCGGTGTGTTGCTCGAAGGGCGGAATGTAATTACAGTACGGGTAGTAAGCAATGCAGGCCGTGGGGGTTTTGTGTTGGACAAGCCATATGAATTAACCGTAGGTGCTACAAAAATTGATTTAAAAGGGAACTGGAAACTAAAACAAGGTTGTGAAATGCCTGTTTTGCCTGGTCAAACTTTTATTCGCTGGAAACCCATGGGTTTGTACAATGCCATGATTGCGCCGTTAAATAATTATACCAAAGCCGGGATAGTCTGGTATCAGGGCGAAGCAAATACATCGAAACCTGACGAATACACCAAACTTCTTTCGGCAATGCTGGCCGACTGGCGTAAAAAGTTTAATCAGCAGAATCTGCCATTTTTGTTGGCGCAATTGCCTAATTTTATGGAAGCTAAGCCTGAACCAACGGAGAGTAATTGGGCAAAACTTCGCGTGGCGCAACTCAATATGTTGTCGGTGAAAAATACGGGTGTGGCGGTTACCATTGATGCTGGCGAATGGAACGATATACATCCGCTAAACAAGAAAACAGTGGGCGTTCGATTGGCCAAACTGGCAGATAAAATGCATTACGGTGTAAAAATTAACGCTGCTGCACCAAGAGTAAAATCGGCCAGAATTGTAAATAATACGATTGAAATTTCTTTTGACAGGGCAGGCAACTGCTTGATAACAAAAGACGGACAAACACCTCAGGAGTTTGCAATAGCAGGTGCCGATGGGAAATTTATGTGGGCAAAGGCTGAAATTTTGGGCAATAAAGTGATTGTTAGTTGCAGCAAAGTGTTGAAGCCGATAAGGGTACGATACGCCTGGGCCGACAATCCGTCAAAAGCTAATCTGACTGATGTTGACGGGAATTTTGTATCGCCATTTCAATGTATTGTCGGGAAGTAACAAGTTCTTTAGCAATTTGTACAACTGTTTAGGTCAATTATTCCCTCCTTGTTTAGAGAAAATTATCGTATTTTTGGTTTAAAATATAATCTAATATTAAATCATAATGAAGTCTTCAAAAAAACTTCTTGTATTTTCTGCATTGCTTGCAGCATCATTGTCGTTGCTTGCGCAGGATAACTGGAAAAACTCCACGTTGAGCTTTGATGAACGTGCCAACGATTTGCTCTCGAAACTAACACTCGAAGAAAAAACTGAACTGATGCGCTTTGACTCACCGGGTATCGAACGACTGGGAATTAAAGCCTACAACTGGTGGAACGAGTGTTTACACGGCATAGCGCGTGCCGGTCAGGCTACAGTGTTTCCGCAGGCTATTGGTATGGCAGCCATGTGGGATGCTCCGCAAATGTTTACTATTTCAAATGCCATCTCAGACGAAGCCCGTGCCAAATACAATGAATTTCAACGTCAGGGAAAGTATGGTATGTATCAGGGTTTAACATACTGGACACCCAATATCAATATTTTTCGCGATCCACGTTGGGGCCGGGGTATGGAAACCTATGGCGAAGACCCCTATCTGACAGCTGAAATGGCTATTCCGTTCATTAAAGGTTTGCAGGGGAACGACCCTCGTTATCTTAAGTTGGTGGCTACCGTAAAGCATTTTGCAGTGCATAGTGGTCCTGAATCAACCCGACATTCGGCAACGGTTTGGCCTACCGATTATGATTTGCAGGAAACCTATTTGCCGCATTTTGAGCGTACTATTAAGGAAGGTGGAGCTTATTCGGTGATGTGTGCCTACCAGCGTTTGCGAGGGATTCCTTGTTGCGGTAGCCAATTTCTCGAAAATATTTTACGTAACAACTGGGATTTTCAGGGGTATATTGTGTCGGATTGTGGTGCTATTCAGGATTTTTATGAAAAAAAGGCACACAATATGGTAGCTACGCCCGAAGAGGCTGCGGCTATGGCTGTTCAGGCCGGAACCGACCTGAATTGTGGTAGTGTTTACGCAAAAAGTTTGCTGAATGCTGTGAAAAAAGGTCTGGTTACCGAAGCAGAAATCAATCGTTCGGTAAAACGGCTTTTGATGGCTCGTTTGAAGCTTGGCGAATTCGACCCACAGTCAAATGTGTCGTATTCAAACATACCATTGTCGGTTGTTGATGGCAAAGCACATCAGGCAATTGCACTCGATGCCGCTCGTAAATCGATGGTTTTGCTCAAAAATGAAAATAAATTGTTGCCTTTATCAAAAAGCCTGAAACGTGTGGCTGTTATTGGACCCAATGCCAACAACAGAGAAATTTTGCTTGGGAATTACAATGGTTACTCTATGCACGAGGTTTCGCCACTTGAGGGAATTATGAACAAACTACCCAAAGCAACTGTGAAATATGCTCCCGGTTGTCGTTTGGCCGATGAACTACCTTTATTAACAGCCATTGAGTCGGATTATTTCTTTACCGATAAAACATTAAAAACAAAAGGACTAAAAGGTTCTTATTTCTCAAAAGCGGATTTTGGTGGAAGTATTGCACATACGCGCATTGATAAAAATATCGATTTTGTATGGTGGACAAAAGCCCCTTTTGAGGATATGAATCCTTCATCGTTTTCGGTACGCTGGGAAGGTGTTTTGGTGCCTCCCTCCAGTGGAAAATATGCCATTGGTGGCGAAGCTTTCAATGGATTTGATATTTATCTGAATGGCGAAAGGCTCGTAAAAGGGCGTAAAAGCGACCACGACCCTCGACGAGAATATGAATTTATTGAGTTGGAAGCCGGTAAAAAGTACGATATCAGATTCGATTACCTGCAAAATCATACCGAGTACTCAATTGCCCGTTTGGTATGGGATAAGCCCAATAATCAGATGATGAAAGAAGCTGTTCAACTGGCAAAGAATTCAGATGTGGTAGTGTTATTTATGGGTTTAAGTCCTTCGCTTGAAGGGGAAGAAATGAAAGTGAAAGTGGCCGGATTTGATCATGGCGACCGACTTGACATTCAGTTGCCAGCTGTTCAAACAGCCTTAATGAAAGAAATTCATAAATTGAGAAAACCGACAGTGTTGGTGTTGTTGAATGGAAGTGCTATTGCATTCAATTGGGAATCAGAAAATATCCCGGCCATTCTCGAAGCATGGTATCCCGGTCAGGCAGGCGGTACAGCCATTGCCGATATTCTATTTGGCGATTATAACCCTGCAGGGCGTTTACCGCTGACATTTTATAAATCTATCGACCAAATTCCGGCATTCGATGTGTACGATATGCAGGGTAAAACCTATCGCTATTTCGATAAAAAACCATTGTATGAGTTTGGTTATGGGTTGAGTTATGCCGATTTTGAGTATAGTTTAAATACTATTTCTTCCGAAATTAAAGCCGGTGAGTCCATTAAGTTGGCTGTACAGGTTAAAAACAAGGCTAAAATAGCTGGCGATGAAGTTGTTCAGCTATATGTCTCCTTACCGGATAGCAAAAATAAAAAACCAATTCGTTCATTACAGGGTTTTAAACGTATCTCATTGAAAGCCGGCGAAACTCAAACGGTCGAATTTGAGTTGAAGCCATCGCAATTTGCTTCACTCGATAAAAATAATATCCCGGTGGTTGAAGCCGGAAATGTTAGAATTTCGGTAGGCGGTAAGCAGCCTGATTCAGCTTCAATAGCTGGAGGAAAGGTGCTCGAATGTAATGTGAAAGTGTCAGGTGAATCTTTTATTGTTCCTAATTAAATGTTTTTTATGAGATTTCTTCGTTTTATATTAGTTTTCCTTATATTGTCATGTCAGCTGCTTTTTGCTAAAGATGGTAGTCGTTTGTGGTTGCGATTTTCAGATGTCAAAGTGGATGAACATACGTTTTCGGGCTGTGTAGGACAAGAAGATGTGTTGGCGATTACTGAATTTCGTGATGCATGGAAACAAATGACGGGCAGGGAATTGGCTATGCAGAAATCTATTGCCGATAATTCAGTTGTTTTTGCTCTCGCAAACGACAGAATTGTGAAAACAACTGGTGTTACAACACAACTGAAGTTGTTGGGTAATGAGGGATATCTTATACGTTCATTAGTCCTAAATAAAAAATCAATCACATTGATAACTGCGAATTCACGCGCAGGTTTACTCTACGGAGCATTTCATTTACTACGATTACTACAAGCTAATGAATTTACAGGTAAAATTAACAAAACCGAAAAACCTCATTATGGGTTGCGTATTCTTAATCATTGGGATAATCTGGATGGTACTGTGGAGCGTGGTTATGCTGGTAAATCTATTTGGAAATGGGACGAGCTTCCCGCTAAAATTTCGCCTAAATACAGAGAGTATGCTCGTGCTAATGCATCTATTGGCATAAATGCAACGGTACTTAACAATGTCAATGCGTCGCCAAAAATGCTTAGTGCCGAAACATTGGCAAAAGTGAAAGTCATTGCCGGCGAATTACGTTCTTATAATATTAAAGTTTTTCTGGCCATTAATTTTTCATCGCCAAAGGCCTTAGGTGGTTTGTCTACAGCTGATCCACTCGACAATGATGTGATAAATTGGTGGAAAAATAAAGCCGCCGAGATATATAAATTAATACCTGATTTTGGTGGTTTTCTGGTGAAAGCCAATTCCGAAGGACTTCCGGGTCCTATGGATTATGGACGCACGCATGTGGATGGGGCCAATATGTTGGCCGATGCGTTGAAACCCTTTGGTGGCTTGGTTATGTGGCGTGCTTTTGTTTATGAACCCGGCGACGATCGAGCAAAACTGGCCTACAAAGAGTTCATACATTTCGATGGTCAGTTTCGGGACAATGTGATTGTGCAGGTGAAAAATGGTCCGATTGATTTTCAGCCACGCGAACCGTTTAGCCCGCTTTTTGGCGCGATGAAGAAAACTGCTTTAATGCCAGAACTTCAAATCACACAGGAATATCTTGGTCATAGCAACCATCTGGTTTTCTTATCTACCATGTGGGAGGAATTTTTACAATCAGATACGTATAGTCACGGAAAAGGTTCAACCATTGCGCGTATAACCGGCACGGAATTTCAAAAACGTACAGCAATAGCTGGTGTGGCCAATATTGGTGGGGATGCCAATTGGTGTGGACATCACTTTGCGCAAGCCAATTGGTATGCATTTGGTCGTTTGGCCTGGAATCCTGAAATTTCGAGTGAGCATATTGCCGACGAATGGGTGAAAATGACGTTTAATCTCAACCTAACCTTGCCCAAGGGGAGGGAAACTGAAAATCCTCAGGTTGATGCAAAACCCGAAACACGAAACTCGAAACTCGAAACAATAATAAACATGATGTTGTCATCGCACGAAACCTGTGTTGATTATATGATGCCCCTGGGATTGCACCACATTTTTGCCTGGGAGCATCATTACGGACCTGAACCCTGGTGTGAAATAAAAGGTGCAAGACCGGATTGGCTACCCAAGTATTATCACAATGCCGACTCTGTAGGGCTTGGATTTAACCGTACCACCACTGGTAGCAGTGCTGTAAGTCAGTATTTTCCACCATTGCGCGAACAGTTAAACGATGTAAAACAATGTCCTGAGAAATATTTGCTGTGGTTTCATCATGTTTCGTGGAATCATAAAATGCAATCAGGGAGAACTTTGTGGAATGAGTTGTGCTACAAATACGATTCCGGAGTGAAGCAGGTGCGCGAGTATCAAAAAGTGTGGGACGGCTTAGAGCCTGTAATCGATGCACAACGATTCAAAGAAGTACAATCAAAACTGCGCATTCAAGCCCGCGATGCTGTATGGTGGAAGGATGCTTGCTTGCTGTATTTTCAAACATTTTCGAAACAACCAATACCATATGAAATTGAGCGTCCGGTACACGAATTGGAAGATTTGAAAAAGATAAAACTAAACATGAAACATCATAATTAGTAAGTAATGCATTTTCGAATAAATAAAGTTGTTTTGCTGTTTCTCCTAGTTTCAGTTAATTTGTTATCAGCAAAGAAAGAAACAGCTTTGCGGGAACGGATTTCGTTAAACGAGGGCTGGAAATTCTTCAAATACTCTTCCCCGGCACAGGCAGATAGGTTGATTTATGATGTTCGACCAGAAGTAGACAACAAAGGAGAATACCTGGTTGCAGATGCAAAACCAACTGAAGCCGTTGAATTTAAATCGTCTAAAGAAGTTCTTAAGGAATGGATTATGCCTACGGCTAATTCATTTATAGCTGATAAAACGAAACGATATATTCGACCAGCAGGGAATCCCGGTGCCGATTTCCCGTTTGTGCAAACGAATTTTGATGATAATAGCTGGGAAAACGTTGATTTACCTCACGATTGGGCCATCAAGGGGCCATTTTTTACAGGATGGGATGCCGAGGTAGGAGGTGGAATGGGGCGCTTGCCCGTAAATGGCGTGGGCTGGTACCGCCGAAAAATAACTGTCTCTGACTCTGATTTGTCAAAGAACATTTTTCTGGATATTGATGGAGCTATGTCATATGCCATGGTTTGGCTCAATGGGAACTTAGTGGGTGGTTGGCCTTACGGTTATAACTCATGGCGTGTGGATTTAACGCCCTATTTGAAACCTGGAGCCGACAATCAACTTGCCATCAGACTGGATAACCCCAATTATTCTGCTCGCTGGTATCCCGGGGCGGGTATTTATCGGAATGTGTGGCTTACTAAGACCAACAAAGTGCATGTGGCGCAATGGGGTACGTATATCACTACTACAAATGTATCAAACCAATCAGCTACAATTAAACTGAAGGTGGATGTAGAGAATACCGAAAATGCAGATGCTAAGGTTGAAATACAAACTGACATTTATACGCTATCTGGTAGGGGATTGAAGTCAAAGCGCCCTGTTCATTCGTTTCAGCGTTTAATGTCAGATGTTCCGGCAGCTAATTCTCATCAGTTTCAAACTCAAACGGAGTTGAAAAATCCGCTTTTGTGGGGCCCATATCCTGAACAGACACCTCATTTATACCTGGCAGTGACTACCGTTTTTCAAAACGGGAAAGCGGTTGATACCTACGAAACCCGCTTTGGTATTCGCAAAATTGAATATACTGCGAACAATGGTTTATTGGTTAATGGCCAGCGTATTCAGTTGAAAGGCGTTAATCAGCATCACGATTTGGGTGCTATTGGAACAGCTTTCAATACCAGTGCAGCTCGTCGACAATTAGTAAAATTACGGGAAATGGGTTGTAACGCTATTCGCATGTCGCACAATCCGCCTGCTCCTGAACTGCTACAACTAACCGACGAGATGGGATTTCTGGTAATCGATGAAATTTTCGATTCATGGGAGCGCAAGAAAACTGCACTCGATTTTCATTTAATATTCAAAGATTGGTCGGAGCCGGATTTGCGTGCATTTATTCGTCGCGATCGCAATTGCCCTTCGGTAATTATGTGGAGTATTGGCAATGAAGTTGGTGAACAATACACAGATACAGCTGGTGCATTGGTGGCGAAGCGTTTGCACGATATTGCAAAGCAGGAGGACCCAAGCCGTCCTACCACAACGGCTATGAATTTTGCTAAACCGCACATGCCTTTGCCCGCTGTTGTGGATGTCATCGGACTTAATTATCAGGGTGAGGGCATTAGACAATCACCTGAATTTGAAGGTACAGATCGTATTCGTACTGCTCCTCAGTATAATTTGTTCCATCAAAAATTCCCTGATAAAATGATTTATGCCAGCGAAACAGCATCCGCTTTCAGTAGTCGTGGGGTCTATTATTTTCCGGTATCAAAGGATAATAGCTCACCGGTTCGCGACAACAGAGGTGGGAATTCGAAGGATTGTCAGGTGAGTTCATACGAATTGTATGCAGTTGATTTTGGCTCTTCTGCCGATAAAGTATTTGCTTCGCAGGACAAGCATCCGTTTGTTGCCGGCGAATTTGTTTGGACCGGCTGGGATCATCTGGGTGAACCCACACCATATTACGAATCGCGTGGGGCGTATTGCGGAATAATTGATATGGCCGGTTTTCCCAAAGACCGTTTTTACCTGTACCAATCGCGCTGGAGACCGGATTTTCCGATGGCTCATATATTGCCACACTGGAATTGGAAGGAACGTATTGGCGAAATAACTCCTGTGCATGTGTTTACATCGGGCGATGAAGCTGAGCTGTTTCTGAACGGACAATCAATGGGTCGAAAAAAGAAAGCTGCGTATGAATACCGTCTGCGTTGGGATAGTATACGGTATGAACCGGGCGAACTGAAAGTAGTTGCTTACAAAAATTCGAAGAAATGGGCTGAAGATATTGTTACTACAACAGGTCGGGCCGAAAAACTTCGGATGGAAGTTGAAAATACACACATTAGTAATAATGAATTGGCTTTTGTGACTGTGAAAATTACCGATGCAAATGGTCGTATAGTACCTCGAAGTAATAACCGGATTCATTTTCGAATCGATGGCCCCGGTTGTATTGTAGCAGCTGATAATGGTGATGCCACCGATTTACAGGCCTTTGGCGATAACAACCGCAAGGCATTTAATGGGTATTTATTACTTATTGTCCGTATAAAACCATCCGAAAAGGGAGTTGTAAATTTAAGGGTGAATTCTGATGGTTTGATGTCATCCCGAATTCAAATACGTGTAGAGTAGGTAGGTGTAAAATGCTCATACGATAATTTTATAGAGTGGATCGTGGGTGATATGTTTCATAAAAAGATATGGTTATGTGTTTTATCAGTTTTGTGTTACGGATACAAAACTATTTGTAACCAATTTTAAGAGCTATAAGTTTGATATATAATATATTTGTTTCATCATACTGTCACGTTGTGTCAGAGTCTTGTAATCTTTTTATTAATTTTTAATTCATTATTCTTATGAAAAAACTTACACTTTTTTTTATCGCATTTTTAAGCGTTTATTCTTTATCAGCTCAAGTGAAAATTACATTCGAGGACGAATCAATCGGCTCTTCCGGTGGTGTTACTCCGGTATGGAGTGGAGGTACCTGCGATGTGGCTGCAAATACGTATACTACCGGTAACAGTTCGTCGAAAGTGTTACATGTCCAAAATAACGGCTATTTGGGTTTGTATTTTAGCAATGTCCCCTTACCCGCAAATGCAATTACTGCATATTCAAAAATTCGCTTTAAAATTTTGATAGTTGGAGGTTCAGATGTTAATTATCCTACGCTGGAAATTTTTTCCGCTCCTAACAGTTGGACTATGGGTGCAACTGAGAAAATTGGTTCGTTATCATGGAGCCAATTATGGGGAAATGCTGAATTAGAAGTGTGGAAGACAATTGAATTTAATCTGTCTGATGCTTTATTGAACCCAACTCCAGCAGGGAGCTTGATTTTAAAATTGTCAAAATCAAATACTGAATATCTGATTGATGATGTAGAATTGGTTGCTCTACCAACCACAACAAATGGTTATTTTATAGTTAACGATTTTGAAACAGCTTCTGTTAATGACGTTTTAACTATGAAACGCTGGGCGGTTGCAGATGGTACAGCTACTGTTGAAGCTAATCCGGCAGACAATACCAATAAATCTGCTCATATAGTAACTTCAAATTACGATGCTATCTTGAAACAAACCGTAGCATTACCAACAGGGAAAACATTGGCGGATTATGAGAAAATAATGTTTGATATATATTTGGTGGCAGGCGCTTCGAATAATTATAAAAAAATGCAGATTTATTTGGATGGCGTAAAGTATTACGAAGATGCTTCTTATCCTTCACAAGCAACTGATGCTACCTGGACAACTAAAGAGTATTCACTTACGGCTACCAGTGCAAACTCATTTGTAGTTGATTTAGGAATTAGTACAAATGATGGAAACTATTATATTGACAATATTAAATTAAAAGAAAAAGTAGTTTCAGGGATCAATAGTAAAAATGACGAAAATTCATTCTTTGTCTATAGTACTCAAAATGCCTTTGTTTTCAATCAGGAAGTCGATATGTACCAATTATATAATTTGCAGGGAAAACTGATTAGCAAGGGTGTTGGTAAATCATTCATTGAAAATTCGAATATCAACAGTGGTGTTTATATACTGAAAATTGTGTCAAAAGAAAATACTTTCCTTACAAAAGTTGTGAAATAAAAAGGAAATACTTTGTTTAACATGTGTATGTACAACAGGGATAATAATCAATTATTCCTGTTGTTTTATTATTTAAATGATTATTTCAATATAAAATTGCAGTAAATATTGCGTATTTCAAAATAATTTATCAATTTTGCATCCAATTAGAATAAAACAGAAATGAACTCAATTCAAACAGTAAACAAATTTTGGTGGTGGCACTTGCGTAACAATCGTTCGTGAGAGGTAACACCTATGTATACATTTGAATAGAAAAATATACAAAAAGGCTTGTCGGAACTCACGATAAGCCTTTTTTTATTGCCCCCTAAATCCCCCACAGGGGGACTAAGGAAAAATAACCCCTAACCCCTAAAGGGGAATAAAATATTATTACATTTATATATGAGCAAAGAAATGAATATACAAGATGAAACTAACTTCAACACCCCTTTAGGGGATGGGGGTCGTTTTTCAATTGATAACAATGGTTATTATGGCGAATTTGGCGGGGCGTATATCCCAGAAATTCTGCACGGTTCTTTTGAAAGATTGAAAGAAGCATTTTATGCGGTAAAAGACGATCCTACTTTCAAAGCAGCGTATTACGAACTGCTGAAAAACTACGTAGGTCGTCCTTCTCCCTTGTATTTTGCAAAACGATTATCGGCAGCTTACGGCACCAATATTTACCTGAAAAGGGAAGACCTGAATCACACCGGTGCTCATAAAATCAACAACTCATTGGGGCAGATATTGTTGGCAAAACGAATGGGTAAAACCCGCATTATTGCTGAAACAGGTGCCGGACAACACGGTGTGGCTACAGCTACAGCTTGTGCGCTGATGGGATTGGAATGTATTGTATTTATGGGTAAAACCGATGTGGAACGTCAGTTTTTGAATGTGCAGAAAATGCGCATGTTGGGTGCTACAGTTGAGCCGGTAACGAGTGGAAATATGACGTTGAAAGACGCTACCAACGAGGCTTTCCGGTATTGGTGTTCCAACCCTGATTCTTTTTATATTGTAGGTTCTACGGTAGGTGCACACCCTTATCCCGATATGGTGGGTTATTTCCAATCGGTGATTAGTGAGGAAATTAAATGGCAACTCGAAGAGCACATCGGTCGCGATTATCCCGATTACCTGATGGCCTGCGTAGGCGGTGGCAGCAATGCCATGGGCACGTATTACCATTATCTGAACGACGAACGTGTGAAAATCGTTTCAGCTGAGGCTGGTGGTTTGGGTGTCGATAGTGGCGAAACGGCTGCAACCATTTCGTTGGGTACAACTGGCATAATTCACGGTGCCAAAACTTTATTGATTCAGGACGAAGATGGTCAGATTATTGAGCCTTATTCTATTTCAGCGGGATTGGACTATCCCGGAATCGGACCTGCTCATGCACATTTTGCAAAATCAGGTCGCACCAAAGTTTGGGCAATCAACGATGATGAAGCCTTGGAAGCTGCTTTCGAATTGACCCGTCTGGAAGGAATCATTCCGGCTATCGAATCGGCGCACGCACTGGCCCTGCTTAAGAAAGAAAAGGAAAACTTCAGGCCTGAAGATATTGTGGTTCTGACTGTTTCGGGGCGTGGTGATAAAGATATGG
>RRZU011368582.1_pt1 | contig 11842 bp, 13 predicted proteins | sample 2165561 | NCBI WGS metagenome assembly RRZU01 (sample SAMN10456909, study PRJNA506462) | wastewater metagenome | isolation source: wastewater sludge | place: USA: Moscow, Idaho | reverse complement strand
GCGATAGCCGATCAGCGCCATGCTGATCTCGGCGTTGGGGTTCACGTCCAGAATGGTGTTGGTGATCGACCAGATCTTCTGCTTGGCGCCCTCGATCAGGTCCACCATCGAGCCGGTCGTATCCAGCACGAAAGCCACCTGAACCTTCTGGCGCGGGGCTTGGGTCGTGGCCTGTGCTGGTGCCGCAGCGGGCAGGGCCAGCAGCAGGGCAAGGGCGATCTTCGGGGGTAACATACGCATTTCATCCTCCACACAAACTGGGGAAAGGATGGCATGTCGGCGAAAATGCGCCTAGCAGTCTGTGCCGACTGAAGGCCGGCATGGCGTGAATGTGACCCCGGCGTGATCGCCGCGCGAGCGTTCAGCGGGTGATGTCGGCGTAGTCGTGCACGCGCCCCTGCCAGTCGCGGATGCGCCACTGGCCGGGGCCGTTCGGCGTGACCGACCCCGAATCGAGCGGCACTTTCCCGTAACCGCCCGGCAGATCCAGCACATAGCTGGGGATCGCCACGCCCGAGAGGTGGCCGCGCAGCGCCGACATGATCGCCAGCCCCTCGGCGATGGTGGTGCGGAAATGGCTGGTGCCGCGCGCAAGGTCGCAGTGATGCAGATAGTAGGGCGTCACCCGCAGCGCGGTCAGGCCGCGAAACAGCGCGGCCAGCACGGCGGTGTCGTCATTCACCTCGCGCAGCAGCACGCTTTGCGACAGCAGCGCCACGCCGCCATCGGCGAGGGTGCGGATGGCGTCGCGGGCCTCGGGCGTCAGCTCGTCGGGGTGGTTGGTGTGGATGACCACGAAGACCGCGGCCCGGCGGCGCAGGAATGGCGCCAGCGCAGCGATGCGGTCCGGCGCAACCACGGGGACGCGGCTGTGCAGGCGGATGACATCAAGATGGGGGATCGCGTCGAGCCGGGTCAGCACCGCGTCCAGCCGGCGCGGTGACAGCGTCATCGGGTCGCCGCCGGTCAGGATGATCTCGCGCAGGGCGGGGGTGGCGGCGATGTAATCCAGCGCGGCGTCCAGCTGTTTGGCGGGCAGGGGGCCAGCGGCGCCCACCACCTCGCGCCGGAAGCAGAAGCGGCAATAGACATCGCAGGTCTGGGTGATGTGCAGGATCGCCCGGTCGGGATAGCGATGGGTCAGGCCGGGCACGGGGCTGTGGGCGGCGTCGCCGATGGGGTCGGCCAGCTCCTCGGGGCGGGTCAGCATTTCACGCGTGTCAGGGACGAATTGGCGGGCGATGCCGTGGCCGTGCTGCTGCATCACCGGGGTGACGCGGATGCGGAATGTTTCGGCCACGCGGGCCAGATCATCCACCGCACTGGCATCGGCCAGGCCCGCCTGAACCAGATCCTCGGCCGAGGTCAATGCCGTCGCGGGCAGGATTTTGGGGGTGCCGTCCATCACATGCGTCGCGCGTGGGCGCGTCAGTTCAGCGCCGCCTGCAGCGCGTAATAGCCGTCATTGAACTCGCCAAACTGGGCGATCAATTCGGGATGCTCCACCGGCTCGCCCGAGCTGTCAGCCACCAGATTCTGTTCCGAGACATAGGCGACGTAATAGGTCGCCTCGGTTTCGGCATAGAGGTGGTAGAAGGGCTGGTCCTTGTTCGGGCGGCTGTCTTCGGGGATGGATTCGTACCATTCCTCGGAATTGGAGAATTCCGGGTCGATATCGAAGACCACGCCACGGAACGGATGCAGACGATGCCGCACCACCTGGCCGATCATGTATTTCGCCGTTCTCGCTTCCATCAGACCCTCTGTCGAATTTGAAACTCTTACGCCTTAGACGCGAAGCTGTCTATGGATAGGTGGCTTTGTAGGGTGACGATCACCAGGATTTGCGGCCCGTCTGCATCAGTCGGACCGGTGGTGGGCGGGGTGAACGCGGGCGATTTCGGCCTGCGCTTCTGCGACGGTTTCGGCGGAATCGCCCGCCTCGACGATGTCGCGGGCTTCCTCCTCGTCCTCATCCTCCAGCGCGGGGGGATCTTCCCCGGCAAGGAAATTGCCAAATTTTTCAAGGCCCGGAATGTGATCGGCCAGCACCTTCATCACCACCAGCATCGGCACCGCGACGACCATGCCCAGCACCGACCACAGCCAGGCCCACAGCGCCACCGTGATGAAGACCACCACCGTGTTCAGCTGCAACTTGCGCGAAACGAAATAGGGCGTGACCAGCTGCCCCTCGATCGAGGTCAGCCCCAGATAGGTCAGCGCCACCATGAAGGGCGTGTAAAGATCGGGGAAACTGATCAGCGCCACCACGAAAGAGGCCGCAACCCCGGTGACCGCGCCGATATAGGGGATGAAGTTCAGGATGAACGCCGCCACGCCCCACAAAAGCGGCTGCGGCATCCCCCAGATCCACATCGCGATGCCGACGCAGATCGCCAGCCCGGCATTGATCAGCGTGATCGCCCCCAGATAGGATCCAAGCGCGCTTTCGATCTCGCGCAACGCCATATAGGCGGCCCGCTTTTCCCTCAGCGTATCAAAGCTTTGCACGATCTTCAGATACATCAGATCGCCCGAGGCAAGCAGGAAGAACAGCAAGAACAGCGTGAAGACGATCTGCCCCATGACCGAAGGCCCGGCCGACATCACCGCTTGCAGGGTCGAGACCTGTTCGGTGTCCACCTTGACCCGGATCGGCTGCTCGCCCTCGGGTGGGGCGACCACTTCGGCGGCGGCATCGGTCGCGGCGGGTGGCGGGGTTGTGGGTTCATCGTTGCCGCCGGCCATCTCCTCGATCTTGGCGGCGGCCTTTTCCAGCGGCTTGAAACTTTCGCGCAGGCTGTCCAGCCGCAGCTCCAACCGGTCGGCGATCTGGTCGCTGTCATCGACAATATCGCTGAGCGGACCCGAGATGAAAAAGCCCAGCACCGCCACCAGCGCGACCATGCCCAGCGTGACAATCGCCGCCGTCACCGTGGCACCGATGCCCAGTCGGTCCATCAGGCGGCGGAAGGGGACGAAGACGAAGAACAGCAAGATCCCCAACGAGACCGGCATCAGAAAGGCAGATGCGGCGGTGACGAAGTGAAACAGCAGGATCAGGAAGACCCCGATGATCGCCCAGCCGGGCACCGCGCGTTCGCGCTTCTCGGGCCGTTGAGAGGTCGGGAAGCGGTGTTGGGTCGTGTATTGCGGCTGAGGGGGCATCAGGGACTCCGGGCGATGGTCGCGTCAGCCTAACGCAAAACGCGACCCGAGGGGTCCCGGATCGCGTTTACTATTTGTTTGTCGGGGTTTGGCCCTTAGATCGGATGGTCGCCGGTGGCGTCGATCACGCGGGTGGGCAGGCCCATTTCGCCCAGCAGTTCCAGGAAGGGGCGGGCGGGCAGGTCTTCGACATTGGCCATCCGCTTCACATCCCAAGTGCCGCGCGCGATCAGCACCGCCGCCGCAACCGGCGGGACGCCTGCGGTATAGCTGATGCCCTGGCTGCCGACTTCCTCGTAGGCTTCCTTGTGATCGGCGACGTTATAAATGAACACCTCTCCCGGCTTGCCATCGCGCGAGCCCTTCACCAGATCGCCGATGCAGGTCTTGCCGGTGTAATCGGGCGCGAGGCTGGCCGGGTCGGGCAGCACGGCCTTGATCAGTTTCAGCGGCACAACTTCCTGGCCTTCGGCGGTCTTGACCGGCTGCTCGGACAGCAGACCCAGCGATTGCAGCACCGTGAAGACGTTGATGTAATGCGCGCCAAAGCCCATCCAGAACCGCACATCCGCATTCTTGTAGCGGGCCGAGAGGCTGTGAACCTCGTCATGGCCGGACAGATAGGCGGTTTGCTTGCCGACGACGGGAAGGTCCCATTCGCGGCCGACCTCGAACATCTTGTTCTCGGTCCATTTGCCGCCCTGCCAAGCGTAGACGGTGCCGGTGAATTCGCGGAAGTTGATCTCCGGGTCGAAATTGGTCGCGAAGTAACGGCCGTGGCTACCGGCGTTGATGTCGACGATGTCGATGCTGTCGATCTTGTCGAAATACTCATCTTCGGCCAGCCGAGCATAGGCGTTGACTACGCCCGGATCGAAGCCTGCGCCCAGAATGGCGGTCATCCCGGCCTTCTCGACCGCCTCGCGGCGCTTCCATTCGTAATTGCCATACCATGGCGGGATCTCGCAGACCTTGGCGGGATCTTCATGGATGGCGGTGTCGATATAGGCGCAGCCGGTGTCGATGCAGCCTTGCAGCACCGTCATGTTCACAAAAGCCGAACCCACATTGATGCAGATGCCCGCGTCGATCTTGCGGATCAGATCGGCGACGGCCGCGCTGTCCATGGCGTCGACCTGATGGCTGGTGAAGTCCATCTTGTGGCCCTTCTCGCGCAGCGATGCGATGATCGCATCGGCCTTGGAGACGGTGCGCGAGGCGATATGCAACGCGCCGAATTCCTGGGCCCATTGCGCGATCTTATGCGCGGTGACCTGGGCGACGCCTCCGGCGCCGATGATGAGAACGTTTTTCTTCAACATTTCCCCCTTCGGAGTCAGGACAGGCTGTCCCGGTAGTCATCATAGGTGAATTCGCGGACCGGGCGGATCGTTCCGTCCAGATCGCGAATGGCAATACCCGGCATGTTCACGCCGTTGAACCAGTTCTTCTTGACCATCGTGTAACCGGCCGCATCCGCGATGCTGATCCGGTCGCCGATGTCCAGCGGGCGGTCGAACCGCGCATCGCCGAAAATATCGCCCGCAAGGCAGGTTTTGCCCGCGATCTGATAGGGGTGGTCGCCCGATTGCGGCAGCTTCGCGGTCTCGCGGTAGATCAGCAGGTCCAGCATATGCGCCTCGATGCTGGAATCGACGACGGCGATTTTCTTGCCGTTGTCGATGATGTCCAGCACGCTGACTTCCAGCGAGGCGGTGCCGGTGATGCTGGCCTCGCCCGGTTCCAGATAGACCTGCACGCCCAAGCGGTCGCTGAAGGCCTTCAGCCGGTCGGCGAGTTTCTCAAGCGGATAGCCCTCGCCGGTGAAATGGATGCCGCCGCCCAGCGAGACCCAGTTGAGGCGTTTCAGGAAGGGGCCGAACTCGCCCTCGATCCGGTCCAGCTGGGCCGAGAACAGGTCGAAATCACGGTTCTCGCAATTGTAGTGGATCATCACACCGTCGATGCGGCCCTCGGCTTGTTCCAGACGGCCCATGTCCCATTCGCCCAAGCGCGAAAACGGCCGCGCCGGATCGGCCAGATCGAACCCCGAGGTCGAAAAGCGCGGGTTCAGCCGCAAGCCGCGGGCGATGTGACCGGCTTTGTCCGCGAAACGGTCCAGCTGGGTCAGCGAGTTGAAGATGATCTTGTCGGCATAGGTAATCGCCTCGTCGAACTCATTATCGGCCCAGGCGACGGAATAGGCGTGGGTTTCCTTGCCGAATTTCTCGCGCCCCAGCCGCAGCTCGAACAGCGAGGACGAGGTGGTGCCGTCCATATAGTCGCGCATCTGGTCGAAGACTGACCAGGTGGCAAAGCATTTCAGCGCCAGCAGCGCCTTGGCGCCGGAAGCCTCGCGCAGGCGGGCGACGGTTTCCATGTTGCGGCGCAGGGCCGACAGGTCCATCAGATAATAGGGCGTCTGCAGAGTCATCGCTTCCCCACGGTGATCGAGAGGGCTGCGATATATGCCGCCCGGCCTTGTTTCGCAAGGAACCGCGATCCCCTCTGGCAGGGAATGGTGACAGTGCCGCGACGGTTGCAGACCTGAAGGCAGAATGATCTGGATTCGCCACAACTACCGGTTGATTTTTGTTGGTAGGGGCGGGCGTGAATGGCCTTCAAATCAGGCCGATGTGTGAGAGGCCGTTGTCAGACGCGACCAATCCGAGATGGCTTGATAAAAGGCAGCTGATGGCGTCGAGCCTCCACAGGTTGCGAAGGGCCGCTTGGTCCCGATCTTACGCAGGACCGCCGGCGATCAACATTGCAGATGCTGCCTTGGTGTGCCCATACAACCGCTGCGTTGTCTTGGCGGAACGGTGCTTGCAGCTGGCCCGCAAGGCCTAGCCCTTGGCAAGGAAGGGGCGTTCGCAACGGATGCCCAACCCAACCCAACCCAACCCTGTGGCCAAGGCGAGGGCGGTCAGTCCGGCTTCGGCGGTTGAAGCGGGATGGTGAAGGCGACGAAATTGCGGTCTCGTTCGCGGAAATAGACCAGCGATTGCGCCAGATGGCCGATCAGGAACCAGCCGAACCCGCCCTCGGGGTGGGTCAGCGGATCGGGCCCGGCCGAGGTGAGACAGACATGCGGCAGCAGCCCGCCGTCATCGCTGACCGAACAGGCCAGCCCGTCAGGCTGCGCGACCACGCTAAGATGCACCATCGGCGGCATCCCGGCCGCCGGGTCGCGGCCATGCAGCGCCACATTGTTCAGCAATTCCGCCAGTGCCAACTCTGCCCGGCCCATCAGGTCGGGTGTGACATGAGGGTTAAGCCGATCGGTCATTTCAATCAGCACCTCGCGCACGGTTCCGGTCGCGGCGACGAAGCTGCGGGTGAAAACCACAATCGGGCGTGCCGTGGCATTGCCACTGTCTGGCATCCGCTGTTCCTTTCCGACGATCATGCCCCCGTTCCGTCCTCTGCATGGATGATGTCGAAAACCTGATCCATCCGGGTCAGGCGGAAGACGCGTTCGACATTCGGGGTCAGCCCGCGCAGCAACATCCGCCGACCTGCGGGCAGCGCCTTCTTCAGCGCGATCACTGCGCCCAGACCCGAGCTGTCCAGAAATTCGACCGCCGTCAGGTCCAGCACCAGATCCGGCCCCTTGCTGGCGACATGCGGGCGCACGGTATCCTTGAATTCCCCCGCGATGACGGCATCCAGCCGCCTTTCGGCCATGCGCACCACGATCCGACCCGATTCGTCCTGCACGGTTACATTCATCTTGGCCCCATCATTCTGCCTTCTGGCATCCATAGCGCCAAATCCTTACCATCCGGTGAACGCGTCACGGGTTTGCGGGTGGATGAATGCAGAAACGACCGGATGAGGACACCGAGATGGTGACGATCCGGTCCACGGCCGGTCCCATCACCGCGCGGCTGCGGCATGGGCTGATCCGCGCCACCGGCATCCCCTATGGCCGTGCGGTGCGCTGGAAGCCGCCGCAACCGGTCGCGATGGGGCCGCATCAGGCCACGCGCCCGGCGCCGGCCTGCTCTCAGCTGCCGATCCCACGGCTTGATGCGCTACTGCCGACGGCCTTCGCGGGCCTGGGCTTTGACGAGGCCTGCCTGAACCTGTCGGTGACCGCGCCTGCGGGGGCTGCGGGCCTACCGGTGATGGTCTGGCTGCATGGCGGCAGCTATGAAACGGGGGCAGGGGACATGTCGGTGTTCGACCCCTCGGCGCTGGTGGCGGAGCAGCAGGTCGTGGTGGTCGCGGTGACCTATCGGCTGGGGCTGTTCGGCTGGTTGGGCGGCGCGGGGCGTCCGGCCAATCTGGGCGCGCTGGACGTGATCGCGGCGCTGCATTGGGTGCGTGATCACATCGCGGATTTCGGCGGCGATCCGGGCTGCGTGACCCTGTTCGGGCAATCCTCGGGCGGGGATCTGGCGGCGCGGCTGATGGTCTCGGGCGCGACAAAGGGGCTTTTGCACCGGGTCATCGTCCAAAGCGCCCCGCTGGCGCTGTCGCTGGGTGCGGGGCACATGCGCGCAGTCATGCGGCGCGCGACCGAGGGGCTGACGCAGGCGGCCTCGACCCAGGACGTGCTGGACCGGCAGGCTGCGGTGCGGCGGGCGGTGCGGCGCTTCGGGCTGGCCGGGCAGATGCCGTTCGGGCCGGAATTCGGCGCCGATCCCTTCCCGGCTGAGGGTGACCTGCCTGCGGCCCATGCCGCCATCGCGGCGCAGATCCCGCTTCTGATCGGCCACACCCGCGACGAGGCCGCGCTGTTCCTACCGCCGGCCAGCAGCGCAGCCCGACTGACTGAGCCGCTGCGCCGCATGGGCGTCAGGATGCTGACCAATCGGCTATATCGACGGCCTGCGGATGCCTTCGCCGCGCAGCACCGCGATGCGGGTGGGCAGGCCACGCGGTATCGGATCGACTGGCCGGGGGGCGCATGGGGGCCGGCGCATCTGGCCGATCTGCCCTTGCTGTTTCCGGGGCCGGACTGGCTGGGGACGCCGCTGGTGCCGCAGGGCATGACGCTGCCGGCGCTGATCCGGGCCGGGGCGCCACTGCGCCGGGCCTGGGCGGCATTCGCGCGCAGCGGGCAGGCGCCCGGCGATCTGCCGGGGATCCTACGCAGCGAGGCGTGAGCGCATGAAAAAAACCCGCGCCGAGGCGCGGGTTTCGGGTCGTCTATCGGATGCAGATCAGGCTGCGGCTTTCGCCTGCGCGACGATCGCACCGAAGGCTTCGGGCTCGTGCACGGCCAGATCGGCCAGCACTTTGCGGTCAACCTCGATCCCGGCTTTCGCCAGCAGGTTGATGAAGCGCGAATAGGTCATTTCGGCATCGACCGCGCGGACGGCGGCGTTGATGCGCTGGATCCACAGCGCGCGGAAGTTGCGCTTGCGGTTCTTGCGGTCGCGGGTGGCGTATTGGTTCGCCTTGTCGACCGCCTGAGTGGCGGTGCGGAAGGTGCGCGAACGGTTGCCATAATAGCCCTTGGCAGCGTCAAGGACCTTCTTGTGGCGGGCGTGGGTAACCTTGCCGGATTTAACTCGTGCCATGTGTCAGTCCTCGGATCAGCGGTTATAGGGCATGTATTTCTTGACGATCTTGGCATCCGCGTCCGACAGGACGGTGGTGCCGCGCGCATCGCGAATGAACTTCGTGGTGCGCTTGATCATGCCGTGGCGCTTGCCGGCCTGGCCAGATTTCACTTTGCCCGAGGCCGTGAACGAGAACCGCTTCTTGGCGGCCGCTTTGGTCTTCATCTTCGGCATTTTACACTCCTTGTCAGAGGTTTACGCACGACTCGGCAATGCCATATCGGCCGGCCGCGCGGGTGGAAGCCGTCCCTATACGGGGCAGGCTGCGGAAAGGCAAGCAGGATCAGGGAAAAAGCCGGCCCCAGGCTGCGCCCAGCTGGCTGAAGCCGACGCTGCCCGGCTGAAGCCAGGCCGCCAGCGCCAAGGCCAGCACGCCGCCCACCAACAGGATGGCGGCGGCGCGCGGTGCCTCGGTCCGCAGCAGCGCAATCAGCGCCGCCGGGATGGAGAGTGCGCAAAGCGCCGCGCCCAGAAGCAGAAGAATATCGGCCATGGCTTTTTCCCTGTAACCCGTTTTGGGGCAGGCTTATTCCGGGTCGGCGCGGTTCAGCAAGCGCTCATCGCAAGTAGCGACGCGCAGGATGTTCGTCGTCCCGGCGATGTTGAAGGGCACCCCGGCGGTGATCACGATTTGCTGGTCTTCCTCGGCAAAGCCGAACTCGCGCGCGGCGCGGGCGGCGCTGATCACGGCCTCGCGGAAGCGCGACAGCGGCTCGGTCAGGACGCAATGGGTGCCCCAGGTCAGGCACAGGCGGCGCAGCACACGCTCGATCGGCGACATGGCGATGATCGGGGTGCGCGGGCGTTCGCGGGCCACCAGGCTGACGGTGGTGCCCGATTGGGTATGGGCGCAGATCGCCTGAATATTGGTGGTTTCGGCGATTTCGCGGGCGGCGGCGACGATGCCATCGGCCACGGTCTTGCGGTCGGCCTTGCGCGAGGCCTCGATCACTTCGCGATAGGTCGGGTCAATCTCGACCGAGCGGGCGACGCTGTCCATGGTGCGCACGGCTTCGACCGGGAACTGACCAGCGGCCGATTCGGCCGAGAGCATCACCGCATCGGCGCCTTCATAGATAGCGTTCGCCACGTCCGAGACCTCGGCCCGCGTCGGCATCGGGCTTTCGATCATCGATTCCAGCATCTGCGTCGCCACGATCACCGGCTTGGCGGCGGCGCGGCAGGCGCGGACCAGACGTTTCTGGATCGGCGGCACGGACTGGACCGGCAATTCGACGCCCAGATCGCCGCGCGCCACCATGATCCCATCCGACACGGCCAGGATTTCCGGGAAGGCGCGGACGGCGGCGGGTTTTTCGATCTTCGACAGAATCGCGGCGCGGCCCTTGGCCAGCTCGCGCGCTTCCAGCACGTCTTCGGGACGCTGCACGAAGGACAGGGCCAGCCAGTCGGCGCCCAGCTCGCAGGCGAATTCCAGATCGCCGCGGTCCTTGTCCGACAGCGCCGCCAGCGGCAGCACCACGTCGGGCACGTTCACGCCCTTGCGGTCGGAAATCGTGCCGCCCACGGTGACCGTGCAATTGGCGAAATCGGGGCCGCAATCATCGACGGTCAGGCGGATCTTGCCGTCATTGACCAGCAGCGAGGAGCCGGGCTCCAGCGCGGCGAAAATCTCGGGGTGGGGCAGCTGCACGCGGGTCGCATCACCCGGCGCCGGATCGAGGTCAAAGCGGAACTTCGCGCCGTCGACCAGTTCTTGCGGGCCGGTGCCGAATGTGCCCACGCGCAGTTTCGGGCCTTGCAGGTCGGCCAGCACGGCGATCGGGCGGCCCAGATCGGCCTCGACCTTGCGGATGGCGTCGTAGCGGGCCTTGTGGTCGGCATGGCTGCCATGGCTCATGTTCAGGCGGAAGACATCGGCGCCGGCTTCGAACAGGGCGCGGATGGTGTCGTAATCCGAAGACGCCGGTCCCAGCGTGGCCACGATTTTGATGTTGCGGTGGCGTCTCATGGGGATCTCCGGCTGCCGTTCAGGAATGTTGGCGGTATCATGGCCGAAAGCGTGGCCGCCGACAACTGGCCTAACGTAAAGATTTGACGTAAGGGGCGTGCATGAAAGATGACAGTCTGACCCGACATGACGCCTTCTGGACCGAGGGCGAGGCCCGTGACAGCCGCTGGCTGATCACCTGCGATCACGCCACCAACCGCGTGCCCGACTGGGTGGGCGGCGGAACCTTGGGCATCGCGCCCGAGGATATGGCCCGCCACATCGCCTATGACGTGGGCGCGGCGGGGGTGTCGCGCAAGCTGGGGGCGCTGATGGGCGCGCCGGTGGTGGGGTCGGATTTCTCGCGTCTGGTGATCGACCCGAACCGGGGCGAGGACGACCCGACCCTGCTGATGCGCCTGTATGACGGCACCGTCATCCCGGCGAATCGCGATGCCGATATGGCCGAGCGCGCTAGGCGGCTGAACGCCCTGCATCGCCCCTATCACGCCGCGCTGGAAGCGTTGGCGGCCACGCGCCCCGACCGCGCCATCTGCGCCATTCACAGCTTCACCCCACAGCTGCGCGGGCGCCCGCCCCGGCCATGGGTGGTGGGCGTGCTGTATTCGCACAAGGACGAACGCCTCGCGCCCGCGCTGATCGAGCGTTGCCGCCAACAAGGCTGGGTCACTGGCGATAACGAGCCCTATTCCGGCCATCTGGATGGCGATTCCATCGACCGCCACGCGCTGGCGCAGGGCCGCCCCAATGTCCTGATCGAGGTCCGCAACGACCTGATCCGCGACGAAGCCGGTCAAGCCGAATGGGCCGAGCGTCTGGCCATGGTCATGGACGGCCTGCTGGAGGACGCGGGGCTTTAAGCCCCTTAGTCCCGTTCCGGCGCGCCCAGCGGGAACAGCGGGCGATAGGGCCGTGCCTCGTCCACGGCGCGTGCGAAGGACGGCCGGGCCAGCAGCCGGTTGCGGTAAGACCGCAGGACCGCATGATCGGCCCCGATCGGATGGACCCAGTCGGCATAGAACAGCGCCGGGGCCGCCGCGCAATCGGCCATGGTGAAAGCTGCGCCAAGCGCCCAGTCGCGCCCTTCCAGTTCCCGGTTCAGCCAAGCGTAAGCGCGATCCAGCTT
>RRZU010296118.1_pt1 | contig 11842 bp, 9 predicted proteins | sample 2165561 | NCBI WGS metagenome assembly RRZU01 (sample SAMN10456909, study PRJNA506462) | wastewater metagenome | isolation source: wastewater sludge | place: USA: Moscow, Idaho | reverse complement strand
CTGAGCACGATTATCGGCAGTTAAACCGGATGGTTTCCCATTTATCCACACTTCTACGCTACTATTGCTGCGTAACGACACATTGCCTTCGCCATCCACATCCACCGATGGAATATTCTGCAATACATCGGATGCCGAACCACCTGCGGAAGCAATATTTTTATCAACCGAAAAAACTTTTTTGTCAATATCAAACGTCATTTGTGAGCCCTGCCCAACTACCTGTACTTCCGACAAAGTTTTGGAGTCTTCCAGTAGTTTAATAACGCCCAAATCCTGCTCTTTATTAGTAACCACCAAAGGCAACTCAATAGTATTGTATCCTACAAAACTGATTTTCAGGGTATATTTACCTGTGGCTACTTGAGGTAAAACAAAATTCCCATTCGCATCGGAGGTAACACCCGCTGCGAGAGTTTCGGTATTTTGACGGATAAGTGCAACATTTACAAAATCGATAGGTGATTGTGTAGAGGAATCTACAATTTTACCTTTTATTGTATACAAGGCAAATAATGGGAATAATACAGATAGAAAAATAATACTTAGAAATAGTCTTCTCATTGAAATTGATTTTAATTAGTTCAGTATTGACATATTAAAAGCGAAATAGTTTAAAACTAAACACAAACTTCACACATTTTAATTTTTCCAGTTCCAAAAACTAAAAAATGCTATTATGGGCAAAAAAAAGGCATTTGAAACAAATGCCTTTCATTTTATATTTCTAACTTAATTAAAAGTTTGGAAGTAAGTATTTTTCGCGTGATTTAAAAATATTGCTTACTTTATTCACTTCAAGGAATGTAGTTCCAAGTCCCATGCCATAGCTACCACTTAAGTAACATACCGAATCCTCTTCAGTTATAAATCCTTTCATTATCAACTCCTTAAGAGCAGTTAAGAAATACTGTTGAGTATTACCACCTTCAGGTTGATACATAGGGAACACACCATACGAAAGTGCCAACTGACGCACCATTCGTTCACGATAGCAGATAGACAATATTGGCGCTACCCCTCTGTAAGCTGCCAGATAACGTGTTGTACGACCGGTATAAGTGTCAGTAAGAATAGCTTTAGTTCCTAACTTTGTGCTTGTTTCTACAGCTGCATTCGATAAGAATGAAGTAAGGTCATTTGTATCGATTTCGATTGGAATATCATTTTCGGCCATTTTGGTTTTTTCGGCTTCTTTGGCAATAGTTGCCATTGTACGTACAGCTTCAACAGGATATTTACCATATGCAGTTTCGCCACTTAACATCACAGCATCTGTACGATAGTAGATTGCATTGGCAATATCAGTTACCTCGGCACGTGTAGGACGTGGGTTTTTAATCATGGTATGAAGCATTTGAGTAGCTACAATTACCGGACGTTTTGCCTGAACACATTTGCGGATAAGTCTGCGTTGAATTCCCGGAATTTTTTCTTGAGCTACCTCAATACCAAGGTCACCACGGGCAATCATCACACCATAAGTATGTTCCAGAATTTCGTCGATATTATCCACACCTTCCTGGTTTTCGATTTTAGAAATGATTTTTATATCACTCTTATGTTCATCAAGAATGTTCTGAATATCAATAACATCCTGAGCATTACGCACAAATGAGTGAGCAATAAAGTCCAAATCCATTTCAATTGCCAAAAGGATGTTTGCACGGTCTTTTTCAGTTAATGATGGTAAGTTAATGCGTACACCCGGTACATTTACACTTTTACGACTACCCAGGTTACCATTGTTTTGAACTTTACATATCAGGTAGTTTTCGTCTTTTGATTCAACACGAAGATCGATTTCGCCGTCGTCAAAAAGAATAGCGTCGCCTACATTTAAGTCGCGTACAAAGTGAACATAGTTTACTGCAATACATTCTTTTGTTGAAATTAAATCAGGGTTTCCGGTTACTTTAACCACATCGCCTGTTTCAAGATCAATTGAATCGTTTTCAACTTTAGTTGTTCTGATTTCAGGACCTTTGGTATCCATCAGAATAGCAATATTTTTGCTAACGGCACGGGTGTTGTTTACAATTCGCTCAAAACCTTCGCGCTGTAAGTGGGCCGAATTCATACGAACCACGTTAATACCCTCGTTATACAATTCACGAATAAAATCCACCTCGCAACGCAAGTCGCTAATGGTAGCTACAATTTTTGTTGATTTAGACATAAAAATTTATTATTATTTCTCCTTAAAAATTACTACTTAAAAAACAAAAAAAGGCAATCAATTTGCCTTTTATACCTAACGGAACGATTCAATTGCTAAACGATACGAATCAAGTCCAAAACCAGCTATACATGCCTTACATACCGGACTCAGGTAAGAATGATGTCTAAAGCTTTCACGTGCAAATACATTTGATATATGTACTTCCACTACCGGCGTCGTTATAGCCTTTATAGCATCGGCAATGGCTATTGACGTATGTGTATAAGCACCCGCATTAATAATTATTCCATCAAAACTAAAACCGGTTTCGTGCAATTTATCTATCAGAAAACCCTCTGTATTCGATTGAAAATAAACCAGTTCCACATCAGAATACTTACTTTTAAGAGTATCAAAATACGATTCAAAAGTCAATGAGCCATATACTTCCGGTTCACGTTTACCCAGAAGATTTAAATTTGGGCCATTAATGATTAAAATCTTTTTCATACACCTCTTTTTTTAGTTCGGAAACGATTTCGAATAGTTATATATAAAATATAAAACGAAGGTATCAAAGCAATGCCATTGGAAAGAATCATTGGTAAATTATTCAATAATATACCATAAACCCACCAAAAAAAAACACCGAGAGTAAGAATGGTATACATAGCAGGCGATATACTTTGCGTATCACCTGTTCTAATTACCTTCAGAGCTTGTGGAAATTGTGATAACGCAGACAATAATCCGGCTAAGTAACCCACAATTGAAATATCAAATGCCATACCTACTCAATTGAGCTGCAAAGTTAGCAATTTTTCAGTGAATTACAAACATGATTTCGGCTCAAAAATCAGCTCTCACCTAAATTTCTGCTTTTTGTATATTCATAAATTTTTGAAGCAGCATTTTTTGCAGTACCGGCCGACCCCAACTCATCGGCTATTTTCCTGTATTCCTGCCTCATAGCATCGATATATGAGTTATTTTTCAACAGATTTTCAAGCTCAAACTGAAGCTGACTCACAGAAAATTTATGCGCAATTAATTCTTTTACAGCCTCTTTTTCGGCAATCAGATTAACGAGCGAAATATACTTGACTTTCAGAAAATGTTCTTTGGCCCAATAGCCCAACTTACCAAAAGGGACATGATACACCACCACTTCCGGGGCACCAATAAGTGCTGTTTCGAGTGTTGCTGTACCTGAATTAACAATTGCGGCATCAGCATGTTGCAACAACTCATACGTTTGTCCAAAAATTACCGGCACTTTTAAGCCCGGCAATACTTTTTGATAAAAAGCAGTTTCAATACCCGGAGCACCAGCTATCAGCACCTGATAATCTGAGAATAAGGTTGCAGCTTCAACCATGCGGGGTAAGCAGGTTTTAATCTCCTGTTGCCTGCTTCCGGGCAACACGGCTATTACCGGCTTAGGATAAAGCGTATTCTTTGTACAGAACGACTCAAAGGACTGTTGTTGTAATGGTCTGTTATATACAGAATCAACTGAAGGATTCCCTACATAATCCACAGAATAGTTGTGTTTTTGATAAAAAGATGTTTCGAAAGGAAAGATAGTCAACACTTTATCAACATATTTTTTGATATCTTCAATACGACGTTCTTTCCATGCCCAGATTTTAGGCGGGATATAATAGATAACAGGTATCTGAGTAGTTGTTTTTACATATTTAGCTACCCTCAGATTAAAACCGGGATAATCAATGAGAATAACAACATCCGGCTTAAATTCCTCAATAGCAAGTTTACATTCTGAGAGATTTCTGAAAATCTTGCGCAGATTTAGCAATACAGGCAAAAAACCCATAAATGCCATCTCCCGATAGTGTTTTACACACTTTCCACCTTCTGATGCCATTAAATCGCCACCCAAAAAAGTAAATTTTGCTTTGTGGTCGGTTTTCTTGATTTCACGCATCAGATTCGAAGCATGTAAATCGCCCGAGGCTTCACCTGCTATCAAAAAATACTTCATGAGAAATGATATTAATATTGTATTTTACTTAATCAACACTTACCGTATCTTTAACCGGAACAATGATTGAGTAAGTAAAGCTGTTGCCTGCCCCAAAACTATCGGTAAACTTAGCATCCGAAACTGCTGTTACTGATAACTTTGCCGTCTTTGTAGCCTTTGTTGGTATGTATTTAAATAAAATGTAAAAATTAGTAATCCCTCCATTCATATAAAATAAACCCTTTTTATAATAAGATTGGGAAGTAATATACTTATCTAAATCGGATTTTTGATGCCAGTATATTCTGGAAACACTATCGGCTGACTGTTCAATTCTCATTACTGTCAGATTATTTGAATAAGCCTCCAGAAAAAAACTAAAATTTATGGTGTCGCCTACGTAAGTTGTATCCAGAATTAATCCCGAACCATTGTACGAAATATCCAACGTATCACCACCCGAAACATAGGCCTTTTTCGCCATTATAACTGTAGGTGTATAATTTGCACTTCCATCTAAATCGCAGGCCGTAAAAAAAATTGCCATCGAAACCAGTATTAAACTAAAATTAATACGTTTGGCATAAAAAAAATTGCACAGGTCTTTCATATATCAACTATTAAATGGATTTTTAAAGCACAAATATACAAAAAAAAGCGTTTTAGGGAGATTTAATTTAACTTAATTAAATAAACTGATTGAAAGATAAATACTACATATTCTTTTAAATGTTTTATCCAACGACATTTTTTTTCGTATCTTAGCATGCCGTTTTGAAATAGTAAAAAATCATAAAAAAAAGGCTTATCCAATATTACAACATAACATAATTGTAATTTTGGTCGTTTAAAATTATTGCAATTTTATTTTTATATAATTCTAAAAATCAATATGAGAAAATTTCTTTTTTCAGCCGCAGTTTTATTTACGGGAACTCAGATTGGACTGGCGAATGATCCGGTATTAATGCAGATTAACGGAAAACCGGTATTAAAATCCGAATTTGAATACATTTATAACAAAAACAATTCGAATAATTCGCTGGATAAAAAAACATTAAATGAATATGTTGATTTGTTTGTTAACTTTAAGCTAAAAGTAGAAGAAGCCATTTCTCAGGGAATAGACACAACAAATTCATTTAAAACTGAACTTTCAGGTTATCGCTCTCAACTCACAAAACCCTATTTAACTGATAGTAAAGTAGACGAAGCTGTACTGCACGAGGCTTACAAACGAATGAAAGAAGACATTGAAGTTAGTCACATTTTAGTACGCGTGCAACCCAACTCAACTCCTGCCGACACATTAGCCGCATGGAAAAAGATTAACGGAATAGCCAAAAGAGCAGAAAAAGAAGATTTTGAAAAGTTGGCAAAAGAACTGTCCGAAGATGAATCCGCCGCTAAAAACAACGGCTACATAGGTTGGATCTCTGCTTTTCGAACAGTATATCCGTTCGAAACTGTAGCGTATGCCACCAAACCAGGCTCTATTTCAAAACCTATACGTACAGTTTTCGGATACCATCTGATTAAAGTACATAGTAAACGTGAAACTCTGGGAGAAATACTTGTTTCGCACATTATGCGTTTCACCGAAGAAGGCAATACACAAAAAAATCAAGCTGCAAAAAGCAAAATCGATTCGTTGTACGCGCTTGTTAAAAACGGACAGGATTTTGGCAAATTAGCCACCGAATATTCCGACGATAAAGGCTCTGCCTCAAAAAATGGTGAATTACCATGGTTTGGTTCAGGCAGAATGATCCCTGAATTTGAAAACGCTGCTTTCGCATTAAAAAACATTGGCGATGTTAGCGCTCCCATACAGTCGGCTTATGGATGGCACATAATTAAACTTATTGACCGTAAAGGCCTTGACAGTTTTGATAATCTGAAAGAGGACATTCAAAACAAAGTAAAACGTGACGAAAGAGCAAATTTAGGCCAAAAATCGTTTGTTGCTAAACTTAAAAACGATTATAACTTTAGTGTAAACAAAGATGCTTTAAGTGACTACTATAAACTATTGGATAAAAAAACACTTACTGATTCGATTTTTCAGGTATCAATAGCCAGTCTGAATAAAAATTTAATAAATTTTGCCGACAAACAAATTTCTCAGAGCGCTTTCAGCCAATACTTAAAAGCTAACACTTACAGTGATAAAACCCAGGCAACCGAAATTATCGACGATAAATTTACTGCATTTACCGAAAAAGAACTATTGGCCTATGAAGATACACAGCTTGAAAAGAAATACAGCGAATTCAGATATTTGATGCAGGAATACCACGATGGCATTTTGCTATTCGAAGTAAGTAACAACGAAGTTTGGGACAAAGCCTCCAAAGATACAGCCGGACTAGCGCAGTATTTCAAAAAGAATATAATGGATTACAAATGGGAAAAGCCCCACTTCAAAGGAAGACTGATTTATTGCAAAGATAAAAACACGCTGAAACTGGCTAAAGCTATCGTAAAAAGTTCACCTTCAGATTCGATTGATAAGTATTTACGTACCCGACTCAACGACAGTATACAATATGTAAAAGTAGAAAAAGGACTGTATACACAAGGCGAGAATAAAATGCTGGATAAATTAGCATTCAAATCGAAAGAGAAAATTGAAACAAACACAGATTACCCTTTTGTGTTTACACAAGGTAAAATACTCAAAGAATTACCTGAAGACTACAACGACGTAAGAGGATTAGTCACTGCCGATTATCAGGAATTCCTGGAAAAACAATGGATAGAGTATCTACGAAAAAAATACAGCGTTCAAATAAACAAAGATGTACTAAATACAGTAAAGCAAAATTAAAAGAAAAGAAGCCATTTGATAAAGTGGCTTCTTTTTTTATTCAAAAAAGTGATATTTTTGTAACACTAATTAAACAGCGATGAAAGCCCGTTTCAAAAAAACAATTCTTAACTTTCGCTTCGATGCAGGAACATCGCGAGGAGTACTTCGGCATAAACCAAGTTATTATTTACTCTTAAATGATGGTTCAAATACCGGAATAGGCGAATGCTCAACTATAAAAGGGTTAAGTATCGACCCGGAAGAAACGTATGAGCAGCAACTCGAGGAATTATGCAAAACAATTAACGAAGGAAAACCGCTAAAGACAATAGACCTAAGCCGGTATCCATCGATTGCTTTTGGATTAGAAACTGCCCTACTCGACTTACAAAACTCCGGCAAACGCATTTTATACGAATCCGATTTCACAAATGGCAAAAAACCAATTGCTATAAACGGGCTTATTTGGATGGGCAATCCGGTCTTTATGCAAAATCAAATATCTGATAAAATAGCGCAGGGATATCGCTGTATTAAAATTAAAATTGGAGCCATTGATTTTGAAACAGAATATAATCTTATTCAAAAACTCAGGCAACAATATTCACCCGATGATTTAGAAATACGATTGGACGCCAATGGCGGTTTCACCGCCAATGAAGCACTTGCCAAAATATGCAAATTAGCACGGTTAAACATTCACTCGCTGGAACAACCTATTAAAAAAGGACAAATTGAAAAAATGTCATATATTTGTCGTAATTCACCCATTCCTATTGCACTTGATGAAGAATTGATTGGCCTGAATGCAGATGATGACAGTCAACTTTTAGATTATATTCAACCGCATTATATAATACTTAAACCAAGTTTGATTGGCGGAATAAGTATGGCTGAAAAGTGGATTAGCGAGGCCGAAAGCAGACATATTGGCTGGTGGGCAACCTCTGCACTTGAATCGAACATCGGGCTCAACGCCATAGCCCAGTGGACAGCCACTAAACACACCCAAATGCCTCAGGGATTGGGCACCGGGCAGTTATTTGACAATAATATTCCTTCGCCACTGGAAATAAAAGAAGCAGCTCTGCACTATAATACTCAATTAAAATGGGACATTAATGCCATTATATAATTCTATACAACTGAACGGCAAAATTTATTCGGCCAACAACATTGACCAATTTGAACAAATTGAGGAGTGGCAAAAACACATCGCTGCTTTTCTGAAGGAATGGTTTGACACAACATCAACTGTATTTGTAAATACATCGGGTTCAACCGGCACACCAAAAAACATTGAACTCAACAAACAAAGCATGGTAAATTCTGCCAAAGCCACAATTGAATACTTCGGACTAACACCCTCAACGCAAGCACTACTTTGCCTTCCTGCAAGTCATATTGCAGGCAAAATGATGTTAGTGAGAGCTATTGTAGGAAATTTCAATTTAATCTGTACCCAACCATCCAAACAACCATTTAGTAGTATTGCGACCAACATACACTTTGCGGCACTCACACCTTATCAATTATCGTATTCTCTCACTGATATACAGAAAAAAAAACCACATACTATTATTTTAGGTGGCGCAGCAACCCCCACTCCATTGTCGGATGCTATTCAAAACCAATCTACAGCATTTTACGAAACCTATGGCATGACCGAAACCTGTTCGCACATTGCGGTTAAAAGAATAAACGGCACGCATAAATCAGATAACTTCAGAACTCTGAAAGACATACAAATCAGACTAAATGAACAAAACTGCTTATGTATATATGCACCTCAAATCCATAACAAAGAGCTTATTACGAACGACATTGCCGAAATCATCAATAAATCAGAATTCAGAATCATTGGCCGACTTGACAATGTGATAAATTCAGGTGGAATAAAAATACACCCCGAACAAATTGAAAAAAAACTCGATGCAGTAATTAACCGACCATTTTTTGTAGGCTCACTCCCCGACCCCAACCTTGGTCAAAAAGTTGTATTGGTAATTGAAGGAAATCCTTTTGATAAGATGACAGAAAAAGACCTGGTATTAAAAATTGCTGATTTACTTACCCCATTCGAAAAACCAAAAGAAATTAAATACTGTAGCTCTTTTATTCGTACTGCATCAAACAAACTACAAAAAAAAGAGAGTTTAGACATCTCTGTATAGTTATTCAATATCTATATTTCTGAAATTAAACAACATACACACACCTGCAATTATAAATATTAAAGCCAAAACACTTTACGCATTTATTAAAGGTTTTATCAAATATTTATAACAATTGCCTATTGAATAATTGAAAAAATATATTACTTTTGTGTGCGCACACGGTTTAAAAAACAGATTGATGTACTGAAAGATAGATAAAATTAAACCGGACGTACTCTGTTTCATTTTGTACCTGATAATTCATACAAAAAAGCAGTTCAGGTATCGACAATAATATATATTCAAAAATCATTATAAAACAATTCAGAAATATGAAAAAATTTTTAGACGAAAACTTCGTACTTCAAACCGAAACAGCACAGAAACTGTACCACGAACATGCTGCTAAGCAACCAATTATCGATTACCACTGCCACCTTGTACCTTCAATGGTAGCAAACGACCACAAATTCCGTTCACTTACAGAAATTTGGTTAGGTGGCGACCACTATAAATGGCGTGCAATGCGTACAAACGGTGTTGACGAGCGCTTTTGTACCGGAAAAGATACTTCTGACTGGGAAAAATTTGAGAAATGGGCCGAAACAGTGCCTCACACTATGCGTAACCCACTATACCACTGGACTCACCTGGAGCTAAAAACCGGCTTTGGTATTGAAAAATTACTTTCGCCTAAAACAGCCCGCGAAATTTTCGATGAATGTAACGAAAAACTTCAAACACCGGAATACACTGCACGCGGTATGATGCGTAAATACAAAGTAGAAGTTGTTTGTACTACTGATGATCCTATCGATTCACTTGAACACCATATTAAAACCAAAAACGATGGTTTTGAAATAAAAATGTTACCTACATGGCGTCCGGACAAAGCTATGGCTGTAGAAAGTGCTGCCAGTTTCCGAGCTTATGTTGAAGAACTTGCCAAAGTTTCGGGTGTTACTATTTCAGCATTCGACGATATGATTCTTGCTTTACGCAAACGCCAGGATTTCTTTGCTGAACTCGGCTGTAAACTATCAGACCATGGTATTGAAGAGTTTTATGCTGAAGACTATACCGATGCTGAAATCAAAGCTATCTTCAACAAGATTTATGGTGGAACTGAATTAACACATACTGAAATTCTGAAATTCAAATCGGCAATGATGGTTATTTTTGCTGAAATGGACTGGGAAAAAGGATGGACTCAACAATTCCATTACGGTGCAATCCGTAACAACAACACACGCTTGTTTAATCAATTAGGTCCTGACACTGGTTTCGACTCAATAGGAACTTTCAACACTGCAAAAGCGATGTCGAAATTCCTGAACCGCCTGGATACAAACAACAAACTGGCCAAAACCATTCTTTATAACCTGAACCCTGCCGATAACGAAATGATTGCTACCATGATTGGTAACTTCCAGGACGGTTCAGTAGCAGGAAAAATTCAGTTTGGTTCCGGATGGTGGTTCCTCGACCAAAAAGATGGTATGGAAAAACAAATGAATTCACTTTCGGTACTTGGTTTACTAAGTCGATTTGTAGGTATGCTTACCGACTCACGCAGCTTCCTTTCATATCCACGTCACGAGTACTTCCGTCGTACACTTTGTAACCTTCTGGGTAACGATATTGAACAGGGATTATTACCAGCAGAGGAAATTGAATTCATTGGACAAATGGTTGAGAATATTAGCTATAACAATGCTAAAAACTATTTCAATTTCTAATAATTATACTAAATAGTAAGTGATTTATACCAAAACAAGCATTAATTGTATCGTTTTGGTATAAATCTATTATTATATATACCAACTTGTTTTGTACGACAAAAAATTGTCGTACCTTTGGTCGACCAATTTTAAAAAATTTCATTATAACATTTTAAAAGTAACAATGGGTAAGAAAATTGTAACATTAGGAGAGATTATGCTCCGCTTGTCAACTCCGGGCAACACACGTTTCGTTCAGTCGGATGTATTTGATGTAGTTTATGGAGGCGGCGAAGCAAACGTTGCTGTTAGTTGTGCGAATTACGGACACGAGGCTTATTTTGTAACAAAATTGCCAAAACACGAAATCGGGCAATCGGCAGTAAATGCATTACGTAAATATGGTGTTAAAACCGATTTCATTGCACGCGGTGGCGACCGTGTAGGTATTTATTACCTCGAAACAGGAGCATCAATGCGCCCAAGTAAAGTTATTTATGACCGCTCAAACTCTGCTATTGCCGAAGCAAAAGTATCTGATTTTGATTTTGATGCCATTATGCAAGGAGCAGACTGGTTTCACTGGTCAGGTATTACTCCTGCAATTTCGGATGCAGGTGCTGAACTTACAAAATTAGCGTGCGAAGCAGCAAAACGTCATGGTGTTACAGTATCAGTAGACCTGAATTTCCGCAAAAAACTTTGGACTAAAGAAAAAGCGCAGTCAATTATGCGTCCGTTAATGCAATATGTAGATGTATGTATTGGTAACGAAGAAGATGCTGAGCTTTGTTTAGGTTTCAAACCTGATGCCGATGTAGAAGCCGGACACACCGATGCTGAAGGCTACAAAGGTATTTTTACTCAAATGGCTCAGGAATTCGATTTCAAATATGTAATCTCTACTCTTCGTGAATCATTCTCTGCAACACACAATGGTTGGAAAGCAATGATTTATGATGGAAAGGAATTCTATACTTCAAAACGTTATGATATCGACCCTAT
>RRZU011359547.1_pt1 | contig 11847 bp, 9 predicted proteins | sample 2165561 | NCBI WGS metagenome assembly RRZU01 (sample SAMN10456909, study PRJNA506462) | wastewater metagenome | isolation source: wastewater sludge | place: USA: Moscow, Idaho | reverse complement strand
CCAGACGTTATCTGGCATCCTGCCCTGTGAAGCCCGGACTTTCCTCACCTGCAGCCTTTCGGTTCTGCAGCCGCGACCATCTGTCTTACTCAAAACATTCTAACTTTACCATATTTTCAGGCATTTGTCCAGTCAATCATACTTTAAAACAGCTTCCGCCGATAAATTCGCGCACAATCGAATTGTGCGGCACCTGTTCGCTGCTGACACCCAGAAAATAATCGAGAAATTTGAGCAGCCGCTTCGCCTCGTTGTACTCCGCCGAATCACGCGGAACACTATATAAGATCGGCTCCGCATACTGTTTGAGCACCGAAAGCTCATATAAAAACGCAGAGTTGAACATCGCATCCGCCTCTTCCTGATACGGGAAAATATTCCGCTCCTCGCCCCGGCGGACGGAATCCCACATCCGGATCGTGTCCTGTGCCGACGCACCGCGCGTTCTCGCATCGCGGACCATCCGCCGGATCAGACGTCCGTCCGTCGTCGGAACTCGGTTGTGATCGTCGATATTTAACTGGGTCAGCGCACTGATATAGATCTTAAATTTCTTATCACGCGGCAGTGAATACGACAAATCATCATTCAGGCAGTGGATTCCCTCAATGACCAGAATATCCTCCGCCCCAAGCTGCAAGAAATCGCCCTTATATTCGCGCTCGCCCTTGACAAAGTTGTAAACCGGCAGTTCCACGCGTTTTCCCGCCAGAAGTTCTTCCATATCTTCATTAAACTGTTTCACATCGATGCAGTTTAATGCCTCATAATCGTAATTTCCATTTTCATCCCGCGGGCTGTCCACACGGTTGACAAAATAATTGTCCACCGCGATCGGATGCGGTTTCATTCCCAGCGCGCCGAGCTGAATCGACAGACGGTGTGAAAAGGTCGTTTTTCCCGAAGAGGACGGTCCTGCAATCATGATCAGTTTGCGTCCGCTCTCATAAATCTGCTCCGCAATATCTCCGATCTTCTTTTCCTGCAGCGCCTCCTGCATCAGGATCAGGTCGTTCATGCGCCCCCGCGCGATCGTATCGTTGAGTGTTCCCACGTCAAACACACCGAGCTTGTGACCGAGCTTTTCCGCCTCCTGCTGGACATCAAACAGTTTTTTTTTTTTTTTTAACGGCTGAATCGCCTTCGGCTGCTTCTTGTTCGGCAGACGCAGGATAAATCCTTCCTCGTACATCTGTAAATCAAAATATTTGAGATACCGGGTGCTCATGACCATATATCCGTAGAAATAGTCGTCATAATCGCCGAGCCGGTAAACATTGACCCGCGACGCCCTCCGGTAATTGAACAAACGCGCCTTGTCATACATGCCCTGCTCCTGGAAATGATCCATCGCCTCATCCGTATTTTCACTCCGTTTCTGCAGCGGCAGATCCTGCTCAGACAGGCGCTTCATCTCCGCTTTCACACGGTCTAACAGCTCCTGGCTGAGTGTTACCCCGCCTTCCACCTCCACATACAGACCATTTTCAACAGAAAAGCAGACCGTGATATTTTTCACATTTTCCCTGCCTGCCACATCCTGAAAGGCTTTCATCATCAGAAAGACGGCACTTCTCTGATATGCCAGATAGCCAGCCGTATCTGCCGCTGTGATAAATTCCATCTGGCAGTCCTTCTGCAGTGTTTTATGCAGCTCCCGCAGCCGTCCATTTACCGAGACCAGAAGAATATCATTCTCGTAATTCTTCTGATATTCCTCCGCAATCTCCGCGTAGGCGGTTCCCTGCGGATATGTTTTTATCTCACTCCCAATCCGTACCTCCGGCATGTAATCCCCTCCCTAAACAATCTGGATTGGAAACGCCGGTTTCTCCCGCACAACCTTCACGGCATCACCCAGCTTCCTCATCAGATATTTCTCCATAAATTCTGTAAAAATGTGTTCAATTCCATAATGTCCGGCGTCAATGACCGCCATGCCCTGTGCAACCGCGTCGATTCCTTCATGGTGGCTGATATCTCCTGTGATATAAACCTGCGCCCCGGCTGCCAGTGCCTCTCCCATCGTGCTTCCTCCTGCGCCCGGGCAGACCGCCGCTTTCTGAATCACTGCCTCACCGTCCAGCTCACCGAAGACCGCCGCATACGGCAGGCCAAATGCCTCCTTGACCTGCTCGGCAGCTGCCCGCAACGTCATCGGCTGTTCGAATCGTCCAGTGCATCCGATTCCGTAGGAAGTGCCGTCTCCGGTCTCTCCCATTTTCTCTAAAACTTCACAATCCGTCAGTCCCAGCTTCTTTGCCGCCAGATCTGCCATGCAGCCCGGCGCTGCGTCGAAATTCGTGTGCATCGCATAGTAGGAAATATCATCCTGAATCATCCGCAGGACTCTTCTGCCGATGAAATTCTGATCGGACACCTGCTTGATTCCTTTGAAAATAAGCGGATGGTGCGTCAAAATCATATCCGCCCCCGCCTGCTCTGCCTGCTCAATCACAGAATCTGTGGCGTCCACCGCCAGAAAGATCGTCTTCACTTCCTTCCCGCTGCGCCCCGCTAAAAGCCCCGGATTGTCCCAGTCACATGCCATGCTGCGCGGCGAAAGTGTTTCCAGGATCTTGATAATCTCACTGCATTTCATGTCTCGTCTCCTCTATCAGCGCCAGATAGGCGGTCAGTTCGTTGATGCGCGCTGCTCGGCGGCTGATCGCCGTCTCTCCCGCTTCACTGGCTTCTAAAGTTTCCTTCTTGTTCTGGGCATCATTTTCTGTCAGCCCTGCCAGCACCTGCCGCGTCATCTTCTCTTCTTTCTCCAGATACGCAAGCAGCACCGGATCTTTCTTCCGGATCAAATCGGCTCCAAAACGGTAATCCTGCTCTCTCCCCGGCCGCATCGTGCCTCGCGCCGCTTCTATCACTATGTAATATTTTCCCTCGTCCGTCAGCATCGCTTCCCGGAGAATCGAAAATCCCTGTTCTTCCAGAAAATGACGCACTTCGTCCTGCTCCGACTGCGGCGACAGAATCAGGCGTTCTTTTCCCTCGCTCCAATTCTCCCACACATGGCGTCCCTGTTCCAGAATCCGGCAGGTCAGTTTTCCGCCCATTCCGGCGATCACAACTGTGTCTGCCTCGCCTGCCTTCAATTTTGCCAGTCCGTCTGACAAGCGCAGTTCAATTTTCCCGGAAAGCCCCACCTCTTCCACGTGTTCTTCCGCCCGCTCCAGCGGGCCTTTCCGCACATCCATCGCCAATGCCGACGGGCACACGCCCTTCTGCACCAGCCAGATCGGCACATAACCGTGATCGGTGCCGATATCTGCTACCCGGCTGCCCGGCTGTACAAAAGAAGCGATCCGTTCCAGACGCTTCGAGAGTTTTACTTCTGTCCGCATGATTTATTCTCCTGTGTTCTACTTTTTATTTCTTCTTTCCAGATCATTCATCCAGATAATCCTTCAATTTTTTGCTCCGGCTCGGATGGCGCAGCTTCCGCAGCGCTTTCGCCTCGATCTGGCGGATCCGCTCGCGGGTGACATTGAACTGCCGTCCTACCTCTTCGAGCGTGCGCGGTCTGCCGTCGTCCAGGCCAAAGCGCAGACGCAGCACCTTCTGCTCCCGCTCGGTCAGCGTATCGAGCACTTCCATGAGCTGTTCATGCAGCAATGTATAGGTTGCCGCATCGACCGGAACCTGCACATGATCGTCCTGAATGAAATCGCCCAGATGACTGTCTTCCTCCTCGCCGATCGGTGTCTCCAAGGAAACCGGATCCTGTGAAATCTTCATGATCTCCCGCACACGCTCAACCGGCATCTCCATCTTTTCCGCGATCTCCTCCGGGGTAGGTTCCCGTCCAAGTTCCTGTAAAAGCTGTCTGGAAGTCCGGATCAGACGATTGATCGTCTCCACCATGTGAACCGGAATCCGGATCGTCCGCGCCTGATCCGCGATCGCGCGCGTGATCGCCTGACGGATCCACCAGGTTGCATAGGTGCTGAACTTAAATCCTTTTGAATAATCATATTTTTCAACCGCCTTGATAAGACCCAGATTTCCTTCCTGAATCAGGTCAAGGAACTGCATACCTCTGCCGACATAGCGCTTCGCAATGCTGACAACCAGGCGCAGATTCGCCTCCGCCAGACGTTTTCTGGCATTTTCATCTCCCAGCTCCATCCGCTTCGCCAGTTCAATCTCCTCTTCCGGGGAAAGCAGCGGCACTTTTCCGATCTCTTTCAGATACATCCGGACTGGATCATCGAGGCTGACGCCATCCGGGATGCTGAGATCCAGGTTGTCCACGTCGATCGGCTCCTCCTCCTCGCCGTCTTCAAAAAGTTCTGGCTCCATGTCCTCATCGTCATCCATCCGGAGAACGTCTACATGATGATTTTCCAGAAAATCATAGATCCGATCGAGCTGTTCCGGGCTCAGTATCTCACCATGGAAATAATTCAATATTTCTTTATTGTCCAGTACATTTTTCTTTGTTTTTGCCAATTCCAGAAGCTGTGTGAGTTTTTCTTCAAATGTAACTTTTTTTTCTTCCATAGTTCGTCCTTCCTTCCATCCTCAGAACCTGCCCGACCATTTCCAATTTTGTTACTGAACACGCATACGTGTCCAGTAACGGAATTTGCCGTGGCTTCGCATTTCAATACGGCAAATTCCTGCTGCCACCACGTTTTCTTACGGCACTTTCGGTTCCAAAAGTGCCTACCCGTGTACAGTAACCCGGCTTTTCATTTCTGCATATTTTAAAGTAAGAATGTTTCAAGGAGCGTAACTGTCCCACTGATACACAGTTACCCAGGTATTTGCTTATGCCGCCCATTCTGGAAGTTTCCGGGCTTTCCTACTCCTACCACACGATATCCGGAGAAACGAAAGCCCTTTCTGATATATCATTTCAGGTAGAAACCGGCGAATTTATCGCCATTGTCGGACCGTCCGGCTGTGGAAAATCCACGCTGCTCTCCTTAATCAGCGGGCTCCTGCCGCCGGAAGAGGGTTCCATTCTTATAAATGGGGTTCCGCTCTCGAAAAGCCAGTGCCGCATCGGTTATATGCTGCAAAGCGACCAGCTTTTCGAGTGGAGGACGATCATCCAGAATGCTGCCCTCGGGCTGGAAATCCAGAAAAAAATGGATCATGCCGCGGAAGACCGCCTCCACCGGCTCTTAAAAATCTACGGACTGGAACAATTTGAGCATTCCCGCCCCTCCGAACTATCCGGTGGAATGCGCCAGCGCGCCGCCCTGATCCGGACACTGGCGCTGGAACCGGAGCTTCTGCTTCTCGACGAACCATTTTCGGCGCTCGATTATCAGACACGCTTAACCGTCTGCGACGATATCAGCACCATCATCCGGGAGAGCCGCAAAACAGCGATTCTGATCACCCACGACCTCTCCGAAGCCGTGAGTGCCGCCGACCGCATCCTGGTTCTGACTAAACGCCCCGGAACCATCTGCCGCATCCTGCCGGTTACCTTCCCGCTGTCCGCTAACCGACCGCTGGAACGCCGGAATGATCCGGCTTTTTCTCTTTATTTCAATGAACTATGGAAGACACTGCAAGGGGAGGGCAAAAAGTATGAAATGTAAGAAAGAATCCACCGCCCAGAAAGCCTACCTCCGCCGCCAGCTCCATCGGCGCCGTCTGGTTCTCTTCTGCCGGATTTTCTTATTCGTTTTCTTTTTAATATGCTGGGAAATGAGCGCCCGACTGGGGCTCATCGACGCGTTTATTTTTAGTTCCCCGTCACGCACCGTGCGCTGTTTCCTGCGGATGATGCAGGACAAAAGCATCCTCATCCACACCGGCGTGACGCTCTATGAAACGCTGATCAGCTTTACACTGGTCATCCTCTGCGGGCTGATCGGCGCGGTTCTCCTCTGGTCGAGCCGGAATCTTTCAGAGATTCTGGAGCCGTACCTCGTCATGCTCAACAGTCTGCCGAAATCCGCCCTCGCCCCGATTCTCATCGTCTGGCTTGGGAGCAACATCCGCACGATCATCGTTGCCTCCATCTCGGTCGCTGTCTTCGGCTCGATCCTGACACTCCACAACGGATTTTCCTCGATGGATCCCGACCAGATCAAATTAATCCGGTCCCTCGGAGGAAACCGGATTCATATTTTAACCAAAGTCCTGCTGCCAGGCTCAATCCCGCTGATTCTCGCCAACATGAAGGTCAACATCGGTCTCTGCCTGGTTGGCGTCATCATCGGTGAATTTCTCGCTGCCAAACAGGGACTCGGATATCTGATCATCTACGGCTCACAGGTATTCCAGATGGATATGGTTGTGATGAGTATTATTCTTTTATGTATTATGTCTGCGGCGCTATATCAAGGAGTAGGAATACTGGGAAAATTCCTACAGCAGCAATATCACCAGCATTAAAGCAATCTGTCCACTGCTTCACGTTTGCTGTTCTTAAGCGCCTGCATTTTTCCGCATCCTGTTCCCGCCAAAGCCTGTTTCCTGCCGCTTTTCTTTCCTGCATCTTGTAGAAAACTTGCAGGAACCAGACTTTACAGCTTCTGCTCCTTCTCCAGCTTCTCTGCTTCTTCCATCTCCTCTGCCGCCTCGACTGCCGTCTCCTCCGGAGTCTCGCTTTCAAGCGGAGCCGTACCGACCGCGATAAAGGTTCTCGCAGCCGCCAATGGCAGAAAGCCTACATAGGCGCTGTAGATGCCGAACTGACCGACCGCCCACGCTCCGATTACCACGCCCAGGAAAAAGCTGATGACCGTATAGGTATAAAGAATTGCTTTTCTCTTAAATTCCTTATCCTTTGTCAGACCGTACTGCAGCCAGCCAAGCACTGACTGTTTGAAGTTGTTCGTCATAAAGATCGTCGCGCTGTTAAATCCGTCGGCACCGGAATAGACGCCCCACTGAAATGCGGATGCAAAGAAAATCGGATAAATTCCGACCAGCGCCGGTTCAAGCGGCAGCATCGACGCCAGTGCCAGCGCAGCCGCATCCACCCAGAGGGCAAGTTTCCGCATGTTTATCTTCGTAAAGTTCGTGAGCAGATATGCGGATGCCACGCCCAGTCCAAACAGCACCAGCGCAGCCAGACGCAGAAGGACGTTAAACCATTCCATCGATACCAGTTCCGCTCCCATCTCCATCAGGTTGCCTGTCTGAGCAGAGCCAAAGTTTCCGGCATGAAGCAAAATCGCATAGGCTCCGAGAAATCCCCCGACCAGGGATATATTCCAATGAAGGATCGCATCCAGGCGATCCCGAATCACTTTCTGTACCATACCATTACCGCCTTTCGCGGTTGATTGTATCGCGCGGCGGCTGGATCGTCAATGACAATTTACAAAAAATTACCATTTCTATCATAGACATTATCTATATAATGGCAAAAAACAGCCCCTGCCACACGACAGGGACTGCCTTTTATATTAGACTCTAGGAGTTAAACTCTATATCTAATAATATGTAACGATTCACATCCGATTATTTATCTTCTGCGATACGTTTTTTGTTGATGTCTTTCCACATCTCAACGTCTACGCCCTTCCAGCAAAGCTTATCCGGGTTGTAGTACGGGTCTTTCTTTGCTTTCATCTGCTCTTCGTAGTCTTTGTACAGTGCAAATGCCTTCGGAGACAGAAGCAGTACAACTAACATATTGATCCATGTAGATCCACCAAGTGCAAGGTCAGAAAGGTTCCAAGCCAGACCGGAATCGATATTGCCCCAGATGAAGATAAGGATAGGCATAACAATCTGCATAATTCTGATAACCACTTTACGGGTAGCTGCTTTATCATCGCCCTGGAACAGGTAAAGAACCGAAGTCTCGCCCTCGTAATAGTAGCTGATTAAGCAGGTAAAGGAGAACAGAGCCAGCATGATAGCAATGAACAGAGGAGCAATACTTCCCATAACGGTGCTGCAGGCATTCTGAACGAAGATAACGCCATATGTTCCATCTGCTGCTAACTGAGCCATCTGATCGTGCATTGCACCGGTACCACCAACGTAACCAAACTGTGTATTGTAGCATCCGCTTAAGAGCATCATCAGACCAGAAGCGGTACATACGATAACGGTATCCAGCCAAACACCAGCTGCGTTTGCCATACCCTGTTTAATCGGGTGGCTGGTCTCTGCTGCTGCTGCGGTCGGCATGGACTCACCCATACCAGATGCAGATGAGAATGTGCCTCGTTTAACACCCTGCTGGATAGCGATACCAACGCCGCCGCCCAGAAGAGCTTCTTTGGAACCAAATGCACATTTAACAACGTCTACGATAACGCTCGGAATCTGACCTGCGTTTGCGATTAAGATAACAACTGTTGCAATCAGGTAAATACCTACCATCGGCGGAACCAGCATAGATGCTACAGAACTGATTCGTTTAACACCACCCATAACTACAACTGCCATAGCCAGTGCGATAACCAGAGCCGAAACCCACATCGGAATACCTAAAGCGTTTTTGAAGCCATCGCAGATTGTATAGGTAGCTGCTGCCGGCATGAATAATACAACGCCCAGTCCGAAGAATGCTGCGTAGAATGCACCATATGCTTTCCAGCCAAGACCTCTCTCAGCACAGTAAGCACCGCCGCTTCGATACTGACCATCGATACGGTTCTTATAAAGTACGGATAATGTACACTCAGTAAAGCAAACAGCAGAGTTTGTCATACCAGCGATGATCATCCAGAAGAGTGCGCCAGGACCGCCCATGTAAAGAGCTACGGCTACACCGGCTACGTTACCGGTACCAACACGCATCGCCATGGTCGTACAGAACGAAGCGAATGAAGAAATACCGGATTCAGACTCCGACTTGTCAATGATTCGGCTCCACATATCTTTGAAATGAACAAACTGGAAAAAGCCGAGACGGATTGTGAAGTATAAACCACTACCAACAATCAGAACTAACATTCCAACGCCCCAAATGGGTCCGTTCAACATACCGACAATGTTGTTAATTGCTTCCATATAAAGTTCCCCCTTTATTTGATGTAGTGCCGCGCGCTGGCTAAGCAAGTTTTTCAATTCGCTCAAAAAACTTCTTGCTTTTGAAAAAATTATATCACTAAAGTGAAATTTGTTCAACAAAATTATTTGAATTTATTATGCAGGATTTTCATGGCACAGCACCGAATCATGAATTCCTCTGTTTTTTTCATGAAATAAATTGCACTTCTTCGAGAATCAATTAGTATAAATGCACAAAATATCATGATATTTTGTCTACAACTGCGTCACTTTCCGTTAGACTCCCGTTCAGAATTTTGTCCATTTTCTTTCGGAGTTTCATGAATTTTGTTTACCATTTGTTTATTTTTTAACTTTTTGTGTGTTTCATTTAGATGAATTTTTTATGTTGTATTTGAGATCGTAGGCATATTTCTATCTTTTTCTCCCATTTCTTTCACGAATATGATATACTAGGGACACTTGGCAGAGCCATCGGAATGAATGTCCGCCGCACACGCACCCGTGTAATCCGCCCGGATATTTCGTATGAATCAGATTTGTATTCTACGTAATTCGTACAAATTTTCTCATCCTCCTTTGGTATCTGTCAGCTCTGTACATTTTATGAATCAGACCGAACGCTTATTACGAAAATGGAGGAAGTATTTTTTGGATCTCAAAGATATGCGGCTTTTTTTAGCCATTGCAGAAGAAAACAACCTGACGCGTGCCGCCCAGAAAAACGGTTACACGCAGTCGGCGGCAAGCCATATGCTGCGAAATATTGAAACGGAACTCGGATTTTCCCTGTTTTCACGCTCCCAGAGGGGACTTGCCCTGACACGGAATGGCGAGGCGCTGCTTCCCCCGATCCGGCGGACGCTGGCGGCGGCGGAATATTTTGATCAGACAGCCGCCTCCATCCGTGGCGTCCAGACCGGGCATATCCGGATCGGCGCTTATCTAAGCGCTTCCGTCCAGTGGCTGCCGCCTGCCCTCAAAAAGTTTCTCTCCGATTACCCGGATATGACCGTGGAAGTGCTGGAGGGATGTTCACAGGAGATTGAGGGGTGGCTGGAAAATGGCTCCATCGATTTCGGCATCGTCGGACCCCACCCGGACGGAAAAATGGACTGGCTTCCCCTGAAAAAAGAACCATACCTGGCTGTCTGCGCGAACGATTCCCCTTATGCAGAATATGAGCGCTTTGACTTAAAAGATCTCCCCAAGGTTTCTTATATAGAAGAAAAAGGCGAAAATGACCTGCTGCGCCAGTTCCAGCAGCTCGGTATCGCACCGCCCAAACCAGTGTTTACCTCGCAGAACACCTACTCCATGCTCGCGATGGTCAGCCACAACCTAGGGGTCTGCATCCTGCCGGAGCTGGTCGTCCGCGATATTTCTAAAAATGTTGTCCGGCTGCCGCTCAATCCGCCGATGGAGCGCGTGCTGGGCGGCCGAATTCCGTCAGCAAAAAAAGCCTCCCCAGCTGCCAGCCTGCTAATCGCGCAGCTGCAGCGGACAGTGTTTGAGTTGGAAGGACCGCTTTTATAGTCAGATGCTTTTTAGAAACTTAAAATGAAAGTTTTGGGAAAAGAGGCGTCATTCGAATATGAATTTTCAATCAATGGAATATTTTGCCGCGGTTGCGAAAAACCGCAGCTTCACCAGGGCCGCCGATGCGCTGCATATTACCCAGCAGACATTAAGCGCCCATATCGCCGGAATCGAGCGGGAGCTTGGATGTCCGCTCCTAATCCGTCACATCCCGCTGGAGCTTACCTATGCGGGGGAGGTATTTCTGCGCTATGCAACGGAATTTAATACAAAATATGACTGTATGCTTCACGAATTTGGCGATATTTTAAATAACCAGACAGGAAAACTGCGGATCGGCATCGCATTCACGCGCGGACACGCCATCATGCCGGAGCTGATCGCCGCCTTTCAAAAGGAATATCCCGGTGTGGATGTGGAACTCGTCGAATCTTCCAACGATGTGCTGCAAAAATACTTGCTGGACGGCACAATTGATCTGGCGATCGCCAATTTTTCAGTTCGCATTCCCGGCATCATTCTGCGGGATTTCTATGAGGAAGAGATGGTTCTCATCGTCTCCACTGCCCTGCTGCAGGACATTTACGGCAAACAGACCGAGAGCATTATCCAGGAAGTCAGCCGCCATCACCGCTACTCCCTTCTGGCTCCATGTCCGTTTCTCCTAAACCGTGAACATGATCTGGTCGGACGCATCGGGCGGAATATCCTCGCGACAGACAACTTCGTCCCCTCGGTTCATGCCTGCTCTGACAACATCGCTACCCTGCTTGCCCTCTGCGCGATGGGAAAAGGTGCCTGCATCAGCCCGAAAAACCTCGCATTTTCTATTCTCAGTAAGGAACAGCTGGATACACTCCATGTCTTTACGCTCGGGGAAGAAGCGCGGTACCCGATCAAATTTGCGTGGCTGGAACAGAGCTATGAGTGGAATATGATTTCACGGTTTATTGAATCGTCGCTGAAATGCACTCAGTGACATACTCCCTCCACTTAGCTAATGCTGGAAGTGGGGGCTTCTCGTTCGATTGCCCTATTGGGCAAAGCATAGGCGAGCTATCCCCGTGTGTCCCACGGTTCTGTTATTATGAACGGGACTGTTTCGTATCTACACAGTCCCGAACAAAATCTACGTTTTTTGGGGGAAATCAGGAAATTTTTCTTTCTGTATCAAGTTCAACTCCCGATATCCTCAACCCTTCCCTGCAAATATTGATAGCTGCATTCTCATCACGGTTCATCTGATTTCCGCAGGTACAGCTATACATACGGTCTTCCAGTTTCAGCTCTTTTTTGAGTTTTCCGCAGCAGCTGCAGATTTTTGAACTGGGATACCACTTATCGATACGAACCAGT
>RRZU011583931.1_pt1 | contig 11850 bp, 6 predicted proteins | sample 2165561 | NCBI WGS metagenome assembly RRZU01 (sample SAMN10456909, study PRJNA506462) | wastewater metagenome | isolation source: wastewater sludge | place: USA: Moscow, Idaho | reverse complement strand
ATATTGGAGCAATAGTTCAAATATTATCCGACTATTTTAAAACAAACTATGGTGATTACCTATTTCACCCTGAGCATGGTGCTAATTATGGTTCTTTCATAGGGAGGCCAGTCGATAAAGCACTTGTTAGCGAGATCGTAGGTAAGGTATCTCTTGATATAAAGAAACTAGATATACTTCCTGAGAACTCTTATAAGGTTCATGGTTTAGCAGATGGAAACACAATTCAAATCCGTGTCATGATAATGGAAGTTGATGATTACACAATTTATTTAAATATTGATACAATAAAAGGAATATCAATTGGCTACTAATAAGTCCTTAGTAAATTATGCAGTACAAAATATATCGTATACTGCAAATATTGCAGATCCTACGCCTAGTTCAAAGTTAAGAAATATTACAGAAACTATTGTTAATGAGATAGATAACTTTGATGAGTATGGTACTAGGGTTCTGAATAATATGTATATTGAGACTTGTGAGTCTAGTTTCCTTGACAGGATTGGGTCACAAGAAGGTATACAAAGAATTAGAGCACACTCAGTTTACTTACCAAAAGAAACTATGTTTGTTCATGTGAAAACCAATGGTAAAGCAACTAAAGCAAGAACAATCCCTACAGGACATTCTCTTCAAGCTTCCGATACAGTTTGGATTGTATTCCCAGAATCTACTCCTCTAGTTGATCTAGGACCAGGTGAAGAGAAGTATGTTACTGTTGAAATAAAAACAGACATTAGTGGAGATGCTATTGATATCCCCGAAGGTGCTTTATATGCTATAGATTTTGAACCTGACATTAGTATTCATATTAATAGTGCAATATATGTGCCTATTATAGAAGAGTCCGAATCTGAGTATAGATCTCGTTTAATCTTTTCTAGAATGTCGTCTAAGTTTGGTTCAGAAGCTGCGGTTAAGGCAGCTGTAGCGTCATCTAGTTTAGTTACTAATTATTACATTGATTACGACTACTCTCCTGTTAAAGTTTATTTGTACAGTGATGTGTTGTCTTACAACAGAGATTATGAAAGTACATTAGAAACTTATTCTGTGAACACTGTCAGAGCTCAGTTGAATCAGAAGAAATCTGCAGGAACTACTTTTGACGTTGTTCTACCATATTCTGTTTCTTTTAAACTTAATATTTCTCCTAGAGTGAATAACCCTAGAGATGTAGATCCAGCTATCTATTCTTTCTCTGATTTCTTAAAACTTATGTTTAAGTTTGGGCAAGAATTAACTATTGATAATGATTTCTTTGAAGTATTTAAAAAATCACTAGCTGTTGATTTAGCGTTTTTAGATGACTATAATATTGAGATTATTCAGACATACATGAACTTTGATTATGCAGCTGAAAATAACTCAATAACTATTCATAAGAATGAGTATCCATTCTTAGAGTCAATAACTGTAGGATAATCATGTATTTAAAACTTTCCGCTAAGAACGAAGAGTTTCAGTTATTATTTCTTGATGAGGAAGGTTTGGAGTTTAATCCAGGTCTTCCTTTATCTATTAAACTATTCAATAAAATTGGAACAACTTATCAAGCATTCCAAACTGAAACTACACAGAAGTTTGAGTATATAAACTCAAGGCTTACTGATAAAAAAGTGATGTTCGTTGACGTCACATTAAATAATGTATTACTTAAAGCTAAGATAAAAGTTGAAGTTGTAACAACAGAAACTAGAGTCAGATATAAAGTAACATATGAAACAACATACCCTTTCCGAAAGTTATCCACAACTTTCTTACGTAGAATATCTCTTGGTATGCCTGCATGGTCAACTGCCTTTAAGAATGATATTTCTGTATTCTCTAAAGTTTTCTATCCTCTTTATTTAATCCCTGAGCGTTTATATTATAAAACGAAAGAAGCTTTAAACAACAACTTAACAAACAAAAATTATAAAAGGTCTATTCAAACTAGAAGTACTATTGCTGTCGCTAAAAAAGAGAATGGTGATATTATTTCAAGAACATTTATAAAAGAGAAAGAAATGATCAATAGCATAACAACAGAAAAGATTGATCAGAAAAATATTAATCTATTCTCATACATAGCAGATGATAAGATTCCTTATCCTGTTAAACTAGACCCTACATTTAGTAAAATATTTATTAAGTCTGATAAAGCTTGTTTAATTAATATCATTGGTATTAATAAGAGAAGAATGCCTGTAAATGAACATATATTTTGTGATGGAGTTGTATTTACTAGATCTTTTCTGGATTATAAAGAGATAACAGCTATACAAGTTCTAAAAGTCTCTGGATATGAAGATCCTACAATCGAAGTTACTAATCACATGAATCTAAAGAAATATCAAAATAACTTTAGAACTAATGTAATGACTGGTAATCCTGACGATAATAAGGATTTTGAAGTTCCTCTCTACTTATATAATGCAGACACACACTCTGTTAAAACATTTTTTGCTAAAGAATGGATTCAGGAAGAAGATGGTTCAGTTGAATATTTTGTACCATTACTAGAAGGTAATAATGGTTTCTTTGTTACAGAAGATGAGGATATTGTTTCTATTAGTCCTAGAGTTTCTTTAGGTACAGAAGAGAATCATGACACACTATTAACAGAGATTAATCAAAGAATCTTAACAGAGACTGCTCTATATAAAGTGTATGCAGGGTTGTTAAGACGAAATTTAGAAGTAGATTTAGAACTTCATTCTAGTAATAATAATAACTCCATTGTATCCATTATGGATGAAAGTAGTGCTGCAAATACTGGAATGGTTGAAGTTCAAATAATTACTAAAGATATTGTAGAAAATTATGGAAACGTATCTGTACAAATATCTGTTAATGTAGATGGTAATATATTCTATCTAGATGAAAGTAATGATTGGGTTGAACAACCAGTTTATAAGTTGTTGAACAATATCAATCCTATCTATGTTACACAAGATGTTAAAAATTGCACATATTTCAGTGTTATATTAGAATTCAATACAGTTAAGTATCAAGCTTCTCATGTTAAACATTATGTTGATATGACACCTTTTGATGTTTATGTTAAGTCTGCTTATCATAATGGACAAGATGTAATTGTAATGAAAGAAGATGGACTACATAAGTTAATAATCACAAAAGATTATTATGAATTTATAGATGATAATCATATTCAATATGATAACTTCACTAATAATACAACACTTATAGATGAACGAGGTTATAAAGATGGCGAATATACTGTCTAGTAATTTACAAGGAAGAGATAGTACGCCAGTTTTACCAGTAGAATTTAATTTAGCTTCCTCCCTGCAAGGGGAGGCTGAATTTGCTATTGATAAGATTATCGTACAAACAGATAAACATCTTAGAAAAGAAGGTGGGTTTTTCTTTGTTGACAATGAACGAATTGACTTAGAAACACTTAATATCTTAGACTTATTAATTCTTTTAAGATCTAAAGGGGTTAATGTAGGGTTTATTAATAGTAGTGATTATTGGTATTATCCTGCCCTGTGCATATTAGACTTTTCTAATGTAGAGTTATATGAAATTAAGATGACTCACACTCCTTTCACGATTTCCCCTTATAAACAAGTACGATCATTGACGATTACACCTTTAGAGGTTGTAAATTCAACTGTTATGAATGTGTTTGATTTCCTAAATTCTAAAGTAGTCCCTTTCACTCAAACTGGTGATTTAATTTCTGTAGGAAAATTCTTCGAACAAAATGCAATAGTGATTATGTTAAAATCAACCTCTAAAAAATTCTTATTAAAAGTTGATAATAAATTCACATCAGATAAGATAGACACAGTCTCAAGATACTTAGAGGTACCATCTAGCAATGATTAGTATTAAGTATAATGTTGGGTTATACAACCCTGTCAGTGATAAAATGAAACCCTCGGAGAATTTTAATGAGTTCTCCACTATTAAAATAAATGAAGTATCTTCAGGGATTGTTGTTCAAGGTTTTTATAAGAGAAATAAAGAAGTTACAGTTGCAACAGATTACAGTTACCTAGGTGAAGACTTCTACTTAAAATCAGATATAGGTAGTAGAACTACCTTAGAACCTAACGAGCAAAGTTTTCTAGATGTATCAGATATCTTTGGATTAAATGGTAAGCTTTATGCTGACATTCCTAATAATCACAAGATACATATTAATAGAGCTATTGAAGTAAAAGAAGGTTACTTAAAGACAAACCATATCATCTCAAGTAAAGGAGATGCTATCTTTTTTGAAATTCTCCCAGACACTACATTAAAATTACTGAAGTTTGAGTTTGAAGGTTCTTCTAATTTAATCAAAGCAACGAGTAGTAATATTGTTATATATTTCATAGTAAATAAAACGATGAGAATTTCTGTAGGAAAACCAATGCATGTGTTAACTAAAGACATGGAAAACCTACCTAATGGGTTTTGTAAGTTATCAAATGAACTTGTATTGAATAACAATACAAACATAGAGAAGATTGAAACAAACAGATATGTTTTGCGAGGTAAAGAATCTTCAGAATTATCTTGTACTTTTCCTATAAAATTTGATAATATTAAAACTAAAAGATATGTAACAACCCCTAGTGAAACTGTACTTCTAGATGTAGACTATGAGTTCAATACTAACTTAAAAGATACGACTGACTTAGATTTAAAAAATAACTTAACTGCTCTTTACGAAATAAAAGAAGATGGATCATTAGAACCATATTTACTTATTGATACATTATCTGTATTTGACATAACTGATAATATGAAACTCCATAAGAGGTTTGTAAAAAGACTAGATATATTTACAGGCGACTCTGAGTTTAAAAAGAAATATATAGTGAGACAGTATAAAGTGAATATTAAAGAGAGTCCTGCAAATAGAACTCACACACTTTATGATGATTCATTTTTAAAAAATATCACATATGACAAAATGAGATTTAACAAAAAGATGGTAACTGAATTACCATACTAATTATAGAGAAGAAAATGACAACAAATTTATTTAATCATAATCCAGTACCACATAACTCTACAATAAGCCCTGTTGAGAGTTTGGCTACTGAGATTTCAGAGGCGTTTACTAGGTTAGAACAGATTATTATATCTGATAAAATTCTTCCTAGTTTTTCTAAGATAATCGGGGATTACATACTATTAGATGTTAACTATCATGGTTTTGATTCTGATTACACTGAAACTATAAGTGTAACAGGTAAGTCTAGTGATATCGTACTTTCAAATGATGTTCTAAATATCCTATCTGTTTCTTACTTGGATAATACTTCTAGTGTTGAAGTATACTTAGAAGAGAAAGCTCCTGCTCAAGAATTTTCTGATACAAATCAGTTTAAAGTTTTTGGTAAAGTTATCCATCTAAGTGGCGAGATTAATGCAAGTACTATTAAGGTAGCTTACAGAGGTGTTAAGAAAGAGTTCGGTAACTTAAAGTTAAAACCTAATATCTTAACAAACAGTAATGGAGTTTATGAATTACCATTAACTCAAGAAACTGGTAAAACATACTTTATAGATTTTGGTAAAGATATTTCATCTAACATTTTAAAATTGTTTGGTGACTACACTATCAACCCTGAGAAAGTTAACTTGATGATTAAAACTCAAGAAGGCTTTGAAAACGTAGAGTATTTAGACGTATACCCTAATTCTACTAAACTATATTTTACACTAAAAGAAGAATTAGATGATGTTTATAATTCAGTAGTATATGTAAATAACGTAACTATCTCTGAATTTCTAGAAGCATTTTATACAGAGTTCATGCAGCATAACCACGGTAAAGATGGTAATGAAGATTTAATTAGTCACTCAAACTTAGTTGATTTGTATAAGAATAATAATACAATCTTCTATAAAGACACTGATATTGTAAACTATGAACACCCTCAGTATTTAAATAGAGAAGGTTATAACCCTACCTTAACAAGTGTGTATGAGAATGCTCTTCTAGGAGATTTATTAATCTCTTCTAAGATCAACGGACTTGACCAAGATTATAAAACTCTATTAAAAAATAGTAATAGTATTATGTTTGGTGATCCTATTAGAGGAACTCGTATTCTCTATGATCATGAAAAAGAAGCTTTAAACATCTTAACAGGCAATGGACTTAATGGTGTTGAAATAACTGTAGGGTCAGATAAAAAAGCCCTTATTATAAACAGTGAATCATACTTACAAGAGACTCCTGATGGTTTGATATTACACGGTAAGAAAAACAAAGTTAAAATCAAAGGTGATTATTCTAATCCAGACCCTAGCGTTTATGTTGAAAGTGTTCTTGAAACAGATTCTATTAATAATAGTGGTAAGGTTAAAACTGATTCAGTTGAGTCTCAGTCTTTAGTTATTGGTAATAATGAGTTTAGAAATGAAGGTGAAAATGTATATGTAGAGAAAGTAGATGATACTAAAAACACTGGTCTGTATGTTAAGGTTAAAACACATATTGAGGATCTAGCTTCTACTAATTTTACAACCAGTAACTACAACTTAGAAGATGGTGATAAGATCCTCATTAATGAAAAGAACTATATTACAAAAGGAACTAAAGGTTTCGATGTAATCACTGAAGCTTTAAATGTTAATTCAACATCTAGAAAATCAGGCATAGTTTTAGGAACTCCTAGTGCATTAAGTACAAATATCTATACAGCTGACTATTTAGGTCAACAAGCTACATTAAATGATACTGATTTGTACATCGAACCATCTGAGCGTTCAGAAGTTTATTTAATTAAGAATGCAGATACTCCTATTAAATATGGAAATACTACATACATATTTAAAGATACTGAAAATGGTATGCAAACAGTTTCCAATTTAAAAGATTGGTTCCGAGCTTCTTTACATGTAGGTAGTTCAACTGCATATGATATGACTTTAAAAACTACTGACAGTGTTAAGAAAAATGGATTAAAGATTGGTAGATCTCGTATTACAGTTATTGGAGAAGGTGTTGATTGTCCTGAAGGGATGACTATTCATGAGTCTTTAAGTACTTTCCATTTCATATCACCTCTTCCTGAAAATGAAGTTAGATGTAGTGATTTAAGTTATCAAACAGTTAATACTGGTAATCTTCAAGTATTTGGTAATGCAAACGTACAGAACTCTTTGTATGTAATTGATAATGCTGTTGTTGGTGAAAGAACTACTACACGTTCTATGACTGTAACTGAAGATTTATCTACTAATGAAATCACTGTAAGAGGAAGTACTGTATTAAGTGGTGAGACTCAGATTAATGGTATTGTTAATATCAATAATAAAGTATTTATCACAGGTGAAACTCAAATCAATGGTAGCTTAAAAGCTTTCGATTTAACTACTGATAACTTCTTAAAAGTTCAAGGAACTCTGACTGTAGAAGGTCAATCCTTATTTAATAACGATGTGATCATAGACGGAAGACTAACTACTTCTTCTGGATTCATTACAAATGGTCCGATTGAGTCTGATTCTTTAAGAACTGGTCCAATCACAGCAGAGAATATTAAATCTGTAGGTGGTTTTGTTTCTGATGGTGAAGTGAGATTAACGGGTCCAGTTATTATTAATGGTAGTTTTGAAATGAATGGTAACGCAATCGTTAATGGTGCGTTAGAGACTGTTTCTGAATTAACTGCTAAATCAGCCTATATAACAACTAACCAAGTTGTAGATGGTCGTCTAACAGTCGGTGGTGCTACTGTATTTAATGGAACTGTAGCAATTGAAGGTAAGTTATCTGTACAATCTGATATCTATACACCAGGTACTGTTGAATCTCAGAATGTAAAAACTGTAGACTTTACTGGCCAAACAGTCAGAGCAACAGCTCGTTTGTACTCTGATGGTGGTATTGTAGCAACTGGTCCAATGGAATTAGATGGTAGCTTCACTTTAAGAGGTAACTCTAGTATTGTTGGTTCTTCTACTATTTCAGAAAGTTTAACTGTTAACTCTGTCAATGTTTTAAATAACGTAGATATCAATAATAGATTGACAGTACTTGGTCCTGTTTATTTAGAGTCAAACTCTATTCAAATCGGTACTGCTGGTTCTTCTGTTAGCATCTCTGGTAACTTACAATTAAATACTCCATTCTTAACATTAACTGGTAGTATGCGTATTTATGAAGATTTAGAAGTTTCTAATGATGTAAGTGTTTCTGGTAATGTAACTATTTCAGAAAGATTGAAAGGGACAGAAGCTGTCTTTAACGCTGTTGAAGTAAATGGTACATTAAAAGCCGAAGTAGCAGAGTTTGCTCGTAGAACATTCTTTGGAGATGGATTAAAAGCTATCGGTGAAGTTGAAGCAGATCGTGTAAGAGCTTCAGAAAGTAGTTTAGGTAAAACAAGTGCAACTGACCTATTTGTAGCTAATAGCTTAACAATGGGTGCTGGTTCTGAAACTCAAGTAGAGAATTTTGTAGCAACTGCTATCAGTCAAACATCTCCTTTAGCTTCAAACAACTTTGCGGGTCAAGTTAACTTAGCTAGTAGATTAGTGTCTGAGTCTGATATTGTTTTAGGTGATGAAGGAATTCGTTATTCTAATGATGTTGCTGGTGCTTACTTATCTCCAGGTACGTTAAGACTAGGTAAGAACTCTAACATAACTGCTGGTGGATTCACTGCAGCGAAAGGGTTACCTACTTTAACTGCAATAGAACGTGGTATGACATTCCAAAATATGACTACTACTGGATTCTATGCAACTGATTATTTAACTGGTGTACCATCTAATGCTATTTCATTCTATGTATCAGGTAAAAACAGAGCATTCTTATCTTCTAGTGAAGTTAGTTTAGCTTCCACTGAAGCATATGATGACCACTTAATTACTCTAGGTGATTTAAAAACTGCCTTAGCAGAAGTTAAAGCATCCTTAGCTGTAAACCCACAAGATATTATGGAAAAATGTTACCCTCTTAACTCTATCTATATTACAATGGATACTCGAGATCCTAGGGATATCTTAGGATTTGGTTTATGGATGAGATTCTCAGCTGGTCGTACTCTAGTTGGTGTTGTAAATGAAAACGACTTAGGTGGTGAAATCAAAGGTGGTCTTAAAGCTCCAGAAGGTTTCTCTGTAACAACAGCAGGAGCTATGTGGGGTGAATATACTCATAAACTAACAGAAGCAGAAATGCCGAAGCATAAACATGAAATCTTAAGACTATTTACACGTGGTGGAAAACATGCTCGTATGAGTGGACGTTGGAACTCTAATGGAGGATGGACTGAAGATGCTGGTGGTGATGAGCCACATAACAACGTACAACCATCAACAGTGGTTAATATTTGGAGACGTGTGTCCTAATGGGTATCAGGAATTTTATTGCAGAATTCCAAGATTACTTTTACGTTAGACGTTCTATCATAGAGAGGCTGGATGAAAACAGCCTCTCTTCTAGTAATATTGAAGTAGCTTATAAGCAAACTGAAGATATTGTAGAAGATTTTAAAACTAACTTAGAATTCTTGGACAAAGAAACAACTGAGATTTTAAAAGAAATTGAAGATGTTATCGGATCTTTAGATAACAAAATTGAGAAGATTAATAGATATGCAGAAGCAATTAAAGATGTAAATACATCATCTGACGATATGGATAGAATTGTTGAAATTCATCCGTATGAATTTGATATTTCATCTGTGAATTGGGAGTACAATAGTCGATGCTATATGTTAGAACCTAAAAGCAGTTATGTTGTTATTAAACCATATTCAACAGCAACGGATAATACCTCTAAAAAAGGATTATCTAAATTTTTATTAGATGATACATACTCTAGTAATTATATTGTAATTAATAAAGAGTTCAACATAGATGTTAACAATATTGTTTATATGAACTCCTCTAGAGAAGAACTTAAAGTAGAGAACTTAAATAGTAGTTTACTTAGTAATCGTAATATCATCTCTATTCCTCAAAACACTCGATACATTAATGTTGAGTTTTCTTATGATACAGAGCCTTCGTTCTCTATCACACCACTCTCTTTCTACCATCATCCTAAAGCCATTATAAGCTTAGAAAATAAAGAATATAAATATGGCGATATAATCTCGTTTAATAAAAAATCACAAATACCATTTGGATGTTTCGCACAGATTATGCTACATTGTGTATTTAAAGATGTAAATGAGAATGTATTAAAGATACAAGATGTGTGGTATCCTATAGACAATGATGGATTGATTGTTATAGAAAAAGGAAGAGTAACAAATGAAAAGGTCACAAGAGTTTGGAAAGATGGTGCATTTAAAGATGTTACAGATACTTCTACTATCTCTAATGATGATTATGTACTTTGCAAACCAACTTATGGTTCAGCTGTCAAACCAAATACAGAGAGTTCTTTCTTACTTAACGTTAAGAATTCCAAAACAATAACTATACAACCTACATTGTATTTGTATTCACTAATGAATGAAGCCTTAACTCCAAGACTATTTAGTCTAACAGGTATTGTTAAAAATGAGCCATAAATTAACTACAAAACAACGGTTATCAAAGCATTACAAAACAAGTCGTGATATAACTGGTGTAATAACCAGTTTTAACGATTCTATGTATCGCTTATTCTACGATTTATCTTTCTTTACAGAGCGTCTCCCTGCGCATTTAAACTCTATGTCTAATCTTTCTGATATGATAACTGATGCTCTAGTTATTACAGGGAGATCATCTCTATCTAAAAACGGTGTTGAAATGAATGTTATTTCTAATACTAATATTCTATTTGACAAAAACCTTAGTACCATTAGATTGGCTGATAAAGCTGTTTATGATATACCATTACAGAATAATAAATCATACATCCAAACTGACAATTCATATAACATACATTCAATAGATAATTCTACACTTTTAAGTTTGAATGACTTACTTAGTGGTACTCCTATTAATATAGTATCTGCAAATAAAAATTACAGATATACTTTTTGTATTGAATTTCCATTGAGAGTTGATGTTAATGCTCTTACTCTCGGATTAAACCTAAATACTAAATCATATCCTCTTCTCTCTGAATTATATTATATCGACACAGAGAATAAGAGAAGATATATAACTCTTCTAAATACATTAGATACAAGCATGGATCTAGATGAGAAAAGGGTTTTACAAAATAACTATGAACTATTATTTAGTACTGTAAATACGAATAGACTTTACTTTACTCTAGAGGATAGAAATAACCAAGAGTTAATGATAGATAAGATATCTGTTAAGAAGGTTGAATATCACGACACTGGAGAGATTATCTTAGGTCCTGTGACATCTTCATACCCAATCTTAAAAGCTGCTCTAGAAGCAAACGGTGAGCTTGCAGGGTCTGAATTTTATATATCTCATGATAATAATAGTTGGGTTAGAATGGTACTTCCTAAAGAAGTAAATAAGAGTAACACAGCTACTAAGATTATTTCATATAACACTGTTAGTAGAGGTAGTTTAAAAGTTCAAGGGGATGTTAAAGAACTATACCTTAAAATAGTATTGAGTCGTCAACTATTAGAACAAGGTAGAGAGAGTCTGAAATATAAGAGTAGTACTTTCTATACTAACTATCTAGCTCATCCTATGAGTGAGGTACCAGTTCACGCCTCTGTATACCAACGAGTATCTTCTACTTTCTATGGAGAAAGTACATTCCAAACTAGTGCAGATACAAGTACACTGAGAGAACCTGAGCATAATTATATTACACTAAGTGGTTCATATAAGGTTAAAGGGTTTGAGAATACAGATTATAGTTATGATTCTAATATTGCAGTCAATAACGTAGGTGTGGTGTCTAGTTATAAGAAAGTTAATGGAGATAGAATAGATGCTTCAGAATTT
>RRZU010343550.1_pt1 | contig 11851 bp, 9 predicted proteins | sample 2165561 | NCBI WGS metagenome assembly RRZU01 (sample SAMN10456909, study PRJNA506462) | wastewater metagenome | isolation source: wastewater sludge | place: USA: Moscow, Idaho | reverse complement strand
TCGTTTTTCTTCGAACTGTCTGGTATGTAAATAAAATTGCGAATAATATCACGCAAACGGTTTTTATTAAACATTCCCTGAATGAGTGTAAACATACTGTCAATGCCGTCCACATCTTTTGCCAAACCTGCCACTCTACGCCAGCCATAGAAAAACTCATAAGGAGCAAAAAATGACCCTGCCTTATTATTTACTCCATCACTAATAACACAAAAAGCATTGTATTTAAACAGTTCGGGAATGTCTCTGCGGTAACGAACCGTTAATTGCTTGAACGCATCATAAATGGTGGCTTCCTCACGAATGGCACTTTTAAATTCTAATACCACCATAGGCAAACCATTGATGTAAATAATGCCATCAGGTATGCGTTTTTCATTACCAATGATTTCTAACTGATTCACAAACTTGTAAATGTTAGTATCGGCTTGATAGTGTTCTTGCTGTTCAGCTATTATCGATATTACTTCTTCTTTGTTGGGATGTCGGTGTTTGTTTAACCCAGTGTAATTGATAAGCTGAATATAAATGTCTTTTTGGTTACGGTCCTCTCGTTTTAAGATAAAGCCATCTGCCAACATGCGTAAAAAGGTTTTGTTGCTTTCGTAAAGGTCGGATGATGGAAGTGATTTAAGCTGAAGAATAATAGAATTTACCTCATTAAGGGTAATGCCTTGCGGTGCGTATTCGGTTAATAGAAAGGTTCTCACATCTTCTTCTATCAATACTTCATCTGGTTTGCGAACAGATGCAAAGGATGCCCCAACGTGATGGGGAAAACCTTCTTGCACCAGCAACTCGGCAAATGCTTTTTCTAATTTTTCTTCGGTAAATTTCATTCGTTGTGTTCAATTTTTATTGTCCATGAAATAGCTTTCAATCTTTCTTGAATCATTTTTAATGTTTTCAAAATGGCTTCTTCTTTGGGTAATTCTCCATACACCAATTTTTTGAAGTCACCGTTGTAAATCGTTTTCAACTCATTCCACACATTTTCTAAGTCTCTAAAAATAAGTGCTTTATTGGGATGATAATTCAGCCATTTATTATTGTTTCTAAAACTTGCAACATCGTCATTGGCTACTTTTAAAAGCATTTCATCAAAATCCGTTGATTGAAAGAATTTTAAGAATTCATCTTGTTTAAGTAGCTGATGCAAATCGTAGGTGTGCCTTATCTTTTTCTTTAAATCATCTATTGGATTCTCGCTATAAGAAAAGCGAACCAAACTCATTATTTTTTCGCAAATGGTTCTTATCGGTTCTAATGCCAACAAATCAAAAGGAAGTAGTCCATTTTCTTTAGCAATATCAGATTGCTTATTATCCAGTATCATTTTACCAACAAATGAAACGATGCTTTTTGTAGTATATGGTTCGTAATATCCCAACCATGTAGATTCCAAAATGATAACATCTCGTACTTGTCCGTAATCGCCTTTAAATTCTTTGTTGTAAGCGTGTGCCGTTTTTCGATTCATTCCCATTTTATTGGTAATGCCCTCGATAGGTACTTCGGGCAATACGGCTTCTATAACTGTGCTTACAGCTTTTAATTTTGATTTTAATTTGCTGTCTGTTTCTCCTTCTCGTCTCAATACTACCAAATCAATATCTTCCGAAAAGCGTTCTATCATATTGTAACATTTGGATAGTGCCGTTCCGCCTTTAAAAACCGTGTCTTTGCCAATTTCATTATTGAAAATAGTAAACAAAGCATACGTAACCCAATAATCTTTTTCTACATAAATGGCAGGGATTTTCATTTGGTCAGCCGTAAACTGAACGGCTTGTCTGAATAAGGTTTTATTTTCGTGCAGCTTCATAGTATGTTCCATTTATTTGTGGTGGATAATGCTTTCGCTGCACCTACTAGTTTATATTTAGTAATTGGGTTCAATGATTTAAAAAGTGATTCCGTTGCGTTGTTTATGTTCAATTGCTCTAATAACGCACCTAATAAGGCTCTTGTAGCAGGGGGATATTTTAAAGCCAAGCGAACCAAGGTATTGATTTCTTTGTCTGTAAGGTTTTTGATAATTGCCAAAAATCGTTTGCAAGATGTTTCTATATTGGCATCAGGTATTTTTTTGATGTATCGAATAGCATCCAGTAACTGCAACAACGGAATATTCTCTTTGGTAATAGTGTTTTTTTGTTTTACAAAAGCAATGGTATAGCGTTCTCTTTTAAAATTGGGGCGAACCTGATTTTTGCCTATCTGTATGGTATTACTTACCTGTGTGGTTAAACCTAATTGGTTGTAAATGCTATAACCCGTGAGATAGCCGGTTAATTTTCCGTTTTCTTCCAACAAATCTTTTACTACTTGTGCCTGATTGGGTTGAAGATTGCCGAATGGGGTGTTTTCGGGTTTATAGTATTTTCCTTTGGAGAGTTTGGCAATTTTACCCGAAGCCACCATACGATTCAGGGCTTTTATAACCGCTTCTTTTTGACTCACCTCTGTAGTAAAGTCGGCATAGGTGAATACATAGCCCTTAGGGAATCTGTTGATAGTAAATGATATGTATTCAGCAGTTTTCATTATTTTTATTTTAATGCAAAGATAGTTAATTTGTCCAGTATATTAGCAAAAAAACTGGACATTTTTAAATTTGTCAAGTTTTTGGTGCAGAAAACTTGAAAATTCTTCTTGCTCCAGCAACTCGGCAAATGCTTTTTCTAATTTTTCTTCGGTAAATTTCATTCAATTCTCTTTATTAATCTTTCAAAGCATTTTGCAACATCATTTTCATCAAGTATTTTTATGTATGCTAATGCTGAAAGTTCAGTTAAATATTTTTCAAAAATACCATTTTTTTTCTTGTCTAATAGCATTGAATATAATGAGGAAAAAGTAATTAAATAATCTTTTTAAACGTCAATATATACATTGATAAAAATATAGTCACTCAAATTGATATATAAATTTTTATGAATGTAATAGTGGGTATATTACATTCTTTCTAGTTTTTCTTTCAATTTTGCAATATAATCTGCATAATCTGCTTTGATATCATCTTTGGTAAGAGAAGAAACCAAAACGTTCTTAATCTTTTGCTTTTTATCCTTATCTTTAGTAACTGCTTTTTCTATATTTTGAATTGCATTTTTACTAGAATCATATTTAAAATCATTGTAACCATATTGATGTATTTTCTTCTCAATGTAATTACTTTCAATAAAATCTTCCATAGTTGAAATGTTATTTACCACATCGGCATAAGATAACCAAGCATCTTTATATTCATGATAATTTTTGACAAAGTCGATTCTTTTATTCTTTGAACTTTCGTCAGAATCAGCAACAATTACAAATTTTTTGTTAGCAAGAACCAACAATTGAACCAATGTCTCGGCTCCAGATATTCCACCTAAATAGACTTTCCCATAATTCCCGAAATCTTTATGATTTTTTTCAAAATCACAATATTTATTGAATAGTTCTTTATCAAGCCATCCTTCAAATATTATGTTTTTGGTTTGCAAACATTCGAAAATACTTGACCCTATCGCTCTTCTTAATAATTCATCATCACTAAATGGTGCATGACCTGTTTCCTTTATTAGTTTTGTAATATCATCTTTCTTTTCAACAATAATATGTCTATCTAAACATATTGAGTCAATCATATATTGAGAATGTGTTGAGTAAATAATTTTTGATTTTTTGCCAATTTCTAACAATTCACCACGTAAGTATTGTGCACTCGTTGGATATAAACTTTGGTCAGGTTCATCAATTAATATAATATCATTCTCCTTTATTTTATTTACTCTTGATTTAGTTGAGAGCATTAAAAGAATGCTTATAAACTTTTTAAAACCATCGCTTCTATCTTCAAAAGAATACTTTGTTTTATTAACAACTTTAATTAGTATTTCTGTCCCATTAGGTTGTAGTTGTATAGATGTATCATTGAAATCTTTCCATATCTTCCTAAAGATATTTGTTACTTTTTTGGAGATTTGTTCTAGCAAACTAGAATAATCACCATCTTGCGACATTGCATCTTCAAACTCTTGTTTGATATTCTCTCTATTGCATAAAGCAAAAATATTCTCAAGTGCAGGACAACTTGAGGGCTTATTTATAAAACTGCTAATTAAAATACTATTAGGCATTAAATAACTATCGCTATATTGCCAATAATGACATTGATATGGATTTTCAGAGTATATACCCTTGATAATTTCGAATATTTCTTTTAACAAATTAAATTCTGTTCTTCCAGTAATTGCTATGATTGAGATTGAATTTCCTGATAAGTATAGTTTATTAGTTAATTCAAAATCATCTTTTTCATATTTCCAATATGAAAAATGCGGACTAGCTCCCTCTTTTATCTCTATTCGAAGAATAAATTCTTTAAATACAGTTTTAATGTAATCTTCTAGTTTCTGATTGCTTGGGAAAGTAATATAATCAGTATTGGTGTATTTAGCATAAAACCTTTTTGAAACCTCAATTATATCCTTATCTGATAGTTTTAAAATACCCCTAACGTAGTATTCTTCAATTTTTTCATTATCAATTTTCTTTCTTTTGTCTTTGTTTGAAACTTTATACTTGCCAAATAATGCAGCAATAGCTTTTAATATGTTACTTTTTCCTGCTTCATTCTTACCTAAAAGAATTAAACAATTATGTTCAAAGGTTATTTCATCATCTTTGATTGACCTGAAATTTTTAATTTCAATTTTTGTTAGTTCCATATTATTGTTTTTGTTGTTTTTATATTATTGCCAACGTAGCCAACATCAACTCTTTCAGTTCCTCTAGCTTATAATTTTGTCTTGTATCCACATCGTTATTGAGCTCTTGTTTGTATTCTATGCGGTTGGTTTTAGACATTTTTTAAAATTATTATTTGGTGAATTTAATGTTTTAGGCAATTTCAATTTCTTCATGAGTTAAAAAATAACCTAACAAAGCATCTTTTTCATCGGGCGCAATAACTTTGATACAAACTAAACTATCTATTGCCCTTGAACATGCTACATAGAAAAGTTTTTGATTGTATAATTGCTTCTTTTTATCAGTCTCACCTGAATCAAATATGCTTTTGAACTTATATTTTGACCAGAAATACTCTTCCAATACAACCATTACGTTTTTAATGCCAGAACCTTTAGTCTTATGCATAGTTATATAATCCATTTCTTCATTTAAATAAGAGAAATAGTTAAGAACCTCTTTGAATTTTATTTTGCTTGAAAATAATTCATTATAAAATTTTTCTTTTTTGTATAATCTATGATACTCCTTAAATACCTCTTCGCTTAGATCCTCCACTTGTTTTTGCATCCTAACAAAAGTATTTTGCCCGCTTTCATATAGAGCCTTAAAATTGCCATAAAAAGTATCATTTTTAATATCATCCAGAAATACATCCTTACGGTTTATGTAAGAAGTGTATGAGTCAGATTGTTTTAATAGCTTATTTTCAAATGCAAGGTTAAGAACCTCTATTGCTCCTTTATCTGAAGTAATAATTTTATCCAAAATGGAACTAACCTTTTCTTTATCTCCGATTGTTGTAATTAAAAATCCAGCTTTCTTTAGTTCTGTAATTACAAAGTTATACTTCTTCTTATTGTAGGCTTTTGATAATTCTGCCAAATCTCGGAATTGAAGTCTTGTTAAATCTTTTTCAATTTCTTCTTTCACATCTGCATATCTATCATTAAAAACATTATACAAATTCTCAAAACCAACTTCACCTGCAATGGACTTATTCGTAAGCATTAGCTTTTTAAAATTTGAATGTTTCTTCTCAACTTCCGCAATCACTGAATTCAAGTAATTTAAATATGCTTCTTTATCACGAGGATTTCCGCTTTCAGTTCTTTCTCCATTATATATAGAGTAATATAATTTAACTTCGCCTTGTCTATCCATTAGAGTTTCTACTTTCTCATCGACAACTTTTAGGGCAACTTCTTGTTTTAAGCCATCATCTCTAAATTGGTTGATAAAATCTACAACTTGTACTGAACATCTGTAATTGTCTTCCTTTTCTACCTTTTTAAGCAATCTACTATCAATATATTCATTAACATCGCCAATTCCATCATCATAAATTCCTTGCATAGAATCTCCAAAAAGACCAATAATAGTTTTACTTGTTGAAGGAATTTTATTTACGAAAATGTCAATAATATTTTTATTAGTATCTTGATATTCATCTATAAAAATGAAATCAAATTTATCTTGCAAAATTTTTGTTAACAATGGGTGTTTTTCAAATAAGATAGATGATATTGTCAACAGGCTATCGTGACCAAATGATAAATCTACGAAACTATCAAACCTCGTTTCGTTGTATTGTATTTTGTTGTAATCAGCACCCTTAATTATTAATTCAATCTCCGAATTCAAAGAATCAATTTTTTGATTAAGCTCTTTATTGAAGCTTTCTGCATCTTTATCGTATTCTCTTTTTCCAATAACTTTTGAGATTGTTTCCTTTTTTATTATATGAACAGCGGATGCATATTTTTCATAAAGTTTTTTGAACTCACTATGTTCTGTAATTTCTATATTCCTTAATTTGAAAATTTCGCTTATAACTGCATGGATATTTTTTTTGTAGTCCTTAATAAGCGTATTTAAGAATGAATGAATAGTTGAAATAGTATAATAATCATTTCCAACCCTAGAAACAATTTCATCAACAGCTAAATTTGTATGAGTGATACAGGCAATCCTTTTGCCAGAATTGGTGGATGAAATATGCTCAATAACTCTCTTTAGTGATTCTGTTTTGCCGCTGCCAGCTCCACCTTGTAGTACGAAATTTTGATTATTTTCAATACAAGAAAATACTTGTTCTAAGGCTATTAATTTGCTATCCATACCAATCCCTTTTTTATGTATGAAGGCATATTCCAAGCAACATTTTTTGTTAATGCTAACCAAAGCAGAGATGATGCAAACGCGGACTTTTTATCTATAATACTTTTGGTTAATAAATCAAAATCTTTAACAGTTTTAAGTTGGCTTTCAGCATCCTCTTTAAGTCCGTTTATTGCAGAAATGTGATTTCTAATATTTTCTACATTAATGCTAATAAATGATTCTTCAAAACTTCTCCCGTGATATCGGTTTTCTTCTAACTGAAATGAAAGTTTAATTTTAGAGCTTTCTTGATGGTGTTCATCCTTTTTTAATTTATCAAACCATGTTTCCCATTCCTTAGCTTGACTAAATTCAGGTGAATTGTAGAAGTGACGTATCGTTGCATTGCTTGTATGGGTGGCACTTTTTACCGGTTCAGAAGAATATTTTCCAGCAGCATTTTTTATTGTAGTATCTATATCGGTGATAATTAGTGCTTTTATTCCCAAGAATTCAATAAAGTGAGCAAAAGCCTTTGCGTTAGCACCAATTTCAATTATTGAAATATTTTGAGAGGAGAGTTTTACTTCATCTAAACTGTCATCATCGAAAAGTTTCATGAAATAAGGCAAAAGAAGTTTTTCAGTTAACCCTTCAATAAATATTATTTTCTCAGCAAAAAACAATTCAGCAGAAGCTATTGATAAATATTGTTTTAAGAACATAAATTCATCTACCTCATTCTTATACTTTTTTTGAAGCTCAGTATAGAAGTTTTTTATTATCACATTTCTAGCCCCAATATCATTATAGAAGTATCTAATATCCTTAAAATTGCAGTTTTTAACTATATGAGATGAGTGTGTAGTAATAAACGTTTGAAGCGAAGGTATTTCTGATACAAGAGTTCTTATCTTTTCAATAAATACAGTTTGCATTTGCGGATGGGTATGGGCTTCTGGTTCTTCGACAAATAATAGGTTTATATCTTTTTTTCCTTCAATCAAGTATTCTTTTTTAATCTCCAATTCAAGTAATAAATAGAGGATATTCATGTACCCAAGACCGTTCAAATGCTCTGGCAATGAATCATCTTCTGAACCATAAACAATTTTTGAATGGTTTGAAATTATTTCTTTTGACTCCAAATCAGAAACTACTCTTAATTCTGTCATAGCCAGAAAATCTTTGGACTTATTTAGAAAACTATTAAAAAAAGTTTCATACTTTCCCTCTAAAGTTTTATCCATCTCCAATAATGAGGAATTAATGATATCTAATTCTGCCGTGGAAAGTTGATTTTCTGATTTCTTATTAAAATATTTTGTAGCTAAAGACGATAAAACCTTTTTCGAACTTTCTCCTGACTCAGAACTTGATACACTTCTCTTCGCGTGTATAACCTGATAGTTTATAAGGTTGTCGATAACTTTTTTATCCTTTTCAATCAAGTTTCCTCTGTTTTCAATTTTTAAATTTTCATAATTATCGAATGAATATATTTTGGATGACAGGTAATTATTTATATTTTTTTTAATAAATCTTCTCTTGTTTTCTTCTTTAATATTCGATAATTCTTTGAGTAGTTTTCCCTTTTCTATGTAACATTCAAATAGAATATAGACTTTATTTTCATTGGGATTGAGGTCTAATATAAAGTCTGACAAATTCTCCAAACTGTCTTTTACTGAATATGTAATTTCAAGAATTAGTTTAATAGAAATATCATGTATGTTAGTTTCTTCATTTATATCAAAAATAATATTCCTAATTGATACAGGAAAATCATCAAAATTGAAGTTTGATGATTTTTTGAGGAACTTATCAAAGAGCATTATAAACGATGTTTTTCCACTATTGTTACGTCCAATTAAAATGGAGAGGTCTTTATCTTCTTGGGTTTCCAAATCAAGAATGCTGTTTTTAAGCAATCTGAAATTTTGAACTTCTATTTTATTTATATACATATTATTATCTTTTTATAGAGTTAATTTCATACTTTCCACCACACCCCTCATCAGCACAGGACAAAGCGGTTTAATGGTGTTTTTTAATTGCTCGTTTATTCGTTTGCGAGTTTCCAATGTGTGGTAAATGGTTACAATGGCTTCTTGAACATTTATGCCTGGAATTGGCAATTTCACATTGCACATATCAGCCCAATCAAAAGTTTCTCTAGCACTACCCCAAGAATGAAATCTTGCGTAACGGTCAAATTCAGACCGTTTGAAAAACAAGAAAAGATATTCGGGTAATAGAATTGAAGTGTCTTTTACTCTGAAAACTGTATAAGTGCTGGAAACAAGACCTGCTTCTCCATCTAAAATTGCAATGGAAATTTTCTCTCCGTTTCTTGATGTAACTGAAACATATCCAAACTCTCGTGGACGAACTATTTTGTAATTTGATAAGTCAAGTTGGTCTTTATTGGATTTTGTTTCCATAAAAACCTTGTTCACACTTATTCCAATAAGATTATCAATTTGCAAATCATTATTCCTTTCATCCGATTGCTCAATATATTCTCCAAGCACTTTCGGCTCTTCGGTTTTAATCAGGTTTTCAATGTATGTATCGCAAATCAATTGCAAATCAGCCAAGCTGTTTTCATAAACTTTTTGGTTTGACATTAAACCATTGTAAAGAGCAACAAATTTACGTTGTTCGTTAATATCAGGTATTGGGATTTGTATTTCGCAAAAACGTTCCCATTCTAAACTTGCTCTAACGCTACTATCACTGATAAACCAACCGTATCTGTCTGATTCTGGTCGTTGAAACCACATCATCATATATTCGGGCAACAATTCATTTTCGTCATTCACTTCAATTACCAAATAAGCAGGGGAAATAATGGCAGGTTTATCATCTGTATATAAAGCCAAACGGATTGTTTCGTCTCTCCCTACTTGCATTGCACTATATGCAAATTGTCCTTTCTGAATGATTTTGTATTTTGATAAATCCGTTTCAGAAGTATTGGCAACCGAAGGCATAAAATTCTTGGTAATATTTATACCCAATAGGTTTGTAACCGCTAAATCTTTATTGCGGTGGTCCACCAAATGAATATAATCGCCAATACGCTTATAACTCATAGCCCAAAGTTTTAAAAGCGTTAATCAATTGTTGCTGCGATTGCTTTTCCTCTTGCAAAAGGGTTTTGAAATCCTTTTGAATGCGTTTCATTTCGGTGTCAAAATCTATTTCGCTATCACGGTCAATAAATTCAATGTATTTACTTGGCACTAATGAAAAATCGTTTGCTTGTATTTCTTCAAAACTGGCAGAGTAGCAATACTCAGGCACATTTTTGTAGGTTTTCTTGTAGTCGGCTTGTTGCCAGTTATGGTAATTCTCGGCTACCTGTCCAATTTCTTCGTCTGTTAGTTCTATAAACTGCTTTTCAAATTCTTGTCCCCAACGCCTTAAATCCACAAACAAAATTTCTTTTTCACGGTCACGGTAGTTCTTCTGTTTCCCGTTTATTTCAACCGTTCTTGCTTTTTTATTTTTGTTCAAAATCCAAAGCGTAACGCTGATGTCGGTGGTGTAAAAGGTATCTCTTGGAATAATCACAATCGCTTCCACCAAATTATTTTCAATCAGCTTTCTACGGATTTTATATTCTTCGCCACCACCACTCAATGCACCATTTGCCAATATAAAACCTGCAATTCCATTTTCGGAAAGTTTAGAAACCATATTCAAAATCCAACCATAGTTGGCGTTACTTTTTGGTGGCACATCATAACCTCTCCAACGTGGGTCGTCAATCAATTCGTTTTCGCCTCTCCAATCTTTTTGATTAAAAGGTGGATTCGCCATAATGTAATCGGCTTTCAGGTCTTTGTGTTGGTCGTCAGCAAACGTATCGGCATCTTTTTCGCCAAGGTTGGCAGAAATTCCTCTAATGGCAAGATTCATCTTCGCCAGTTTGTAAGTGGTTTTGGTGTATTCCTGCCCGTAAATGGAAACTTCTTTTTTGTTTCCGTGGTGTGCTTCAATAAACTTGATACTCTGCACAAACATACCTCCCGAACCACAAGCAGGGTCATAGATAATGCCCTTGTAAGGTTCAATCATTTCTGAAATAAGACTTACAATTGTCTTTGGCGTATAGAATTCTCCTTTGCCTTTTCCTTCTGCAATCGCAAACTTTTTCAAGAAGTATTCATACACACGTCCAACTAAATCTTGTCCTTTGTCTTTGAGTGTGTTGATGCTGTCAATTTCACTAATCAAAGAAGCCAGTTTGGTAATGTCTAAACCCAAACGAGAAAAGTAATTGTCGGGCAAAGCACCTTTCAACGCTTTGTTGTCTTTTTCAATGGTGTGCAGGGCTGTATCAATGATTAAAGCAATATCATTTTGTCTTGCTTTTTTTACAATGTAGCTCCAACGTGAAATTTCTTCTAAGAAAAACACATTGCTCATATTGTAAAACTCAGGCTTCTCAATATACTTTTCTTTGCCTTCGGCAATCAGTTTGGCTCGGTGTTCTTCAAACTTGTCGCTGGCAAACTTTAAGAATACAAGTCCTAATACAACGTGTTTGTATTCGGCAGGCTCTACACTGCCTCTTAATTTGTTGGCAGCTTCCCACAGGGTTACTTCAATTGCCTTTTCTTTTAGTTCTTTTTTAGCCATTGTTTTAGCAAAAGTAAATACATCTTGATTATAAAAAATTGGTTGTTTAGTATGGTTGCTATGTAAAATATCCTTATATAAAAAAAAACATATATAAACATATATGTATAGCAATACAATTCACTCACAAATATAAGAAATTTTTTAAATATTTTTAAATTTTCCTATAATTCTATACAGTTTCTAGGAGATTTTTTGAAAGGTGTTTTTTCTAAAATGCACGACAAATGCACGACAGAAAAACAAAATAGCCTGATAATCAGATGATTAACAGGCTATTTGGCGGTATGGACGGGACTCGAACCCGCGACCCCCTGCGTGACAGGCAGGTATTCTAACCAGCTGAACTACCACACCG
>RRZU011389774.1_pt1 | contig 11853 bp, 9 predicted proteins | sample 2165561 | NCBI WGS metagenome assembly RRZU01 (sample SAMN10456909, study PRJNA506462) | wastewater metagenome | isolation source: wastewater sludge | place: USA: Moscow, Idaho | reverse complement strand
GAAGGGGAGAGCCTGAGAGAGCAAATTTCAGGGAAAGGGGCTGTATAGGATGGCAGCAGATAGAAGATACAGACAGCAGAACAGAGTCACTTCTGACAGAGAAAAGTTTTATGTATATGGAAATGCTGTACGTCAGGCAGAAGTTCAGCCCAAAAGAAGACAGGAAGTTCGTCCTGCAAAGACAGGGAAGACAAGCAGTCAGGTAATGAGAAACCGGAATCGTGCGATGAAGATCAGTCCGGCTTATGCGATATTTTTCATTCTTGCAGCGGTCTGTACAGTAGCGGTCTGTGTGGTGTACATCAGACTGCAGACAGAAGTTGTTACAAGATCAGCTCATGTTACTTCGATGCAGGAAGAACTTGCGGACTTGACAGAGGCAAATGATACAGCGTATAATGCGGCTGTTGACTCCGTGAATCTGGACACGGTGAGAGAAAAGGCCATGAACGAGATGGGAATGGTTTATGAATCCCAGGGAAATGTTGTGGAATACAAAAGTCCTACGAGTGATTATGTAAAGCAATATGAGGAGATCCCAAAGGACGGTGTTCTTGCCCAGTCCAGGGATGTATCAAAATAAGGATTAGTTTAGGATGGCAGGAAGAAAAAGAAAGAACAGATTTGAATTTCTGACAAGAAAATTTCCGGTAAGGATGCAACGAAAGCTGGTAATGCTATTTATGGCAGTTATACTGGCTTTTGTTGTTCTTATTGGAAGGATTACTTATATTAATGTGACCAAGGGCAGCAAATATACCAAAAAAGTACTGGATCAGCAAAATTATGGAAGCAGGGTCATCCCCTATAAAAGAGGAGATATTGTTGACCGAAACGGTACGAAGATCGCTACAAGCGAGAGGGTATATAACGTAATCCTGGATGTCAAAGTTATGACGGACAAAGATAAATACATAGAACCTACGATCCAGGTCCTGAAGGACTGCTTTGGAATTGATGAAGCACAGATCAGGGATCTGATCAGTACCAATCCGGAGAGCCGGTACAGTATTGTAAAAAAAGGGATTGATTATGCAGCTGCAAAGAAATTTAATGAGATCGATGCAGATGATGAGAATTATCCCAATGTAAAGGGAATCTGGCTGGAAGATGACTACACCCGGCTTTATCCGTATAACCGGCTGGCGAGCAGCACGATCGGTTTTACCAATTCAGAAGGCGAGGGCTCTTTTGGCATAGAGAATGCATATAATGCAGTACTGAGTGGTACAGATGGAAGAGAATATGGCTATTTTGATTCCGGGTCTTCCTCTTCAGCAGAGCATACAGTGAAAGCAGCAAAGAATGGAGATACGGTTGTGACGACCATTGATGTGAGCCTGCAGAAGATTGTGGAAGATAAGATCCTGGCATTTAATCAGGCCCATGCCGGTGAGGCAAGGAGCGGAGAGCCGGGAAGTAAAAATACAGCAGTCATGATCATGAATCCAAATACAGGTGAGATTCTGGCACAGGCATCTTACCCGGATTATGACCTGAACAATCCGGCAGATCTGTCTGCAATTTATTCAGAAGATACGATCAACGGAATGACTGAGGAAGAGAAGACGGAAAAAAGGAATCAGATGTGGAGAAACTTCTGCATCAGTGATACCTATGAGCCGGGTTCGACGATGAAACCGTTTACGGTTGCAGCCGGGCTGGAAAGCGGAACACTGACCGGAAATGAAACGTATTATTGTGGTGGATCACTGAGAGTGGCAGATTATGATATCGGATGCCATCTGCGGTCAGGACATGGAATGGAAACGATCCAGGATGCAATCGCAAATTCATGTAATGTGGCACTGATGACGATGGCAGAAAGTATCGGAGTGGATCATTTCACAAGATATCAGCATATTTTTGGTTTTGGGGAATATACAGGCATTGATCTTCCGGGGGAGGCCGGAACTGCGGGACTTCTATATACGGCAGACAATATGACAGCAGTGGATCTGGCTACCAACTCTTTTGGTCAGAGTTTTAATGTGACGATGGTACAGCTTATTACCGGATTTTCATCACTGATCAACGGCGGATATTATTATGAACCACATGTAGTAAAGCAGATCCAGGATCAGAATGGAAATGTGATCGAGACAAAAGATCCGGTTCTTTTACGAAAGACTGTTTCAGCGGAAACTTCCACGATGCTGAAATCCTATATGAAAGCAACCATGGAGTACGGTACCGGAAAAAAGGCGGCAGTAGAAGGATACGATATCGGAGCAAAAACCGGAACAGCACAGAAGATTCCGAGAAAAGAGGGAAAATATCTTCTGTCCTATATCGGATATGCACCACAGGAAAATCCGGAAGTAGTGGTGTATGTTGTGATTGATGAGCCGAATGTTTCGGCACAGGACAACAGTCTTCTTGTCCTGGAACTTGCAAAATCGATCATGGAAGAAGCATTCCCTTATCTTGGAATTACGACGATCCAGGAGAGTGAGCAGATCAAAGCAGCAGATGCGGCGGCTGCGGCACAGGCGGAAGGAAAGGATTTCGGAGATACGGAGTACTCTGATTTCGATGAAAATTATACAGATACATATGATAAAAAGACAGACTCTTCTGCAGATGAAAACTACAAACCGGATCTGGACAGTTGGGCAACTGTGAACAACGGAGATTAATGTATAACTCTGAAAAGGATGGAATAAGTTATAAAGACATTCTTTTCAGAGTTATTTTTTATGAAAAATAAGACCTATAATAAAAAGAAAATGCTGGTTGTATTTTCAATCGCAGTTGTGTTGATCGTTTCTCTTATGGCGAGATTATTTTATCTGATGGTATTTGATGCAGAACATTATCAGAAACTGGCAAAGGATCTTCATGAGCGGGAACGGAAGATCAAAGCAGCCAGAGGAGAGATCCTGGACCGTAATGGAGTTGTCCTGGCAGCCAACAAGACGGTCTGTACGATCTCCGTGATCCACAGCCAGGTGACCGAACCGGAAAAAGTAGCCAGGATCCTTGCAGAAGAACTGGAAATGGATGAGAGTAAAATCGCAGAGAAAATACAAAAAGTCACATCCATGGAGAAAATCAGGACAAATGTAGAAAAAGAGACAGGTGACAGAATCCGGGATTATGATCTGGACGGAGTGAAAGTGGATGAAGACTTTAAAAGATATTATCCTTATCGTGACCTGGCTTCCAGAGTCCTTGGATTTACCGGTGGAGATAATCAGGGGATCATTGGCCTGGAAGTGAAATATGAAGAGTATCTGAAAGGAATCAATGGAACGATCTTAACAGTGACAGACGCAAGAGGGATTGAACTGGAAGGAGTCGCTGAAGACCGGATCGAGCCGGTAGCAGGAGGAAATCTGCGGATCAGTATGGATTATAATATTCAGAGTTTCTGTCAGCAGGCGGCGGAAAAAGTCCTGGAAGAAAAGCAGGCAGACAGTGTCTCTGTCCTGCTCATGGATCCACAGAACGGAGAAATCCTGGCGATGGTGAATGTGCCGGAATTTAATCTGAATACACCCTATGAACTGAATACCGAAGTGGCAGAAGAACCTCTTTCTGATGTAGAATTACAGGAACGGCTGAACCGGATGTGGAGAAATGAATGTATTAATGATACCTATGAACCTGGATCTACTTTTAAGATCATTACATCATCAGCCTGCCTGGAGGAAGGAGTGGTGTCACTTTCTGATACATTTTCCTGCCCAGGATACCGGGTGGTGGAAGACCGCAGGATTCGGTGCCACAAGGTGGGCGGACATGGGCAGGAAACTTTTATACAGGGGATTCAGAATTCCTGTAATCCGGTTTTTATAGATATTGGTCTGCGGCTGGGGGCAGACCGTTTTTATGAATATTTTAAGCAGTTTGGCTTACTGGGGCTGACCAATGTGGATCTGCCGGGAGAAGCGGGAACGATTATGCATAAAAAGGAAGATATCGGACTGGTGGAACTTGCAACGATGTCTTTCGGCCAGTCTTTTCAGATCACACCGATTCAGATGGCAACGACAGTCAGTTCCCTGGTCAATGGTGGAAAAAGAGTCACGCCGCATTTTGGAATTTCCATTGAAGACGGAGAAGGAACGGTACTGGAACAGTTTCAGTATGAAGAGAAAAAAGGGATCGTATCAGAAAAAACTTCAGAAACCATGCGGATGCTTTTAAAGAGTGTGGTGGAAGAAGGATCCGGAAGAAACGGAGCGGTGGAGGGGTATTCTGTCGGAGGAAAAACTGCAACGTCCCAGACACTTCCAAGAAGTGCAAATAAATATATTTCTTCCTTTATAGGGTTTGCCCCGGCGGAAAATCCACAGGTTCTCGGAATCGTGGTGATCCGTAATCCACAGGGAGTTTATTATGGCGGTACGATCGCTGCACCGGTGTTACGCAGCATTTATGATAACGTGCTGCCGTATCTCGGGATTGAAAAAAGCTGACTGATAGGGTATACTGTAAAAGGCGTTTTGAAAGAGATACTTCTGAAAAGGGAGCGGAAATTTCCGGACGTACAACAAAAGAAATAAAGAGGTGTATGTATGAACAGTCATATAGTAATTCCGGTATTGATTTCATTTGCGATCAGTCTGATCCTCGGACCGGTCGTGATCCCGTTTTTAAGAAAGCTGAAGATGGGGCAGACAGAGAGGGTAGAAGGAGTCCAGTCGCATCTGAAGAAGGCAGGGACGCCTACCATGGGAGGCGTGATCATCCTTGCATCCGTTGCGGTCACATCTCTGATCTATGTAAAAGATTACCCGCAGATCATTCCGGTTCTGTTCCTTACCGTTGGGTTCGGACTGATCGGTTTTCTGGATGACTATCTGAAGGTAGTCATGAAGCGTTCGGATGGACTTTATCCAATGCAGAAGATGGCATTGCAGATCGTAGTGACGGCGATCTTTGCATATTATCTCGTAAAAGTGGCAAAGGTTCCGCTGACCATGATCGTTCCGTTTACGCACGGGTACGAACTGAATCTTGGATGGCTTGCAATTCCGGTCCTGTTCTTTGCAGTGATCGGTACTGTGAATGGTACGAATTTTACAGACGGACTGGACGGACTTGCCTCCAGCGTCACAGTACTGGTTGCAACATTTTTTACAGTTGTAGCGGTTGGAACAAAGAGTGGACTGGAACCGATCACCTGTGCGGTTGTAGGAGCATTGATGGGATTCCTGCTTTTTAATGTTTATCCGGCGAGTGTATTCATGGGCGATACAGGATCGCTTGCACTGGGTGGTTTTGTAGCTGGAGCTGCCTATATGATGAGAATGCCGTTATTTATTATCATTGTGGGATTTATCTATCTTGCAGAGGTGATTTCAGTAATTCTGCAGGTAACATATTTTAAGAAGACAGGCGGAAAGAGACTCTTTAAGATGGCTCCGATCCATCATCACTTTGAGTTGTGCGGATGGTCTGAGACGAGAGTTGTAGCTGTATTTTCGATCATTACGGCAATCCTTTGCCTGATTGCTCTTATGGGGGTATAAAAGATGAAGATCAAAGAAAAAAAGGTACTTGTATTTGGTTCAGGAATCAGTGGAGAAGCGGCATGCAGTCTGTTGCTCCGGGAAGGTGCAGAAGTCGTACTTTATGATGGGAATGATAAGCTGGACAGAGAAGAGATCCTGTCAAAGATCCCGGAATCCGGGAATGGCAGTTTGCAGATTCTTCTTGGTACACTTGCGGACGAAAAAAAGGCACAGCTGCTGAAGACACTGGATCTGGTTGTTATGAGTCCGGGAGTTCCGACCGATCTTCCGATTGTGAATGAGATGAGAGACCGGGGAATCCCGATCTGGGGGGAAATCGAACTGGCATATGAAGCAGGAAAGGGAGAGGTTCTTGCGATTACCGGAACCAACGGAAAGACGACGACAACTTCCCTGCTTGGTCAGATCATGAAGAACTATACAGAGAATACATATGTAGTTGGAAATATTGGAAATCCTTATACCAGTGTGGCACTTGAGACAACAGAAGATTCTGTGATCGTGGCAGAGATGAGCAGTTTTCAGCTTGAGACGATTGAGACATTCCGTCCGCGTGTCAGTGCGATCCTGAATATCACACCGGATCATCTGAACCGTCACCATACAATGGAAGCTTATATTGCAGCGAAAGAGAATATTGCAAAGAACCAGACGGAAGAGGATACGTGCGTTCTGAATTACGAAGATGCAGTGACACGTCAGTTTGGTGAGACATTGAAAGCAAAGGTTCTATATTTCAGCAGCCAGCGTATACTGGAAGAGGGAATCTATCTGGACGGAGAGAAGATCGTGCTGAGCCTGAATGGTGAAAAGACAGAGATCTGTACAGTCAATGAACTGAATATTCTCGGTACGCATAATCATGAAAATGCGATGGCAGCAGCAGCGATGGCAGCAGCTTATGGAGTACCGGTTGAGATCATCCGAAAGACCTTGAAGGAATTTCAGGGAGTAGAGCATCGGATTGAATTTGTGGCAGAAAAAGACGGCGTTGTTTATTATAATGATTCCAAGGGAACGAACCCGGATGCTGCGATCAAGGGAATCCAGGCAATGAACCGCCCAACGGTACTGATCGGTGGAGGATATGATAAAGATTCTGCATATGATGAATGGATCAATGCGTTTGACGGAAAGGTCAAAAAGCTGGTTCTGATCGGAGCTACAAGAGAAAAGATCGCACAGACGGCTGAGAAACTCGGATTTCATGAGATCGTAATGGCAGATACATTTGAAGAGGCATTTGAAAAATGCGTTGAGTATGCAGAACCGGGAGATGCAGTACTTCTTTCACCGGCATGTGCAAGCTGGGGAATGTTCAAAAATTATGAGCAGCGTGGAGATAAATTCAAAGAACTTGTAAATCAGTTATAAGGAGTGGATCTGGATTGAGGCATCCTGCAAAGCGATGCACCTATGATGATACATTACTTGTCACGGTACTTGTGCTGGTAATTGCAGGACTGGTTCTCCTGACCAGCATCAGTGCTTATAATGGAAATGTAAAGTTTCACGACTCTTTCTATTATTTAAAAAAGCAGGGCTTTGCCACAGGTCTCGGACTTGTCGGAATGGCGGTCGTTTCGAGGATTGATTACCATAGATGGATTCCACTGGCAGTGCCGGGATATCTGCTCTCAATCCTGCTGGGGGTGGCAGTTCTGCTGTTTGGAGAGGAATATAACGGGTCCAAAAGATGGCTGTCTTTGGGCCCGGTTTCATTTCAGCCTTCAGAATTTGCAAAGGTAGCGGTGATCGTATTTCTTTCATGGCTGATTGAAAAGAATATAAAAAAGATGGGAAAATTCAAAAGTATTGTCCTTACTATGCTGACGATTCTTCCCATCGTGGGACTTGTAGGAGCGAGTAACTTAAGCACAGCGATCATTATTTTAGGAATTGGGGCAGTGATGATCTTCACGGCGAGTCCGAAATATCTGCAATTTTTCTGGATGATTGCAGGTGGAGCGGGATTTATGACGATCTTCCTTGCATTGGAGAGTTACAGGCTGGAACGGATCGCAATCTGGAGAAATCCGGAGAAATACGAAAAAGGTTATCAGACCCTGCAGGGATTGTATGCCATTGGAAGCGGAGGCTTATTTGGCAGAGGACTGGGGAACAGTGTCCAGAAGCTGGGGTTTCTTCCTGAGGCACAAAATGATATGATCTTTTCGATCATCTGCGAAGAACTGGGACTGGTGGGTGCGGGAATCCTGATCGGAGTTTTTCTGATCCTGATCTGGAGATTCTTTGTGATTGCTGCAAAGGCGGAGGATCTGACCGGTGCATTGATTGCAACAGGAGCGATGGCACATATGATGATCCAGATCATTTTAAATATTGCAGTGGTAACAAATTCCATTCCCAATACAGGAATCACGCTGCCATTTATCAGTTATGGAGGAACATCGGTTGTATTTTTATTACTGGAGATGGGACTTGTGCTGAGTGTTTCCGGGTATTCCGGCAGGAATCAGAAAAAAGAGATGCGTCCGGAAAACGGGGCAGGAGAACGTTAAGACAGAGGAGCATATATGAAGAGAAAAAAGCGAAAGAAAAATATAGGAAAAATGATTCTGATCCTGATCCTGACCGTGGCAGTTCTGGTGCTGATATGTATTTTCGGATTCCGCACCAGAAAGATCCAGGTCAGTGGAAATGTGTATTATGGAGAGGGAACAATCACGAACTGGATTGAAAAAGATCCATTGTCAGTAAATTCTCTGTATCTTTTAGGAAAATATACTTTTGACAAGGGAGAACTTCCGTCAGGAGTAGAGAGCCTGAAAGTGTCATTGAAGAATCCGTGGACGGTTGCTGTGACAGTGGTTGAAAAAAGTATGCTCGGCTATGTAGATTATGATGAGGCGATGCTGTATTTTGATGAACAGGGGATCGCAACGCTTCGGAGTGCAAAGCAGATCGAGGGAGTCCCGTATATTGAAGGACTTTCTTTTGATACAGCAGAGGTGGAAATCGGAAAAGTGCTTCCTGTGGAGGATGATACGATTTTTGAGAAACTGGCAGAGACATCCAGATATCTCAGAAAAAATGCCCTGTCACCGGAGCGGATCGTCTGCAATACAGATGGAAGTGATGTCGTATTATATTTCGGAGCAGTGGAAGTACTGCTGGGAAATGAGAAGTATGAAGAGCGTCTGGCACAGGTAGGACCGATCCTGGAAGAACTGAAAAAGAAGTATCCTGACACCGCAGGAACACTCCATCTGGAGAATTTTGATTCGTCTTCCGCATCCATCCGGTTTACACCACAGACTGCGGAGCAGACCGCTGACGTGCAATAAAAGGAAAAGAATGTAAATTGAGTAAAAAAATCAGAAAATAAGAAAAAATCTATTGATTATTTACGGAAAAGACTTTATTATATACTTATTGAATTGTATCGTTCAATTAAAATTAAGGGATGTATAAAAGATTAATGAGACGACAAAGGAGGAAATACTCTTGTTAGAAATTAAGACCAATGAATCTGAAGCGGCCGCAAGAATAATTGTTGTCGGAGTCGGCGGAGGCGGTAATAATGCCGTTAACCGAATGATCGACGAGCAGATTGCGGGTGTAGAATTTATAGCTGTAAATACAGATAAGCAGGCATTACAGCTTTGTAAAGCACCGACATTGATGCAGATCGGTGAAAAGCTTACAAAAGGACTTCGTGCAGGTGCACAGACGGAGGTAAGGGAGAAAGCTGCGGAAGAAAGTTCAGAAGAGATCCAGGCAGCACTGAAAGGTGCAGACATGGTATTTGTTACCTGTGGAATGGGTGGAGGAACAGGAACAGGAGCAGCTCCTGTTATTGCACGTATTGCCAAAGAGCAGGGTGCATTGACGGTAGGTGTTGTCACAAAGCCGTTCCGTTTTGAATCCAAGACCAGAATGCAGAATGCCACAAGTGGTATTGATAAATTAAAAGAAAATGTAGATACGATCATCGTTATTCCAAATGATAAGCTTCTTGAGGTTGTAGACAGACGCACTACAATGCCGGAAGCCCTGAAGAAAGCAGATGAGGTTCTTCAGCAGGGTATTCAGGGTATCACTGACCTGATCAATGTTCCATCCCTGATTAACCTTGACTTTGCAGATATCCAGACGGTTATGAAGGACAAGGGTATTGCACATATCGGTATCGGTGCAGGACGCGGTGATGATAAGGCTCTTGAGGCTGTAAAGCAGGCTGTTGCAAGTCCGCTGCTTGAGACTACGATCCAGGGTGCATCAAACGTTATCGTTAATGTATCCGGTGATATTACACTGATGGATGCATCTGATGCGGCTGATTATGTTCAGGAGCTGGCAGGCGAGAGTGCAAGTATTATCTTTGGTGCGATGTATGATGATACAAAATCTGACGAATGTACGATCACAGTTATTGCTACCGGCTTACATAATGTAGGCGGAAGTGCTTCTAAGTTAAAAGCAAGACTGGAAGGACAGCAGAAGGTTGGATCCATTCTTCCGTCCGGCGGAGAATCTCATGTGAGATCTACACTGGATCATGAGAGAAGAGCAGGTTCCACAGTAAGACCGCAGGGAGGAACAATGCCGACACTGCAGCCGAGAACACCTTCAAGCAATGTAAAAGAGCAGTCGATCAAGATTCCTGATTTCTTCAAAAAGTAAGCAGGGAAAGACAATCGCTGGATTCTGAAAGACAGAATGAATAGATTTTAGAAAAGAACTGGTTAAAGCCGGTTCTTTTTTGTTGCACAAAATGCAATTTACAGAGTGCAGGAACAACGGGCTGTTAAGCAGGATGTTGTCGAAATATATTCTGATCTTTCTGTCAGTGTCCGACAAACTTCTGCTTTGGTGCAGGCATATAATGAGTCATGCATACAAAGGAGAAGGAAGGTGGAATATGCACTACGAATTGTATATTGATTTGTTGTTTCTGGAAAATTTCATGATGGACAGTCTGTTGCTTCTTGTACTGAATCGGGTTCTGAAATGCAAAAGTAACTGGCAGAGAATCTTTCTGGGCGGAGGGCTTGGAAGCGGGATGATGTGCCTTGGAATAGTCGTGGGGATCCCCGGAGTCTTTCAACTTATTTTTTTTCATGGAATTGTCAGCAGTTGTATGCTTATAACCGGTCTCCGTATCAGAACGAAAGCTCAATTTATAAAGGCCTACATATTATTATACCTATGTGCGGTTTTTATGGGAGGCATGATGACAGCATTCCGGCCGTATTTAAGGTATATCAGCCTTTTTTATGGGACGGCAGTGGGAACGGCATTTCTCTTTGTGAAATGCTGGAAACTGTTAAGAAAAATAAGCGGAAAAGAACAGGTGCGGTGTGAGGTGACGCTGTATTTGAACGAGAGAAAGATGAGCGTCATGGCACTGATGGATACGGGAAATCTTTTATGCGATCCGGTCAGTGGTGATCCGGTCAGTATTCTCGACCATGAATTCTATGAAAAGTTCAGAGAACAACAGCAGAAAGAAGGATCTGTCCTGAGGGATACGGAACCGAAAATGCGGTACATCCCTTATCAGAGTATCAGTGGAACCGGTGTGATAAAAATCTTCCGAATCGAGAAAATGTGTGTCAGCATGGACGGGGAAAAATGGATTGAAAAACCGTTGATCGGAATCAGTGAAGGAACGATTTCAGAGAAGCAGGAATACCAGTTGATCCTGAACCATGATTATCTGAATATTTAGGAGGAAAATGAAAATGATAGTAAAAGTAGCAGTGCCGGAGAAATTTAAACTGAAAGTAGTGCCTGATTTCAGGACGCTGATCTTCGGAGGGCAGAAAGAGATTCATTACATAGGGGGAACGGATATTCTTCCACCGCCGCTTGAAAATGAAAAAGAAGAGGAAGTGATCGGACGGCTGGGAACAGAAGATGATCAGGAGGCGAAAAAGCTTCTGATTGAGCATAATCTGAGACTGGTCGTTTATATTGCAAAAAAATTCGACAATACAGGAGTAGGGGTTGAAGACCTCATCTCCATTGGAACGATTGGTCTGATCAAGGCGATCAATACATTCAATCCAACCAAAAAGATCAAACTTGCAACCTATGCATCCAGATGTATTGAAAATGAAATCCTGATGTATCTTCGCAGAAACAGCAAGACAAAGCTGGAGGTTTCCATAGATGAACCACTGAATGTGGACTGGGATGGAAATGAGCTCCTTTTATCTGACATTCTGGGGACGGATGAAGATACAATCTATAAAGATCTTGAAAATGAGGCAGAGAGAAAAATTTTGTTCCGGGCTTTGAACAAACTGTCCGGTCGGGAGAAAATGATCGTGCGGATGCGTTTCGGCCTGGATCATCCGGAAGGAAAAGAAATGACGCAGAAGGAAGTGGCAGATCTTCTGGG
>RRZU011062250.1_pt1 | contig 11853 bp, 13 predicted proteins | sample 2165561 | NCBI WGS metagenome assembly RRZU01 (sample SAMN10456909, study PRJNA506462) | wastewater metagenome | isolation source: wastewater sludge | place: USA: Moscow, Idaho | reverse complement strand
TAATCGAAACGATAGGCGCGCTGGAAGCGCGAGGCGTCGGCTTCCGTTCTCTGACGGAAGCCATCGACACCACCACGCCAGGCGGGCGGCTCATCTTCCACGTGTCCGGCGCGCTGGGCCAGTTCGAGCGCGACTTGATCCGCGAGCGCACCAAGGCCGGGTTGACTGCCGCCGCCGCTCGTGGGAGGAAGGGCGGGCGAAAGCCGGTTGTCACCGCCGACACGTTGCAGCGCGCGCGGGAGCTCATCCCCAACGGGCTTAATGTCCGAGAGGCCGCTACACGGCTCAAGGTGAGCAAGACGGCCCTGTACACCGCGCTGCAATCCACCAGTGCAGCCGACTCCTGATATTCCGTGCAGTCGTCTTCTGAAAATGACATATAAGCCGACCTTTTGAGCTATGAGCCACCGGCGATAAACTGGCACTTTGAGGCATAGCCAAAGGAGCCAGAGCCATGAAAGTTGCGCGGGTATATCTGCGCGTCAGCACGGACGCGCAAGACTTGAAACGCCAAGAAGAAATAATCACCACCGCCAAAGAAGCGGGCTATTACGTTGCCGGTGTTTACCGGGAGAAGGCCAGCGGAGCGCGAGCAGACCGCCCGGAGCTGCTGCGCATGATTGCCGACTTGCAGCCGGGTGAGGTTGTCATTGCCGAGCGGATAGACCGAATTAGCCGCCTACCCCTACCAGAAGCCGAGCAATTGATTGCCTCGATACAGGACAAAGGCGCACGGCTGGCAGTGCCTGGCATTGTCGATTTAACCGACCTGGCCGACCAAGCCGAAGGCGTGGCAAAGGTGGTGCTGGAGAGTGTGCAGGCCATGCTTTTACGCCTGGCTCTACAAATGGCGCGGGACGATTACCAGGAAAGGCGAGAGCGGCAGCGGCAGGGTATCCAGCTGGCAAAGAAGGCGGGCAAGTACCTTGGAAAGCAGGCCGACAAGAAGCGCCGCGCCCAGGTTATCGCACTGCGAGCCAGCGGCCACAGTATCCAAAAAACCGCCGAATTGACCGGCTACAGTGCGACCCACGTCAAGCGCATCACGGCAGAAGCAAGAGCGACCGGCCAGCTGGCCGGATAGGTACGCCAAGAAGGAAGGGAAAAGCACCGTAAAGGACTGTAAACTACAATTAAAAAACTATCATTATGCACCTGTTTTAATATTAAAAACGTATTGACCGAAACCCAGCAAAAGGGTATTATTTCACTATCAAGTTAATATTAAAAAGGGGTTAAAAATGATTATCACCGTAGGCAACACAAAGGGCGGAGTTGGTAAAACTACGCTGGCCGTACAGCTGGCAATTTACCGCGCACTGGCTGGCCGTGACGTGTGGCTGATTGACGGCGACAGACAAGGCACAGCCGCCGCCGCCATTGCAGCCCGAGCAGAAGCGGGCAGAGTTCCAGGCATTGCTTGCGCCCAGTATGCGGACGGTGCAGCACTGCGCGGGCAGGTATTGCAGCAGCGCGACAAGTGGCAAGACATCATCATAGACGCAGGCGGGCGGGACTCTACCGCCCTACGGGCAGCACTGGTTTTGTCGGACGTTCTGCTAGTGCCGTTTGCCCCCCGGTCTTATGACGTGTGGGCATTGGAAGACATGGCCGCACTGGTGGACGAAGCCCGCAGCGTCCGGGACGGCTTGCGCTGCTTTGCGGTGCTGAACCAGGCAGACCCAGGCGAGCGGTCAACGGATAACGCCGAGGCAGCGGCAGCCGTGGCAGACGTTGCGCAGTTCGAGTACCTACCCACACCGATACGCCGCCGCAAGGCTTTCAGTAATGCCGGTGGTGCTGGCCTGGCCGTGTGCGAATTGTCGCCCCGCGACCCCAAAGCAATAGCAGAAATGGAAGAACTGGCCGCATACGTTTTTAATATTAAAACAACTGTATAAGGCGATTAAAAAACATGGCAATTCAACGTAAACCAAGATTAAAACAACCTAGCGCAGCGGATGCCTTTATACAGGGCGCACCTGATGCCCAGGCGCAGCCAGAAGCACCGGAAGGCCAGACGTATCAGAAGGGCGTAAGGAAGGGCAACAAGCGACAGATTAGCCTCACAATCACCCCGGCACTGCTGGAAAAGGTGGACGCTATGGCCGCAGAAATGGGGCAATCCAGGGCGGCGATTATCAACATGGCAATCTATCAACTGGTCGAAGGCCAAGCGGTCAATGTTTAACTTTGCTTGTCTAATTAGTGCGGGTGCATTACTATGAGCGTTGAGTTACTGGACGTTATTCAGCCGTCTGTTTTTAAGGAACAGTTAGCAGCTGGCAGCGTTACAGATACAGTCATTCAGGCCGGTACAAAGGGCTTAGTTATCACCCTGAAAATAGGCAAGAATGGCTTTGTGTTAGGGCGTACACGTGGCGGCATCCGTTACTTCCATGCGATTGACGGGGCGGCATCGGTACTAATTCAGCACGGTATCACCAGTTTTTTTGTAGATACAAATGGCTGGCTACCGCGTACCCTTACCAAGAATCCAAAGCGGTCTTCACCAGGTGGCAATGTGTGAGGGCTTTAGAAAAGCAAAAGCCCCGTTTGACCGACGGGGCTTTGCAGAAACACGAGCCAACAACCTTGCCGGGTTATTTGTCTCGACCGCCGTAGAAAGACGGGTTTAGCTAAACATTATTCTACGGCCTTGTTTCTGCTTTGACAACCCTTGTGCTGTACGCGCAAGGCGACCAAGGACAGACATGGCAGCAGTAGAGCAGCTATCACTATTCGACCGGGCGGAAGAAGCCAGGGCATACCACGACCCAGCACGAGCGGGTTTTTTCTCTATTCTGGTCAATGACCAGGGCGAAAAAAAACAATCCTCGCACCGGCTGATTGAAATGCCCACCGTCCTGGAGCTTATCGACAAGACCCGCGACACCTGGATGACCCAGGCCGAATTTATCCGGCCAAACAGGCGCGTGGTAAACCTTGCCCGCATTGGCCTACTGTTTGCCGACCTTGACACCTACCGCGAACCATGGGCGACCGGAAGGACACCGGAGGAACTGGCAGCCTCGGTGCTGTACTACTGCGCACAGGAAGGCATACCGACCCCCTCGATGCTGATTTTTTCAGGCCGTGGCATACAAGCCAAGTGGCTACTGGATGGAGTCATACCCCGCGCCGCCTTGCCCCGCTGGAACGCCTGCCAACGCTATTTAGTTGACCGCCTGCTACCCCTTGGAGCCGACCGACAAGCCAAAGACGCAAGCCGTGTGCTGCGCATGGTGGATACCGTCAACCAAAAGAGCGGCGAAATCTGCCGAGTTGTCCACGTTGAAAACGGAGCAGACGGCCAGCCGGTGCGCTATAACTTCGAGTACATGGCCGAAATGCTGCTACCAGTCGCCCGCTGGACGATTGAACAGCAACGCCAGGAACAGGAGGCGCGAGCCAAGCGCCGACAGCTCAAACTGCTACCAGGCAGCAAGTCCGACAACCTGCGCGGATTTTCAGGGCGGCAGCTGGCATGGCACAGGCTGGAAGACTTGCGAACTATTGCCCTGCTGCGCGGAGGAGTCCAGCATGTCGTGCGGATGCTACATCTTTTTTGTCGTTTGACCTTCCTGCTTTTTTCCGTTAAAACCCACCGCGGCCAGATAGACCACGAAGCCTACGCCCCTGCACGCGAGCTAGACCCCGCCTGGGGACACAACAGCAAAGAGCTGATGACGCTGTACAGTAAAGCGAAAGCCTACGAAGCGGGCGAAAAGGTCAAATTTGGCGGCAAGGAATTTGCCCCGCTGTACACCCCGAAAAATGACACGCTGATAAACCTGTTTGGCATCACAGACCAAGAGCAGGCCGAGCTGCGCACGATTATTAGCCCAGGCGTTGCAGCCACTCGCCACAAGGAGCGCGAAACAGCCCGCAGGCGAGCCGCTGGAGCAGTGGACAGGGAAACGTACCTAGAAGCCGCTAACGCAAAGCAGGCGGAGGCACAGGCGCTCAGGGCGCAAGGCTTGAGCGTAAGAGCCATTGCCCAGCAAATGGGCATTAGTAAAACGGCCGCTGGCCGTTATGTTGCCACCGTCTCCGAATGTCCCAAGTCCATGCGTATTACAACCACCGCCGATAGCGAAAAAACAGGGTGTCCCAAGTCCGTGCGTATTACTAATGGCGAAGCCCACGCCCGGCCCGTAGGGCTAGCTTTTGAGTAGCCCCGCATTGAATAAATGCGAGTAGCCGCAAGGGGGGTGGGTAACTTGCTTGCAAGTTATCCATGCCCCGCGCAGTGCCGTAGGCACGGAGTTTTGCAGGGTGTTCAAAGTCCCTGCGTATTACTAATGGTTATGCCAGGTAGGTTTTTATGAGAACAACATCAAGAAAGTCATTCAGTCCTGAACTACTGGAACAATTGCGAGCAATGCCGGTGGCTGCTGCCCTCGATGCCCTGGGGCTGTATTGGAAGCGAGACCCTGATTTTGTCCCGGTCAAAGATAAAAACACTATTCGGCTCAATGTGGCTTTAGGTGGTGGTGTGGTTGAGCTGTTGGCCACTGGCCCGAAATGGTATGACACAAGGGCAGAGAAGGGCGGCGGCGGTGCAGTTGATTTAGCCATGCACCTGCTACGCCTGGACTTCGTGACAGCCGTTAAGCGGATGCAAACAAATGTTTAGTTTTTAGCCGCTAAAATTTAACGCCAAGAGAGAAGCCAGGCCGGTGGGTCTGGCTTTTTTTGTGCCTGGTAAAAACTGGCCGCGCAGGAGCGCACAGGCTGGCCGTTCTGGTGGTGGGTAATGCGATTGTGTGGCCTATGTGCAAAACCGCTGCAATGGCCGCTGTAGGCCGTTATTGAGCTGGCAAGCCAGCTATTTGAACGCCAAGAGGGAAGGGCGGGAGCCGGTGCGGTGGCGGCGGCAAAAATAATAAAAATAACCATTGCATAATAATAAGAATAAGATTATTATTATTCTTATTATTAAGGCAACCCAAACGAGGCGACCCCATGACTTACGAAGCTATCCCCGCAGAGCTTAAAGACCGCATCACAGCAGCAGCCCAGGAGCTTTACGAGCAAGCAGACTGCCAGCGATTCCCGACAGTGGACGCGGTGCGCCGTCATGCAAAAGCAGACATGAACAGCACCAGTGCAGTTATGCGCGAATGGCGCAAAGCGCAGCAAGCCGCGCCGGTAGCCGTTGCCGTGGCCGTACCGGAAGCCGTAGCAGCAGCAAGCACGGCAGCACTGGCCGCAATTTGGCAACAAGCCCAGGAACTAGCCAACGAATCATTAGCCGCCGCGCAAGCGTCATGGGAGGCCGAACGGCAGGAGCTGGACGCATTGCGTAAAGAACTGGCCGAAGCATACGAAAGCCAGGCGCAGGAGCTGGAGCAGGTGAAAGCCGCAGCAGCGAACGCCGAAGAGTTGCACAAGATGGAAGCCGACCGGCTAACCGCTGATTTGTCTAGCTACCGTGACGACTTCCGGGACGCAGCAGCCCGCGCAGATAAGGCCGAGCTGCAAGCCCAGGCAGCCGATGCCGCCGCCCTTGATTTGCGCCTGGAGGTGGAACGCCTGCAATCCAGCACCGAAGGACTGACCAGCCAGCTGGCCGACAAAACGAACGCGCTAACCAAGGCACTGGCCGACCTGGACGAAGTACGGGCGAAGCTATCCGCACAGACCGCCAAAGCAGAAGCCCAGGACGCAGCCGCCAAGCAGCAAATAGCCGACCTTAAAGCCACAGCAAGCGCAAGCCAGAAAGCCGCCCAGGAAGAAACGGCAGCAGCACGGCAGGCAGTGGAGGCAGCGAGGGCGGAGCGTGAAGCCGCAACCGTTGAAGCCGCAGCAGCGAACGCACGACTTGCAGCCGCCGAGAAGCAAGCCGCCGACTTGCTGGACAGACTGGCCAAGGCGGGAGCCGCCGACAAAACCGACAAGAAAAAAGGTAACAAGCCATGACAGACGAAATCGAAGACCTGGACACCAAGCGGGCTAAAGCCATTGCAGCCGATGAAATGTATTCAAAGGCACGTTTACGCCAAGAGTTCAGAATGCGGCCACCGGCAGAGCTTGAGCCTGCAAACTCTTACAAAGGCCGGTTTGGTTGGGTGGAGCTGTACCGGATAGCGGATTGCGTACCCATGCGGAAAATGGGCGACCCCAGCCCAGCACAGTTAAAGGCGCGGCAGCGGTTGCCGCTGCTGGCAAAACTGAAAAGCGACCAGGGCAAGGTATCGGCAAAAGCAGGTAGCTGGCTGGAGCAGGAGCCGCTTTTTTTGGATACTGAAACCACCGGACTGGATGACCAGGCACAAATCATAGAAATAGCAATTTTGGATGCCAGCGGCCAGGTGCTGCTATGCCAGCGAATCAAGCCGACCGTTGAGATAGGGGAGGGAGCGCAAGACGTTCACGGAATCAGTGCCGCCGACCTGGAAGGTTGCCCCAGCTGGCCGGAGGTGGCCGGGGAGGTGCAGCGGATACTAGCCGGGCGAATGGTCGTTATTTTCAATGCGGACTATGACACCAGGCTATTGAACCAAACAGCCGCCGCACACGGTGATAACCTGGACTGGCTTGTAAGCTGCACGTTTCGTTGTGCCATGTATCTTGCCGCGAGCATGTACGGAGCAACAAACCAATACGGCACAATTTCGCTAATCAACGCCTGCATAGAGGCGGGCGTAAGCTGGAAAGGTGAAGCGCACAGCGCAGAAGCCGACACGCTGGCAACGCTTGACCTGGTAAAAACCATTGCCCAATTCAACATAGACATACAAAAGCAAATCGAGCAGATATAGCCATGCCAAAAAACCTACAGCTAACGCCGGAAGAAGTGGAGGACTTGCGCCAAGAAATGCAGGCAGCCGGGGAATGGATACGGCAGGAGATAAAGCGAAGGAGTGCCCCTCAAGTGTCAATAGTGCGCCTACCGGAGCCAGGCGAACCCCAGCCAGACCAGGAACAAAAAAGCCGGTAGCAGTTGCCACCGGCTTTAGTTTGACACTTGAGGGGCAAGCCCCGTTATTCGTCTGTTTTTTTGCGGAGGTTAGCCAGGAAAGACCAGGCGAAGATAAAGGGCAGCATAGGCAGCACCAGGACAAAGCCCAGCACACGAGCCAGGACAGTACCCAGCGGGCGCAGATAGGACAGCGGCACACGCAGCACATCATGCAACAGACCACTGGCCAGCCATGCCGGAGCCAGTACCACCAGCACCGCCGCAAAGGCGGCAGGAAACAGCCGCCTTAGAATCCAGGTGCCGATGGTAACGGCGATTGCCAGCCAGATAAAAAAGACCATTTTCAGCCCTCAGCTATGGTAAGGGTTTGGGTCAAATAGCCCGGCATATTCGCTATCTACCAGGTAGTTTATGCGCTCGACCAGGTACGGCCTTTCGCCCCTAACCAGTAAAATTGGCCGTTCAGGGCCAAGCCTCATTACTTCGTCAGGTGTCAGCAGTTCGCGGCCAGTGAATTGCTGGCTTGTGCCGTGGCTGCTACCGCTATTCATGGAGCCACCGCCACCGGAAAAACCGCGCCCCGTATTCTTGCCGCTATTTTCGGTTTCAAACTCGATGGTGGCTTTACCCAGGCTGTCGCTAATGTACTTTGCAGTGTCAAAATCATCTGTACCAAAGAAGGATTTAGCACTGTTTGCCAGGAAAGTTTGCCACTTTGGATAAGTGCCTTTCAGCTGGCTAAGGTCTTGGATAAAGACCCAGAAGGCCAGGCCGTAACCGCGCAGCAGTGAAACGGCATCCTCAATCTGTTTCATGTAACCCAGCTGGCCGAACTCATCCAGAATAAAGGCCACCCGGTGCGCCGGTTGCTCATTACTGGACGTGACCGAAGCAATCACCGTGCTGATGAAAAGGCGCAGGAAGCGCGCATTAGGAGCAATGCGGTTAGCAGGCATTACCAGGTAAACGGTCATGGCCTTGGCCTTGATTTCCGACAGGTCAAAGTCAGACCTAGATAGCGCGTCAGCTATGCGCGGGTCATCCAAAAAAGACGTATGACGGCGAGCAGTGGAAAGCACAGAGCCGCGTTCTTTATCGGCCATGCCCATGAGTGTATTTGCAGCCCTTGCAGGAATACCAAAAGCTGCCATTTCATCCGAAGCCATGTAGCCCAGGACAGAATAAAATTCCTCTTCGTCCACGGTCAAAAGGCGGCGCAGTTCGCCCAGGTTGCGGCTTTCTTTGTCGTCCAGGCCAGCAACGTACAGCATTAAGCCCTGCAAAAAGTTTTTAGCCGATTCCTCAAAGTGTACGCCGTCCCCTTTGGGTTCACCGATTACCAGGGCATCCGCCAAAATGGCCGACTCACTAACACAATCAGGACTCCACACGTCCAGGCGGTCAAGCACGTTAAAAGCCGCGCCGGGTTCACCGTTTACAGCAAATGGGTCGATGGAATAAACCGAATGGCCGAGCGCACGGCGAGCGCGAGAAGTCACCGCAGCGTTTTCGCCTTTCACGTCCAACACCAGGGCGGAGCCTGGATAGTCCAACAGGTTAGGAATTACCGCGCCGATGCCCTTACCGGAGCCAGTAGGCGCAACGGTCACAACGTGGCCGGTAAAGCGAAACCGAGCATCTAGCCCAGTCGGAGCGTCAGGCACTCGACCCAGGGCAAAACCGGCAGGCTTAGAAGGCGGTACAAGGTGGCCTTTCTCTTGGAGTTCAGACACCGTTCCCCACCGGGCGGAGCCGTGGGAACCGGCTTCATCAATAGCGCCGTTTTCCGGCTGGATACCGGCCACATTTTTGACAGGAACAGCAACGCCGCGCAGGTTATCAATTATTGCGCCAATGAAGCGCAAACGGCGAGCGGTAGAAGATTGGGAACCGATGGAATCAGCCAGCCAACCAAACACCCGGCCAGCGTTAAGATAGGTTGCCACTGTACCGCCAATAGTCAGGGCTAGAATTGCCCAGCCGGGTACTTGTGGGATAAAGACATAAGTCAGCATCATGGCAACGGAAGTGGGCAGGAATGACAGCCCAAGAGCCAGGGCAACGGCTGTAGGATTTTGACGGCGCTTAAAGGCGATATACGCACCACCAAAACAGACCACTATCAGATAGAAAAACCAAGCAGCCATAATGCCTTTAATGCGTTCACCAAAGCCGCCAACGTACCCCTCAAGCGTTGAGCCTTTTAGTTTTTCCATCCGCTCCTGGCCGCGCTGCTTTTGCAAGGCGGAATAGTCAGCAAGAACCTTTTGCTTTTCTAAATCAACGATGCCCCGCGTCATCTCAATGCCCAGCGTGACCGACTGCTGCACTATGTTGACGGCAGCCGTTGCCGCAGCGGATGGCCTTTCACCGTCTAAACCCTCAAGAATTCGAGCGTTAAAGCCGTCCAAATTGGCCGCAGATTGCAGGCCAGCATTCTGCAAAAAATAGCCCATATCGGTACGGTAAAGACTAATAACAGTCCCCGCGCCGGTGGCTGTTTTATTCTCGATAGCCGCCGCCTCAAGCTCCTTTAGAATGGGCAAAGCAGCCGCCCATTTTTCGCGGAATTGTTGCCAGTCGCCTGCATTGGCTGCCATAGCCATTTGCTGCTGGCTATCGTCCAAAAACTGTAGTTGTGGCTCCCAAGTTTTAGCCGCTAAATTGTGTGCTTCACAAGAGCGAGAAACCCAGTTATCTGGATTTTCTGCAAACTCGAATTTGTAGGCTTCAGTTGCCGGGTTACATTCTGGAAAAATGGAAGCATTAGCGTTCACGGAGAACATAAAGCCCCAAATGAATATAGCCACAGTTGTGACCCATACCCGGATAGCTATTTCTTCAAATCGGTTAATCATTTTATTACCCCTATGTCTGGTAAATAAAAAGGGCGGCTAAGGCCGGTTGCCGCCGTCCTTGTCGCTCATAAAAAGCGCGTCACCAGCCGCCCTAAACCGTGCTAATGCTTCGTCAGATTTTTGCCCCATAAGGGCATTTTTTGCTAACCACATTGCACCCAAAATCACCGCAGATGGATACTCATCTAGCCCAGCCTTTACAACAAGGCCGCCAAGCTGAATTTTCCGCCGGGTGTCCTCTTTTCTGGCGTTCATCCTAAGCCGTCCTAATTCGCGTTCAGTTCGAGCCAAACGCTGTCGAGTTTTGCGCAGCCTGCTGGCTTTCGCTTTTAGAAGAAAATTTTGAGGCGATAGCCTCAAACTCCTTTTTTAGTTCTGCATCGCTAATATCTAAATCGCCCAGCCCAGCAGCAATGGCGAGCTTTCCGATTCGCTCCGCTGCGCGGCGCTCAATTTCGGCAATCTCGGCCTTGATGCGTTCCAGGTCTGCCAGCTTGCTGGCTTTGCGTTCTGCTAATTTTCTGCGTGCCATGTTTCGTACTCCTTAAAAATGGTTAAGACACGCACGGATGGTAACAAAAACGCAGGTGGTAGGGAAGGCACGGAGGTGATATAGTCACGAAGCGAACAGCGAAGGGCGCACTTACGGGTTGCTGCGCAACCCAAGTCCGGCAGGGGATACCCCTGCACCCCGTTTTAGCGGCTAAAACTCCAGAGGAATAAATGGCCATCTATCACTTCACAACCCACACGATGAGCAGAGCCAACGGCCATAGTGCCGTGGCCGCTGCTGCCTATCGTTCAGGGTCTAAATTGATAGATGAGCGCACCGGGGAAGTTTTCGACTTCACCCGAAAAGGCGGCGTAATATCCGCCGAGATTGTCACGCCCGAAGGCGTACCAACTCCAGACCGTGCCGCCCTTTGGAATGCAGCCGAAGCCGCCGAGAAGCGCAAAGATTCAAGAGTGGCGCGGGAGTGGCTGGCAGCCTTGCCGCATGAGCTGGACGAAGCCGACCGAAAAGCACTAGCGCACGAAATGGCACAGGCCATTGCCGACCGCTACGGCGTGGCCGTTGATGTGTGCATACATGCCCCCGACAAGGGCGGCGATGACCGCAATTATCACGTTCACATGCTGGCGACTACTCGCGTCATTGAGCAGGACGGAAGCCTTGGAAAAAAAGCCGTTATTGAGCTGGCAAACAAGGACAGAAAAAAGGCAGGTATTGAAGGCACAAGCCAGGGCGATATTACCGAGCTGCGGGCGCAGTGGGCAGACCTTGCGAACCGAGCTTTAGAGCGGGCAGACGTTACCGCAAGAATCGACCACCGCAGCTATGCAGACCAGGGCATAGAGTTGACACCGACCAAGCATATTGGCCGGGATGCAATGGCGATGGACAGGCGCGGACTGGAAGCCGACCGGATAGATATTCACAACGAAGACCGCCAAAAACAAGCGGCAGAAATTACCGCCCGCCCTGAAATTATCATAGAGAAAATCACGGCAACGCAGGCCGTTTTTACCAAGCGAGATATTGCCAAAGAATTAAACCGCTATATTGACGATGCCGACCAGTTCCAGGAGCTTTTAGTAAAGCTGGAGCAGTCCCCGCTATTGGTGGAAATGGAACCGGAGCAAGGCCGACACCTTGCCAAGTTCAGCACCCAAGAGATGATAGCCACCGAGCGGGCAATGGTGGACAGTGCCGAGCGCATGGCAGGCAGTGGCAGGCATGGCGTATCTAGCGCAATCACTAATGCCGCTATTGGTGGCGTTAGCACGTTGTCAGCCGAGCAACAAAACGCAATCAGGCATGTGCTAAATGCTGGCAGCTTGTCGGTTGTTATCGGTGATGCCGGTACAGGTAAATCCTTTTCTATGAAGGTTGCCCGCGAGGCGTGGGAGGCTCAAGGTTTTAATGTTCGCGGTGCAGCTTTGGCAGGTAAAGCAGCGGACGAGTTGCAGGAAGGCAGCGGCATAGATAGCCGAACGATTGCCAGCCTAGAATTTGCCTGGAAGAACGGAAAAGACAAGTTAAGCAGCCGTGATGTTTTGGTGATT
>RRZU010375404.1_pt1 | contig 11854 bp, 8 predicted proteins | sample 2165561 | NCBI WGS metagenome assembly RRZU01 (sample SAMN10456909, study PRJNA506462) | wastewater metagenome | isolation source: wastewater sludge | place: USA: Moscow, Idaho | reverse complement strand
GAGGCGCCCGCCGCTCGGGAGCGCCTCGGGGCTCGGTACGCGGGCGAGGTGCTGGTCGGTGCTCACGCGGTGACCTCCGGCTGCTCGGGCTGGCTGGTGAGATGGAGGAACGCCGTCGTGAGGCTCGCCTCGGTCACGAGGAGGTCGACGACGGTCGCGTCGGACGCGAGGAGCGCGCGCAGCGGCGCGACGGCGTCGCTCACGTGGAGCACCACGGGCCGCAGCCCGTCGGTGCCCGGATCCTCGATGGTCGCGCTGCGGACTCCGGGGAGGTCGTGCAGCGCGTCCGGCGTGGCGTCGGTGCGCATCGTGACCGTCGTCGCGGCGACGAGCCGCTTGAGCTCGGCGGGGCTCGCGTCCGCGATCACCAGCCCGTGGTCGATCACCACGACCCGGTCGGCCTCGTCGGCCTCGTTCATGTCGTGCGTCGAGAAGACGATCGTCCGGCCCAGGTCGGCGAATGCGCGGACGTAGGACCAGAACCGCTGCCGCGCGACGACGTCGAGAGCAGCCGTCGGTTCGTCGAGGTACAGGATGTCCGGGTCGCCGACGATCGCGAGCGCGAACGAGAGCCGCTGCCGTTGCCCGCCGGAGAGCTGGTTGACACGCTTGCCGGAATGCTCGACGAGGTCGGCCCGCTTGAGCACGAACGGCGTCGGCAGGTGCATCGGGTAGTACGTGCCGACGAGCGTGATCATCTCGGCGACCGTGAGCGAGGCCGGGGCGTCCGTGTCCTGGAGCATCGCACCGACGCGGGCGCGCACGTCGGCGGACTCGGGATCGGCACCGAGGACCTGGACCGTGCCGGACGTCGGACGGCGCAGGCCGAGGAGCATCTCGATCGTCGTCGTCTTGCCTGCGCCGTTGGGGCCGAGGACTGCGACGACCTCGCCGCGGCGGATGGTCAGGTCGATGCCGTCGACAGCGACGACCTCGCCGAACGTGCGTCGCAGCGCGCGCGCCTCGATCACGGGCAGGGCGGGTGCGGGAGCCGTCATGACGCCACGCTATCGAGTGCGGGCGCCGCAGACGTAGAGGCGCAGCCGTGGGTCAGCCGGCCGGCAGCCGCTCGGGAAGGCCGGGGAACGCCACGGGGGCGGCACCCCAGGTCAGCGCCGCCCCGTAGGTGTCCGTGAGCAGGTCGAGCATCGCTGTGCGCTGCTCGGGCGCGACCTGCGCCACGAGGGTTGCGTAGCTCGCTGCGAGGTTCGTCTCGAGCGTGTGGACGCCGGTCGTGTCGGAGGGGTCGGCGAGGAGGCCGTCGGGCAGCGCGTAGGCGATCTTGCGCGGGTCCTGCGCGGTGCCGTCCACCTCGGCGAGACGCGCCCACGCCTCCGCGCGTTCGCGGTGCTGGGCCGCGCGGGTGCGTGCGGCGACCCGCTCTGCCTCTGTCGTCCGGGCCGCGAGCACCTCGTACGTGTAGCCCGCGGCGTCCTCGGCTGCGACGAGGGGGAGCAGGTCCGCGTCCACGCCGTCGGGGAGCGTGTCGGGAACCTGGGCCGACACGGGGGCGTCGATCTCGGGGAGCGTGTCGCCGCCGGCAGCGGCGAGGGACTGGGCGCGGGTGAGCTGCGCGACGGCGACAGAGGCCATGAGCCGCGCGACGGCGTCGTCCTCCTGGGTCGTCAGCGCGCCGCGGGCGCGGGCGTACGACTGCACGAGACGGTCGACCGTCCGTTGGGTGCCGGGCTCCGCGACCGCCGGGGTCGGCTCGGCAGGGAAAGGGACGCCGTCGGCGTCCAGGAGTCCGGACACGTACTGGCCGCCGAGCGCCGCGAGGTGCGCGTCGGCGTCGTCCAGGACGGCTTGCAGCGACTCGCGCTGTCCGTCGGTCGTGCGCTTCGCATCGCCCTTCGCGTCGGCGGGCAGGGCCGCGATCGTCGCGCGGGCCTGCGCCTCGACGTCCACGACGTCCTGGACGGCCGCGCGACGCGCGGCCTCGACCGCGTCCGGGACCGGCTGCGTCGGGGAGGGAGTCTCCATGCGGACCCCGCAGCCTGTGAGCATCGCCACCACGGCGGCGGCCGCAGCGAGCCGGACCACCTGACCGCCGAGCGGGCCGCGGTGGGCGCGTCCCCGCGGCGTCACGACGACGGTCGAGGCGGCGGAGGGCAGGAGCGGGTGCGGTTCCATCGCTGCCGATCATGCCACGCGCGACGAGCGTCACCAGGTCACGGCATGCCGCACCCCTGCGGTGCCGATAGGCTGTGCCTGCTGCGCGTACAAGTACACACCGGTCGTCACCAGGTGCAGATGTGCGCCTGGATCCGACAGGAGATGAAGATGGCACCAGAGGCCGAGACACCGACGCCGACAGCGGTGGCGAGCGTGATCGCCCCGGTCGTGCGCGCGAGCGGGCTGTTCCTCGAGGACGTCACGATCGTGGGACCGGCGCACCGCGCGGTCGTCCGCGTGACCGTGGACCTCGAGGAGAACGAAGTGGGGAGCGTCGAGCTCGAGCGTGTCGCCGAGGTGTCCCGCGCCGTCTCTGACGCGCTCGACGCGTCCGACCTGTTCCCGCGCGCCTACCAGCTCGAGGTCTCGAGCCCGGGCACGTCGCGGCCGCTGACCGAGCCCCGGCACTTCCGTCGGGCGCGGACGCGCCTCGTGCGGATCGAGCGCACCGAGGGGCAGCCCGTCGTCGGGCGCGTGACGGACGTGGACGGTGACGACGTGGTCCTCGACGTCGAGGGCGACGAGGTGCGCGTCCCGCTCGCGACCGTGCGGCGCGGACGCATCGAGGTCGAGATGAAGCGGATCGACGAGGTCGATCTCGGACCCGAGGACGAGGAGGCCTGACATGGACGTCGACATGACCGCGCTGCGGATGCTCGAGCACGAGCGCGAGCTCCCGCTGGACCTGCTCATCGAGGCCATCGAGCAGGCGCTGCACTCGGCCTACCTGCGTACGCCCGACGCCTACCACAGCGCCCGCGTCGTCGTGGACCGCAAGTCGGGCCACGTCACGGTCCTCGCTCGCGAGGAGATCCTCACCGAGGTCGAGCAGGAGGACGGCACGACCCGGACCCTGCGTGAGCTCGGCCCCGAGTTCGACCACACGCCTGCGGGCTTCGGCCGGATTGCGACCGCGACCGCGCGCCAGGTCATCGTGCAGCGACTGCGCGACGCCGAGGACGACCAGGTGCTCGGTACGTTCCGCGACAAGGAGGGTGAGCTGCTCGGCGGCATCATCCAGCAGGGACGCGACCCGCGGGTCGTCCTGGTCGACGTCGGAGGGACCGAGGCGGTCCTCCCCGCCCACGAGCAGGTCCCCACCGAGAAGTACGTGCACGGCGAGCGTCTGCGCTCATACGTGCTCGAGGTCGCTCGCGGCCTCAAGGGTCCGCAGATCACGCTGAGCCGGACGCACCCCAACCTCGTGCGTCGCCTCTTCGAGATGGAGGTTCCCGAGGTCGCCGACGGGACCGTCGAGATCGTCGCGCTCGCCCGCGAGGCCGGGCACCGCACGAAGATGGCCGTCCGCGCGACAGTCCCGGGCGTCAACGCGAAGGGTGCGTGCATCGGCCCGATGGGGCAGCGCGTGCGTGCTGTCATGGCAGAGCTGCACGGCGAGAAGATCGACATCGTGGACTTCCACGAGGATCCCGCGACGTTCGTCGGGAACGCCCTGTCGCCCTCGCGCGTGTCGTCCGTCGAGGTCGTCGACGAGGCCACGCGGTCGGCTCGTGTCGTCGTCCCGGACTTCCAGCTGTCGCTCGCGATCGGCAAGGAAGGTCAGAACGCACGCCTGGCCGCGAAGCTCACGGGATGGCGCATCGACATCCGTTCCGACGGCGGCGGTGACGGTGCGCCTGCGCCCGAGACTGGACAGGGGCGCTAGACTGGACCCCGTGCAGACGCACACCGGGCCTGCCGTGCCCTCCCTCTATGACCGTGACGGGTCGCAGACTGGGCAGGACCATGCCCCCGGACCTGTCCGGACGTGCGTCGGTTGCCGTGGCACCGGGGAGCGTGCCGAGCTGGTCAGGTTGGTGCGCGAGTGCACCGGTCCGGCCCAGCCGGACCTCGGTCACGGGGCGGTCCCGGTCGTCGTCGACGAGCGGAAGCGCCTCCCAGGCCGCGGCGCGTGGATCCACCCGGACCTGCGTTGCCTGGAGCTCGCGGAACGACGGCGGGCACCTGCACGAGCGCTCCGCCTAGACGGCCCAGCCGATCTCACGGCGGTGCGCAGCTGGATGAACGAGCACGAAGGACGCGACGGGCAGCTCCCTGCTGCCGGGCGTCACGAGTCTGGACAGTCACCAAGGAAAGCGGGTCAGACGCCGATGGGCACCCGATGAGTACTCAGCGATGAGCCCCCAGAACTAAATCGGTCCCTCCCTGTCCGGGGATGGGCCTGGACAGGAGAGAAGTGGCAAAGATCCGCGTGTACGAGCTCGCCAAGGAGCTCGGTGTGGAGAGCAAGACCATCATGAGCAAGCTGGGCGAGCTCGGTGAGTTCGTCCGGTCGGCTTCATCGACCATCGAGCCGCCGGTCGTCCGGAAGCTCCGCGACGCCTTCCCGGCGAACGCCGAGGCGCCTGCGGCTGCCAAGCCCGCCCGTGCCCCCAAGGCGCCCGCTCGCCCGGCTGCGCCTGCTGAGAAGGCCGCCGAGCCCGTTGCGGAGGCGGCACCCGCCCCCGCTGCTCCGGCTCCCGCCGCGCCGGCTCCGGCCGCGCCGGCTGCTCCCGCCGCGCCTGCAGAGGCGGCGCCGAGCGCCAAGCCTGCGGCTCCGACGCCTGCCCCTCAAGCGCCGTCGGCGAGCGGTCCGCGTCCGGGCAACAACCCGTTCGCCCCGAGCCAGGGCATGCCCCGCTCGAGCGGTCCGCGTCCGGGCAACAATCCGTTCGCACCCAGCCAGGGCATGCCCCGTGCTGGTGCGCGTCCTGACGCCCAGGCGGCGCCGTCGGGCGAGCGGTCCGGCGGTCCCCGTCCGGGTGCGCCGCGTCCCGGTGCTCCGCGTCCGGGCGCGCCGCGTCCGGGTGGCGGTCCCCGTCCTAACCCCGGCATGATGCCTGGCCGTACGTCGGTCGGTCGCCCGGCACCCGGTGGTGCTGGCGGTCGTCCCGGTGGCGCTGGCGGCGGTGGCGGTCGTGGCGGCTTCAGCCGTCCCGGCGGTGGCGGCGCTCCCGGTGGTGGCCCCGCTGGTGGTGGCGGCGGTTTCGCCGGTCGTCCCGGCGGCGGTGGCCGCCCGGGTGGAGCCGGTCGCGGCAGCACCCAGGGTGCATTCGGTCGTGCTGGAGGGCGCCCCGTCCGTGGGCGCAAGTCGAAGCGGGCGAAGCGCCAGGAGTTCGAGCAGATGCAGGCGCCGTCGCTCGGCGGCGTGCAGGTGCCCCGCGGCACCGGAAGCTCGGTCATCCGGCTGCGCCACGGCTCGTCGCTGAACGACTTCGCCGACAAGATCGACGCGAACCCGGCGTCGCTCGTCACGGTGCTGTTCCACCTCGGTGAGATGGCGACCGCGACGCAGTCGCTCGACGAGGACACCTTCGCGACCCTCGGCGCCGAGCTCGGCTACGTCATCGAGATGGTCTCGGCCGAGGAGGAGGACCGCGAGCTGCTCGGGGCCTTCGACATCGACCTCGAGGGCGAGCTCGCCGACGAGTCCGAGGAGGACCTGCAGGCCCGTCCGCCGGTCGTCACGGTCATGGGTCACGTCGACCACGGAAAGACACGTCTTCTCGACGCGATCCGTCGCACCGACGTCGTGTCGGGCGAGGCCGGTGGCATCACGCAGCACATCGGTGCCTACCAGGTGCGTCACATGCACGACGGTGTCGACCGCGCGCTGACCTTCATCGACACCCCGGGTCACGAGGCCTTCACGGCCATGCGTGCTCGTGGTGCCGAGGTCACCGACATCGCGATCCTCGTGGTTGCCGCGGACGACGGCGTCATGCCGCAGACGGTCGAGGCGCTCAACCACGCCCAGGCCGCTGGTGTGCCGATCGTCGTCGCGGTCAACAAGATCGACAAGGAGTCGGCGAACCCGGCGAAGATCCGTCAGCAGCTCACCGAGTACAACCTGGTGGCCGAGGAGTACGGCGGCGACACGATGTTCGTGGACGTCTCCGCGCGTCAGAACCTCAACATCGACGAGTTGCTCGGCGCGGTCCTCCTCACGGCGGACGCTGCGCTCGACCTGCGCGCCAACCCGGACAAGGACGCGCGTGGTGTCGCGATCGAGGCGAACCTCGACAAGGGCCGCGGTGCGGTGGCGACCGTCCTCGTCCAGCAGGGCACGCTCCGCGTCGGCGACTCGATCGTCGCGGGCACGGCCCACGGCCGTGTGCGTGCGATGTTCGACGAGCACGGCAACGCTGTCGACGCCGCCGGTCCGGCGCGTCCGGTCCAGGTCCTCGGTCTGACGTCGGTGCCCCGCGCCGGCGACTCGTTCCTCGTGGCGCCCGACGACCGCACGGCTCGTCAGATCGCCGAGAAGCGCGAGGCGGCCGAGCGTGCCGCGACGCTCGCCAAGCGTCGCAAGCGCATCAGCCTCGAGGACTTCACGCAGGCTCTCGAGCAGGGCAAGGTCGAGACGCTCAACCTCGTCATCAAGGGTGACGTCTCCGGTGCTGTCGAGGCCCTCGAGGACTCGCTGCTCAAGATCGATGTGGGCGACGAGGTCCAGCTGCGCGTCATCCACCGCGGCGTCGGTGCGATCACGCAGAACGACGTCAACCTCGCGACGGTCGACAACGCCGTCATCATCGGCTTCAACGTCAAGACCGCCGAGCGGGTCGCCGACATGGCGGACCGCGAGGGTGTGGACATCAAGTTCTACTCGGTGATCTACCAGGCGATCGACGACGTCGAGGCTGCGATGAAGGGCATGCTCAAGCCGGAGTACGAAGAGGTCCAGCTCGGTACCGCCGAGATCCGCGAGATCTTCCGTTCCTCCAAGTTCGGCAACATCGCGGGCACGATCGTCCGGTCGGGTCTCATCCGCCGCAACGCGAAGGCTCGCGTGCTGCGCGACGGCGTCGTCGTGGGGGACAACCTCACGATCGAGTCGCTCAAGCGGTTCAAGGACGACGCGACCGAGGTCCGCGAGGGCTTCGAGTGCGGTATCGGTCTCGGGTCGTTCAACGACCTGCAGGTCGAGGACGTCATCGAGACGTGGGAGATGCGCGAGAAGCCGCGCTCCTGACGTACGTGACGCCGGGAGGGTCGGACCGACGGTCCGGCCCTCCCGGCGTCCCTTCCCAGACATCACCACCAGAACAGGAGCGACGACATGGTGGATCACCCCCGGGCACTCAAGGTGGCTGACCGCATCAAGGTCGTGGTCGCGCAGATGCTCGAGACGCGGATCAAGGACCCGCGCCTCGGCTTCGTGACGATCACCGACGTGCGCGTGACCGGCGACCTGCAGAACGCCTCGATCTTCTACACGGTGCTCGGCGACCAGGAGGCGCAGTCGGAGACCGCCAAGGCGCTCGAGAGCGCCAAGGGCATCATCCGCAGCGAGGTCGGCAAGCAGACGGGTATCCGCCTGACGCCGACGATCGAGTTCATCCTCGATGCGGTCCCCGAGACCGCAGCGCTGCTCGACTCGGCGCTGCTCGAGGCGCGGCGTCGTGACGCAGAGCTCGAGAAGGTGCGTCGCGAGGCGAAGTTCGCCGGCGACGCGGACCCGTACAAGAAGCCTCGTGCCGAGGACGAGGACGCCTGAGCGTCGTCGTCGCACGCAGAGGGTCGGACCCGCATGACGCGGGTCCGACCCTTTCGTGCATGCCGGACCACCCCGTGGACGCTCCTCGGCTCGCGGCGTCGGCGCAGCCGCGCCGCTGATAACGTTGAGACCCGTGACCCCCAGCCCCCAGCGCCGTCCGGACACCCGGACCTGGCCTCCCGCGCCCGACGGCATCCTCGTCGTCGACAAGCCCTTCGGCTGGACGAGCCACGACGTCGTCGCGAAGGTCCGCTACCTGGCCCGCACGCGCAAGGTCGGGCACGCGGGCACGCTCGACCCGATGGCGACAGGCGTCCTGGTCATCGGCATCGGCAGGGCCACCCGGCTGCTGACGTATGTCGTCGGCGCCGACAAGGAATACCGCGCGACGATCCGCCTCGGTGAGACGACAACCACGGACGACGCGCAGGGCGAGCCCGTCGACGCGGTCGACGCGTCGGGCGTGACCCAGGATGTGGTGCACGCTGGCGTCGCACGGCTCACGGGCGACATCCTGCAGGTCCCTAGCACGGTCTCCGCGATCAAGGTCGACGGCAAGCGCGCCTACGCGCTGGCCCGGTCGGGGGAGAGCGTCGTGCTCGACGCCCGCCCGGTGACGGTCTCGCGCTTCGACGTGCTCGAGCTGCGCCAGGTCGACGTCGACGGTCGCGTGGTGCTCGACGTGGACGTCGTCGTCGTGTGCTCGTCGGGGACGTACGTGCGCGCTCTGGCACGCGACCTCGGAGCGGACCTGGGCGTGGGCGGGCACCTCACGGCGCTGCGCCGTACGCGCGTCGGCGGGTACGGGGTCGAGGAAGCTTCGACTGTCGACGACCTGGTCGATGCGGCCCAGGAGCGCGACGAGGCTCTTCCCGTGCTGCCGCTCGCGCGGGCGGCGCGCGCGATCATGGCGGCGCGCGACCTGACCGACGCCGAGGTGGTCGAGCTGCTGCACGGCCGACGGATCGCCCGTCAGGGCGAGGACGCTGGCGGACCCGTCGCGGCGATCGCACCCGACGGCTCGCTCGTCGCCGTCGTCGAGGTCGCGGGCGAGCGTCTGCAGCCCCTCGCGGTTCTCGGCACGCTCGAGGACCTTGCCGCCAGGGCCGCTGGTGGGCCGGAGCCGGACCGTGCGGGCACGACCCGCGGGCAGGAGTAGCCGTGCAGGTCTGGAACGGGTTGACGGAGGTCCCCGGGGACCTCGGCCCGACGGTCGTCACGATCGGGAACTTCGACGGCGTCCACCGGGGGCACGCGGAGGTGCTGCGCAGCGTCGTCGACCAGGCGCGCGAGCGCGGTCTGACGTCGGTCGCGGTGACGTTCGTGCCGCACCCGCGAGCCGTGCACCAGCCTGAGCGCGCGCCCGAGCTGCTCACGAGCCCGGCGCAGCGGCTCGAGCTGCTCGCGGGGCTCGGCCTCGACGCCGTGCTCGTGATCGACTACACGCTCGACTTCGCCCGGCAGTCGCCGCAGGAGTTCGTCGAGTCCTGCTTCGTGCGAGGGCTGCGGGCCGCGCGCGTGGTCGTCGGTCATGACGTGCGGTTCGGGTGGGGGAACTCCGGGACGCTCGAGACGCTCGAGGGGCTCGGTGCCGAGCACGGCTTCGAGGTCGTCGCGATCGAGGACCTGGGCCTGGGCGGCGGGCGCTGGTCGTCGACGAGCGCACGCAACCTGCTCGTCGACGGTGACGTCGAGCGTGCAGCGCAGGTGCTCGGGCGCAACCACCGGGTGCGCTCGACGGTCGTCCACGGTGACGCCCGGGGAAGGACCATCGGCTACCCGACGGCGAACCTCGGGTGGCCGATCGAAGGGCACGTCCCGGCCGACGGCGTGTATGCAGGCCGGCTGCGCCGCGACGCAGCGCCCGCGGGCACCCCGGAGGAGGACCTGGTCCTGCCAGCGGCCATCTCGATCGGGACGAACCCCACGTTCGAGGGGGTCGAGCGACGGGTCGAGGCGTACGTCCTCGACCGGACGGACCTCGACCTGTACGGCGAGGTCGTCGAGCTCGAGCTCGTCGAGCACCTGCGGCCGACGTTGCGCTTCGACTCCGTCGAGGCGCTCGTCGAGCGCATGGCGGAGGACGTCGCTCGCTGCCGCGAGGTGCTCGCGCACCGCTGACCTCGACGGACGTCGTCGGGCCTGTCGAGAGGCAGCACGCGCCGTGCCGAAGGGCGCGAAACGAGTGGCAGAAGGGGCTCGTGTGCACGCGCGCCGTGCGTTATCGTGCAACTCGGACGGGCCTGTTAGTTGATTCTCGAGCCCTCCGCGCCGATAGGCACACGGCGGCCACCCCCGAGGCCGCACGAGAGGGAGAAGCATGCGCAGGATCGTCCCGGTCGTCCTCACGGCCGCGCTCACCATCGCCGGAGTCGCACTGCCCGTCGTCACTGTCCCTGTGGCCTCGGCGACACCCGTGAGCCCCGAGATCGAGACGCTGCCGCTCGACGGCGTCGACCCGCAGGCAGCTGCGGACCCGACGGCGATCGACGCGCCCGTGGACCCTGAGCAGTCTGACCCGCAGCTGTCCCGTGCGCTGGAGCTCGCCGAGGCGCAGGAGCCCGAGGGCGTCCACGAGGACCACGACGACGAGATCGCGGCGCTCGAGTCGGGGCCGGACACGGCTCTCGCAGCGCTGAGCGACCTCGAGCGCACCGAGGCCTTCACGGTCGCTGGCGCCACGTGGGACGCGACGAGCACCGAGGAGATCATCGAGGCCGTCGTGCGGACCCGCGAGGACGGCCGCTGGGGGGAGTGGACGACGCTGCCCGCCTCCGAAGGTCTCGCGGACTCCGACCGGACGGGCACCGAACCGATCGCGTCTGCTGGTGCGGACGGCATCCAGGCGCGCGTGCGGACAGTCAGCGGTGAAGCGCCGTCGGGTCTGCGCATCGAGCTCATCGACGCGGGCGTGTCCGATGCTGATGCAGTCGCCGCGTCGTCCGCGGTGCCGGCCGCGAGCGCAGCAGCCGCGAACGGGTACGAGATCAAACCCGCCATCGTCACGCGCGAGAAGTGGGGTGCGGATGAATCCTTGCGTCGGAGCTGGGGCACACCCGATCAGTCCGCGGTGCTCAACGCGATGTACGTGCATCACACCGTGAACCCGAATGGATACGCCAAGTACGACGACAAGGGGCGCCTCGTCGGACCCAAGCTCGTCCGAGGGATCTACGCGTACCACACGCAGAGCATGAAGTGGCCCGACATCGGGTACCAGTTCCTCGTCGACAAGTACGGATCCATCTACGAGGGGCGCTACGGCGCGATCGACACGCTGCCGATCGGCGCCCAGGCCGGCGGGTACAACACGACGACGATCGGCATCTCGGCGATCGGCAATCTGGAGACGGGGAAGCCGACCACCGCGATGGTCGACGCGATCTCGCGGGTGCTCGCCTGGAAGGCCTACCAGCACGGTCTCGACCCGCTGGGTACGGCGCGCCTCGCGACCGGGACGAGCACCAAGAGCGGCGTGCACGCCAAGCCGGGCGAGGTCGTGACCGTGAACGTCATCCAGGGACACCGTGACACCAACATCACGGCGTGCCCCGGGAAGTACCTCTATGCGAAGCTCCCCGGGATCCGGACGAAGGTCAAGACCCTCGTCGATCAGGCGATCGGTGCGAACGGCCTGGCGAGCCCTGTGCTCCCGGCACCCGTCGTCACCGCGCACGACGCCCGCCAGAACCCGGCCCAGCTTGACGCGAGCTCAACCTACTCGTGGCAGCCGGTGCCCGGGGCCGTCAGGTACGAGCTCCTCACGCGCGTCGGCAGCCACGGAGGTGCCTTGACGGACTCTCGCGGGTGGGGCACCTACGCCACAGTGACGGCGGCGTTCGCGACCGTCAGGCTCGACGCGGGCGCAAGCCGGATCGTTGCCGTGCGCGGGGTCGACTCCGCGGGCCGCCGCGGGGCGCTGAGCGTCCTCACGCAGACGGCGCGGCCTGTCGCGGCCTCGGCCACGGCCCGGTCCTCGACGCCCGCCTGGGTCAACAAGTCCGGGAACGCCGCGGCCAACGGCAACGTCAGCGGGGTCTTGCGCTCGACGACGGTCGCCGGCGCGCGCGTCGCCATCTCGAGCGTGCGCGACGCCCGGCGCATCGTCGTCTACGGCCAGGCGGGGCCCGGTCACGGCCGCACGCAGGTGCTCGTCGGCTCGACGGTCGTCGGGACGCT
>RRZU013346209.1_pt1 | contig 11856 bp, 10 predicted proteins | sample 2165561 | NCBI WGS metagenome assembly RRZU01 (sample SAMN10456909, study PRJNA506462) | wastewater metagenome | isolation source: wastewater sludge | place: USA: Moscow, Idaho | reverse complement strand
CTACCTGGCCCGCCTCGGCTGGAGCCATGGCGACGACGAGATCTTCAGCCGCGCGCAGCTGGTGGAGTGGTTCGACCTCGACCACATCACGCCGTCCGCCGCCCAGTTCAACACCGAAAAGCTCAACTGGCTTAACGCCCACTACATCAAGCAGAGCGACAATGCCGCCCTGGCGGCCGATGTCTCGCGCCGACTCGCCAGGCGCGGTGTCGATCCCGAAGCCGGCCCGTCGCTGGAGGCGATCATCGGTCTCTACAAGGACCGCGTTGCCACGCTGAACGAACTCGCCGATGCGGCCGAGGCTTTCTATATTGATCTGCACCCGGCGCCGGAGCTGGTTGCGCAGCACCTCACCGATGCGGCCCGTGCGGCGCTGGCGACGCTGAAGGGCAAGCTGGAGGTGGTTGCGTGGGAGAAGGCTGCGATCTCGGCGGCAATCAAGGAGACCTGCGCGGAGCATGGGATGAAGATGCCGCAGGTGGCGATCCCGCTGCGGGTGGCCATCCTCGGCCAGCCCCAGACGCCGGCGATCGACGGAGTGGTGGAGGTGATGGGGCTCGGGCTGGTCGCGTCGCGGCTGGCGCGTCTGCTCTAGTTTGCCGCCTGTCGGGCCGGTCGGCCCGACCCGTCCGCGGGTCGGTCGGGTGCAAAAAAGTTCATATAGGAGAATTCATATAGGACGTTCCGTGCTAGCATCCGGCCCATGCCTTCCGTCGTCCATGTTTCCCTCAACACCAGCCCGGAGCAGACCCTCCGCCTGGAGGCTTTGCAGGAGGCCTTTGCCGAAGTGTGCAATGCGCTGGCGCCTGTGGTGAGGGAGACCCGCTGCTGGAACCGGGTGGGCCTGCATCACTTGGCCTATCGCCAGCTGAGGGAGCGTTTCCCCAAGGTGGGCTCCCAGATGGTCTGCAATGCCATCTATTCGGTGTCCCGTACCTGCCGCCTGGTGTTCCAGCATCCGGCCAGCCCCTTCAATGTCTCCCGTTTCCCCGACAAGGCCCTGCCGCTGCTGCGTTTTCAGGCCAGCGCACCGGTCTACTTCGATCGCCACACCCTGAGCATCCGGGGGAGTCGGCTGTCCATGTACACCCTCGACGGTCGGGTGCGCTTTCAGCTCGACCTGGCGGAGGCCGACATCCAGCGTTTCTCCACCCACAAGCTGCGGGAGATCGTGCTGGACCGGGTGGGCGAGTCGTTTCGCCTGTCCTTCGTGCTGTCGGGTGAGGCCGGGGCGGCCGAGGAAGAGGGGGCCGAGCTGGCGGTCACCGGCGAAATGCCCGAATACATTCGCATCGATCCGGCGGAGGGGCAGGGTCTCGCCCCGGCTACCGGTGTTTCCGCGCAGCGCGCATCGCTGGCGCTCTGACTCATATTGATTTTCTAGGTAGGTGGCGATGAAGCCCGGCGAAAAACTGTCCGAACTGCGCGAAGCCCTGATGGCCCAGAAGCCATTTTTCAAGAAGGCCCTGTTCTTCAGCCTGTTCATCAACATGCTGGTGATGGCGCCCACCATTTACATGCTGGAAGTGTACGACCGGGTGGTCAACAGCCGCAGCTCGATGACGCTGGCCATGCTCACCGTGGCCGTAGTCCTGCTCTACGCGATGATGGAGCTGCTCCAGTGGGTCCGTAGCAGCGTGCTGCGCCAGGCGGCCCTCGGCTTCGACGGCAAGGTCAGCGAGCGGCTCTTCAACACGGTTTTCGAGGCGGGCTTGCGCCGCAATGCGGGCGCCGGCGCCCAGGCCATCAACGATCTGCGCACGGTGCGGGATTTTCTGTCCAGCCATGCGATCGGGGCGATGATGGACGTGCCGCTGGCGATGCTCTACATCGTGGTGATCTTCATGATTAATCCCGGCATGGGCTGGATGTCCATCGTCGGCGCGCTGTTCCAGGTGGGCCTGGCCTGGCTCACCGAGCGGGACACCCGGCAGTCCCTCGGCGAAGCCAACCGCGCAGCCATCGGCGCCCAGAACTACGTGAGCAACAGCCTGCGCAACGCCCAGGTGATCGAGGCCATGGGGATGCAGGGGGGCATCCACCAGCGCTGGCTCAAGAAGCAGCGTGACTTCCTGGCCCGCCAGGCCCAGGCCTCCGACAAGGCCGGGGGCTACGCGTCGCTGTCCAAGTTCGTGCAGCTCGCCCAGGCCTCCCTGCTGCTCGGTGCCGGCTGCCTGCTGACCATCGAGGGCCTGTTCCCCGGCGGCGGTGGCCTGATGATCGTGGCCTCGACCCTGGGCGGCAAGGTGCTCGCCCCGATCGTGCAGGTGATCGCTTCCTGGACGCAGGTGGTGAGCGCCCGGGACGCCTTCGGCCGCATCGAGAAGTTGTGCGACAACGTGGCCCTGCGGGAGCCGGGCATGCCCCTGCCGCCGCCCCAGGGCAATCTGTCTGTCGAAGGCGTGGTGGCCGGCCCGCCGGGCTCACCGCTGGCGATCCTGCGCGGCGTGAGTTTTGCCGTGCCCGCCGGCAAGGCGGTGGCGCTGGTGGGGCCCTCCGCTTCCGGCAAGTCCACCCTGGCCCGCCTGCTGGTGGGGGTGTGGCCCGCAGCCAACGGCAAGGTGCGCCTCGACGGGGTGGATATCTTCCCGTGGAACAAGGCCGAGCTCGGCCCCCACATCGGCTACCTGCCCCAGGAAATCGAGCTCTTCGACGGCACCCTGGCCCAGAACATTGCCCGCTTCGGCGAGGTGGACATGGTCAAGGTGGAGGCTGCCGCCCGGGCGGTGGGCATTCACGACATGATCAGCGGCCTCGCCGAGGGCTACGACACCAACATCGGCGACGATGGCGCCGTGCTTTCCGGCGGCCAGCGTCAGCGCATCGGGCTGGCCCGGGCCCTCTACGGCAACCCGCGCTTCATCGTCCTCGACGAGCCCAACTCCAGCCTCGACGAGGCCGGCGAACAAGCCCTGGTGCGCACCCTTCAGGCCCTCAAGGCCCAGGGGGCGACGCTGATCGTGATCACCCACCGCACCAGCGTGCTGCCGGTCATGGACCTGATGCTGGTCATGCAGGAGGGGCAGGTGAAGGCCTTCGGCCCGAGGGACGAGGTGCTGGCCGCCCTCCAGCGCAGCGCACAGCAGGCCGCGTCGCAAGCGCTCCAGCCCGTCGCCGCGTGACGCCCGGCCACTCAAATTCCCGGCAATCGACCTCCATGAATACTCCCGCCTTCTTCCAGCGCAGCGAGCTGCGCGCCGTCCTGTGGCGCTTCCGGCGTGAATTCGCCGTCTGCATGGTGTTCTCGGCCCTCATCAATCTGCTGATGTTGACGCCGACCCTCTACATGCTCCAGCTCTTCGACCGGGTCATGATCAGCCAGAGCCTCCTGACCCTGGGAGCCATGACCCTGGTGATGCTCTTCTTCTTTGCGGTGATGTCCTTCTCCGAATGGTTGCGTTCCCGGCTGCTTGTGCGGCTCGGGGTGCGCCTCGACGAGGAGCTCAACTCGCGGGTCTTCAACGCCAGCTTCGAGTCCCAGCTGCGCCAGTTTGGCGGCAACCCGGCCCAGGCCTTTTCCGACCTGACCAACCTGCGCCAGTTCATGACCGGCAACGGCCTGTTCGCCTTCATGGATGCCCCCTGGACCCCGATCTATCTGGCGGTGCTGTTCATGCTCCACCCCTGGCTCGGCGCGCTCGGCGTGGTGTTTTCGCTGATCCTCGTGGTGCTGGCCTGGTTTTCCAACCGGGCCACCCAGGCGCCCCTCGAAAAGGCCATGGAGTCCAGCGGCCAGACCACCACCTTCGTGCAGAGCAAGCTGCGCAATGCCGAGGTGATCGAGGCCATGGGCATGTTGGGCGATCTGCGCCGCCACTGGATGTCGCGCCATCGCAACCACCTGCGCCTCAACGGCACCGCCAGCGACGTGAGTGCCCGCGTCCAGGCCCTCACCAAGTTCGTGCGCTACACCCAGCAGTCGCTGGCGCTGGGCGCAGGGGCGTTGCTGGTCATCGAGGGCGAGCTCACCGCCGGTGCGATGATCGCCGCCAACGTGCTGATGGGCCGGGCCACCCAACCCCTCGACATGATGGTCGGCACCTGGAAATCCTTCCTCGGTGCCCGCAAGTCCTTCGCGCGGCTGGAGGCCCTGCTCGATCGTCATCCGGCCCGTCCGGCTGGCCTGGTGCGCGAGGTGCCGCGGGGCGAGATGCGCATTGAGGGGCTGGTGGCCACTGCCCCCGGCCGCCAGCTGCCCATCCTCCAGGGCCTCACGGCCGACTTTCCGGCCGGCGAGGTGATCGGCATCATCGGGCCTTCAGGCTCCGGCAAGTCCACCCTGGCCCGGGCCCTGGTGGGCATCTGGCCCTTCACCGAGGGCCGCGTGCTGCTCGACGGTGAGCCCATCGACAGCTGGGACCGGGATGAGCTCGGCCCCTTCATCGGCTACCTGCCCCAGGACATCGAGCTCTTCGAGGGAACGATCGCCGAGAACATCGCCCGCTTCGGCAATATCGACCCGGACAAGGTGATCCGGGCCTGCCAGCGGGCTGGCGTTCATGACATGATCTTGCGCCTGCCCAAGGGCTACGACACGCCGATGGGCGAGGCCGGCAACACCCTCTCGGGTGGCCAGCGTCAGCGTATCGGCCTGGCCCGGGCCATGTATGGCGACCCGAGCGTCCTGGTGCTGGACGAGCCCAACTCCAATCTGGACGAGGTCGGCGAGGCCGCCCTGCTGAAGGCCGTCCAGGACCTCAAGGCCCAGGGGCGCACGGTCTTCCTGATCACCCACCGGAGCGGCATCCTTGCCGCCACCGATCGCCTGCTGCTGCTCAAGGAGGGCGAGATCGCCCTTTACGGGCCGCGCCAGCAGGTCATCGCCGCGATCCAGGCCAGCGCCGCCGCGGCCCCCGTGGGCACCGCGCCCCAGCCCGCCTGACCCTCCCGACATCTGAACCCAGGAACACCCCATGGCATTCCCCAACCTGTTCAACAAGCCCGCCACGGCCCCGGCGCCCAAGCAGCCCGCGCTCGAGGGCGACGTCGTGCTGCCCACCGACACGGCACAACCCACGCGCATCGGCATGTGGGTGCTCGGCCTCGGCTTCGGCGGCTTCCTGCTGTGGGCTGGTCTGGCGCCCCTGGACGAAGGGGTGCCGACCTCGGGCATGGTGGCCATCGACACCAAGCGCAAGGCGGTGCAGCACCTGTCCGGCGGCATCGTCAGCGAGGTCTTCGTCAAGGAAGGCCAGTTCGTCAAGGCCGGCGACCCGCTGCTGCGCATCGACAAGGCCGTCTCCCAGGCCAACTACGAATCCACCCGCCAGCACTACCTCACGCTGCGGGCGATGGAGGGCCGCCTGGTCACCGAGCAGACGGGGCAGGGGCGCATCGGCTTCCATCCGGATCTCCTCGCGGCCAAGGACGATCAGCTCGCCCGCCAGGCCATGGAAAACCAGGAGAGCCTGTTCCAGTCCCGGCGCAGTGCGCTGCAGGCCGAGCTGGACGCGATGCAGCAAAGCGTCCAGGGCCATGAAGCCTCGATCCAGGGCTTCGAAGGCGTGCTGGCCACCCGCAAGCAGCAGCAGGCCTTCCTGAAGGAAGAGCTCAAGGGTCTGCGCGAGCTGGTCGAAGAGGGCTATGCCCCGCGCAACAAGCTCCTCGAGCTGGAGCGCATGCTGGCCGAGAACACCGGCTCGATTGCCGATCTGCAGGGCAACATCCAGCGGACCCGCCGCGCGATCGGCGAACTCAAGCTGCGCATGGTCCAGCGGCGCCAGGAATACCGTAAGGAGAGCGACGGCCAGCTGGCCGAGGTGCGCCGGGAAGTCCAGGCCGATGCCGACAAGCTGACCGCCGCCACCAACGACCTGGAGCGCACCACCATCCGCTCCCCGGCTGACGGCCAGGTGGTGGGCCTGGCCGTCCAGACCGTCGGCGGCGTGATCTCCCCGGGCCAGAAACTGATGGACGTGGTGCCGGCCAACGAGAGCCTGCTCCTCGAGGCTCGGGTGCCGCCCCACATGATCGACCGTGTCCAGCCGGGGCTGGAGACGGACGTTCGCTTCTCGTCGTTTGCCCATTCGCCGTCCCTGGTGCTCGAAGGCAAGGTGGATTCCGTGTCCACCGACCTGATCACCGACCCGCCGTCGGCCCAGGCGCCCGGCCAATCCTATTACCTGGCCCGCGTCTCGATCACCGCCAAGGGCATGCAGGAGCTGGGGAATCGCCAGATGCAGCCCGGCATGCCGGCCGAAGTGGTCATCAAGACCGGCGAGCGCACCGTGCTCACCTATCTGCTCCATCCGCTCCTCAAGCGCATGGCTGCCTCGATGAAGGAGGAGTGAGCATGGCGAACCGAGCGTACTTCGTTGGCCATTTTTGGCAGTCGCTGGCGGCCCTGGCCCTGGCCGGGCTGGCCCTGCCGGCCGCCGCCCTCGACCTGAGCGAGGCCTATCGCCTGGCCCTGGAGCAGGATGCCGCCTACAAGGCTGCCCAGGCCGAGACCGAAGCCCGGCGGGAGGTGCTGCCCCAGGCACGCGCCCAGCTGCTGCCCAATGTTTCCATGAACCTGTCGCGCAGCCGTAACCACACCGACCGGGATACCCGCACCGCCCTCGGCAAGACCGTCAGCGACAGCTACGACTATTTCAGCAGCAACTACGGCATCACGCTGCGCCAGCCGCTGTTCCGCAAATACAACTTCGCCCTCTATCAGCAGGCCGGCTACGACGTGGAAAGCGCCGAGGCCAACCTGGACAAGAGCCTGCAAGACCTGCTGGTGCGCCTCGCCGGCGCCTACTTCGAGGCCCTGATGGCCCAGGACCAGCACGCCCTGATCCTCGCCCAGAAAGAAGCCTATGGCATCCAGCTGGCCGCAGCCAGGCGGGCCCTCGCGGCGGGCCAGGGGACCCGCACCGACATCGACGATGCCCAGGCCCGCTACGACATGACCCTGGCCCAGGAGCTGGAGGCTGCGCAGAACCTGGGCTTCACCCGGCGCCAGCTGCAGGTGATCGTCAATGAGCCGGTGGACAATCTGTCGGTTCTCGCCCCGGAGCGCATGCAGCTCGAGAGCCCGATGCCGGCTTCGGCGGAGGAGTGGATCGCCCGCGGAGAGGGGGTCAACCCGGAACTGCGGGCCATGCGGGCCAACATCGAATCGGCCATGCAGGAAGTCGAGAAGGCCCGCGCCGGCCACCTGCCCACCGTTGACCTGATCGCCCAGCGGGCCAAGACCGCCAGCGAGAACAACGTCTCCATCAACACCAACTACGACAGCACCATGCTGGGCCTGCAGGCCTCGATCCCGCTGTTTGCCGGTGGTTACGTGAACTCCCAGGTGCGTCAGGCCCAGGCCAGCCTGCAGAAGTTCGAGCAGCAGTACGAGAACCGCCGCCGGGAAGTGGCCCAGATGATCCGCAAGGAGTTCCAGAGCGTCACCGAGGGGGTGCTCAAGGTGCGCGCGCTGGAGCAGGCCGAGCGCTCGTCGGATCAGGCCGTGATCTCCAACCAGAAGGGCTTTCAGGCCGGCACCCGCACCCAGGTGGATATCCTCAACGCCCAGCAGCAGCGCATGAACACCCGCCGCGACCTGGCCCAGGCCCGCTACCAGTACATCCTGGCGCGCGTTCGCCTGCAGGGCCTGGTGCAGTCCATCAACCAGGAAGAAATCGAAACCCTCAACCGCTGGCTGCGCCGCAGCTAAGCTCCGGGCCCGGCGGCGCGCGGCCCTACGGCAGCCAGCCGTCGTCGTCCAGGATGGTTCGGACGGCGGTGAGGGTGGCCACGCCGTCACCGAAACTGCCGCCCACCGGGTTGCTCACTTCCAGGTAAAAGGTTTCGTCGGCCTCGTCCTGCCGGTCCCCGACGATCTCCACCGGGATCACCGCCTGGTTTTCGTCGGGATAGAGCCTGAGGGTGCCCAATACGGGCAGATAGTCTTCCCCGGCGCGGGCCGTGCCGTCGCGGGTGGTGAAGTCCACGCTCAGGATCGCGTCGGCCGAGGCGCGAACCCCCGTGAACTGCAGCAGGAAATACGCAAGGCTGGCACCGCTGTGGCCCTCGGGCAGCGACTTCCTGACCTCCGACGGCGTCGTGGGGGCGTCCGGATAGTGCTGCCGCAGGCTCTCGTCGATCCATTGCTGGTAGGCGCTGACCCGCTGCCACGCGGCGATCTCGCCATAGCTGCTGTTGAGCGCGGTGTCGATGTCGGGATCGTCGCGGTAAGTGCTCAGGCGGGTCGTGTAGCTGGCAGTGCCCGCCACCCGGCCGTCGATGAAGGCCGGGCCGCCGCTGTCCCCCGGTGAAATGATCCCCTCGCTGGCCACGCCCAGGTCGGGCAAGCCCAGCAGCCTCCCCAGGGCATCGTTAGGGTGCGTGCCGTTGTCGAAATCGGCGACGAACTGGGTCCCGGCCTGGGGGTTCCAGGCCATGCCGGCGCCCAGGTATTGCTTGAGCAGGCCTACGTCGGCATCGATCCGGTTGTTGGCCTTCTGGCGCAGGGGTTCGCCCGAGTACTCGACGGTGCCGCCGGCGCCGGTGCCGGGCCTGCCGTAACCCACCAGCGTCACCACTTGCCCGACCTCGTCGCCGTGGCGGTAGAGCTCATGGCGTTCGGCCGCCAGCGGCGCCGGGCTGCTCAGCCAGACCAGGGCCAGGTCGTTGTTTTCGTTCGGGTTGTCGTAGCCCGGATGGATCAGCACCCGGGATGCCTGAATGCTTTGGTCGCCTGCGAGGGTCTCGAAGTACACCGTGGCGGCGTTGCTGCCAGACCCGAACAGGTGAGCTGCCGTCAACACCGCCTGCCCGTCGTAAAGCAGCACACCGGTGCCGTAGTAGCCGTTCGAGGCAACCCGGACGACGCCGTCCAGGCCTTCGCCCGGCAGGGCGCGGTTGCGCAGATCAGAGGAGGGGGTGACGGTGGAGACCATGGGTTTGGGCGTGGAGGGCGGCGGTGATCGCCGCCAGGGGCTAGTGCATCAGCTGACCGTGCTGGGCGGCCGGGGCGCCGGCGGCGCCCATCCAGTCTGGCCAGGGGCCGGTCGGCCAGGCTGCGCGCAGGTACAGGCCATGAATGATCCCCAGCCACTGGCGGAGGGGGGCTTCACGCATATCCAGACATGCCTGGTCGGACTCCGCCAGGCCCTTGAAGTTCAGGCGGATGCTCGCTTCGCCGAGGCTCACGTCGACCGAGCCGACCAGCCAGCTCCGGCTCGCTGCGGAAGCCGGGACCGGCGGCTCCGGCCGCAGCCCGGCCCGGGCGGCATCCCGGGCGAAGCCTTGGCGCGCCTCGGCGTACAGCCGGCTGGCCGGCGCCTGGGGCCCGGCGCTTTTCTCCAGCCAGGCCACCAGATGCGGAACCAGGCGATCCAGCAGGCGACGGGTGAGCCACAGGACCAGACGCTCGCCATTCCCCGTTTCACCGGCCAGGCGGACCCTGTCCTCAAGCTCGATGTATTCGGTGGTGATGCGCTGCAGTGCCGTCGTCAAGGCCAGGGTGCCTCAGAGCAGATTGCCGAAGCTGATGGTGCCGCCCTTGTTGAGAAACTCCAGGTCCAGGTCGCCGGCAGGGGTTTGCGGCAGGGGCTGGGCCTGGGCTGCCTGGGCTTCGGCATGCGCCTGGGCGAGGGGCGCCAGCCTGGCCAGGTGCTGCATGGACAGCAGCTGGCAATAGGCCAGGGGCAGCGCACCCCCATTGCGCAGCGCCACTACGGCGTCTGCCGGCAGGGCGTTGAGGGCCGCCTCGTCGATCCGGTAAAGGCCTTCCACGATGCGCTCGCCGCCGGCCTCCTGCACCTTGAGCGGCCAGGGCTGGATCAGCCCGTGGTGCTGCAGCAGCGCGCAGACGCGATCGGTGAGCACCCGGTTGGCCTGGACCTGGGTCAGGAAGTTCATCACCTCCGCCACCCCGTTGGCCGGGTTGCTGTCTTCATCGAAGAAGGGCTCGCCCTGGGGGCCGTCGGTGATCAGCCCGCTCTCCTCGTCGAAGCACAGCACCTGCTGTCCGTTCTCGGCATGGGCCAGCTGGAACGGGTAGCCCCGGTAGGCGGCCGGCGTATACGCGGCCAGCCAGCGCCCATCGGGCGCGACGAACAGGTTCTGCCCTGGCGCGAGCCCTTGCACGGCGACGGGCACAAAGCCTCCGCCGGCAGCGACAAAGCCCACCGGCAGGCTCATGATCGCCTTCGGCAGCTCCTGGGCGACGAGCGGAATCACCGCATCCTGGGCAGCAAAGCGGTAGCTGGAATGACGCAGCCAGCGCTTGCCGGCGTGAAGGTTCCGGGAGAGGGCGACGAAGTTGGGCATGGTGTTCGGCAGAGGGTTGGGACGAGTTCAGGCAAGGGCCGGATTTTCCCACAAAGCGCGGGGCGGCAACGCACTCGTCTGGCGCTGAAGTGCCTTGCGCCGGCCGGGAGGCATCGAAGGGGCGCAGGGGCTGCAACAAACAACTCCCCCGGCGACTCGCCACCATTATTCATCCTAGAAACCTCAGTTGGAGCCCTTGATCCAGCCGGAAACGCTGGCAAGCTATGGTTTTGGGGTTGATCAAGGGAGTCACCCGAGCCAGAAAACAGGGGACGAAAACAGGGGACAGACCACGGTTTTATTTTGAGAACGCCGAAAGCCTCCCTGAAAACCGTGGTCTGTCCCCTATTATTCTTTATTCTTCTTTGTTTTTTCTCGCGGCGATGGAGTGGGCGTTGCGGGACAGTCAGTGCGCTGCCTGAGCGTGTAACTGCACCCCCAGGGCCCGCAACAGCTTGAGTACCGTGTCGTAGCGCGGCTTGGCGCCGGGCGCGAGGGCCTTGTAGAGGCTTTCGCGCCCCATGCCGGCATCGCGCGCCAGTTGCGCAATGCCGCGGGCGCGCGCCACGTCGCGAATTGCCATCAGAAACACGTCGGGGTTGGGGTCTTCGAGGGCGGCAGTGATGTATTCGGCGATGACTTCCTCGCTGTCGAGGTAGTCCGCCGCGTCGAACGGTTTGACTTGGGTCATGGTTCAGCCCTCCGGCAGGGTTTTCAGGAGTGCCTTTGCGCGCTTGATGTCGCGCTTCTGGCTGGATTTGTCGCCGCCGCACAGCAGCAGGTAAAGCACCTCGCCGCGCCGGGTGTAGTAGGCCCGGTAGCCTGCGCCGACATGGATGCGCATCTCGGAAATACCCTCTCCGATCGGCTCGCAGTCACCGAAGTTACCGTCCTCTGCAGAGCGGATGCGCAGTGCGATCCGTGCTTTGGCGATTGGGTCACGCAGGGCGGAGAGCCATGCGTCAAACTCGGCGGTCGTCAGAAAGGTATTCATAGGGCTATTGTATCCGAGCGGATACGTAAATTCCCACGTTTTTCAGCATGCCGACTGCGGAGTTGATCGGGACTTGACATGCCCATCGCGTGCGGAATAAATCCGTGCAGTTCAGCTATTGGGCACCTCGAAAAACCTCGTTTCCCGAAAATCCGGCCTATAAAAATCAGATACTTACGGGGCCAATTTCGCAGAAATCAGGGGTTTTTCGAGGCGCCCTATTCTCAATAGCTGCGTCCAAAGCCCGGCCCGCTCATTCGCGCCGGGCTTTTTTCTTACGCGCCGTGTCGCGCCTGGAGGCCTCGGTCCACAGCGAAAACCATTCCCCTTCGCTTGCCACGCTGCGCAGGTACGCACATGCCTTTGGCAAGCGGCTGGTCATCAAGATGGTCTGACCGGCGCAAACCACGCCAGCTCAGAGATGGCGGTCACCTCGCCCGGACAGAAAGCCGTGGTCTGTCCCCTATTATCCTTAAAACCTCAGTTGAAGCCCTTCATCCAGCCGGAAACGCTGGCAAGCTATGGGTTTGGGGTTGATCAAGGGAGTCACCCGATGGGTGAGTCGAAATTGAAACGGTCGCGTGCCGAGGAGATGCCGACATCGTGCGCTG
>RRZU010673529.1_pt1 | contig 11856 bp, 15 predicted proteins | sample 2165561 | NCBI WGS metagenome assembly RRZU01 (sample SAMN10456909, study PRJNA506462) | wastewater metagenome | isolation source: wastewater sludge | place: USA: Moscow, Idaho | reverse complement strand
CGCTCCTGCAGCTTCTCGGTGTCGTATTCGGAGGTGGAGTTCTCGATCTGGGCCTTGATCTGGGCCACGCGGCCTTCGATCTGGTCCTGCTCGCCAGCGCCCTCAACGATGGTCGTCTCATCCTTGGTCAGGACGACCTTGCGCGCACGGCCCAGCAGGTCGACGCTCGCGGTCTCCAGCTTGAGACCCACGGTCTCGGAGATGACCTGACCGCCGGTGAGGGTGGCCATGTCCTGCAGCATCTCCTTGCGGCGATCGCCGAAGCCCGGGGCCTTGACGGCAGCGGACTTGAAGGTGCCACGGATCTTGTTGACAACCAGGGTGGCCAGGGCTTCGCCCTCGACATCCTCGGAGATGATGAGCAGCGGCTTGCCGGTCTGCATGACCTTCTCAAGCAGCGGCAGCAGATCCTTGACGTTGGAGATCTTGGTGTCCACCAGCAGGACGTAGGGATCCTCCAGGACGGCTTCCTGGCGCTCGGCGTCGGTCACGAAGTACGGGGAAAGGAAGCCCTTGTCGAAGGACATGCCCTCGGTGAGCTCCAGCTCCAGGCCGAAGGTGTTGGACTCCTCAACCGTGATGACGCCTTCCTTGCCGGCCTTGGTCATGGCTTCGGCAATGACGGCACCGATCTCGGGGTCACCAGCGGAGATGGAGGCGGTGGCAGCGATCTGCTCCTCGGTCTCGATCTCCTTGGCATCGACGAGCAGACGCTCGGTGATGGCCACAACGGCGCGATCGATCCCCTTCTTCAGGGCGATCGGGTTGGAGCCGGCGGCAACGTTGCGCAGGCCCTCGTGGACCAGTGCCTGGGCCAGAACGGTGGCGGTGGTGGTGCCGTCGCCAGCGACGTCGTCGGTCTTCTTGGCGACTTCCTTGACCAGCTCGGCGCCGATGCGCTCGTAGGGATCCTCGAGATCGATTTCCTTTGCAATGGACACGCCATCGTTGGTGATGGTGGGGGCGCCCCACTTCTTGTCCAGAACAACGTTGCGGCCCTTGGGGCCAAGCGTCACCTTCACGGTATCCGCGAGAAGGTTGAGCCCGTTCTCCATGCTGCGACGAGCTTCCTCGTTGAACGCAATGGTCTTTGCCATAGCTTCTAGTTCCTCCCATTGGGACGGTAGATCGCCAGCTGGTGCCCGCGACGGACGACGCACCACCAACCGGTCACGTCCCGGCGGGCAGAACGCCTCACCAACTGTGAGACTTTGTCACTCTCGCTCAAAGAGTGCTAACTAGAGTTTGGCACTCTCGGGGCGAGAGTGCAAGACGAGGGATGAGGGCGATACGGGAGTTCACCGCGAGCGCACACAGGCTGAGTGATCGGTGACGAAATCCCGGTTCCCCCACCCTCTGGCCGAGTGCTCCCGGTTCTACCCGAGTTCTCCCGCGAGAACAACAACGATGAGGTCGCGACCCTCCGCCTCTCCACCCAGGATCACGTGGGCCTCATCCTGTGGAATGCCAAGCTGGGCGGCCACCTCGTTGGCAGTGGAGGCCGAGTCCTCATTCGGGTAGAAGACTTGGGTGAGCTGCATCTCGAGCGTCGGATAGTTGCCGGTTGCCACGGAGGCGAAGCCGGCGTTCCAGAGAATCTCCTGGCTCGCGGCGGCATAACCGGCGATCTCGGAGGCGTTGTACACCTCGACGGGGAGATCGTAGTTCACGGGCACGGGCTCAGGTGTGGGCTCGGCAGGAGGTTCCTCCGTCGGAGACTCCTGTGCAGGCGTGGTCGGTTCACCCGACTGCTCTGCCGGAGTGGTTTCTCCCGCGGGAGCGGTGGCCGTGGGCGTCGGCCCGCCGGACGGAGCCTCATCACCCATCAGGTGCACGAGCCCCCATCCCAGGAGCGGGGCAAACACCAGGACGGCAACGAGCGCGATCCACCACCTAAAGCTCGTCTCCTTCCGGCGATGGGCTCCTCGAACCTTGCGAGTAGCCGCCAGCTGGTCGAACTCATCCACGGGATACTGATTCTCTGCCACGGCGCTAGCCTATCGCGTCGCCCTCGGTGCCGTCGCTGCCCAAGCGTGAAGAGTTGCGCGTTCCATGCCGCTCGGCCGCACGCTGTTCGCGCAGGCGGCGCAGGCGGCGAATCAATTCCGGCTCGCCCATCACAGCCTCCGGCTTGTCAACCGCACGGCCCAGGACCAGATAGTAGTGCGAGGGAGACATGCCGAGCCTCCGAATCGCCTCGTTCTTGCGGGTGCTGCGGCCCCTCCAGTTCTTCTCGAACTCAAGCACCTCGAGTTCCTCGGCAGTGAGCCCGGCGTACTCCCGTTTCCCTGCGCCAGGCCCGGCATCGCCATCCACCGACGGCTCAACCACACGCTCCGACGGCTCAACCACACGCTCCGAAGCATCCTGCTCTTCGCCACTCATCTTCCGGCAACCTCCTGCGCCGACGCGATCTCCACGCCATCTTGACAACCACCATTCCACATGGCGGGAAGGAACCACGGAAGGCGGGGCGCCGGCGTCGTTCCCGGATGATCGGCCCGATCCTACCGGACCACCCGCATCCACGAGATCCGGCGAGTACCGCGCCGCGCAGGCGCATCCGGTGCCGCCCGCGCTCGAATCGGGACGGAGGCGGGGCCAGGCGCGTAACCTGTTGCCCATGCAGCCACTTTCTCAGATTGTCGATCCTCAGTGGGCCGCGGCGCTGGAGCCGGTCGAGCCCGTCATTCGGGACATGGGTGAATTCCTGCGCGGCGAGTTGGCCGCCGGACGCGGATACCTCCCGGCTGGCAAGAATGTGCTGCGCGCCTTCACCTATCCGATGGACTCGGTCAAGGTCTTGATCGTTGGTCAGGACCCCTATCCCACCAAGGGGCACCCGGTCGGCCTGAGTTTCAGCGCGGATCCACACGTGCATCCCTTCCCCCGGTCGCTGGTCAACATCTTTCAGGAGATGCACGATGACGTCGGCACGCCCGCGCCTTCCACACCGGACCTCACACCGTGGTGTGATCGTGGAGTCATGCTCCTCAACAGGGTGCTGACGGTGGAACCGGGCAAGTCGGGCTCCCATCGGGGCAAGGGCTGGGAGAAGGTCACCGAACACGCCATCAGGCAGCTGGCCGCACGCGACAAGCCGCTGGTGGCAATCCTGTGGGGCCGGCCGGCCCAGGAGCTGCGGCCACTGCTGGGCAACACACCCGTGGTGACGTCCCCGCATCCGTCCCCGCTCTCCGCCAGCCGCGGATTCTTCGGGTCGCGGCCGTTCTCCAGGGCCAATCAGCTTCTGGCGGATCAGGGCGCCGAGCCGATCGACTGGCGGCTGCCGTAGCCATTCGGGCCAAGCGCTTGAATCGACGGCTGGCGCGGGCCTGCGCCAGCCGTCGCCGGCCTTCGCTGACCCAAGCGGGCACCACAGCGTTGACGGCGCCGTATACGGCACGGAGCCCGCTGCGGCGCCCACGAAGGAACCCGGCGCCGGAGTCATCGCAGCTTCGCCGCCAGACCGAGCTTCTCGTGAAGCTCAACCTCCAGGGGTGGAACACGTGGATCCGTCACAAATCCGGTGGTTCTGGGAATCTCGCGGCTGACCGTGACGCCCGCGATGAGCGGACCGGGATTCGAAGGGAGTATGAGAACCCGATCCGCCATGCGCACGGCTTCGCGGATGTCGTGCGTGACCAGGAGGATGCTCCAGCCATTGAGGGCCCAGATTTCGAGGAGCCACCGCTGCAGCTCGTCGCGGGTGATTGCGTCAAGCGCCCCGAACGGCTCATCCAGCAGCAGGATCGGGCGCTCCTGAATGACCGTTCGGAGAAACGACACGCGCTGGCGCATGCCACCGGACAGCTGACGAGGATACAGCTCTTCCGTTCCTGCCAATCCGAAGGAACTCAGAAGGCCGGCCACCCGTTGCCGTGCCCGGCGGCGAGACAGTCCTCCAACCTCGAGGCCAATTCCGGCGTTGTCCGAGATGGTGCGCCACGGCAGCAGGACGTCGCGTTGCGGCATGTAGGCCAAGGGCCGCTCCCTCTCGCCAATGGCTTGACCCGAGAAGAAAATCTCGCCCTGATTGGGCGTCAGGGCACCCGTGAGAACCGAGAGCAACGTGGATTTTCCACAACCGCTGGGACCCACGAGCGCGACGATCTCGCCGGGTTCGATCACGAGCGACACCCGTTCGAGAACGCGCTTGGACCCGAAGCTCATGCAGATCTCGCGAACGTCGAGCGTGCCGTTGGCCCCGGCGCTCACTGCGCGCCTCCCTGTTCGATGCGCAGCCACGGAATGAAAGCGCGTTCGATGAGCGTCACGCTCGCGTAGAGCGCCAGCGTGAGAATCGTGCTGACGAGGACGGCAGCCAGCACCAGGTCGGTGCGAAAGACATTCTTGGCGGACTGCATGTAGACACCCAACCCGCGGGTTGCACCGGCATACTCGGCGAAGATGGCGCCGACCACGGCGTACGTGATCGAGATTCTGAGCGAGGAGAAGAACGAAGGAATCGCCGAGGGCAGCCTGACCATTCGAAAGACGGTCCACCGCCGCGCACCCATCGAGCGGAGAAGACGCTCGGCTTCCGGTTCGGCCGAATCGAAGCCGCGGAGGAATCCCACCACCATGGGGAAATAGGTGACGAAGGCCACGAGCAACACCTTGGGCAGCATCCCGAAACCGAACCACAGCACCACCAGTGGCGCGAGGGCGATCAGGGGCAGCGTCTGCGTCACGATGAGCAGCGGCAACAGTGCTCGCCGCAGCCAGGCAAAGAAGTCGAGGACGGATGCCGTGACGAAGGCAACGGTCACCGACAAGGAGAATCCGGTCAATGTGGCAGTGAGTGTTGGAAGGGCATGCCCGGCCAACGTATCCCTCGCACGGTAGCCCGACGTGAGAATGCGGCTGGGGGCTGGCAACATGTCGGCAGGCACGAGGCCCGCGGTGGAGACGAATTGCCAGATCCCGAGCAGGGCGAGAAACGCGAGGATTGGCGGCACGACCCCGGTGACCGCACCAGAAACGGACAACGAACATCGCCGTCGTGCCGGATTCTGCTGACTCATCGCACGCGGCATGCTCACCCCAGATAGTCGTTCGTGAAGTACTCGGACCAGTCAGGCTCGTCCGCCACCGGCTCGCCGGAGGAGTCGACGAGGAATCCCTGCTCGAAAAGGAATGAACCGAAGTCATCCCACAGCTGGGGATCGGCCGCGCCGATGGGCCGCTCACCGGAGACGAGATATTCGGTGGCCATGAGTTCAGTGCTGCGATGGACCAACTCCGTGGCCTCACCCAAGGTGTCGGGATTGGCTTCGATGAGAAGATCGGCCGCCTCCTCCGGATTCTCCGCAGCGTAACTGTATCCGCGTGCCACGGCCTGAACGAAGGCGGCGGCGTCCTCGCCATTGGATTCCAGAAATGCACTACTCGAGACGATTCCGGAGGAGTGCTGGTCCGGAACCCCGTAGTCCTGGTAGCGGAACTCGCGATATGGCCTGCCCTCGATGGCGGCCTGGACGTTCTCCCACGTGGCCACCGAGAGGGTGAAATCGATGCTGCCCTGCGAGAGCGCCTCGTAGGCGCCGGTGTCAAGAACAACCTCGGTGAACTCGCCGCTCCCACCATCGCCCGTGATGGTGGCCGAAGCGAGGGCCGTGTAGAGAGGAGCCCCGAATCCCCCGAACACCAGATTGTCCAGATCGGCGGGACGGGTGACGTCATCGCGATCGGCAAGTACCACGAGGCGACCCGCGTCGGTTTGCGTGATGCTGTAGACGGAGACGACATCGAGTCCGGACGTATGAGCCATCTGCACGGCCGACTGGCCACCAATGCCGAAATCGGCCTCCCCCGCGGACACGAGCTGCATCGCGTTGGTGGATCCGTAGGGGAGGATCTCCACATCCAGCCCGGCGTCCTCGAAGTATCCGAGCTCGTCGGCAACGAAGAGCCCGATGTGATTGGTGTTCGGCGCCCAATCCAGTGCGAACGTGATGTCCGTGAGGCCATCATCTGATTTTGACGACGGCGAGGCGGCGCCGGTTGAACCGCAAGCGGCAAGTACGAGTCCGGCGGCGGTGAGGCCCGCAGCGAGGCGGATCGGCTGAGAATGGCCGGCGGCAACTCTGCCCGATGCAGTGGATGAGTGGTAGCACATGTGAACGTGCCCTTTCTTCAAGAGGGGCACGGGTCGAAAGAGTGTCTCCCTGCGCTGGCATGATCCAGATCAGGTTCGACGGTCGAAGGTTGATGACCTTCCTCTCAGCCCGGTCCACCGGACTCCCGTGTGGCCCCATCATAGGCATGGGAGAGTCGGCCAGAGGAATTCGACGGCCAGCGTGGGCTGGGAGAACGGGGCACGGTTGGCGGGGTGGCGGGGTGGCACAGTCAGCCCGGCGCGGCGGGTGATCGATCCTTCGGGTAAGGTGTCGGCCATGACAGTCGCATCGCACGGGCACATTGCTGAAGGGCACGACGCCGCCGTCGAACTCGAGGACGTCCTCACCCCCAAGGCGACGGCTTCAACCGAGGAATCCGCGGTCCATGCAGCCTCGGCGACGCCAGTTCTCGCGCAGGCGATCTCTCCTCAGCAATATGGCGTGGGAGCCCGTTTCACGCTCTCGGTGTACAGCTCCAGATACGTGGACGTGATCCTCGGGGCGCTCGAAGAGACCGATGCGACAGGTCTGGTCATCGACACCAACGACATCTCCACGTTCGTGTCCGGGCCCGAGCAGCGAGTTCTGGAATACATCCAATCCGTCATCGCATCGGCCGCCAACTCCGGCGAGCATATTTCGGCGGCGATCCTGCTGTCGCGTGGGTGCCCGGGTGAGCTGCAGTGCAAACTGCCGTCCGGGGTTTGGGCCGTGGGTGCTTCTCCCGTGGTTCTCGAGACGTCGGGTGTCCGAGCGCGGGCACATTGGTCCCTGTATCCACTTCTGGACGGCACGTCCGGCGGCGAGCACATGGCACCGATCTACGAGGCGATTGAGCACGCGAAGAGCGCGGGCGTCTACTCCGGCTCGGATCATTACGCCACCCGGCTCGACGGCGACCTCTCGGACGTCTTGGCCACCGCGGCCAACGCCTGGATCGGCGTGGGGCACGTCGTGCAGCACGTGGTGACACACCTGACGGTCTCCATCAACAGCCCGTCTCTGGCCTGAAACGGACAAGACCCTGCCGAGCAGCGCCGGCGCGGCCAATCCGTTTGCCCTCGTGCAGGGATTATTTACTTTGGAAGTACTGTCAATATTAGGCATTGCGCAGGCGTGCTGCCGCAGAAGTATTCCTAACACTCCAACCACATCAAGATCCTTGATTCTACGTTCGTCAGTTCCTCCTTCACCGTTATTCTCACAGCATCTGGATCAATCGACATATAGCCATGAACTATTCGATTGCGCATTCCACGCATGAGAATCCAGTCCTCTCCGAGGCAGTCGAGAAGAACATCATCGGAAAGCCTTCCGAGTGTGTCGATCATCGCAACCAAACGCATCGAAATTGCATCAAGCACCATGCCCTTGGTCAGATCCTCAGTGCCGTAGACCTTCGCACGTCCCAAATGGTGGAGCGCCTCTTCGAACAACTCTCGATCGGAGAGCCTCACAACGGCACCGCTTCCGAACGAATCCGCTCTTCGAGCTCTGGCTTGATCCCATTCTCGAACACGACATCAACCGGCACGCCCACCACATCGGTGAGAACGTGGGCCAGCTTCGCCTGAGCCATGTAACCCAACGGTTCCCTCGCGGTCACCAGCAGGTCAATGTCAGAGCCCTCCGAGTCCTCGCCGCGCGCCGTGGAGCCGAAGACTCGGGGCCGGGTCAGCCCCGACTCATCCAGAATCTGCAGTATCTCCCTCCGGGCTTTGCGCAGCGCCCTCGAATTGGGGCTTGTCCCATGAAAGTGTAAGAGGCGATGCACTTCTGGTTGGCTACGCCCAACCAACACCCCGATTTCACGCTCGGACATCCCCGCCGCACGTGCCTCTCTGACCGCCGACACAAGCATCGCTCGGCCATCGGTCATCATCTGGTCCGCGTTGCGCGCCGCAAGCTGTAATTCAACCGCCTCCATATGGCAATGATAGCATCTACTATCATTCACAGACTAAGCAGGTCAATGTCAGAGTCCTCCGAGTCCTCCCCATCCCACCACAAGCAAAAGCGCCACCCTCGCTGTAAAGCACACTTGACGTCAAGCTAACTTGACTTATAAAGTTTCTTTTACAGATATTCGACATTCTTCCCGAAGGAGCTTCACATGAACAACGAAGCCAAGAACCGGGGCCACGAAGGATTCGAGGCTCCCACGTCGCGGCAGAAACCTCTCCCACACCGCTTCGGCGTTGCGAAGTTCGGAAGCCGAAATCGCTCCGCTCTGACCATCGCGGTGCCAGGTGGCATCGCCCTGACACTCGCCCTCGCGGCCATCGCAACTTCCGCCGGTTCGGACCATGTTCGGCTCGCGTGGGGGTGGGCCCTGCTGATCTTCGCGCTCTGCCTGCTACCGGTGAGCGTTGCCGCAGTGTGGGGATTCATCGTGGATCGGGAAACGATCCGAGGTGCAAGCCGTTCCCCCGAGGAGAACGTGGAGAACGCGTGGTTCAACAAAGCCGCCGAGACAACAACGCTGGTCACGTTCGCCGTCGCCGGACTGGGGTCTGCTGTCGCGGCGTTCGTGCGGCAGGAGTCCACCGCGGTGTCGTTCACCCTGCTGGGGGTCTGCGGCTTCATGGTGATCACCTTTGCCGTGGCCTATCTGTGGGAGAAGAGTCGCGCGGCATGAAGAATCGGCTCCCCGACCTGCGCGCATCCAGAGGCTGGTCCCAGCAGCGCCTTGCCGATGCACTCGGCGTCAGCCGCCAGACGGTGATCTCCATCGAGAAAGGACGCTTCGATCCCTCACTCCCACTCGCCTTCTGGATCGCGAGCACCTTCGACTGCACGATCGAGGACGTCTTTTCCCCCGACCCCGACGGCGCCTGAGAAAGCCGTCACCGTGGGCACCGGCCGGCTCATTTGCCCGGCGTTGCTATCATTCACTCCATGTCTGATGAGTTGATCCTGAAGCTGACCTGCCCCGACCGCTCGGGAATCGTGCGCGCCGTCAGTGGCGCCATCACGGAACTTGGCGGCAACATCGTGGAGTCGCAGCAGTACGGAGACCCCTCGTCCGGCCACTTCCACATGCGTGTGGAGACCGAACGCATCGCCGATCCGGAGGGCTTCCGCAACCGGATGCGGTCCATGGGCGAGGCCCTGGGGATGACCTGGGAGATCAACCGCAAGGATCGCAAGCTTCGCACGGTGGTCATGGCATCGAAGGAGGCCCACTGCCTCTCCGATCTGCTCTACCATACCAAGGATGGCCGGATCCCGATCGAGGTGGCCGCCGTTGTGGCCAACCATGAGGAGCTGCGCCCGCTCGCGGAATTCTACGGCGTGCCGTTCGTGTACATCCCCGTCACCAAGGACACAAAGCCCCAAGCGGAGACTGCCCTCATGAAGGTCATCGAGGAGACGAACGCCGAACTGGTTGTCCTCGCCCGCTACATGCAGGTCCTCTCGGACAAGGTGTGCACGGCGATGGAGGGCCGGATCATCAACATCCACCACTCGTTCCTGCCCTCATTCAAGGGCGCGCGGCCCTACGCCCAGGCCCACGCCCGCGGCGTGAAGCTCATTGGCGCAACAGCCCACTACGTCACGGCAGACTTGGACGAGGGCCCGATCATCGAGCAGGACGTGGTGCGCGTCAAGCACTCCGACTCGGTGGCGGAGCTCGTCGCTCAGGGTCAGGACGTCGAGCGGCGCGTTCTCACGCGGGCCGTGCGCTGGCACGCCGAACATCGCGTGCTGCTCAACGGCAGCTCCACCGTGGTGTTCGCATAGGCCGGACCGGATGATCGATTTCAAGGGGTGGCGCGGTCGTTCGCTCAGTAAGTGGGCTGTATCACCAGGCTGCTGTATGCCCACTCGGCGTGGAACGCCCGCCTTCACCAAGTGTAGCGTTTGGACACGAAGTCGCAGTTGTACGAACGACCTCGTGTACAAACCACGACCTTGTGCACGAACCACGATCTCGCGGCTCGACTCACCAGCCCACTTCTCACTTCAGTCGGAGTGCCTCCGGATTCACCGGAATCGCGAGGGTATAGAAGATCTGTGGCATGCCAATCGCTCCGCCGTCTTCCTCTTTGACGACGACGGCGCCCTCGCGCACCTCCGCAATCCTCACGTCGAGTACTCGACCATCGTCAGCCGCGTAGACGTAACGCTCGGCAAGGTAGCTGAGCCCAAGATCGTCGAGCACGCTCTCTGCGGCGAACCAATCCACAACACCCGTGCGCTCCCAACCTAGATGATCGATCGCGACGAAGCCTTCGTTCCGCTCCTCGATCCATCCCAGTAGCTCTCCATCATCGCGGCGGCGGTGCTCGAATCGCTCGTTACCCATGGAAGCAGCGTAGCGAGGGATCCTGCCGGAGACCACATCGGCGCCACACCGAGGCCGAGGTGGCCCAAGCATCCGATTCGCAAGCTATCGGTACACCTCCCGCCGATGAGCGACTTCGACCACGAGGATGACCAATTCACCAGCGACCAATTGGCAGATGACCCGGTAGTCTCCTATGCGGTAGCGCCAGAAGCCAGCGAGATTCCCCGTGAGGCCCTTTCCTCGGGCGCGTGGGTCATCGAGGTGCGCGATCGCATCAAGAGTGCGAATGATTCGTCCACGAATGGAAGCATCAAGCTTGCCCAGTTCCTTCTCCGCACCAGGTTCGAACCGAAGCACCCACGCGTTCACTGAACATCATCCAGCAGCGACATGTCTGGATCACCCAACGTGACCCCGTGAATGGTGGCAACTTCCTCGAGAGTCCGGAGAGCATCGAGGTCGGCCCCAGCAGTAGCAGCTCGCTCCCTGATCGCAGCCTCCCACTCCAACCGATCCAGCTCTGCAGCGACCACTTCCCGGATGACCTCGCTCTTGGACGCACCCAAGCTCTTGGCCGCCCGCGTTAACCGTGCGTCGACGTCCGCGGGCAACCGAACACTCGTTGGAAGAGCTGAAGTCATGGTGTCCACCTTTCCATCTCGCGTGACTACAAACAGACTACAGTACTGGGTTACCCGAGTGAAGAGTACGGAGAGTCAGCGAATACCTTCGCCAAGAGCGGTAGGCCGACGAATCACTCTCAGCAGCCGGAAAGCTCCATTGGAAGCGGGGTATAAACGGTAATGTGACGAAGTGTGCGGGGTATACCCGGTATCCGGGTGATGCCGAGTCCCACCCCACCGCGATCTCCCATCAAAAGAACCGGCACCACGATGATCAACCACTCCACGCGCCCTTCGGCTGCCACTCAGTCAACCGACACCACCGCAACGGCCACGCCGGCGCCCGAAGCAGAAGCTCTCGACTCCCATCAGCGACAGGCGAAGAGCGCGAAGGCCCTCGATCATCTCCTTGACCAGTACCGCAAGCTTTCTGACTCGGAGCGCCTCAAGGGAAACCTCTTCGAGCAACTGGTCCGCCAATATCTGCTTCTCGATTCCCAGATGAGGACGCAGTTCAGTGAGGTCTACTTGTGGAAGGATTGGCCCGGAAACCAAGGACTGCCGGACACGGGGATTGACCTCGTCGCTATTCAAGGCAGTCAAGGTGGCAAAGAGTCTGGAGTTGTCGCGATCCAGTGCAAGTTCTTCGCATCCACCCATCGAATCCAAAAGAAGGACATCGATTCTTTCCTCTCGGAGTCAGGCAAGAACCCTTACATCCGCCGGATCGTCGTGGAAACCACGGGTACGGCTTGGTCTCCACATGCAGAACAAGCGATCGTTGATCAGCAGATCCCTGTCACGCGCATCGGCTTGACTG
>RRZU011298177.1_pt1 | contig 11858 bp, 8 predicted proteins | sample 2165561 | NCBI WGS metagenome assembly RRZU01 (sample SAMN10456909, study PRJNA506462) | wastewater metagenome | isolation source: wastewater sludge | place: USA: Moscow, Idaho | reverse complement strand
TTGATCACGTTCCAGTCGGCGCCGCGGAAGTTGCCTTCCAGTTCCTGGATGATCTTGCCGTTGCCGCGCACCGGGCCGTCGAGACGCTGCAGGTTGCAGTTGATCACGAAGATCAGGTTGTCGAGCTTCTCGCGGCCGGCCAGGGAGATGGCGCCGAGGGATTCCGGCTCGTCGGTCTCGCCGTCGCCGAGGAAGCACCAGACCTTCTGCTTGCCGGCGGGGATGAAGCCGCGGTGCTCCAGGTACTTCATGAAGCGCGCCTGGTAGATCGCCTGGATCGGGCCCAGCCCCATCGACACGGTGGGGAACTGCCAGAAGTCGGGCATCAGCCAGGGGTGCGGGTAGGAGGACAGGCCGTTGCCGTCCACCTCCTGGCGGAAGTTGTTCAGCTGCTCCTCGGTGATCCGCCCTTCGAGGAAGGCGCGGGCGTAGACGCCGGGGGAGGCGTGGCCCTGGAAGTACACCAGGTCGCCGCCGTGTTCCTCGGTCGGCGCCTTGAAGAAGTAGTTGAAGCCGATGTCGTAGAGAGTCGCGCTGGAGGCGAAGGTGGAGATGTGACCGCCCAGGTCCGGGTCCTTCTTGTTGGCGCGCATCACGGTCGCCAGTGCGTTCCAGCGGATCAGCGAGCGGATCCGCCGCTCCATGAACAGGTCGCCCGGCATGCGGGCTTCATGGGTCACCGGAATGGTGTTGCGGTAGGGCGTGGTGATGGCGTACGGCAGCTGCGTGCCGGTGCGCGAAGCCTGCTCGCCCATGCGGGTCAGCAGGTAGTGGGCGCGGCTCTCACCTTCACGATCGAGGACGGACTCCAGGGCGTCCAGCCATTCCTGGGTTTCGACGGGATCGAGATCTTGCATGGCTTGCTCCAGGGCGGAAAGGCTTCCAGAATCGGTTGCCGGATATCGCGACCGGTCTTGTGGGCGGTCGCAGCGAATTTTGTGCTTGTCGGGCCCGCGCTGTTGCAGCGCCGGCCGCGCCGGGTGTCTCCCGGGTGCTTGTAGTTTTACTACATATCGACGGCAAAAGCAGCACCCCCGGACAAGGCTTTCGTAGCAAAACTACAGGTGTCGATGGCCGGCGAGGCCGGGCGCCGCGTGTGCAGCATAAGGATAGACCCGTTGACTGCTCCCCTTCCTGAAGGAGGGAGATTCCCAATTCACCGAGATCAGGACAGCGGTACTTGACCGATGCCACTTACGTTCTCTCCAAGGGCTAACACCGCCAGCCCGGCGGCTTTGATGTTGACCGCAGCATTCACGTCGCGGTCATGCTCGTACCCGCATGCCGGGCAGACCCAGCGGCGGATGTTGAGCGGCAGAGCGTTCAGCGTGTGTCCGCAAGTAGAGCAGCGTTTGGAGCTGGGATACCAGCGGTCGATGGCGACCACCTGTCGCCCGGCCCATTCGCCCTTGTACGCCAACTGGCGCACCAGCTCGCCCCAGCCGGCATCGGTAATGGCCTTGCTCAGGGCCGGGTTGCGGATCAGGTTCTTCACAGCGAGTGACTCGACGCAGACCACTTGGTTCTCGTTGATCAGTCTGCGGGACAGCTTGTGCAAGCCGTCCATCCGGCAATCGGAGATTTTCGCGTGAATACGGGCCACTTTCTGCCGGGCCTTGGCACGGTTAGCCGAGCCCAGCTTCTTCCTGCTCAAGCGGCGCTGGGCCAAAGCCAGGCGGGCGGCGTATTTCGCGGTATGGCGGGGATTGCCGATCCGTTCGCCCTCGCTGGTGACGAACAGGTCTTTCAGGCCCAGGTCGATGCCGAGAGTTTTCGGCGTGACGGGCAGGGTTTCGAGCATGAACTCGCACAAGCAGGACACGAAGTAGCGACCTGCTGCGTCCCGCGACACGGTGACGGTAGAGGGGGCAGACGGCAGCGGCCGGCTCCAGCGGATCGCCAGGGGCTCGGTGCACTTGGCCAGGAACAACTGGCCGTCGCGGTACCTGAAAGCCGAGGTGGTGAACTCAGCCGATTGCCGGTAGCGCTTTTTCTTGAAGGCCGGGTATTGCGCGCGCCCCTCGAAAAAGTGCTTGAACGCGGCCTGCTGATGGCGAAGACACTGCTGCAGCGGCACGCACGAGACTTCGTTCAGGAAGGCCAATTCCGGCAGCTTCTTGATCGCCGTCAGGCGAGCGTTGGCTTGGGTGTAATCGATCTTCTGCCGCTCGTTGAAGAACGCATCGGTACGCCAGCGCAGTACCATGTTGTAGACGAAGCGCACGCAACCGAGCGTCCGCGCCAGCAGGTCAGCCTGCTCGGGCGTCGGGTAGAAGCGGTATTGGTAGGCGCGTTTCATCATGATTCACAAAATAACCAACTCTCTGTGAAGATAGCAGCTACCCAATAAAGGAGGCAGCGAGAACAGGGGTGCTCTGTGAGCGCCGCGCTATCCCTCTCCGTACTCGAAGTACGGGGTTTCTCGCGCAAATCAGATGAGCCGTCCCTCCCTGATCTCCCCGCCTGCCGAGCTGCAGGCGCTGCTCGAACACAGCCTGCCGTCTTTCCTCGGGCGCCTCGATGACGCCGGTCAAGCGGCCTTCGCGGCCTGGCCTGAGGAGCGCCGCGACGCCCTGCGGCGAGTGTTCGCCGCCAGCGACTTCGTCGTCGAGCAGGCCGTGCGCGATAGCGCGATGCTCCTCGAACTGGCCGCCAGCGGCGAGCTGGAGCGGCGTCTGGCGCCCGGCGAGCTGCGCGCCCAGCTGGCCGCGGCGCTGGACGGCTGCGCCGGCGAGGACGACCTGGCGCGGCGCCTGCGCCGCTACCGCAACCGCCAGCAGGCGCGGATCATCTGGCGCGACGTGACCCGTCAGGCCGATCTGGCGGAAACCTGCAGCGATCTCTCCGACCTGGCCGACGCCAGCATCGACCTTGCCTATCGCTGGCTGTACGCCCAGCAGTGCGCGCAGTCCGGTACGCCGGTCGGCCGGCGCAGCGGCGCGGCGCAGCATCTGGTGGTGCTGGGCATGGGCAAGCTGGGCGCCCATGAGCTGAACCTGTCCTCGGACATCGACCTGATCTTCGCCTACCCCGAAGGCGGCGAGACCGAAGGCGCGCGCCGGTCGCTGGACAACCAGGAGTTCTTCACCCGTCTGGGCCAGAAGCTGATCAAGGCGCTGGATGCCATCACCATCGACGGCTTCGTGTTCCGCGTCGACATGCGCCTGCGCCCCTACGGCTCCAGCGGCCCGCTGGTGTACAGCTTCAACGCTCTGGAACAGTACTACCAGGACCAGGGCCGCGACTGGGAACGCTACGCGATGATCAAGGCGCGGGTGGTCGGCGGCGACCAGGCCGCCGGCGCGCAGTTGCAGCAGATGCTGCGGCCGTTCGTCTATCGCCGCTACCTGGACTTCTCGGCCATCGAGGCGCTGCGCAGCATGAAGCAGCTGATCCAGCAGGAGGTGCGCCGCAAGGGCATGACCGAGAACATCAAGCTCGGCGCCGGCGGCATCCGCGAGGTGGAGTTCATCGCCCAGGCCTTCCAGTTGATCCACGGCGGGCGCGACCTCAGCCTGCAGCAGCGACCGCTGCTCAAGGTGCTCGACACCCTGGCCGGGCAGGGCTACCTGCCGGCCCCGGTGGTCGACGAGCTGAAGGAAGGCTACTGCTTCCTGCGCTACCTGGAGCATGCCCTGCAGGCCATCGCCGACCGCCAGACGCAGATGCTCCCCGATGGCGAGCTGGAGCGCGCGCGGGTCGCCTTCATCATGGGCTTCGACGGCTGGAACGCGCTGCTCGACCGCCTAGCCCACTGGCGCGGGCGCGTCGACTGGCACTTCCGCCAGGTGATCGCCGACCCCGAGGACGAGGTCGGCGAGGGCCGCCAGGGCGTCGGCGACGAATGGTTGCCGCTGTGGCAGGGCGCCCTGGAGGCCGAGGCCGCGCAGCACCAGCTGCACGAGGCCGGCTTCGTCGACGCGCTCAGCGCCTGGCAGCGCATCGAGGGCCTGCAGCACAGCTCGCCGCTGCGCGCCATGCAGCGCCTGGGTCGCGAGCGGCTCGACGCCTTCATGCCGCGCCTGCTGGCGGCGATGGCCGAGCGCGACAACCCCGACCTGATGCTCGAACGGGTGCTGCCGCTGGTCGAGGCGGTGGCGCGGCGTTCCGCCTATCTGGTGCTGCTCTCGGAAAACCCCGGCGCTCTCGGCCGCCTGCTGACCCTGTGCGCCGCCAGCCCGTGGATCGCCGAGCAGATCGCGCGCTTCCCGCTGCTGCTCGACGAGCTGCTCAACGAGGGCCGGCTGTTCAGCCCGCCGGGCAAGAGCGAGCTGGCCGCCGAGCTGCGCGAGCGCCTGACGCGTATTCCCGAGGACGACCTGGAGCAGCAGATGGAAGCGCTGCGCCACTTCAAGCTGGCCCACGGCCTGCGCGTGGCGGCTTCGGAGATCGCCGGCAGCCTGCCGCTGATGAAGGTGTCCGACTACCTGACCTGGCTGGCCGAGGCGATCCTGGAGCAGGTGCTGCAGCTGGGCTGGCGCCAGGTCACCCAGAAGCACGGCTTCCCGCTGTGCGAGGGCGGCAGCCTGGCCAGCGAGCCGGAGTTCATCATCGTCGGCTACGGCAAGCTCGGCGGCATCGAGCTGGGGCATGGCTCCGACCTGGACCTGGTGTTCATCCACAACGGCGATCCGCAGACTGAAACCGACGGCGCCAAGCCGATCGACAGCGCCCAGCTGTACACCCGCCTGGGCCAGCGGATCATCCACCTGCTCACCGCACAGACCGCCTCCGGCGCGCTCTACGAGGTCGACATGCGCCTGCGCCCGTCCGGCGCAGCGGGCCTCCTGGCCAGTTCGCTGGCGGCCTTCGAGCGCTACCAGCAGGGCGAGGCCTGGACCTGGGAGCACCAGGCGCTGGTGCGCGCCCGGGTGCTGGCGGGCTCGGAGACGGTCGGCGAGCGCTTCGAGGCGATCCGCGCCGCGGTGCTCGGCCGCGAGCGCGACGAGGCGGCGCTGCGCACCGAAGTGAGCGAGATGCGCGCCAAGATGCGCGACAATCTGGCGACCCGCGCCACCGCCGGCGGTACCGCCGCAGAGGCCTTCGAGGCCGCCGCGGCCTTCGATCTCAAGCACGATGCCGGTGGTATCGTCGATATCGAATTTATGGTGCAATATGCCGTTCTGGCCTGGTCGCGGCAGTATCCGGAACTGCTGCGGTTCACCGACAACATCCGCATTCTGGAAGGGCTGGAGCGGGCTGGCCTGATCGCGAGCTCCGACGTCCGTCTCCTGCAGGAGGCCTACAAGGCCTATCGTGCAGCCGCCCACCGCCTCGCCCTGCAAAAACAGGCCGGGCAGGTCAGTGGCGATCACTTCCACGAGGAACGCCGCGGCGTGATGCGGATCTGGCGCGAGCTGGGGCTCGCCTAGTCCCATTGCGACAGGAAGACTGACACGGCGGGCAGCGCGCTGTCCGCCCCGGGCCTGTTGATGGCAAACCCGAATTCTTGAAGGAGCTGGCAAAAAATGTCGATGGCCGATCGTGATGGCGTTATCTGGTATGACGGCAAACTGGTGCCCTGGCGCGAAGCCAACACCCATGTGCTGACCCACTCCCTGCACTACGGCATGGGCGTGTTCGAGGGCGTGCGCGCCTACAAGACCCCCGATGGCACTGCCATCTTCCGTCTGCAGGCGCACACCGATCGTCTGTTCGACTCCGCGCACATCATGGGCATGAAGATCCCGTTCACCAAGGACGAGATCAACGAGGCCACCCGCGCCGCGGTGCGCGAGAACAACCTGGACAGCGCCTACATCCGTCCGCTGGCCTTCTACGGCTCCGAAGGCATGGGCATCCGCGCCGACAACCTGAAGGTTCACGTGGTCATCGCCGCCTGGCACTGGGGCGCCTACATGGGCGAGGAAGCGCTGGAAACCGGCATCAAGATCCGCACCAGCTCGTTCACCCGTCACCACGTGAACATCTCGATGACCCGCGCCAAGGCCAGCGGTCACTACATCAACTCGATGCTGGCCCTGCAGGAAGCCGTCTCCGCCGGCGCCGACGAGGCCCTGCTGCTGGATCCGGAAGGCTACGTGGCCGAGGGTTCGGGCGAGAACATCTTCATCGTCAAGGACGGCGTGATCTACACCCCCGAGGTCACCGCCTGCCTGAACGGCATCACCCGCAATACCGTGCTGACCCTGGCCCGCGAGCAGGGCGTGGAGATCGTCGAGAAGCGCATCACCCGCGACGAGGTGTACATCGCCGACGAAGCCTTCTTCACCGGTACCGCCGCCGAAGTGACCCCGATCCGCGAACTGGACGGTCGCCAGATCGGCGCCGGCCGCCGCGGCCCGGTCACCGAGAAGCTGCAGAAAGCCTACTTCGACCTGGTCACCGGCCAGACCCAGGCCCACGCCGAGTGGCGCACCCTGGTCAAGTAAGCGGCATGCGCGCGTAGGGTGGGTTGGCCGCTGCGCGGCGTAACCCACCATCCGGCCCATCGGGCCGGCCAGCGGTGGAGCCGCCGGCGGATGCCTGCGGCATCCCTGGTGGGTTACGCTGCTGGCGCAGCTGACCCACCCTACGATTTCCTGCTTCCGGCTCTTCTATGAATATCCTGATCATCGGCCCCAGCTGGGTAGGCGACATGGTGATGGCGCAGACGCTGTTCCAGTGTCTCAGGCAGCGCCACCCCGGTTGCCAGATCGACGTGCTGGCCCCGGAGTGGAGCCGGCCGATCCTCGAACGCATGCCCGAGGTGCGCGCCGCGCTGAGCTTCCCGTTCGGCCATGGCGTGCTCGACCTCGCCGGGCGCCGCAGGATCGGCCAGTCGCTGGCCGGCCAGTACGACCAGGCGATCCTCCTGCCCAACTCGCTGAAGTCCGCCCTGGTGCCGTTCTTCGCCGGCATCCCGATGCGCACCGGCTGGCGCGGCGAGATGCGCTACGTGCTGCTCAACGACATCCGCACGCTGGACAAGGCGCGCTACCCGCTGATGATCGAGCGCTTCATGGCCCTGGCCTTCGCGCCCGGCGCCGCGTTGCCGCAACCCTATCCGCGCCCGCAACTGGCCATCGACCCGGCCAGCCGCTCTGCGGCGCTGGCCAAGTTCGGCCTGGAGCTGGACCGCCCGGTGCTGGCGCTGTGTCCCGGCGCCGAGTTCGGCGAGGCCAAGCGCTGGCCGGCCAGCCACTACGCCGCGGTGGCCGACGCCAAGATCCGCGCCGGCTGGCAGGTCTGGCTGTTCGGCTCGAAGAACGACCACCCGGTCGGCGAGGCGATCCGCGACGAGCTGATCCCCGGCTTCAAGGAGGAAGCGGTCAACCTGGCCGGCGCGACCAGCCTGGCCGAGGCCATCGACCTGCTGTCCTGCGCCGATGCGGTGGTGTCCAACGATTCGGGGCTGATGCACGTGGCCGCCGCGCTGAACCGCCCGCTGGTGGCGGTGTACGGCTCCACCTCGCCGCAGTTCACGCCGCCCCTGGCCGAGCAGGTGGAAATCGTCCGCCTGGGCCTGGAGTGCAGCCCGTGCTTCGAGCGCACCTGCCGCTTCGGCCATTACAACTGCCTGCGCGACCTGTCGCCGCAGCCGGTGCTGGACGCCTTGCAGCGCCTGGCCGGCGAGCCGCTGGCCGATCCCTTGCCGCAGGTGGACTGAGTGCGCGTCCTGCTGATCAAGACCTCGTCGCTGGGCGATGTCATCCACAGCCTGCCGGCGCTCACCGACGCCGCGCGGGCGATTCCCGAGATCCGCTTCGACTGGGTGGTCGAGGAAGGCTTCGCGGAGATTCCCGCCTGGCATCCGGCGGTCGAGCAGGTCATCCCGGTGGCCCTGCGCCGCTGGCGCAAGCGGCCCTGGCAGACCTGGCGCAGCGGCGAGTGGCGCACCTTCAAGCGCGCCGTCGCCGCCCACGAGTACGATCTGGTGATCGACGCCCAGGGCTTGTTGAAGAGCGCCTGGCTGACCCGCTACGCCTGCGGCCCGGTGGCCGGCCTGGACCGTGCCAGCGCCCGCGAGCCGCTGGCCAGCCGCTTCTACGATCTCGGCTTCGCGGTGCCCTGGGGCATGCACGCGGTCGAGCGGGTGCGCCAGCTGTTCGCCCAGGCCCTCGGCTATGCGCTGCCCGAGGGCGGCGGCGACTACGCACTGGATCGCCAGTGCCTGCTGGCCGGGCGCAGCCCCGAGACGCCCTACCTGCTGCTGCTGCACGGTACCACCTGGGTCACCAAGCACTGGCCGGAGCGCTACTGGCGCGAGCTGGCCGAGCGGCTCTGCGCCCAGGGCTGGGCGCTGCGCCTGCCGTGGGGCAATGCCGAGGAAAAGGCCCGCGCCGAACGCATCGCCGCCGGTCTGGCCGGCGTGCGGGTGCTGCCGAAACTCAATCTGGCTGGCATCGCCGCCGAACTGGCCGGCGCCAGCGCCTGCGTGGCGGTGGACACCGGCCTCGGCCACCTGGCCGCGGCGCTCGACGTGCCCACCGTGTCCCTCTACGGCCCGACCAACCCGGGCTACACCGGCGCCTACGGGCACGGCCAGCTGCACCTGGCCAGCGATTTCCCCTGCGCGCCCTGCCTGAAGAAGCACTGCGCCTACGTGCCCTCCGACGAGGACCGCCAGCGCTTCGACCTGGCCGCGGAACAGCCGCTGTGCTTCACCCGCCTGAATCCGGCGCGGGTCGCCGCCGAACTGGCGGCCCTGCTGCCTTCGAGAATCGCCTGATGCAACTGGCCTTCGTGCTCTACAAGTACTTCCCCTATGGCGGGCTGCAGCGCGACTTCCTGCGCATCGCCCTGGAATGCCAGCGCCGCGGCCACGCCATCCGTGTCTACACGCCGATCTGGGAGGGCGAGGTGCCCGCCGGCTTCGACGTGCGGGTGGCCAAGATCCGCTCCTGGTCCAACCACCGGCGCAACGAGAAGTTCAGCGCCTGGCTGGCCGCCGATCTGGCCTGCGATCCGGTCGACCGGGTGGTCGGCTTCAACAAGATGCCGGGCCTGGACGTCTACTACGCCGCCGATGGCTGTTTCGAGGACAAGGCGCAGACCCTGCGCAATCCGCTGTACCGCTTCAGCAAGCGCTACAAGCACTTCGCCGCCTACGAGCGCGCGGTGTTCGCCCCCGAGGCGAAGACCCAGATCCTGATGATTTCCGAGGTGCAGCAGCCGCTGTTCGTCAAGCACTACGCCACCCCGGCCGGACGCTTCCACCTGCTGCCGCCGGGCATCGCCCAGGATCGCCGCGCCCCGGCCAACGCCGCCGCGATCCGCGCCGAGTTCCGTCAGGAGTTCGCGCTGGGCGACGACGATCTGCTGCTGGTGCAGATCGGCTCGGGGTTCAAGACCAAGGGTCTGGACCGCAGCCTCAAGGCGCTCGCCGCGCTGCCTGCCGAGCTGAAGCGGCGCACCCGCCTGATCGCCATCGGCCAGGACGACCCCAGGCCGTTCCTGCTGCAGGTCAAGGCCCTCGGCCTGTCCGAGCAGGTGCAGATCCTCAAGGGGCGCAGCGACATCCCGCGTTTCCTGCTCGGCGCCGACCTGCTGATCCACCCGGCCTACAACGAGAACACCGGCACCGTGCTGCTCGAGGCGCTGGTCTCCGGCCTGCCGGTGCTGGTCAGCGACGTGTGCGGCTACGCCCACTACATCGGCGATGCCGACTGCGGCCGGGTGCTGCCCAGCCCGTTCGAGCAGGAGCGCCTCAACCGGTACCTGGCCGAGATGCTCGCCGACGCCGCGGCGCGCGCGCGCTGGGGCGCCAACGGCCTGGCCTATGCCGATACGGCGGACCTCTACTCCATGCCGCAGAAGGCCGCCGACGTGATCCTCGGGGAAGGGACATGCAACTGATCCTCGCCGAACCCTTCAAGACCCTCTGGCAGGGCAAGGACGCCTTCGCCGAAGTGGAAAAGCTCGACGGCCAGGTCTACCGCGAGCTGGAGGGGCGCCGCACCCTGCGCACCGAGGTCGCCGGGCGTGGCTACTTCGTCAAGATCCATCGCGGCATCGGCTGGGGCGAGATCGTCAAGAACCTGCTCACCGCCAAGGCCCCGGTGCTCGGCGCCGGCCAGGAGTGGACGGCGATCCGCCGCCTCACCGAGGCCGGCGTGCCGACCATGACCGCGGTGGCCTTCGGCGAGCGCGGCCTGAACCCCGCCGCGCAGCACTCCTTCATCGTCACCGAGGAACTGGCGCCCACCGTCAGTCTCGAAGACTTCAGCCTCGACTGGCGCGCCAGTGCGCCGGCGCCGCGCCTCAAGCACGCACTGATCCGCCGCGTCGCCGAGATGGTCGGCGCCATGCATCGCGCCGGCGTCAACCACCGCGATTGCTACATCTGCCACTTCCTGCTGCATACGGACAAGGCGGTGAGCGCCGACGACTTCCGCCTGTCGCTGATCGACCTGCACCGCGCCCAGACCCGCGCGCGCGTGCCGCGCCGCTGGCGCGACAAGGATCTGGCCGCGCTGTACTTCTCGGCGCTGGACATCGGCCTGACCCGTCGCGACCTGCTGCGTTTTCTCAAGGACTACTTCCGCCGTCCGCTGCGCGACACGCTGCGCGACGAGGCGCGCCTGCTCGGCTGGCTGGAGCGCAAGGCGGCGAAGCTCTACGCGCGCAAGCAGCGCTACGGGGATGCGCTCTGATGGCGGCCTGGACACTCGACCCCGGCTATGCCGCGCTGCACGCCGACTTCGGCAGTCTGGCGGCGGTGTTCGCCCTGCAGGGCGAGCGCATCACCTCCGACCCGCTCTCCGAGCTGATCCGCGTCGAGCGCGCGGGCGTGCGTTATTACGTCAAGCGCTACAGCGGCGGCGGCAAGGGCCTGCGCCGCTGGCTGGGCCGGCCACGGGTCAAGGCCGAATGGCAGAACCTGCGCCACTTCGCCAAGTGGGGCATTCCCACCGCGCCCATCGTCGCCTGGGGGCTGGAACGGCGCGGCGGGGTGTTCGCGCGCGGCGCGATGATCACCCGCGAACTGCCGGGAACCCTCGATCTGGCCGAGCTGGCCCAGCGTGGCGATCCGCGCCTGCGCGACGGCGCCTGGGTGCGCCAGGTCAGCGCGCAGATCGCCATGGCGACCCGGCGCATGCACGACCACCACTTCACCCACAACGACCTGAAGTGGCGCAACCTGCTGGTCGACGAGGAGGGCCGGGTATTCCTCATCGACTGCCCGTCCGGCAGCTTCTGGTGGGGGCCGCTGCTGCGCCGGCGCATCGTCAAGGACCTGGCCTGCCTGGACAAGGTCGCCAAGCACGTGCTGAGCCGCAGCCAGCGGCTGCGCTTCTACCTGCAATACCGCTGCCGCGCGCGGCTGAACGACGCCGACAAGCGACGCATCCGGCAGATCGTCGGCTACTTCGAGGGAAGGGAATGAAGGACTTCATCGCCGGCGAAGACCGTCTGCTGCTGGCCCGCCATGGCCTGGACAACTTCGCCGCGCTCTGGGCGCTGGAGCTGCCGGCGGTCGACGAGCCGAACACCGAGCGCGGCGGCTGGAGCAGCGTCTGTCGTCTGGAGCTGGAAGATCGCGCCTACTACCTCAAGCGTCAGCGCAACCACCTGACCCGCAGCCTGCGCCATCCGCTGGGCGAGCCGACTTTCGCCCGCGAGCTGCGCAACATCCAGCGCTACCAGGCACTGAAGATTCCCGCCTTGAGCGCCGCCTTCTACGCCGAGCGGCGCCTCGACGGCGACCGCTGCGCCATCCTGCTGACCCATGCGCTGGACGGCTGGCGCGACCTGAACGACTGGCTGGACGACTGGGCGAGCCTGCCCGGCGTCGAGCAGCGCGCCATCCTGCGCGCCTGCGGCGAGCTGATCCGCCGCCTGCACGGCGCCCGGCAGATGCACGGCTGCCTGTATCCCAAGCACATCTTCCTGCGCCGCGAGGCCGACGGCTTCCG
>RRZU012919165.1_pt1 | contig 11859 bp, 3 predicted proteins | sample 2165561 | NCBI WGS metagenome assembly RRZU01 (sample SAMN10456909, study PRJNA506462) | wastewater metagenome | isolation source: wastewater sludge | place: USA: Moscow, Idaho | reverse complement strand
GACTGGAAAAATGTCCGGAGCGATGGGTAACTTTGTTACTTCGTCATTGGGTTCGAAAAACATCGTACGGGCGAAAGCGTTCGGAAGCCGGGACGCAAATACCGAAGCGCAGCAAAAGCAGCGTGGCGGATTTAAACTTATCGGCGAACTGTACCCCACGCTGGGCAGTATTCCTGAAGAGGGATTTGTACAGCGTGACTCTGAAACTTCAGTATACGCTGCTTTTATGGCAGCTAATCTGAAAGAGGCTATTGACAAAACGGGTGAAACCGTAGTGATTGATTACAGTAAACTTGTCGTTTCGGATGGCAGTTTATCGAAAGTTATCGTTACGGAAACTACGCTCGATGAAACGGGAATTACCGTGAAGTACCTGCCTTCGCTGAAAAACGAACTCAACAAAGCTACCGATGAGATAGTGGCGCTTGCCCTGCTTGCTTCCGGTGAATTGTGGGTGGAACGTCAGCCGCGGGGCAGTGAGTTGATCAACTCAATACTGATACCGGTGGTATCTGTAAATGGAGCTGACATCCTTGGCATTTATGTTTTTGCCAAACGGGCCGACGGAAGCAAATCATCGAAGACCGTGTATGTTCATCCGTAACCCTCTAAAAGAGGACATTAAAAAAGATTCCCTGTAAGCCAATGTGCTTACAGGGAATCCTTTTTTTTCATTACGTTCGTCTTCGCTGGTTTTATTGTCTTCCGCTCTTCTCCTACCCCAGTACTTCTAAAACGGTTTGTTTGTCGCGGTTCAGCTGTTCGATCAAACCGTCAATGCCGGTAAACAAATGCTGTCGCATCAGGTACTGAGGGCACCACACCCCCTAAAGGAGATGTAAAAGAGCGTAAAACGCAAGAAGTTTTCTGTATTGAAATCCCCGGACGCTTCATCAAAAATCCATAAACAACTAATATGCGATCCAGACGGGATCGCATTTCTTTATTTCTCCAATCACCAGCTCTGCATCTGCTATCCTTTCGGGATAAAAATTGATTGTGGCTATCCTTTTCCATAAGCCTGTTTTTTCATGTATTTAACGAAATGCCCACCCTACTTTCTCCGGTTCGTTTCACTGAATAGTAAAAACTGAATCCACACTTTTTTTGTCTAATTATTCATTGCTGATTGCAGAATTTGAAACTGATTTCATAAAAGTTTTTCATAAAATTGATATTAGTGGAAGCCGTAGTATTTAGTTTAAAAAATATAGTAAATAGTTCGACATTTAAAGTAATGGAAACTATTACTAAAAAGCAGTATATCTTTATGTGTTTGCAATACAGTGTTATAGCTATTGATGAGAGGTTAAAATAGAACGGGAGTAAATGTGTTTCAGATTTACAATATTGTTATATCAAATTTACATTATTTGGGGATTATTGTATTTTCCCAATAGAAATATAAATTATTAGAATTAATTTCAATCCTCAAATCCAATCCCAGATATTTATCTCGTAAATGCCTGCTATTATGTATAAAGCTACATCTAGCAGCATCTCAAAAAGAGATTTATTAACTCCGGATTGCGGGTCGTTCAAAATATCGTTTTTTGTAGTAAAAAATACAGAAATTCAAATAATACAAATCATATGAAAACAAAATCCGGTTTATTTGTACCGTTCAGCATGAGCGGGTTAATTTTATTCTTGTTCCTGGCTTTTTCAATGCAGGTCAAAGCGGGTGCCGATTCGTACTTCTCACCAACGAACAGGGATCAGTTAAATGTAACATTACCTTCGGGTGTTAATGGTTATAATTATGTTGACTTTAGAATTTTTTCTCACACGTCAACACCCTATTCCGATAGGATGAATTATATCACCATGTCCTATCAGGATGCTCAGGGAGCTTATGTACAATTCATGGCCTACGGAATGGCAGATTTTGATCATCCTTCAAATGGCAATTTCTTCTCATCGACTAATTTTGGGAACAGCGTTTCTACCGGTGTTGTAAGCTATCTAGGTTCTGTAAATGGTTCAAATACGGATTTGAGATATTTGAATTTTCGATGGTACTATCCCCAGAATCTAGCTGGTAAAACGGTTAAATTTCAGTGTAACTGGAAATGGGAGCTGGATTGGTGGTGTTGCAGTAAATTTAGTTCGGGCATTGATTATAGCTTAAGTATAGCGCTGCCCGCTTATAATCCGGCTCAGTTGTCAGGTCCGGTACTGAAAGCAATTGACGGCTCAGCCGATGGCAAATGGTTTAATTTTAAGTGGGATAGTTATGATGTATCACTTGGAAATACTACCCTGGAACTGTACAGCGATAATGCGTACACAAATAAAAAATATACCAGCCCTACGGCAACAGGTGTTGCAGGATCGGTAAACATAGGATTAGGTGCTTTAAATAAAGTGAATACGGTTTATCCGCGCCTTATTTATACCACAGGTAGTGGAAATGCAGTAAAGGTTTACACTAAAAATCTGAATCCATCGAATGTGGCAGGTTTTCCGAATCCGGTATTAGGTACCTGTAGCTTCGACCCCTGTTCGAAAACGGCTTCTTTAAACTGGACGTATGCAAATCCGGCACAAATAGATGCGAACTCCAAAGTATATATTTATCGTAAAGTAAATGATGGAAGCAGCTCTATATATACGCTTATTACTCCAAGCGGCTTAGGAATGAATGTGGTGTCGTACAACGATAATGACGCGGGGCTGGCATGGGATAAAAAATACACTTATATTGTCAGAACGATTCCAAATTTTCTGAATGCCACTTCGGTAAACTTTACCAAAACGGATGCACATACCTATTTGCCTGAATTGCAGGTAAAAACAGATATCACGACTTCGCGTCTGAAAATTGATTTCAGCAGCTTTACTGCTGTGGGCAATATTGCAGTAGTTTCGCCTGCAAAAGCAGCTAATGCAGAATTAAGCTGGAAAATGACCTGGTGTACAAACAATCCTGCTAATATTACTATCCGACGTATCAATCTGATTAACTCGCTGGACGTCAAAGAATTTATTGTGTCAGGAAATTCGCAGAAATATGTGGATTATACAGCTGTAAATGCAGTGCCATACAGATACCAGATACAACTGGATAATAACGGAAGAATTGATACCAGTGAATGGAGGGACGTGAAAATTGTCGACAAAGCTAAATTCCTGAATCTGACTACCACAAAGGGAGTCTTAAATGATCGCATTAAGTTGTCATGGGAAATAGATAAGCCGCTATTGAATGATAAATTCGTAATTTACAGAAAGATATACGACAATGGCTCAAAAGTATTTAATTATGAAATGATTGGCGAAAAGCAATCGGGTAATAAGATAGAAAACTGGGAGGATATGTCGGTTTCACCGGGAATATTATATCAGTATCAGATTAAATCATATTATCAGCCGGCCACTGGAGATCCGGTGGAAGTGTTTACTGCCGATTCGGTGGGTTTAGGTTTCAGTCAGCCAATAGGAACCATAAGTGGTAATATTGTATTTGGTTCAGGTACAGCTGTCGGAGGCGTAAATGTATCGGTTGAGAATCAGGATGTGGATCAGAAACTTTACAAAAGCATCCAATTTAATAAACAGGGCACTCAGTTTGGCGGTGTTGCAAAGTTAAAACCGGCTAAACATGGTTGTATTGCCAATGGATTTACCTGGCAAGCCTGGTTAAAACCAGCGAACAGAACACAGCTAAATGCCTATATCTATGAGATGAGGAATGAGTATTCGATTAGGCAGGATGGAAATGCCATTAAGGTTTATGTGAATGACAATTCCACAACGACTCCGCTTATTAGCACTAATATCGCTGGTATTCCGGGTGATAAATTCTTCCATTTTTCATTAAGTTACAACAGAACAAGTCAATATCTGAAAACTTACCTGAATGGAGTTGCGACAGATAGTGTTAAATTGACTACAGCCTATGCATGTAGGAATACAACCACTGCCGAAGCCAAATTAGCTTCTCCGTATCTGTCGTCAGCTGCCAATTTCGTGGGAAATATAGATGAGATGCGTTTGTGGAACAGAGCATTGACAAATGCTGAAGTTAATGCGAACTATGATCGTTATCTGGCAGGGACCGAACTCGATTTGATAGGTTACTGGCAAATGGATGAAGGTATTAATAATTTTATTTTTGATAAATCGAACATCAGTAAAAGTTACAACGAAAATCATATTTCTCTGGTTGGAGCTGTCACTTCGGATGTTGTACCTACCTTAGATCAATTGTCGATTAAAACAACTACCGATAATAATGGAAATTACATTATTCAGGGAGTTCCCTATAAAGGAAACGGCTCTACTTATCAGGTTGTGCCGGCATTGGGAACGCACGAATTTGAACCGGCCAAACAATTAATATTCATTGGAGGTACCAGTTCAGAAGTTCAGAGTAAAATCAGTTTCAAAGATGTTTCTTCGTTTAAAATAAGTGGAAATATCTTCTACGAAAATACAACTTATCCGGTTGAAGGTGTTGAGTTTTTAGTGGATGGAAATACCTGTACACGGGATAATGTAGTAATACTTTCGGATGCAAACGGACATTACGAAATTGATGTACCGATAGGAGAGCATAAAATCACATTGCGCAAGAATGGACACGTTTTCGCCGATGCTTTTGATGATGCCAGCCTGAAACTGGGTATGAAGTATAACTTTAATGTGAATAAATCGAATGTTGATTTTGTCGACAAGACAAAAGTAACTTTGGTAGGACGCGTGACGGGTGGAAACATTCAGGAAACAAAACCTATTGGATTTAACAGAAGTAAAGCCAATATAGGGGTTGCAGAAGTTACTTTACAACCCAAGCAGAAACAAAAGTACAGCTTAAATAATACGGCAGCTGATTCATTGCTGTATAATAGCAATGATAAAGACATTAAAAGTGTATCTAAGGTTAAGAAGGGTGATGATATTATCAGAATAGTGACCGACCCAGCAAATGGGGAATTCTCTGTTCAGGTTCCGCCTGTTCCAATGATAGTTACGGATGTAAAAGCAGTTAATTTAAGTAAAGAAGCTTTCAAATATGGAAATCTGCCTTCTGTGGATATGAATCCTATGGTTTTCAGCGTTGATACTATTCACAACGGGACTAAAATTGTTGATGGCGTCAGTACAATCGCTATAGATTCGTGCAAATACAATCAGCGATTAAATATTACTTACACTGCGCCCAAAGCCGAATTTATTATTCGCGATATGAATTATGATTGGAGTGCCTTTGGCGACAGCTTGTATAATTATGTAAATCCTAACAATCCGGCAGAAGATAAAACTTTATCGTTGGTAACCAAAAGTGCAGGTGGAGTAGCGAATTACCTCGCGAATAAACCGGTATTTACACAGGGAAATTATTATACATTCGATATTGTGGCATACGAAAAATACATTAACCCTGCTACAAATGATAGTGATTTTGTGTACCTTAAGAATGCAACTATCACTATTGAAAATAAAATAAGTACGAAGAGCGAAAAAACAGTATATGAGCTCGACTCACTGGGTAGGTTTACATACAGGTTTATGGCGGGAGGTCCGAATATCATTTATCCTCACTGGAAAGAAATGACAGCAAGTATTGATCACAATGGTGTAACAGAACCATGGACCGAAACGTTGGTGGCTGTAGTATTAGGAGCTGTTCCGGTTGGCGGAGTCGATTTTATTACCAAAGGTCCCGACCAGGTAATTGCAGTGTTGCGCGACCCTCCGGGATCGAATAGTTATGCCACACTCGAAAAGGGATCAAGTATATCGAATACAAGATCCTACACAGGTATCGGCAAAGAATCGACAGGACATAAATTCATAGCAAATCTTGGAGGTAAGGTTACAATAAATGCTATGGTCACTGAAATCGAAACAGCAAATAAACTTGATATCGGAGGAGGAATAGAACAATCGGTAGAAGGATCGGATGGTACATCGCGCACTGAATCCTATTCGTTTAGTGAATCCATTTCCACTTCATCTTCGACCGATTATATCGGAGCTAATGGCGATTTGTATATAGCCAATTCATCAAACATTGGTTTTGCCAAATGTAATCAGCTTTCATTAAAGTCGACAGGAGAGCCAAATCTTGGTTCAAGTTATATATTTGTGCCCATGGGCGATTCAACAGCTGTGAGATATACTCAAAGTCATATTGTAAATACATTAATTCCCAAATTAAAAGAATTAAGAAACAGTTTGCTGGAAACTACTACGACACCCAACAAAACACCCGGTGCTAAGTCGAAGTATTATACAACTAAATCAATTGAGGATGAAGATTTTGGTACAAACGGAACTTATGAATGGATAAGACCTGCAGTAATAACTGAAAAAGTTTATATTGATTCCGTATTGTTTTATAACAATCAGATCAACAACTGGGAAAAAGTAATCCGCGATAACGAACTGGAAAAATTGCATGCCTCGGGTAAAGCGCCGGCGGAGTATAAAAGTGACATAAAGTACAACGTAAAAAACATTTCGTTTGATGCAGGTGCAATTCTTGGCAACACATATACCCGTACTTCAAATACTACGAAATCACATAGTGCTGCGTGGGAATTGATGGCTGTTTTCACATCGGAAGCGGGTTTAACCGTCAATGATTTCGGATTTACAATCGAAAACGAAGCTCAAGCCGGTGGTGGTGAGGAAATGTCGGAAGAAAATGCAATCGAAAATACCGTAACTTATTCCTATACCCTGGAAGATGGCGATGCCGGTAACTATTTTTCTGTGGATGTATTTACACCCGAATCCTATACGGTAACTCCCGAAGCGAAGGTGCATTTGAACTACGACGGGAAAGACGAGAAAAGCTTCGCTGTAAGTAATGTCGAACGCGAAGGCGGACCGATATTTGTTACACGTGGTGGTAATTCTTCATGTCCTTACGAAGGTGAAGATCTAAGTGTGGTTTACAAAGTATCCGGCAAACCGGTTGCGTTAAACACTGCTACAGTTCAGATCGAAAAACCCGGTATTAATGTGCTTGTGCCTTCAGTTACAGGAGTTACATCGGGCAAACAGGCTACTTATGAAGTGGATCTTCTGAACTACTCTGAAACTACAACCAGTTCATGGTTCCAGCTTTCGGTTGACGCAGCTACGAATCCAAACGGTGCCATTATCAGCATCGATGGTACACCGCTTACCGAGCCCCGTTTGTTCCTGATTCCTCCAAAGCAGGCAGTCAGAAAAACCATACGATTGAGTCAGGGAGGATCGGATGATTTGAGTTTCGAAAACATTAAACTGATATTCGAATCACCATGCGATGGCGCAATAAGTTCTGAAGCTATTATTTCGGCAGCCTTTACGCCTTCGTGCAGCGATATTACATTGCAAATCGACGACCGGATTGTAAATACCAGTACAGGTACTGATCTGAATATCGTATTGAAAGATTTTGACAAAAGCTACAAAAACTTTGCCGGTATTTTGCTTCAATACAAAGGAGTTAATGAGCTAAACTGGCGAATGGCAAAAGAATTTGTGCTTGACAGTGCCATGATGAAACCTTCGAAGGGCTTTATTAAAATTGGAAGTGGCGATATAAAAATCAGCTATAAATTCCCAATGGAAAATGAACCGGATCAAAGCTATCAGTTCAGAGCACGTACAATTTGTGCAGGTGATATCTACAACGAAACACCAGTTATCACTGTAATAAAAGACATGAAAAAACCTCAGTCAATGGGATTGCCGTCTCCTTCAAATGGAATATTAACTCCTGAAACTGAGGCTTCGGTCACATTCAATGAAAAAATTCAGGTCGAAAAAATTGCAAATACTGATGTTCAGGTATGGGGAGTGTTAAATGATTATCAGCAAACAGATAATGTTGGATTACAGTTTGATGGAAACCAGAAAGCATTTACTGAAATGCCGATAAATCTGCAAAGCAGCTTCACCATTGAAGGAAAGATACTTATTGATCCATCCAATAGCACCGGTACCATTTTCAGCCTGGGCGAAGGAAGTAATAAGATTGCATTGCAAGCTATTGGAAACAATTTGAAAGTTTCAGTTGGTTCCGGTTTTACAAAACAAACAACCGGTTTAGTTGCAGATGCAAGCTTCCAGTACTTTGCATTAAGCTACGATAGCAATAATAATAAATTAGAGTTGATGTTGTGGAGTAATGCCAATAAAACACAGGGTTCAGTTTTCGTCGTGGATTTACCTGAAGGAATTGCTCCGAATGGTCGCGTCATTATTGGAGATGGGTTTAAAGGTTTACTTCGTCAATTAAGCGTTTGGAGTGAAACGAGGTCAGCCACCACTATTACAACTGACAGATCGGGCACTAAAACCGGAAATGAACTGAATCTGGTAGGATACTGGTTAATGGACGAAGGCTATGGTACAACAGCTATTGATAAAGCCCGTGGCAGAAACCTGACTGTTGGAAGTTCGTGGTTTATTGCAAACCGTGGATTTGCGACAGAGCTGAATGGATCCAATCAGGTGGTTGTGAAATCCGGACATATTCCATTTACAAAAGAGAGTGATTTCTCTCTTGAGTTCTGGTTCCGTGGTCAGGCAGGTCAAAAAAATGCAACACTTTATTCCTGCGTTGGAGATGAAACAGCAGCCGCTAAAAACCTAATGGTAGCGTTTAATGAGGATGGAAATTTAGCGCTTACAACCAATGGTATTTCTACCCGACTAAATTCGGGAGTTGTGTTGGATAATGCATGGCATCACTTTGCATTAAGTGTTTTACGCTCCGGAAATGCAAATGTCTTTATTGATGGTGTACTGAAGTTCCAGACATCTTCCACTAATATCGGAGGAATGGCTTCCGACTCGGTAGCCTTCGGAGCCCGTCGCTGGTATGCAGCTGGTGCAACCAAAGCCACTGTCGATAACAGATTTACAGGTTCAATCGATGAAATCAGAATCTGGAACAGTGCGTTGACAGGTGACAATGTTCGGTTGGATATGCGTTCGAAACTTGCCGGAAATGAAACAGGTTTGGTTGCATACTATCCTTTCGAAAATGTGAATATGGCGAATGAAATTGTTTCGTCTGAAAAAGATCTTTCAATCCCGGCTTATTCATCTATGGATAATGGTGGATATGCTTTGGCGAAGAATGTAACTTTTACAGATAATACACCTTCAGTAAAGGCAACACGTCCAAGAGTGAAATTGAATACGACAATCACTTCATCCGACAATAAAATTGTTATAAACATCAATGAAGATGCCAACCGCATTGAAAATTGTATTCTGGAATTTGAAGTGGATCGTGTTATGGACCTGAATGAAAACAGACTGGCTTCCCCTTTAAAGTGGACAGCATTTGTGGATCAGAATCGTCTGAAATGGCAAACCGAAGCGGTAAATCTTAAGAAAGAAGTATTGGAGCCTTTGACATTTGATGCCACAATCACAAATAGCTCAGGTAAATATGAAAATTATGTCATTAGTGGTCTGCCGGGTTGGTTATCAGTGAATAAAACAACAGGAACGCTTAATCCTTTGGAAAAAACGACCTTAACTTTCATGGTTGATGAATCTGCTAATATTGGCGCATACGAGTGTGAGCTTCGCCTCACAGGAAGTAAGAACATCGATGAGGTATTGCCTGTTGTTTTAAAAGTTACAGGTCCGCGTCCTGATTGGACAGTGAACCCTTACGATTTTGAATCGTCGATGAATATTACCGGTAAAATTCAAATTGAAGGTGTTTATCAGGAAGATACCGAAGATATTTTGGCTGCATTTATTGATGCAAAATGTGTAGGCATTGTTAGTCCTCAATTCAGTAAAACGCTCAATAGTTACATATTGTACATGGATGTGTACGGAAACGAAGAAGATGACGGAAAAGCGCTCACATTTAGCTTGTGGGATGCTGGTACAGGACGTATTTATCCGGGAGTTGATGTCGTAGGAGGTGCTTTAACATTCTCATCCGGTTCAACTATCGGTAGTGTTAGTGCTGCTAAAGTATTTAATGCAACCGATAAAGTGGAACAACAATTGACGATCAGGAAAGGTTGGAACTGGACATCAACCAATGTAGTTAATTCATCACCTTCGTTGCTTGATCAGATGAAGTCAGGTTTGGGAACCGATGGAATCATTATGAAGTCGAAAACTACATTTACAAATTATTCAGCTGTAAATTCAAGTTGGTCAGGCACTCTGACTTCTATCAATCAATACTCCATGTATTTGATTCGCTCGGGTCAACCAAAATCAGTGAAGGTGATTGGTTCTACTGCTAAACCGATTGACTATCCGATAACAATTGGTTCAGGTTGGAACTGGATTGGGTATGTACCTCAGTTTGTAACGCCGGTGAAGGAAGCTTTAAGTTCAATCAATGCTGTTGAAGGTGATCAGATAAAAGGCCAGATTGGTTTTGCAACCTATTCGGGCGGTAATTGGAATGGTAGCTTGCAATACCTTGTTCCCGGACAAGGATATATGTTTAATTCGGCTATTGAATCTGCAAGAGCGCTGACTTATCCATCACAATACATTTCAAAATTAAATATAAAGCAAGAAGTGGCTAATAATCAGGCTATGCACTGGACTTTTAACGAATATGAGTTTCCACAAAACATGACCGTTACAGCAATCGTAAAAATTGATAATATGGAAATAGCAAATGAGAATTTGCAGGTTGCAGCATTTATCGACAATAAATGCCGTGGTACAATCAATCTTATTTTGGATCGAACAACAAATAGGTATTATGCCTATATGACTATTTTAGGAGATGGTGTAACAGATTTTAATAAACAAATAACGTTCAAGTGTTATAATCCTGCAACCGGCAAAGAATTGGTTGCTCCTGATAATACACTTAAATATATTTCGGATAGCAATTATGGCGAAGCAACTAATCCGTATGTTATTGCATTCTACGAATTATCTACCGATAATATGGAATTGGCTGGCAAGGATCGGGTCATCTATCCAAATCCGGTTATGAACACTTTAAATTTCAATTACGATCCGGAGGAAATAGAGATGTTGGAAATTGTAGATTGTACCGGCCGTACGCTGATACGTACAAGCTCTCTCAACAAAAACTCAATCGAAGTGAGCAACCTTGCACGGGGTATTTATACGCTACGTGTAACAGGCAAAACTACAACTGAAACCCACAGGTTTGTTAAGAGGTAGTTTTTAGTCACAGTAAAACAAATACACCCCATAAGCTCGTGATGAGCTTATGGGCTGTTGTTTTAAGGGATGATAATGTTTGTCACCCAATCACATGCTGTAAATATAAAAAACCAGGGAATAAACATAGTAAATTTTGAAAGCGCCGGACATCTGCTAGAAAGATATTTAGTGCTTTCTTTATATTGCCGAACAAAAACGAACTCAACAAAGCTACCGACGAGATAGTGGCGCTTGCCCTGCTTGCTTCGGGTGAATTGTGGGTGGAACGTCAGCCGCGGGGCAGTGAGTTGACCAACTCGCTACTGATACCGGTACCCTCTGTAAACACAACTGACATCCTTGGCATTTATGTTTTTGCCAAACGGGCTGACGGAAGTAAATCATCGAAGACCGTGTATATTCATCTGTAACCCTCTAAAAGAGGACATTAAAAAAGATTCCCTGTAAGCCAATGTGCTTACAGGGAATCCTTTTTTTCATTACGTTCGACTTCGCTGGTTTTGTTGTCTTCAGCTCCTTCTCCTACCCCAGCACTTCCAAAACGGTTTGTTTGTCGCGGTTCAGCTGCTCGATCAAAGCATCTATGCCATCGAACTTGTGTTCGTCGCGTATTTTCTGAATAAAGCTTACTTCGAGACGTTCATTGTAAATGTCTTTATCGAAATCAAATATATTTATCTCGAAACTTACACTCTTTCCGTTATCCAGGGTCGGGCGAAG
>RRZU012595876.1_pt1 | contig 11860 bp, 6 predicted proteins | sample 2165561 | NCBI WGS metagenome assembly RRZU01 (sample SAMN10456909, study PRJNA506462) | wastewater metagenome | isolation source: wastewater sludge | place: USA: Moscow, Idaho | reverse complement strand
CTGAGCGCGAGCGCTTAAAGCAAGCGGTGACTGAATGCTTAGCCAGCGAAGGCCTCGAGGAAAAGGGCGGCTTTATTATTCGCACGGCCACCGAAGGCGCTGATATGTCAGCGATCATGCTGGATATACGCTACTTGCACCGTCTTTGGGAGCAGGTTCGCGAACATATGCAAGTGGCTGGCGCACCCGCAGTTATTTATGAAGAGCTTTCCCTGCCTTTGCGTACTTTGCGTGACTTAGCCGCAGAGCACACAGAAAAAGTACGCATTGACTCGCGGGAAACTTTACTGAAAGCACAACAGTTTGTCGCAGAGTTAATGCCGGAAATTGCCGACCGGGTTGAGCACTACCCTGGCGAGCGGCCAATTTTCGATCTCTATGGCATTGATGATGAAATTCAAAAAGCCTTAGAGCGCAAAGTGCCCTTAAAGTCAGGCGGGCATCTGGTGATTGATCCGACTGAAGCGATGACGACTATTGATGTCAATACCGGTGGTTTTGTTGGTCATCGTAATCTTGAAGAAACTGTCTTTAAAACCAATCTTGAAGCGGCTTTAACCATTGCGCGTCAATTACGTCTGCGCAATGTTGGCGGCATTATCATTATTGATTTTATTGATATGGAGGACGAAGAACATCGTCGTCAGGTGTTACGTACCTTGGAGCGCCAGCTTGAACGCGATTACGCCAAAACCAACATTATCGGCATCACTGAATTGGGCTTGGTGCAGATGACGCGTAAACGTACGCGTGAAAGTTTGGCGCAAGTACTTTGCGAACCCTGCTCTACGTGCCAAGGGCGTGGACAAGTGCGTAGCGCCGAAACCATTTGTTATGAAATCTTTCGTGAGATTTTACGCGAAGCGCGCACCTTTCAAGCCGATGGTTATATGGTGCTGGCCAGTCAGAGCGTGGTTGACCGCTTGCTTGACGAGGAATCAGCCAATGTTGCTGATTTGGAATCGTTTATTGGCCATCCTGTACGCTTTCAAGTGGAAACAATGTACTCGCAAGAACAATATGATGTTGTTTTGTTGTAATGCGGGCAATGATTAAGGTGTTTGCATGATGGCGTTACTGCAGTTCTTCAATACTGTGCTGCGTTGGAGTCTGTGGGGTATTGCCGGATTGCTGATCCTTGCCGCCTTATACGTCAGTGCTGGACGCCAGTTCATACCTTTGTTGGCTGAATACCGGGTGCAGATTGAGCAGCAGTTGCAGCAGCGGTTACAGCAGGATATTCAATTTTCACAGCTTGAAGGCACTTGGAGTGGATTTTCCCCTGTCCTTGAGGCGCGCGAGGTCTCGATCGGTAGCGGTGCCGAGGTGTTATTACTTGATGAGTTGCACATTCAACTGGACGTCATCGGCAGTGTATTGGCCCGTGAACTGCGCTTAAAAACCGTGACTTTAGTGGGGCTGCAAATTTCTATAGAAGAACAGCAGCCGCAGCAATGGACTGTGCAGGGTGTACGTCTAGACAACAGTCAACAAGCAGTATTTAAGCTCAACGATTGGCTGGCTAAATTGCAACAAGTGGCGCAATTGAGCGTGATTAACAGTCGAGTGATTGTGCAAGCGTATGGTAATGAAGCGTTAGCACTGAAATATGCCGGCTTTACCCTAAGACGTGTCGGTGCAGAACAGCATTTAGCCGTTCGCGCCGTGCTGCCAGATGGGCAGACGATAGAGTTGAGTGCACAAGGACGCTTAATTGGTAAAGGCTGGCAGCAGAGCGCCATCAATGTGTATTTGAAAATCCCCAGCAGCGATCTTGCACAATGGCTGCCGAAAGCTTACTTGGCAGATTGGCAAATAACACAATTTCGGATGGGCGGCGAACTGTGGCTACAGGCTCAGCAAGGCCGTATTCATACGGCAGCCGTTGAGTTAGCTGATCTCGTCGCTGATGTGCAAGCGCCGCACGCGAGTGTAGTGCACTGGAAGGGCACTCGTATTCAAGGCTTTTATCAAGATGATGGGCAGCAGCAGGTGGCTTGGTTGCCCATTTTTACTTGGCAAGTGGATGATCTGGCACCACGTAATTGGCCGCTGTTGGTTCGTTATAGGGAGCAAGATACGCCGACTTGGAACGCAGCTGTTGAGCAGTTAGAGCTGGCTGACGTGCATTATTTGGCTGAGCGCTTATTGCCTTTGCCTAAGGTGGCTGCTGATGTGCTGCAGAGCATGCAGCCGCAAGGGGGGCTGCGTCATATTAATCTGCAGTGGCAGCCCGAGCAGCCGCCGGAGCAGCGTTTAGTGTTTGCGGCAAATGTGCAGCAGGTGGAGTTTTCCAGCTGGCATGATGTGCCCGCCGCTTCTGGGATCAGTGGACAAATGACTGGCGGCTTAACCGGTGGCGAGCTACGTTTGGCCAGTAATGACGGTTTTAGCTTGCACCTGGCGCGTCTCTTTCCTAAGCCATGGCAGTATTTGCGCGCGCATGCGCAGTTAGTTTGGGCGTTCGATCCGCAGGGATTTACTTTGCGTAGTCCTTATTTGCGGGTAAGCGGTGAAGAAGGTGAGATTGGCGGGGACTTTTTAATTCGTCTGCTGGCTGATGCTGATGAAGAAGACTACATGGATTTGCGTGTGGGGCTGCGTGATGGTGATGCGCGTTTTACAGGAAAGTATTTGCCGAGTTTGCTGCCAGATTTTAGCGATAACTTAGAGCACTGGTTGAATACCGCGATTCGTGCTGGGCAGATCAATCAAGGTTACTTTCAATATCAAGGCTCGCTCAATAAAGGCGCAGCACCAGCAGCGCGTTCAATCAGTTTGTATTTTGATGTACAGGCTGCAGAGCTGGAGTATCAACCGGGTTGGCCAGCGCTGACTGAGGCGGCGGGTGACGTGCTGATTGAGGACAGTGGCGTGCGCATTGGTATTGAGCGCGGCCTCATTCTTAATACATCTGTTGCTTCAGCTTATGCAGAGATTGCACATCAGGGGGGCCAGCCTCCTGAGTTACAACTGCACGCTGAGTTACAGAGCAGTGTTGCCGATGGGTTACATATTTTACAGAAAACACCGCTGAGCAAAACAGCAGATAGCTTTGCCAACTGGAGTGGTCAAGGTCAATTACCTGCAACCTTAGATGCATTAATCCCACTGCATGCAGGGCAAAGCCCAGAGGTTAACCTGCAACTGCATGCGCATGATATCGAGCTCAATATCCCTGATATTAATATTGAGCTGCGCCAATTACGTGGTGAGTTCGTTTTTAATAGTAAGCAGGGGCTGAGTGCTAAGACTCTCAGCGGACAGTTTTTAGAGCAGCGTTTTAGCGGCAGTATTGAGGCGCAAGGGCGTAATGGTAATCTGCGTACACATCTTGATGTAACAGGGTTGATGCCGCTTGTAGCCTTGACCCGCTGGGCAGACATTAAGCAAGCACTTCCAGTCTCCGGTACTTTGCCATATCGCTTACGTTTGTTATTGGAAGGTAATGATAGTCAGCTGCGTATTGATTCCAGTTTGTTAGGGGTCAAAATTGATTTACCTGCACCTTTTGGCAAAACAGCAGAGCAGCAAAGCTATGCTGATTGGCGGATGACTTTAGCAGGCACAGAACGCCGTTACTGGTTGGATTATGCGGATCAATTGAGTCTCAGTTTAGCGGCTGCAGCTGATGATCTATTGGCCGGGCGCGCTGAGTTACGGGTCGGTGGTGGGCTTGCACGATTACCGACGCAAGCGGGCTTGCACGTGCGCGGCCGTTTAAATGAGCTCGATATTGAACAATGGCAAGCTGTCTTGCAGCGTTACGCTGGAGGTGCTGCAGATCATCAAGGCGTCCTAAGAAAAGCGCAACTGCAGGTCAAGCATTTGCATGGCATGGGTTTGAGTGCCAAGGATGTGGGGCTGCTTTGGCAGGCGGGTCAAGACCAAGCTTGGAGCCTGGCTCTAGACAGTCAGCAGCTCAAAGGTCGCCTTGTTGTATCTGATAGTGCAAAGCCTTTTGTGGTGCATGTTGAACATCTTTATTTGCCGAAAAGTGAGCCTGTTGAAAGCGCTCAGCCACGCCACGATGTGTTGGCGGAGTTTGATATGCGTAGCATTCCGGCCATGAACGTACAAATTGATGCGCTCTATCAAGGGCAGGAGCATTTGGGTTCAGGGGCTTTCAAGACGCGACCTAAAACGCACGGGATGCGGTTTGAGCAGCTTGAATTATCTCTCAAAGGATTGAAAGTCGCTGGACAGTTGGATTGGCAGAAAGCCAACGGGCAGGTGCACACCCAATATACAGGCCGCATCAGCGCTGCCAATGCCAGTGATATATTATTGGCTTGGGGGTATGCGCCAAATATTACCAGTGATGAGTTTCGTGTCGATGCTGCAGTGCGCTGGCCAGGTTCTCCGGCGGGATTGAGTTTAAGTAAAATCAGCGGCACTGCAGACATAAGCTTTCGCAAAGGTCAGTTGCTCTCTGTTGATGGTGGAGCGCAAGCTCTGCGCGTATTTGGTTTGTTGAATTTTGACTCGATAGGTCGGCGCTTGCGGTTAGATTTCTCTGACTTGATTGATAAAGGTTTGGCTTATGATCGAATCAAAGGTGAGTTGCTGATTGATGATGGCGTTTATCGAACCAATCAAGCTTTGAATCTGCATGGGCCTTCGAGTGATTTAGAGTTGAAAGGCCAGATCGATTTAGTTAAAGAGCAAGTCAATGCCACGCTACAGGTGGCCTTGCCATTAACCAATAATTTGCCACTTGCCGCTATTGCTGTGGGCGCCCCAGCCATTGGTGGCGCTTTATTTATTGTTGATCGCTTGATTGGCGATCGTGTGGCGCGTTTTGCGAGTGTTAAATATTATATTTCTGGCAGCTGGCACAATCCGACAATCTCCTTAAGTAAGGAATCACGTCAATAGTAGGCCGCGCAACGCGATTAAGCGCGCTGCGCTACAGCGATGGGGTGCTGTGCACTGTCTAGAATTTTACGTGCGTGGACTAAGGATTCTTCAGTTAAATCAATTCCGCCAAGCATCCGCGCCAACTCTTCTACACGTTGATTATCAGACAGCACACTCACAACAGTGTTGGTTTGTTTGTGTTTGCGCACTTTATGTACAAATAAATGCTGGTGCCCTTGCGCTGCTACTTGCGGCAGGTGGGTGACCGTAAGCACTTGTCCTGACTCGCCGAGCTGGCGCAATAATTGGCCAACTACTTCAGCAGTTGGACCACCAATACCAACATCCACCTCATCAAAAACTAAGGTTGGCACGCGCGAGGTTTGTGCGGTGATCACCTGAATGGCCAAACTGATGCGGGATAACTCACCGCCTGAGGCAACTTTGGCCAGACTGCGTAAAGGTTGACCGGGGTTGGCGCTGACTAAAAATTCAATGTTTTCTAAGCCGTTCAGAGCGGGTGTGGCGGCAGTGATTGGCTGTAGATCAACGCTAAACTGGCCCCCAGGCATACCCAGCATATGCAACTGCTGCATGACGGCGTTACTGAGTTTCTTTGCTGCAGTGGTGCGGCGTTTACTCAGTGTTTGCGCTTTTGCTTGGTACTCTTGTTGCAATAAAGCCGTGGCTTGCTGTAAATGTTCAAGATTTGCATCATCGGCATCCAGCGCGGCCAGTTCAGCGGCCAGTTGGTTTTTTAAAGCATAGAGTTGTTCGGGTTGCACACGATGTTTGCGAGCTAAGGTGTAAATGGCGTCAAGGCGTTGCTCTAACCACTGCTGGCGCTGTGGGTCTGCATCAAAGTGATCAAGAAAATGATTAAAATCGCTGATCGCTTCTTCAATCTGGATGTGCGCACTGGCGAGCAGTTCGGTTGCTTGTGCAAATGCTTGTGGTGCTGCAGATACAGCGCGTGCGCGTTGCAGTAAAGTGGCTAATGTATCGAGCACATTGTTGCTGTCGTTTTCACTGCAGGTATCAATGATTTGCCGGCAGTTTTCCAGCAGACTTTCTGAATTGCTTAAGCTCTTGTGTTCTTGCTCTAACTGCTCAAGCTCGTCTTTCGCTAGCGCCAGTGTTTCCAGCTCTTCCAACTGGTAGGTTAATAATTGTCGACGTGCTTGTTGTTCTTCACCGTTGGCACGGAGTTTATCGAGTTGCTGCTGAGTCGTACGCCAGCGTTGAGCGATGCTCTGTACCGCGCGGGTAAGTTCAGTGGCAGCGGCAAATTCATCGAGTAAGCGACGATGGGTATCGGTTTTTAATAATGATTGATGCTCATGCTGGCTATGAATATCAATCAGTAATTCGCCCAGTGCCTTAAGGTCGGCTTGCGGGCAAGGGGTGCCATTGATGTAAGCGCGGGAGCGTCCTTCGGCGGTAATCACACGGCGTAAAATACACTGCGCTTGGTTATCGAGGTCGCGCTCTTTGAGCCATTGTTGCGCTTCAGGGATGCGCGACACATCAAAGCTGCTGAGGATGTCCGCTTTATCGGCACCGGGGCGAACCATGCTGCTGTCTGTGCGCGCACCTAGCGTTAAGCTCAGTGCGTCGAGCATGATGGATTTGCCTGCACCGGTCTCGCCGGTGATGACACTCATGCCATCTTGCAGCTCGAGGTCGAGGTGTTCAACGATAGCGTAGTTTTGCACGGAAATATGTATCAGCATGGTTAGGGCTCCTGTTTGCGCTGTTCATTTATACAGTGAAATAAACAGTGTTATCAAGAGATGAAAGCGAGATTTTTAAACTCTTTAACAAAAAACGATCAACGGTCGTGACATATTTGCGCCGTTACCGCTGTTTGAGCGCGTTAGGTGAATGCTCAATGCGCTAAAGGGTAAGACTAAAATGCTTTTTGCTCTTGAAGTTCAGGTGATAAACCCCATATAGCTCGCATAGCACAGGTAAAACGCCTGTTATTTGATCGTAAAGGAGGGTGCCATGACTGACGAGCAAACTTTAGATGAGCAAGCGTCTGATATTAATGCAGAGCCGCAGGCCGCAACAGATCCGGCACAAGCCGCACAAGAACGTATTGTTGAGCTGGAAGGTCAGTTAGCGAGTGCGCAAGAAAATGCATTACGTGCTGCTGCAGAAGTACAAAATATTCGTCGTCGCGCCGAGCAAGATATTGAAAAAGCGCATAAATTTGCCTTGGAAAAATTTGCCACAGATTTGTTAGCCGTGCTTGACAGTCTTGAGCGTGGTCTTGAGGTCTCTGATCCGACAGACGAGACAATTCGTCCTATGCGCGAAGGTATGGAGCTGACCTATAAACTGTTTTTAGACACAATGAAGCGTTTCCAAGTCGAGCGTGTCGATCCGCAAGGTGAGCCGTTTAATCCTGAGCTGCATCAAGCCATGGCAATGGAAGAAAGTATTCATGCCGAGCCTAACAGCGTCCTAAAAGTATTTCAGTGTGGGTATGTAATGAATGGACGCCTGCTGCGTCCAGCCATGGTCGTTGTCAGCAAAGCGCCGAGTGAAGCACCAGTAAAAATTGATGAACAGGCTTGAAATTTTCATTAAGCCCCCCATCTAGTTATACAAGTTAATTAATATTTTTCAGTCCGGCACTACGCTGTGGATGAAGCAGAACTTAGGAGATTTAAAATGGGAAGAATCATCGGTATTGACTTAGGAACCACCAACTCTTGCGTATCAGTCATGGAGAATGGTGTTGCTAAGATCATTGAAAACGCAGAAGGCGGTCGCACCACTCCTTCCATTATCGCTTACACCAATGATGGCGAAATCTTAGTGGGTCAGGCCGCTAAGCGTCAGTCGGTGACTAACCCGCACAATACTTTGTATGCGGTGAAGCGTTTGATTGGTCGTCGTTTTGACGAAGATGTTGTACAGAAAGACATCAAAATGGTGCCGTACAAAATCGTCAAAGCAGACAATGGCGATGCTTGGGTTGAAGTAAAAGGCGAGAAAATGGCGCCGCCGCAAATCTCTGCGGAAGTATTGAAGAAAATGAAAAAAACCGCTGAGGATTACCTCGGTGAGCCCGTTACTGAAGCCGTTGTCACTGTACCTGCATACTTTAATGACAGCCAACGTCAAGCGACTAAAGATGCCGGCCGTATCGCTGGTTTAGACGTTAAACGTATTATTAACGAGCCTACCGCTGCGGCACTTGCTTACGGTATGGATAAAGCCAAAGGCGACCGTACTGTTATTGTTTATGACTTAGGTGGTGGTACTTTTGACGTCTCAGTGATCGAGATCGCTGAGGTTGATGGCGAGCACCAGTTCGAAGTATTGGCCACTAACGGTGATACCTTTTTAGGCGGTGAAGACTTCGATAATTTGTTAATCAATGATTTGGTTGATCAGTTTAAGAAAGACAGTGGTTTTGATCTAAAAAATGATCCATTAGCCATGCAGCGTCTAAAAGAAGCGGCAGAAAAAGCTAAAATTGAGTTGTCTTCAGCGCAGCAAACTGATGTTAACCTGCCGTATATCACGGCGGATGCCAGTGGCCCTAAGCACCTCAATATTGTTATTACCCGTGCCAAGCTTGAAGGGTTGGTAAGTGACTTGGTTCAGCGCACGCTTGAGCCTTGCCGTGTTGCTTTACAAGACGCGGGCATTGAGGTTAGCGCAATCAATGACGTGATCTTGGTGGGTGGTCAGACACGTATGCCACTGGTGCAAAAAACCGTTGCGGAGTTCTTCAAGAAAGAAGCGCGCCGCGATGTTAACCCTGATGAAGCCGTTGCCATGGGCGCAGCAATTCAAGGTGCGGTATTGTCGGGTGATGTGAAAGACGTTCTGCTGCTAGACGTGAGCCCACTGACCCTTGGTATTGAAACCATGGGTGGCGTGATGACAGCGTTAATTGAGAAAAATACCACGATTCCTACTAAGAAATCACAAGTGTTCTCAACGGCAGATGATAACCAAAATGCGGTAACCATTCACGTGCTGCAAGGTGAGCGCAAGCAAGCTTCAGCGAACAAGTCGCTGGGTCGTTTTGACTTGTCAGATATTCCGCCAGCACCACGTGGCGTGCCGCAAATTGAAGTGACTTTTGATATTGATGCTAACGGTATTCTTAACGTGTCGGCTAAAGACAAAGCCACAGGTAAAGAGCAGTCCATCGTCATTAAGGCTAACTCGGGCTTAAGTGATGAAGAAGTTGAGCAAATGATTCGTGATGCAGAAGCTAACGCTGATGAGGACCGTAAGTTTGAAGAGCTGGCAACGGCACGTAACCAAGGTGATCAGTTGGTTCACGCAACGCGCAAAATGCTGACTGAAGCCGGCGATAAAGTCACTGAAGAAGAAAAGACTGCCATTGAAGCCGCTGTGGCTGAGTTGGAGGCCGCTGTTAAAGGTGACAGCAAGACTGAGATTGAGGCAAAAATTGAAGCGCTTTCACAGGTCAGTGCGCCAGTCACTCAAAAAATGTATGCCGAGCAAGCTCAGCAGGCAGACGCAACAGCAGCAAGTGATGATAACGCTGATGACGTGGTTGATGCAGAGTTTGAAGAGGTTAAGGATACTGACACTAAGTAATCCTTTAAAGCTAAGCCCTGCAGATCAGTCAAGATTGATGCAGTAGTGACTCACCACGCGGGACTAGCTCCCGCGTTGGTGTGTCTGGCAGATGAGAATCCGGAGTTAAAAGAATTATGGCAAAGCGTGACTTTTACGAAGTACTCGGCGTGGAGCGCAGTGCGAGTGAGGCTGAGTTGAAAAAAGCCTATCGCCGCCTAGCAATGAAATTTCACCCGGACCGTAATCCGGATGACAAAGACGCTGAAGAGAAATTTAAAGAAGCCAACGAAGCCTATGAAGTGCTATCGGATGCCGATAAGCGCGCAGCCTATGATCGTCATGGTCATGCTGGTGTTGACCCACAAATGGGCAGTGGTGGTTTTGGCGGTGGTAACTTCTCCGATGTCTTCGGTGATGTATTTAGTGATTTTTTTGGCGGTGGCGGTCGTGGTCGTGGCGGCCCGCAGCGTGGCAGTGATTTACGCTACAACATGGAGCTGGATCTAGAAGAGGCCGTGCGCGGTACAACCGTTAGTATTCGCGTACCGACCTTAGCAGATTGTAAGACCTGTAAAGGTTCTGGTGCGAAAAAAGGCACCAGTCCGGTGACCTGTACGACCTGTAACGGTATGGGGCAGGTACGGATGCAGCAAGGTTTCTTTGCTGTGCAGCAAACCTGTCCACGTTGCCATGGCTCGGGCAAGATGGTCACAGACCCCTGTGGCGATTGCCATGGTCAAGGCCGTGTTGAAGAAGAAAAAACCTTGTCGGTTAAAGTGCCGGCAGGTGTGGATACCGGCGATCGTATTCGCTTAAGTGGTGAAGGCGAAGCGGGTGCCTTAGGTGGGCCGTCAGGTGACTTGTATGTGGTGGTTAATGTGCGTCCACATCCAATTTTCCAGCGTGATGGTCGCGACCTATATTGTGAAGTACCTATTAGCTTTGCGGATGCCGCCTTGGGTGGCGAGCTGGAAGTGCCGACCTTAAATGGCCGTGTAAAACTGAAAATCCCAGAAGGCACGCAAACCAACAAACTGTTTCGCTTGCGTGGCAAAGGTGTGACACCTGTGCGTGGTGGTGGTGTCGGTGATTTGTTGTGCCGCGTCGCTGTAGAAACGCCCGTCAAGCTGAATAAGCGCCAGCGTGAGTTACTGGAAGAGTTCCGTGCTTCACTGCAGGGTGATGCTTCGCATTCGCCGCGTGAAAGCAGTTGGTTTGAAGGTGTAAAACGCTTCTTTGGCGATCTGTAGTTTTTACGAGTAGGCTATGCGCGATAAAATATTACAGCGCATAGCGGGTAACGTTAAATAAGCGGGGAGAAATCAATGCTTCGAGTTGCAGTGGTAGGTGCCGCAGGGCGCATGGGTAAAACATTAATTGAAGCGGTACGTATGGTGCCTGCTTTGCAATTAACTGCCGCGATTGATCGTCCAGAAAGCAGCTTGATTGGCGCCGATGTCGGTGAGCTGGCTGGCGTTGGCCGAGTTGGTATCAATTTGGTCGGTGATTTATCGAGTGTGCTGGATCAGTTCGATGTGTTAATTGATTTCACTCATCCCACTGTGACGTTAAGTAATCTGGCCATTTGCCGTCAAGCGGGTAAAGCGATGGTGATTGGCACGACAGGCTTTAGCGAGGCTGAGCGTCAACTGCTTAAGGAGGCAGGGCAAGACATTGCCATTGTTTTTGCAGCGAACTTTAGTGTTGGTGTCAACCTGTGCTTAAAATTACTGGATACCGCTGCGCGTGTATTAGGTGATGACGCTGATATTGAAATCATTGAAGCGCATCACCGCCATAAAGTTGATGCGCCATCCGGCACGGCGTTACGTATGGGTGAGGTGGTTGCCGCTGCATTAGGGCGTGACTTAGCTGATGTCGCCGTATATGGGCGTGAAGGACAGACTGGTGCGCGCCAGCGTGAAACCATTGGTTTTGCTACTGTTCGTGCCGGCGATATAGTGGGTGATCATACTGTATTGTTTGCTGGCGATGGTGAGCGGATAGAAATCACTCATAAAGCCTCCAGTCGCATGACCTTTGCTAAAGGTGCGGTACGCTCTGTGCAGTGGCTAGAAGGTCGGTCGGCGGGTCTTTACGACATGCAGGATGTATTAGCGTTACGTTGATTGGTTTGATTGCTTCCGATTTTTGAAAAAAACCAGTACAATCTCTTTTTAGTGTATCCACTAGAAGTGCGCCCATATGAATGACTTAAAAGCGGAATGATGTCAACACACGTCATTCCGCTTTTTTGCGAAAAAAGTGCACATAACAGTCTTATTTACGGGAGGTCTTCTTGACTAAGCCAGCCATACTCGCCCTTGCTGACGGCAGCATTTTTCGCGGCGAAGCCATTGGAATTGACGGTCAAACCGTTGGTGAGGTGGTCTTTAACACTGCCATGACCGGCTATCAGGAAATT
>RRZU012129994.1_pt1 | contig 11860 bp, 8 predicted proteins | sample 2165561 | NCBI WGS metagenome assembly RRZU01 (sample SAMN10456909, study PRJNA506462) | wastewater metagenome | isolation source: wastewater sludge | place: USA: Moscow, Idaho | reverse complement strand
TTTTAGCGGCATTTGATGCGAGTCCATATTTTACAGTCAATAGTCCATCAGAAGATTATGTCCATGCATGTTATAAATGTTATGTTCAGGTAAATCTTGAACAATTGCCTGAAGCATGGTCACGCGACAGAATTATGCAAGAAATCAATGCATTAAATGTGCCTTGTTTTAGTGGTTCATGTTCAGAAGCCTATCTAGAGCATGCTTTTGATGATACGCCTTGGCGTCCTGAACAGCGTTTAGTTAATGCACAACAGTTAGGTGAAACGAGTTTAATGTTCCTTGTTCATCCAACATTAAGCGCACAAAGTATTGAAGCGACTGTGAATGCGATTCAGCAAGTGATTGAGTCTATTGCTTAAGTAGATCCATATTTAAATTATTGTCTTTACAGAGATGAATGATTATTTTATGCCATAGGGTCACTATGGCATAAAATTTGAAATAAGAAGATTACCGTGAAAGAACTCATATTTAAACTTGCTTCAACTTCTCGACATGCAAAAGTAAGCTTCTTAATACTTTTAGATTTGTGTATTTTCCCTATTTTATTGTGGTTAAGTTACGCAATTCGACAATTTGATTTAGGTGTTGAAGTTATTCCCCATTTGGATTATGGGATATTTATTGTCACAGCACTCTCGGTGTTAAGCTTGTGGATCACTGGGGTTTATCGTTTCATTTTACGTGCCTTTAATGAATATTTTGTACTGTGCTTATTGATTGCAGTCATCATTATGGTGGCTGTTTTATATGCACTTGCCTATTTCACACATGCTTTTATTCCCACCTCAATTCCATTGATGTTTGGCTTTTTGATGTTTTGTTGGGTTTGGTTTAGCCGTGCTGCAATTCGTTTTGTGGTGAAAGCGGCATTTCATTCTGAACAATCAAGAAAGCGAATTGCAATCTATGGTGCAGGTTATGCAGGGCAACAAGTGGCTGCTGTATTGGCGCGCTCAGATGCGCATTATCCTGTGTTTTTTATTGATGATGAGAAAACCTTACAAGGGAATATTGTTGGGGGAATGCCTGTTTATTCAGTAGAAAAAGCACTGGCAGTATTTGAAAAAAACCGTATTGAAGAAATTTTACTGACGTTGCCTTCTGTTGGGCGAGAACGTAAAAGTGAAATTGTAAAAAGTTTAGAACCTGCTCATGTTAAAATTAATGAAATTCCGGGTTTAACAAAACTTGTTGATGGTGATATTCAGGTTTCAGATATTCGTGAAGTCGATATTATTGATTTACTTGGGCGTGATCCTGTTCCACCTGTTGCAAGTTTATTATCTAAAAATATTGCAGATAAAGTGGTGATGGTGACAGGTGCAGGCGGTTCAATTGGTTCTGAATTGTGTCGTCAAATTATCAAAAATCAACCAAGAAAATTGATTATCTACGAACTTACAGAATTTGCATTATATAGCATTGATAAAGAACTACGTTTGAATAGTCAGTGTGAAATTATTCCAATTTTAGGGACAGTGTTAGATCAGCAAAAATTAGAACGTGTGATTGAGCAATATGAAGTGCAAACTGTTTATCATGCTGCTGCGTATAAACATGTGCCTTTAGTTGAATGTAATCCTATTGCAGGCCTTAAAAATAATGCTATTGGCACAGCGAATAGTTTAAATGCAGCTGTGATTAAAGGCGTAGAAACTTTTGTTTTAATTTCAACAGATAAAGCTGTGCGTCCAACCAATGTCATGGGTGCATCAAAACGTATGGCAGAACTGTATTGTCAGGCGATTGCAGAAGCACAAAGCACAACTCAGGTGAGTATTGTTCGTTTTGGAAATGTCTTGGGATCATCAGGTTCTGTTGTACCATTGTTCAAGCAACAAATTGCCAAAGGTGGCCCAATTACGGTCACGCATCCTGATGTAACGCGTTACTTTATGACAATTCCAGAAGCATCACAGTTGGTTATTCAAGCAGGTGCTTTGGGTACAGGGGGCGATGTATTTTTATTGGATATGGGTGAACCTGTGCGTATTCAAGACCTTGCGCGTCAAATGATTGCATTGAGTGGCTTGCAAGTGAAAGAAGAAAATTCAGCATATGGTGATATTGAGATTAAATATTCAGGTTTGCGTCCGGGTGAAAAACTGTATGAAGAATTGCTGATTGATCAGGAAAATACAGATATTACGGAACATACTCGAATTCTTCGTTCTTTTGAAAAGCATTATCCATTAGATGAAATTGCTCAAGTTTTTGAACGAATTAATGAAATGACAGCGATTGATATTGATGTTGATTGGGCATTAACGCAGCTAGAACACTATGTCGATGGTTATAAACGTGGTTCTGAAATTTTAGTGAATTGAGTCGTTTGGGTAAATGATGTAACCAGTCTTCGGACTGGTTTTTTTATCAAGTTGCTAAAATCACAGGCAATAAAAAACCCCCATCTTTCGATGAGGGTTTTTTGAATTTGGAGCGGGAAAGGAGACTCGAACTCCCGACCCCAACCTTGGCAAGGTTATGCTCTACCAACTGAGCTATTCCCGCGGAGTCTATATTGTTTTTTAAATGAAAAAACGATACTAAAAAATTTTGAGCGGGAAAGGAGACTCGAACTCCCGACCCCAACCTTGGCAAGGTTATGCTCTACCAACTGAGCTATTCCCGCATGCCGTGTATAATACAGGATGCAGAATCAGGGTCAACATTTTTCTACAAATCATTGTGCTGATTGCATAAAATAAAATCAGATTTGTTTATTTTGCCTATTATTTATACCAATTCAACATATTTTGATGATTTACAAATCGTATTTACACATCACACATAGCTTAAAACCCATGCCAATACACGTTATACTGTGCCCTATTCTCTCTTGCTGCAAGGAAACATCATGCAACTGCAACAACAACTGACTGAACAACTGGCTGAGTTACATCCAGTTCATTTGGAGGTTTCCAATGAATCAGCAGGTCATGGTGGATATTTTCCTGGCAAAGAATCACATTTCAAAGTGGCTATTGTCAGCGATGCATTTACGGGGCTGCGTTTGGTACAGCGTCATCAAAAAGTATATGCTGCCGCACAGGGCTTACTGACTCCTGGCAAAATTCATGCATTGGCTATTCATGCCTATACACCAAACGAATGGCAAGGTCAGGCCCCTGACAGCCCTGAATGTGCTCACGCACCTAAAGGATAAGCCCAATATGGAACTACATTTACTGATCAAAATCATCCACATGAGCAGCGTGGCTGTATTAATCTTCATCCTGTTGGCCCGTGGATTGACGCTCTTTGTTGGCTGTGAGAATGACCAGCCAAACCCAAAGAAGCGCACTTTATTTGTCGCTTTACAGCATTTGAGTCTGACCTTGGTTACAGTGACAGGGATCAGTTTGCTCGTCATGAATAAATTTATTGTACAGCCGTGGTTTTATGGCAAAATTCTTTTATTCCTGGTGCTGATCTCGTCATTGATTAAAACTTACCGTCAAGGTGACAAAATTACGCTTGTACAGCGTCGAGCTGGTTTTTTTATCAGCTGTACTACATTGATTGCGATCATTGGCTTTATTCTGATCAAACCCGTATTTTCATAAAACTATCATGCAGATAAGCTATGCACTGTGTCAGACTAAACTTCACATGAAGTGTAAAATTGTCTGACACAATGATTCAGATTAACCCAATGATGGGTTAAACTTTATACAAATACAAAAAACTTAAAATTGTGCGGGGAAAATATGCTTACACGTGTTGTCTTTAACCAAAAAGGTGGTGTGGGGAAATCCAGTATTACGGTCAATCTTGCTGCAATCAGTGCCTACCAGGGATTGAAAACCTTAGTCATTGACCTTGATCCTCAAGCCAACTCCAGCCAATATTTGCTCGGAGATGATGCGACCTATTCTGCTGATAAAACCGCACTTGAACCCAATATTGAAACCTTTTTCAATGATGTATTGGGTAATAATCAACAAAAAGGCTTATTGGGCAATGCTATTGGGTCACTGTTAAAAACCAAAAATAAGGGTTTTGATCAATATATTCACAATACGCCATTTAAAAACCTTGATGTACTTCCTGCCAGCCCAACCTTGGGGGCTTTGGAACATGCGCTTGAAAGCAAACATAAAATTTATAAATTACGTGATGCAATTTTAAGCCTTAAGGGGCAATATGACCGTATTTTCATCGATACCCCTCCCGCATTTAACTTCTTTACACTTTCGGCATTGATCACAGCAGATCGTGTTTTGATTCCATTTGACTGTGATGTATTTTCCAAACGTGCTTTGCAGACTTTAATTGAAAATGTCATTGAAACTCAGGATGATCATAATGATCGCCTTGAAATTGAAGGCATTGTGGTCAACCAATTCCAGGCACAAGCCAAATTACCAAGAGAAGTGGTTCAGCAACTGAAGGATGAAGGCTTACCTGTGCTTGAAAGCATGTTGCCACCATCAGTATTGATGAAAGAATCTCATCATAAAAATTTGCCCTTAATTCATTTGGCTACAGATCATAAATTGACGCAGGCCTATCAGGCATTGTTCAATGAGATTGACAATAAATAATCCAGGTATTGATATGAAATTTATCCCCTTAGCCGTGTTATCCTTGGTCAGTATCGTAATGGTTGGATGCGCCACAACCGTGAAACCAACCTATGTATCACCAACTCAATATCAGGCAATGAATTGCGCCCAACTTGCAGGTGAATTTGACCGGATTCAACAATACATCAATAATGGTGTTCAGCCTGCCAAGCGAACAGGTATGGGGGTCGGGATTGGTTTAGGCGGTGGTTGGGGCAGCCGTGGCGGTTGGGGGTTCGGCCCTTCTATTTCGGTCAATATGGGACAATCATCCAATACCAAAAATACAGAATTGGCACGTTTATATGGCGAGCAAGATGCTTTATCTCAAGCAGCTCAGTTTAAAAATTGTCCTTTTGTACCCAGACGGATAGTTGAGCAAAAGTAATTTCCAGTCAATATTAATTCATTGCAGGTTTGTTCTTCCGAGAGAAAACCCGCATTTCCAATTTTACCAAATATCGCAATAAATCAATAAAATATAAATATTTAAAAAATATTATGTTTCAATTCCCCCATTTTAAGACTGCTTTTTTCTTGTTTTATTTTCAGTTTTTCGTTTAAGGTAGGCCCGATTTTACAGATTTTGATACTTTATGATTGAAAATTGGTTATTCATTTTAGCCATCATTGCTGTTTTGCTGATCCCGGGACCTGGCAATGCCTTATTTGCCCGTTCTGCGCATGATCAAGGCGTTCTCACTACCATTCGACTGATGCCTGCGGAGTTATTGGGTTATATCTATGGTATGAGCCTATGTGCCCTGTTGATTCATCTCAGTATGCCGATTTGGCCGAATCTGATTCATATTTTACATATTGCAAGTATGTTCTATGTACTTTGGCTTGCGTTTCACTTGTGGAATACGACTCAACTGCAGCAATATACCCAAAAACAGCAGTATCCAAAATCCAGACAAATTTTTATTTCCACTCTGCGTAACCCTAAGATCGTACTGTTAAGCGCAGGTGTCCTGCCAATGCAAACCTGGGAATCTGTACAAGATTATGCCACTGTGATGGGGATTTTCGCACTTTGCCTGATTCCCTGTACCCTGTTTTGGATTCATTTTGGACGTGTACTTTTTGCAGCCGCTTCCAGTAATATTCCCACAGAAAAGCTCTATAAAGGCTCAGCCATGCTTTTGGTCCTGTGCATGCTACCCTTGCTCATTCGTTTCTTTTAAGCATTACAACTGACCTTGATCAAGTATGTACATAAAAAAGGACAGCCCAAGCTGTCCATTTAAAATGCAAATCAAAATCAAATTTTGAAGATCAACAATATGATTATTCTTGTGTCGGATTCTTTTTAAAGAATTTGTGTCGAATATAGCCAATGATGCCTGGTAAAATACTGATAATAATGATCCCAAAGACCAAATGGGTAAAATTATCTTTGACCAACGGATGTTGACCAAACAAATATCCCAAAGTGATAAATGAACCAACCCAGCTAATCGCACCAATGACATTATAAGTCAGAAAATATTTATAATTCATACTGCTCGCACCAGCCACAAAAGGTGCAAAAGTACGGGCAAATGGAATAAAACGCGCAAAAATAATCGTCTTACCACCATGTTTATCAAAAAATTCTGATGTTTTAATCAAGTGTTGCTTATTGATAAAACGGGATTCAATTTCAAAAACCCGAGGCCCAATATATTTACCAATATGATAATTCAGGGTATCGCCTAAAACCGCAGCAATAAACAGTAAAATCACCAAAACAACCGGATCCATCGCATGTGTGGATGCTGCCAATGCACCAGCGGCAAACAGTAAACTGTCGCCTGGTAAAAATTGCATAACCACCAAACCTGTTTCAACAAAAATAATCAGGAATAAAATGCCGTAAACACACGTACCATAATTTTTTATACACTCAAGAAGGCGCTGATCGACATGTAAAATAAAATCAAGAAGTTCCATAAGGAAAAAACTATGCGAATTGGTGCACAAATCCTAGCAGTCCGCGCTCCGAAAGTCAGTATTAAAAAGTAAAAAATCACCTGATTATCTATCAAATTTCATATTAAAATTTTCAACTTTAAACCCTGTAAAAAAACTTTAGTCAAATAGCGTCATTCAAGCTCCTCATTTTTGAGCGATGAGATCTACACCCTTCATTTTTACCTATATTTATCATCAAGCATGCATAAAAAAAGAGGACCGAAGTCCTCTTTTTCCTAAAAATCATTCAGATCACATAAACTCAGTAGATAATGTGATTGCCTTTTAACAGGTCATCAAGCGTTGTATCAGTGTTCTGTAATACCACCAACTCTTTCGCCACATGTTGAGTACCTTTACCATCAAGGTCAATTTTCACTACAGTATCAGTACCTTGTTTTTCAACAGAGACGAAGCTTCCGATATTAGATGCATTGACACCCTTGTTGCTTAACAATGATGATACATCGATCTTGTCACCTTCAGCTTTAGAGAAATCAGCCCAATAATCACCATGACCAATCTGATTTAATGCTGTGAATTTCACAGTGTCTGCGCCTGTACCCATTTCAAGAACATTATAGATATCAGATGAGGTATAGAAATCAGCAGCACTTGAACCTTGAACATTATGTTGATATTCAATATTCAAATGAGCAGTTTGGCTTTCACCACTACCAGTTACTACTTTATAAACAAAGTCTTCTCTACCGATTGCATCTTTATCCTGCTGATAATTATAAGAACCATCCGCCTTGATTGCCAATGTTCCATATTTACCTTGAACAACCAACTCTGTAGAACCAACTGCTTTAAATGTCAAACCACCATCTGTAGAAATCGATAATTTCTTACCAAAACCGACAGTATCTTTCGCCGCAGTATCAACACCTTCGCCTGTAAAGATATTACCTGATGCACTACCCCACTCATCCAAATACCATTTGTCATGAGAAACAGTCGTTGTCATCACATTCGTATCAAACTTCTGAGCAAAATAAGAACCACCAGATGTTTGGAAGTTCACACGATATTGGCCTTCACCACTGATCGTTGCTGTTCCATCCAATGCAGACTCACCTGTCTTCACTGTACTGAAGTAACCATAAGTTTTCGAACCATTGGCACCAGCTACATTCACCCACTGACCAGTCTGTGCGTTATATTTCTGCAACTGCCAAGTAAATGTGGTTTTCGCTGCATCACTGTAAACATAATCTGCGGCTTTGAAATTCACATTAATTGTGGTTTCATCATACTTACCAACAGTAAATGTATTTGAGTTCAAGCTTGCTGTTCTGCTTGATTGTGCAGAAAGAATACCTGAATCCACATTTGCATAGTCAGTTGTTTGAGCCACATTACCAATAACAAAATCAGTGTCATTATGTAAGTCAAGCATTGAACCAGGTTTGCCAGGGTTTGCAGGATCCCATTTCACATTGACTTCATCAGAGCCAATCTGTACATACACTTTTGCAGTTGAAATATTACCATTCTTGTCAGTAATGCTATAGTTAAATGTATCTACCTGACCTACAACTTTTACACTCTTATTTGGTGTATAAGTATACGAACCATCAGCAGCAATCACCATTTTACCGTATGTGCCGACCAATGTTACTTTGCCAGTTGCCGGTACATTTACACTTGTACCATTGTCAGTAAATAATTTAGTCACTGTTGTGCCTGCAAGTGTTAAATCATTTGCCATGACATTACCAGAAACAGCATTTGCTTTAACAGCTTCCAAATCACCAGATGTTGTTGTCGTTGTTTGTGTAACTGTTAAGTTATTCCCTGAGAAAATGCCAAACAATGTAGTATCTTCAGCAATTACTTTATAGTTACCTGCATCCAATGGCTTAGTCTGAATATGCGTTCCTTCTGGGAAGAAGAAGAAGAACACATCAAATAAACCACTGTTTTTAGAATCAACAACTTTTTCCCAAACACCAGAAGCATTTTGTTTGTACAAAGTAAACTTAATACCATCAAGCAGTGAACCCAATGATGTATTAAATGCTTTGATATCCACAGTAGAAGTTTCATTGGCTTTTACTGAGAAATTAATTTCAGCAGAGTTACTGCCGAAAATAGGAATACCTAAAATTTTACCCAATGAACCAAAGCCGACTGAACTTGTAGTCGTTTTTGTGCTGGTGATATAAGCAAGATCGACATCTGCCTGCACAACTTCAGAATTCGCAACCAATAACGTAGGTGCTTTCACATACTGAGCCGCACTTGCATTACCTGCTGCATCTGTTGCCACAACACCCAATAATTCACCTGAACCATAAGGCTTGGTAAATGTAACAGTGAATTTACCTGTCGCATCTGTCGTAGTCTGTGCGATCACTTTACCAGATGCATCTTTAATATCAATTTTGGTATTTGGTTCAGATTCACCAGTTAATACCAAGCCTGCTTTATCAATTGCAAGGTTTTTAACATCTGGAGCAGTAATATCTGGAGCAACCACATTAGTTGCAGGAGAAGTATTGCCTGCTTTATCAGCTGCAGTTACAGAAACTGTTTCACCATTCTTCTGCGGTACAGTCAACGCAACGACAAAATTACCATTTGGATCTGTTACGCCAGTACCAATGATTTTACCTGCAGCATCTTTCACTACAACATTGCTGTTTCGCTCTGCTTTACCTGTTACATTCAGGCCTTGGTTTTCCACTTTCACATCAGTTGGTGCATTTGGAGCTGTTAAATCAGGTGCTACCCCAATAGAAGGTTGAGAGGTATTTCCACTGATATCACTTGCAGTTACAGAAACCGTTTCACCATTTTTCTGAGCAGGCACAATTGCAACAGCAAACTTACCATCTGTACCAGTAACACCAGTACCAATGACATTACCAGCTTGATCTTTCACCACAATATTACTATTCGGTTCGGCCTTACCTGTTACCGTCGCACCTGTTGCATCATCCACTTTTACATCTGTAGGTGCATCTGGCGCAACATGGTCAGGTGCAACTGCAGTTGCTGGTACAGAAGGGTTACCCGCAGCATCAGTTGCAGTCACTGAAACAGTTTCACCGTTCTTTTGTGGTGTAGTCAACGCAACACTGAATGTACCATCTGGCTTGGTTGTACCTGTACCAATTACATTACCTGCAGGGTCTTTGACAGTAATTGTACTGTTAGGCTCCGCTTTACCTGTTACGGTCGCGCCAGTCACTTGATCAACCATTGCATCTGTAGGTGTATTTGGCGCAGTAGTATCAGCTGCAGTAACGTTCGCTGCTGGAGAAGTATTACCTGCTTTATCAGCTGCAGTCACGGAAACTGTTTCACCATTCTTTTGTGGTGTAGTCAATGCAATACTGAATGTACCGTCTGGCTTGGTTGTACCTGTACCGATCACATTACCAGCCGCATCTTTCACAGCAATCGAACTGTTTGGTTCTGCCTTACCTGTTAACACAACACCACCAGCTGGATCAATTTTCAAATCAGTTGGCGCATTTGGTGCTGTTAAATCAGGTGCTACAGCTGTTGCATTCGAAGATGTATTACCTGCTTTATCAGCAGCCGTCACAGAAACAGTTTCACCGTTCTTTTGCGGTGTAGTCAATGCAACACTGAATGTACCATCCGGCTTGGTTGTACCTGTACCAATCACGTTTCCTGCAGGATCTTTAACTGTCACAGTGCTGTTTGGCTCTGCTTTACCGGTTACAGTCGCACCAGTCACCTGATCAACCACTGCATCAGTAGGTGTTGTTGGCGCTGTTGTATCAAGTGCAGTTACATTCGCTTCAGGTGAAGTATTGCCTGCTTTATCTGCTGCAGTCACTGTAACAGTTTCACCATTCTTTTGTGGTGTTGTTAAAGTCACGCTAAATGTACCGTCTGGCTTGGTTGTACCTGTACCAATGACATTACCTGCAGGGTCTTTGATTGTAACTGTGCTGTTTGGTTCTGCTTTACCTGTAACCACTTCACCTTTTGGATCAATGTTCAAATCAGTTGGTGCATTTGGTGCAGTTAAATCAGGTGCTACAGCTGCTGTTCCTGGAGATGTATTGCCTGCTTTGTCTGTTGCTGTAACAGTAACAGTCTCACCATTTTTTTGTGGTGTTGTTAAGGTGATGCTAAATGTACCATCTGGCAAAGCCGTACCTGTACCAATCTCTTTACCAGAAGAATCTTTGACAGAAACTGTTGCACCTGGTTCAGCTTTACCTGTAACGACTTCACCTTTTGGATCAACAGCTACATTTTCAGGTGCTAAAGGTGCTGTTGTATCTGGAGCCACTACGCCCGTTGAAGGAGATGTGTTACCTGCAGGATCTGTTGCAGTCACTTTCAGATTTTCACCATTGGTTTGTGCAGGATTAACTGTCACAACAAAGGTACCATCTGGCAATACTGTACCTGTACCAATCTCTTTACCAGAAGGGTCTTTTACAGAAATTGTCGCACCTGGCTCAGCTTTACCTGTCACCAATGTACCTGCTGGATCAATCTGAACTGATTCAGGCGCTTTTGGTGGTGTGAAATCAGGTGCAGTCAGTTGCAATGGCTTTGATGAAAGGCTTGCCGCATCTGTCACATAAATACTAACTTTTTCACCATTTTTAAGAGGTTCACTCAGTGCAAGGGTAAAATTACCATCCTTATCTGCATAGGTTTCACCCAATTTTGCACCATAACCATTCACAACAGTGACACGACCAAATGCTTCTGTTTTACCAGTCATTCCTGAACCGTCTGCTACGAATTTAACATTCTCAGGCTCAGTTGGTGCAGTGAAATCTGGTGCAGAAATAATACTTGGTGCAGACTCATTACCACTTGCATCAACCTGAGTCAGATAAATTTTTTCACCATTAATCTGCGCTTGTTTAAAATTCATTGAGAAACGACTGATGCCGTTCACAAGCGCTGTACCCAAAATTGTACCATCTGCTAAACGTGCGATGACCGTATTGCCTGCCGTGGCACTACCAGCGATGGCTGTACCAGCATTATTGATTGTTGCTACAGGAGCACTAATCAGAGGAGAAGTTGCCATAATCTTTACCCTTATCAAAAATTTGAATTGTTATTTCAAGCAAGAAACTCTTACTTGGTTTTATGTGACGTAGTTTGCACTTTTAACATTTTTATTCCATTTATTCAATTTATTTTGCAATTCTCCGACCAAGTGACATGACTAAATTGTGTATTTTTTTTCTCTGTACACGACAAAAATAGATAACTCATTGAAATAATGTCATAATAATTGTTTTCTAACGACGAATACTATGACACATCTCAATGAGTTATATCTTATCTTAAACAAATCTCTAAAATGGAACAAGTCA
>RRZU011653290.1_pt1 | contig 11860 bp, 8 predicted proteins | sample 2165561 | NCBI WGS metagenome assembly RRZU01 (sample SAMN10456909, study PRJNA506462) | wastewater metagenome | isolation source: wastewater sludge | place: USA: Moscow, Idaho | reverse complement strand
GTATGCTATGGATAAAAACCACCACCTTTACTCAGAAATAAAAACAGCCGCTCCCGGCCGGAGCGGCTGCATTACAAATTTTTGACTGTACCAAGTATAACAGATATGGATTTACGGCTCAAGGGCAAGGCTGTGCCAATGCAAGGACAATCCTGTGCCAATTTACAGCAGCGATTCCACCAGTTGATAAATATCGGTGAATGGATTGACGGCGATTCCAAACGGTTTGCTGCTGCCATTTTGAAGATGATATTGCTCTACACGCTTGGCATTCTGGAGAGCATTGGTTGTATGAGCAGACAACTGGGAATACACATCGCCGGTTTTCTCATAATCCGGAAGGTAAGTGGTCAAGGCATTCTTTACTGCAGGATAATCCTTGAAAAACTTAGTGGTGTACTGAAAGTGAAGCAGATACCAAAATTCAAAACAAGGATTAGAGAGCGCAATATGAATGCCCTTTGCATCAGCCATTTTCTGTGCTTTGGAGAGCAATTTGTCTTTGGCCGCGATAGGATCAGGGGTATTATAGTTCACATCACCGTCTGCAACGACCCATACAGCATCGCCATTGGATATAGAAAGCTGATTTTTGCTTTGGTATTCCACAGCTTTCCGAATCAGAGCGAGGTAATCGGTTTCGCCCCCTTTGGTGTGGCTGCCGACCACGCGAATATCAATGTTGGTCTGGCGGCTGCGATAATGTTCAAAATACTTTGGCTCGGTTTGCGAGCCCTCCGTCACAATCAGAATGACGGGTTTTAATTTCCTGCGTCGCTGTCCACGCTTTTCAATCTGTCCCCGTGCCATTTTACAGCCCTCCCTTGATAAAAGGAATTGCACCAAAACGGCCGATCAAATATCCCTTTTCTACTTTGGTGTCCTTGCGAATGGAAAAATCATAAAGGGAGAACAAGTCTGTGGCTGCGGTCTGCTCATCTTTTTCTGTAAACCAAATCTGATCTCTTCTCAAGAAATCCAAATCAAGAAGGTTGGTGCTGTGTGATGTGAAGATCAACTGAGCACCCTTGGGATTAAATTCTGTGCTGTCGAAAAGGGACACCAGATGCTTGGTCAGAAGTGGATGGAGGTGTGCGTCCATTTCATCAGCCACAAGAAGCGTCCCCAGGTCTAAAGCCTTTTTCACAACACCGATCAGCTTGAAATAACTGTTGGTGCCGTCAGATTCCTCTGCCATATTCAAGGCATAGGAACACGCATTTCCGTTGGCGTCATGTACCGTATGAATGGCATCAATATTTGCAAAAATGTCACTGCGTTGAGAAGGCGCAGGGTCTGAATCGCGCATTTGGAGCGCCTGTATTCCCAAATCTGCAACACGCAGCATAGATGCGATTACACGCCGGTAGTCGTCATTTTTCAACTGCTCTGCTTCAATTCCATAGGCATCCGCCACGGAATTCTTCGTGATGATTTGACAGGAGGCAAACCACTCCAGGACAGGGATCACTTTGGCGTAACTCCAGTTTGATGCAACTGACAAGTAGAGCTTGTTTGCAGAGGTGCGCTCCTTGAGTGTGTTTTGCTCATCAACATCGACCGTAAAACGGAAATCCTTGGTGTTTTTTCTCTCAAAAATAAGCGCCTGTCTGCCGTTGGGATAGTAGTATAGGTATTCCTCCGTGACAGCCTTATCTGTTACAGAAAAGCCATACGCATATCGAACGCCTTCTGTGGTAAAGATGACCTCAAAACTACTGGGGCGAGCAGGTGTTTCAGGATCGAACTTAAATGGTGAACGCGCAATCGTTTTATGGAGCTGCTGGTTATGAGAAGTCAGCACATAGTTTACCATAAACCAGAATGCGTTCAAGACATTAGACTTCCCAGAAGCATTGGCTCCATAGATAACAGCGGATTTCAGATAGTTTTTGTTTCCATCTGCGATGAGATGCTCTGGATGCTCATTGTCCCTACTGGACAGCAGGGATAAGACAACTTTATCTTTGATAGACAGATAGTTCTCTACACTAAATTGAATCAGCATAAACAACCTCCTAATCCAGTGTTTTTATATATTATATCCCGTATTTTGTGAAAAATCAACGCAAACGGAAAATAAAATTAAAAATAGAGAGGGTTGGAAGGCTGTATATGCGTTAGGATTGAAATAATAAAATAACCGCCCGAGAAGCAGTTATTTGATACTTCCCAGGCGGTTTTCGGTTTACAGATTCTGCCGGATGATCCGGGTGATGATTCCAAGAGCGATGCCGCGCTCCACATCCAAATGGGTGACGGCAAAGGATACATCATCCTTCTTTCCGGGCATCCGGTAATCATAGCAGGAATGAGCTACCGCATTGACGCCATTGGCAAGCCGGACATAAACCACACCCTTGTGTACATCGGTCACTTTTCCGGCGTATTTACCCTGGATTCGGCACTTCTGGAGATTGTCCCGGTCGGTATTTTCAGATGTGCTCTTGATGTCGGCACGGATTCCGAGGTCTTCAAGGCTGTTGCGCCGCACATTGAGAATGCGGACCAGCACTTCATCGCCCACGGAGAAACGCTCGTGGGCATCGCCGATCCAGTCCCAAGCCAAATCACGGGCCAGAATTGAGGTTTCAACGCCGAATACCTCGACGCGGATGACCTTCTCCGCAACAGCGATGACCCGGGCCTGAACAATACGCCCCTCGTAGATGCGGTACTTCCCCTCGGCGTCCAAATCGAAATAAAAGGTCTGGCGCTTCCGCATCATAGCTTCACGGCGGCTTGCGACAACGCTGCGGGTCTTGGAGTCGATGCCGCGTACCACAAAGTCAATGTCCGCCCCCAGCATATTCCCCAAAATCTTGTTTTGACGCAGCATCAGGTCGGCATACTCCTGGCCGGAAGGGCTGCGGCCCAGATTGATCATCATCTCCTTGATGGGGATAATGATGCGGAATCCCTTGTAATCCACTACGGCCACAGTTTTGCGGTTGTCCAGCTGCTCAATGCCGCCCAGCTGACCTGTGAGGATGCGGCGGGTGCGGTAGGCGTTGTGGATCTCGTGCCAAATGACATCCTCGCGGTCTTCCTGTGTTTCCACCTCTTCACGACTGCGGATGGTCAGGATAGAGGTGTCACTGCGGTGTGTTACGGCGGTCCGGCGCAGAGCAGACGCAGTATCTACCGGCGCCTCCTCTTGGGGAGCGGTATCCTCTGAAATGGGTGTTTCTCCCTCATCAGGCGGCGCCGTATTCTCAACAGAGGCGGAAGATTCCACAGCCTGCTCTTCAGCAGCCGGAGCCTCCGCAGAGTCCTCATTCTCGCCATGTACGGGAGCTTCCACAGGCGCCGCCTTTTTCCGCCGGGGTGCCCGCTTGGGCTTGGGGGGAGCCGGCTCCCCAGCAGTTTCGGAAACCATCTCCGCTGGGGTGCCATCTGCACCTTCAGCAGACAAATTGGAAGGAGTCTCTTCCTCACCGTCGCCATCCTCACCGGCCGCCGATCCGGCAGGCTCATCCGAATCGGAAGGGGCGCCAGAGGCCGTGCCGTCACCCTCGGGGGCAGCTTCATCAGACGCCTCCGTTTCCATAAACTCAAGGGGAGGGTCAGAGCCTTCCAAAGTGGCGTCGCCATCAGGTTGATCCGTAGAGGCGCTGTCATTGGTCTGATCCATAGAGGCCAGCAGCGCACTCAAATCGTCACTGTCAGGCGGCGCCGCCGCATCAGCCGGGGGGCCGGCGGAAGAAATGGTACCGTCCGCGGGGGCGGTGTTTTCAGGAACAGGAGTTTCCTGCTCCAGCAATACTTTTTTCTTGGTTGCCATAAAATTAACCTCCTATGTTTTGTATTAAGAAAGGATCGAGTCCTTATCTGTCGTGATGATGCCATTCGGAGCCTCTGCGGTAGGAACGGCTGCGGTCTGCTTGGTGTTGGTAGATGTGCTGGCCGCCTTCGGCTTTTTCTTCACTGGCTTTTTAGGCGCGGGAGCCTGCGGCTTTGGCTGCGCCGCAGAGGGTTTCGGTTGCTCCTGTTCCAGCCTGCGCCATTCGGGGATATGGGCGGATGCCTTGCAGGAACGGAGCTTGGATGCCTCCGGATGTTTGGAATAGTCCATTTTGTCTACCTTGAGAACTTTTTGCCCCCGGATGATGACCAGCGCCTGCTTGATAGGGAGCCGCAGAACTTCGTCCGGGGTGAGGACAGGACGCTTGCCGACACCAGAGGTTTCCCGGTATTCCGGCGTGTAGTTGGAGATACGCCAGGTACCCAGCTGCTTGGATTTGCTGGATACCGACACAGAAGCCAGTCCCGTGCGGGAAGAAATAAACTCCGCCGTCAATTCATCTGTGCAGCCCAGGAACAACTGCGCGTCGCAGTTGCCCAGAATTTCCTGCCAGAGATTGAGAGGATACCGATTCTGCAAGCCCGCCAAGTTCTGAAACACACAGCTCATAGAGATATTTCTTGAACGAATGACGCTTAACCGGCGGGAGAGGTCTGGAATGGTGCCGCAGGCTGTTAATTCTTCACCCAGGACATGCACCGGTACCGGCAGTTTGCCTCCTTCGCAGTTCTTGTCTGCATACCGCACCAGCTTGATGAAGCAGAAGGACAGGAACAGGCTTGCCAGAAAGTCAAAGGTGCTGTCCTGGTCGCTGGTAACAAGGAAGTAGGCGCACCGCTCTTGGCCGGGCAGCTCCAAGTCAATTTCATCCCGGGTGGTGATTTTCTTGATGAGTTCCGACTGGAACACCTGCAGACGGGAGCCGAGGCCGATGATGACGCCGCTACGAACTGTATCGCTGGCCTGCTTATACAAGCTGTATGGCGCTTTGGCCGGATGGGTGGGCGGCAAGTTCTCAAACAGGCTGTCCAAATCGGACTCGCCGCTTAAAGTCAGCAGCCGGTACACCTCTCCGATATTGCGGTTTTGTTCAGCATAACTCTGGTCCACATAGAGGACGAGGGCCTTCAGCGAGTTCATCTCACAGGAATCCCAGAAATGGTCACCCTTGCCGTTGTTGATGGTGTTCTTAATGATGACATCTACAAAAAGCTGCGCCATCAGTTCCTGCCCCTCCACTTCGGAAAGGCAGTTCCAACTGTCCGAGTTTTCCGGATTGACCAAATTGAACACCTTGACACAGTACCCCTGATCCCGCAGATACTCGCTGGATTTTTCGTAGAGCTCACTTTTCGGATCTGAAATAATCAGGGATTCTCCGCGGACCGCCGCCTGAAGGATACGATTCATGCAAAAGGACCGGGTTTTCATGCTGCCGCTGGAGCCATACACAGCCAGATTGCCGTTGATATGGGGATTTTCGGGAATACAGACAGCCTTGTTGTCCAGCATTCCCAGTACAACGCCTTTATGCTTGCGCAGGTCAGGCACCAGATCCAACACACCGGCCATCTCCTTGCGGCTCATCCAGCCGGAAGTACCGTAAGTGCCCTTGGCCGAGTAAATGAAATTCCGGTCAGTATCATATTCGCCGGTATCGCTGTAGCCCATGCGCATGACCATGAGCAGCAAAATTGCCAACAGGCCGATGCAGATCAGGACACCGTACACTCCATAGGGTGGATGAAACACGGAGGCCAGACAGGTAAAAAAATCAGGCGACGCCATCGCCGGAGAAGTTCCGTCTCCGGGGATGCCGCCGCCCTGTTTCCACGCCGCGTAATTGCCAAACAGCTGTGCCAGGAAACCGCCTGCGTATAGGATCGCAAATACGGCGGCCGGCGCTGCTGCCAGGCCTATGATTAGTTTCTTTTTGTTTATGGGAACAACCTCCCCTCGAATTTTGTAAAGTCAATGGTTTGCAGGTGTACCCGGTCACTGCAATAGCGGCGCAGCACATCTGCTTGAAAATCAAAGCAGATCAGCGTACCGGGGCGTTCCATCAGTTCGAGGGCGGTGTTGAAGCGCACGATCCGGGGCAGATCGCAGAAGTAACCGAACAGCACCGGCGTTCCATCCGGCTCTGCGGCATCCTGCTCCATGGCCCTGCCGGGATTGCCGGCGGAGAGGCCCTGTGACAGAATGCGGTCAAGTTCCGCGGTTTTCACAGGGTCACACAGTAACGCCAGTATCACCTCTCCCTGATGGTCATTGGTTAGGAAATAAAAGTGGTCGTAGCTGCCGTCCAGCATGAAGTAGTCATGCTTGGCCCCGCCGGTACTGGTGAGTATCTGGTAGGCCAGATCCATGCTGTCCCCCAATACCAGTCCATGTACCTGCTCGACACGGTACTGCTGGGCCAGACGCTGCTGGCATAGAATGTTCCAGAGGAGCGTTTTTACCCGCAGTTCGGATTTGTAGCGCCACTTCATCAGAGCGCCCCCGCTATTGTAGGTCACAAAGATGCCGGTGGGGACCAGCAGCACCCCTGCGAAGCGGGAGCTTCGGATCTGGGTGGCATCAGCCCCCAACTCCTTGACTTCGCGTGAACTGTAAAACGCGGGATATGTTACAGTTTCGCCGCCAAAACCGGTCTGGGCAAAGACCTTCGGCTTTTCATCCGGGTAGAGCAATACCCCGGCATTGCCCATAGTAATATAGGTTTCCGCGAGGCGGTGGAGCCGAAACCTCCGGTTTGCTTCGCTTTTGAGCCGGTTGGTTTCTGCGTCTCCTATAAGGCAGAATGTAAAACGCGCGGGCCATCCGTTCAGCAGAACTGACTGGGCTTTGTTCCCCAGCCGATAGCCCCGGAGTCGGTCCCGGTAGTAGGTGCGCAGCAGTCCGGCCTTTTTGAGCGCAGTCACGACCGCCTCCAAGTAGTAAGGGCTGGCGGGAAGGCGGTTGAGCTGGCTGGTGGGGAACTCTCCCGAAATAGCGGTCAGCGATAAAAGCCGGAACGGAAGCGTATCCGGCTGTGGAAAATAGTTGGTGCTTTTCCCAAGTAGTCACCTCCCTTGAAAGCACAGGATTTTTACCGTAATGACTGAGGACTTCGGTAAAAATGGGCCTCCCCATGAGGGGAAAAAGCCCGGAAAATCGGGCGTTTCAGCCGCTTCGCTGGATGTCGGGCCGGAGAAGGCCCAAAATGGTCAAAAATCCGAGATGGATTGTAGACTCGTTTTATGCTCCGTCAGCCATTGCGGAAAACGCTGCTTCTCCATGATATAGATTTTTGTGCAATCCTGGTCGCCCAGTTCGGCCGTGTTATAGGCATCGCACAACAGGCCGGTATCATCAGCCATCACAAAGGAAGAGAGAAGATCCAGTAATTGCTTTTCCGATAAATTATCGTAATCGCGTATCCGCCTGTCGGGAAGTGCCCGGTCATAGACCTGGGCGAAACAGACAACGCAATCGCGGTAATACGGAAGTGGGTGTTCTCTTGCGTATTGATCAAGGACAAAATAGAGCGGGTCCAACAGGAACTCATCGCTTTGCCGCTGTTTGCGCTTTGGCAGCAAACAGGGCAGCGTCACCTCCAGCACCCTGTCCTCGCAGTTGACAGTGATGCCGTGCGTTGCACCGGCGGATTTGAGATAGTCACCTTTGCGGATGGTTGTGCTGGAATAAATCAGATGCCGCAGCCGGCAGGCAATCCGCTCTGCCCGTAAAGCGGCATCTATGGAAAGTGTTTCATAGTTGTCGGGGTAACGCTGGATGTCAGTGGTGTCCAGCGCGTACAGCGCATTACTCAGACGGGATATATCGTCGAGAATGCTTCCAATGCGGTGGGATATTAGTTTTCGATCCAATCATGTGCCTCCTGCTTTCTTGAAATAATTTGTCTGGCCTTCCTCGTCTACAGTACAAAATCCGGATATGCCCGGACAGTCGATTTGGGCGATTTGCGTCGGAGCATCGACCAGCATGATACGGCGGCTTCCCCCTTTGTTGCCCCGCAGAGCATGGCAGACAAGCGCCTCTTGCCCGGCGGCAATATAAGCGATCTCATACAATTCACCATCGGCAAAAAACACAAGTTTAACGGGAAAATCAGCCGGAGCGTGGTAATCTACCCGCCGGATGAAGTCCAGCAGGACCCACACTGCCCGGACAAGCACATGGTCGGTTTTTGGTGTTTGCCCTGCCAGGAAATAACCACCGCCGTCTGTTTGAAAAATGCGGCCCTGCCTCTCCAAATGAGAGAGCAGGGCCTTTGCAGTATCTTCTTTGCCAGGGTGAAAACAAAGAAGCTGATGTTCACAGAGGCCGGGGTACATTGTTACAATCCGCAACAAGTCCGCAGCCTCGTTCCCATAGATTTCAGCCCTGGTCTTCATGGGGCTCACCTCCTTTATTAAAGGCGCCAATCAGACGCCTTCAAAGCGCATTGTTAAATAGGAATTGTGGAAAGACGCCATTAGAGCGTCAATCCGGCGTTTTTCGAGAATAGTAGGAAAAAAAGGCGTCTTATAGGCGTATTGGAACTGTCAATGATGCGTTTTCCGGAGATTACAGCAATCCTCTTTATTGGGATTTACAAAATCCCTCCAGAATTGATAGTGTTCCGTTACATCTTCACAGATTGTCTTCTGCGGAATATGGATTTTTTCCACGATCCGCTGCTTTTCTTTCAAAGGAAGATGATAGTAGCCTCCCTGCCGCACGGTATATTTAGAGAAATCAACACCCCGAAACCACTGCCTGATCCACGAATTGACGCGCAGAAATTCAACCACACACCGCTCAATTCCCAAATCATTCAGCTTGTCGAAATCCATGTATTCCTCGATGATGGGGCTTAATCGGATTGCCACATCATACCCTTCCGCTTGCAGAGCCTGAATTGCGCGGATGCGCTGGCTGGGAGGACTGGCCTTTTCAAATTGGGCGGTTTGTGCATCGTCCAGGCAGGTCACGGTAATTTGAATATGGGCCAGTTCCTTGTCCAAGATCTCTAAATACTCCGGGGCAGCGGGAAGTGCAGACTTCGTGACGATGAGATAGCTTACCCTGCATAGATTCATCTCCTGGATGGTCTGGTAGGTAGTGTGGTACTGGAGTTCACAGGGCTGAAAACAGTCTGTCATGCCTCCAAGCCTGATGATGCTTCCGGATGGGAGACTGCGGATTTTCCGCCGGACCTTTTCAATATCTGCAACACGAGGATGCGCCGAATCCCATAATCCACGAAAATGAAGCAATGAACGGGCATAGCAGTAGTTACAGTTGTGTTGACAGCCGCAACCGTAAGTATCTAAACGGGTGTTATATTTGCATTTGTCGCCTTCATTGCCTCCAACTTGCTTAAAGAAACTCTTAAACTCGCTTTATATCACCTCTAAATTCATTGTTTGATTACTTTATTGTCGGATACATTGGACTCACCTCATATAAAATTCTAAATGGTTGCGGAGGACGGTACTGCCCCGCCGTCTGTTGGTAAAGCATCCAACCATGTTCTTTACACTACTCCGCGCAATAAAGGGAGGCGCTTCCGCACCTCCCAGAGAAAATGCCTTTTAAGCGGAATCAGCTTGTTCTTGGCGCTTGCGCTCCAAAAGCTCCCGCAGCTCCCTGCGGTCTGTGGTTATGAGATCCTTTTCCAATGGACTGGCCTTGAACTCCACCATGATATTGTTATTATTGGTGGAAATCAGGCCGCTGCCGCGCTCAAAGTGTGTGACCTCCATCGTTTCTGCGTCAGAGAGATGGAGGGTTTCCTGGACACGCTCCGCTTCGTCATCCTCCAGATTGAGAATGATCTTAGTCTTGCTGTTGTTGATGATGCCTTTCCCGAAACGGCCTTCGTCCAGATTGAAAAAGTCGTTAAGGTCCTGGCTGGCGCAGATCGCTGATCCACCGAAGCCGCGAATCGTCTTGAAAATTTCCAAAACGAAATCACCGGCCAGCCTGGTACCCGTGGCGCCTGCGCCGGAAAGAAGCTGCCAGCACTCGTCAATAAAAATGGCTTTTTCCTCGGTGCGGTCAGCTTTGGCGCGGTCCCAAACGAAATCAAGGGCCACGAACATCCCCACAGTCAGCAAATCACCAGTAAGCGAGGAAATATCCAGTACGGTGTACTTATTATCCAGCCGCACATTGGTCTGCTTGTTAAAGGTACTGGCGGAGCCATTCACCAGACGGTTGAGGATATGGGCCATGCGAGTGGTTTCCGGGGCGGCCTTCAAAATCTCATACAAGTCGCCCAGCACCGGCATCTCCCGGTAGCAGCCCGGATTGGCCGGGTCTTCCAATGAGGCGTTGTCATGGGTGATACCTTTGGAATTGTAGGTGCGGATCAGAGCCTCATCCAACAGCTGTCGTTCCTCGTGAGACATATCAGGGATCAACAGACTGAAAAATATGTGGAGTTGCTGGATTTTGGCGGCCAGTTCGGAGAGCTGGATTCCCGGCCCGTCCAGAAGCTCACTGACCGACCGATCCACCTTGCGGATCTCCATCACATTGATGCAGTGCGGGCTGGCCGGGGAAATCTGGATAAACTCCCCGCCTACATTGGCACAGGCACGGTGGAATTCGTGCCCCTTCAACGGTGCAATGATGAAAACGGGAATGTTTTTCCGCCTCATTCTTAACGCCATGAGCTGCATCGTAAAGGTCTTGCCTGCGCCGCTGGTACCCAGGATCGCCATATTGGCGTTCTTGTAAATCGCAGAGTTGAAAATATCCACGATGATGAGGGAACTGTTATATTTGTTGACCCCCAGAAGGATTCCGTTGTCGTCGCACATCTCAAACGAAGTGAACGGATAGCAGCTGGCCGCGCCTCCAGTCAACAGGTTGCGCTTACCACGCTCGAACAGTCCCTTTTCCATGGAAACCAGCGGGAGGGCAGAACAAAATGCCTGCTCCTCCCGAAAATGGCAGTTGCAGACATCCATATCCTGCGAAAGCAGGAGCTTTTTTATTTCGCTGGCCTTCCACTCCAGGTCCTCCACAGAAGGGGCAGTCACAGTAATCAACAAGTTGAGATAATAGAAATCTTCGTTATTCGCAAGGCCCTCCTTCAGAAAATAGCCGCTCCGAATAGCGCCGTCTATATCATCGAAGTCCGTGTTCGTGTCGCTGGCATCCTTGATTTTTGACCGGTTGATGCGGAGCTGCTGGCCGACCCGCTGAATAATGCGCTCTTTGGGTTGGCGTGAAAGAAACATATCGAGGTCAATGCCATCACCGGCATTGACGATCAAACTCAGCCAGCCCGCGGGCACCTGTGTTTTGTAACCATCTGATGGGACGAGCAGATAAGTATAGTACAGCCCGTCTATGCAGAGATACCGTCCATGGGTGAAGTCGATGCTTTTGGGAGCAGCAAATTCAGCCGCCGGGATGCGGTCAATCTCGCCCTCCCGCCCCTTGTCGAGATACTGTGCCACAATTTCCTGTGCCCGTACCGACAGGGGCTTGACCGCACTTTCATTTCGGCACAACAAATTATAGAAAACATCTACGGTAAATTCGTCCTCGTTTTCGTGGACAACGACCTCGTTGCCGCATTGACGCAGGTAATTGGATGCCGTGTGGACAGCACTTTGGAGAGATTGAATTGCCTCATCTTCCTGTTCGGAGCGCCGTGTGTTGTTCCAAGGCTCATACTCAAAAATCAAAAAGAAGCGTCGTGTAACCGCCTCATGGGAGCCGATCTGTTGAACAAAGTCCAGGTAGTCCTCTTGCATCAAGCGGCATTGCTCATTGTTCTCCTGTGCCATTTCTCGACGCACTGTGTCCAGGTGGCGGTTGATGTCGGCACGCCGGGTAAGCACTTTGATCTGCAATTTAACAGGACTGATTTTTAGGTATGAGACGAAAGAGTAGATAATATTTCTCTGTTCCCGGGCGCTGCGCAGCATAAAGTTGATGGGGACAACTTCGACCACCTTGACAAAGCGATGGTCTTTGGTATAGATAATGCCGTTCTCCACCTTCTCAATGGGCAGATAATCCGCCACTGGATTGAGGCAGGCGGGCTTC
>RRZU013042598.1_pt1 | contig 11861 bp, 7 predicted proteins | sample 2165561 | NCBI WGS metagenome assembly RRZU01 (sample SAMN10456909, study PRJNA506462) | wastewater metagenome | isolation source: wastewater sludge | place: USA: Moscow, Idaho | reverse complement strand
AGCCCATTGTATCTATCATATTTAGATTGACCATCGCTTCTACCAACCATTTATTACGGTAATTCTTAGGTGTTTTCTCTCCTAAAAAGTAATCCTCAGCATTTCCTTCAAAGAAACCACCCGCATTTTCAAATATCAATTTGTTTATTTTTTCAGTAACTATAATTCTAGAATTTAAACTATAGTCTTGATGCGCAATACAATTGTTTAAAGCTTCTAAAATACTTTCGTTATCGTATTTTGGTACTTCAATAGATATTAATTGATTGGCTGGAAAAAATTTATAATTAACATTTCTAATCTTAGCTAAAACTTCATTAACAGCTAAGAATAAAGGCATAGAAAAATGTTCATAAGCTTTTTCTTCGGTGTCTAATTTCCAAGTTATTTGTGCGACATGAGGTGAAAGAAAATGAGAAGCTTCTGATTTTCCTAAAAGTATTAAGGCTGTATTAGTAACCTTACCATTAATTGTTACTTTCAATTTATCTAAAAATACGGAATCTGACCAATCATCAATTTCTTGATAGAAAGATTTGTTTTTGTTCTTTTCCTTATATATAACTCTCGCTTTTTCAATAGCGTAGGTATCTAAATCTTCTAAGGTGGCGCTTTGAACAATTTCAGCTGACCAATCAATATGAGAATTTAAAATTGCTCTCATACGATCTGGGTATTTTTTTAACTCAGTAAGACTTGAAGCAACTCTAATATAAGCTTCATTTTCGAACATTACAGGAATGTTTTGAGCGGCAGGGATTTTGAAAATTTGAAGTGTTTTTCCATCATATTCACAAGTAAATTGTTCAAAATGAATAGATGGAGCAAGGTTTCTTCTTATGTAAAAATCCAATTCAGAACCTTTTTCCTTTCTACTTAAATAATCGAATTTTGTACCTACGATCTCTAGAGAATCATCTTCAATACCAAAAACTAAATATGCAAAAGGAACGTTATTAAAATTTGCAGCATTAGACAAACCAGAAATATATTTTCCTAGTCTTTGATTATCGGTAGCATCGCCTCGCTTAAATTCTAACCACTCTAATTCTTTACCATGCTTTAGTAAGTCATCTATTAGAGCTTTTAATTCTTCATTTGTCATATTAAATCAATTTCCAACGAATTGTGAATAATTCAGTTTCGGTTATGTTTTGTTCTAGACGTTTTTCAATTTCTGATAATAAACTCTCTTTCTTTTCATCAATTTCATCTTGAGCTGTAAATAGTCGACTTCTTTTATTTGTTCTAGATTTTTCTAAATCTTTAATAATTCGTTGTAATTTAATTTTTTCTTCAAGATTAGATATCTTCTTTGCTTCACCTTTTTTTAATTTTATTTCAGCATCTAAATCTTTTATTTCTTTTTCTAATCCAATTTTCATGTCATCAGACCATTGATCTAATTTGTCCATTTCATCATCAAAATATACAACATTTTTCATTGCATTATGGTTGATAATTTCTTGACAAGATGAAAAATGGATCTCATTTAATTTTTGTTCAATTTCTGGAGTAATTGAGATGGTGTTTTCTACACTTCCATTTAGAGAAAATAATTTCAATGCAGATTCAGAATCTAATACTTCTCCTGAATCTGTGAATGCTGAAGCAATAATATAATCTTCTTTCTCGAAAGAATCTATTTCTAGTTTAGTTATTTTCAACGATCCACCTTCATAAAGAAACTGTTCTAGGTAGGAAATTTTAGTTTTTGAATTAGAATAATCAAATTCTATTAATTGAGATGGTGTCTCAAATTCAGTTGCAATATTTATAATTTTTTGTGCTAAAGGATGACCAATTCTAAAGATATTTGTTTGGTGCGGGATTTCTGATTTTTTTCCTTTTTCATCAGTCTTAGGAATAATATATTTCCCAGAATTAATATTCAGATTTGGAAATGGGTTCTCTTCTAAAGTAAATGTATAGTCATCATTAAAATCAGCTTTATCCTTTAACATATAATTTGTAAGAAGCCATAGTTTTTCTTCAAACTTAGATAAGGATTGGGTAGTCTCAATTAAATTCGCTTTAAGTTTTTGGCTTACTTCTTCATCAAAATTTTCCAATAAAGTTGTTTTAGCTTCTAAAATACGTTCAGAAATCTGAGGTTTTAATTCTTCTTGAAGTTCATCAAATGCAGACTTTATATCTTCTGGCTTACGACAATTTTGATAAATCATCGCAATACGTTTTTCAAAATCAATACCGCTTCCTATTGAACCCAAAACTTCATCAGAAGCACCAAAAACACCATTAAATAATTGAAATTTTTGTTCAAGAAGTTGGTATACACGAATATCAGCCTCATTTTTCTTGTTTAGAAAGTTTACAACAACAACATCGTGTTTTTGGCCATATCTGTGACATCTACCAATACGTTGTTCAATTCGCTGTGGGTTCCATGGCATATCATAATTAACAATAAGCGAACAAAACTGAAGATTGATTCCTTCGGCAGCAGCTTCTGTAGCAATCATTATTGTTGAATCATTCTTGAAATAATCAACTAATGCAGAACGCATATCAGCAGTTTTAGAACCTGTAATTTTATCTGATCCTTTATGGTTAGTTAACCATGTTTTATAAATCTCTTTAGATTTATCATCGTTATTCATTCCGTTAAATAAGACGACTTTACCTTTATAACCTCTTTCTTCTAAGATACTATAAAGAAAGTCTTGAGTCCTTCTACTTTCAGTGAAAATTAAAGCTTTTTTGTTAGCTCCTAGATTGTTCAATTCATTGAACCCTTTGTCTAATGCAGTGAACAGATGCTCAGCCTTTGAATTTTTTTTTATTTTTTCTGCAAGTAATCGAAATTTCTTTAGATCGTTTAATTCCTTTTCGATTAATATCAGATCTTCTGGGGAGTAATATATGGATGAGGTTGTCTCATCATCGTCCTCTTCATCATCTAACCACTCATCCTCTAATTCGTCAGTAGCTTCATAATCTTCATCAACTACTTCAATAAGGTCATTAAGAGATTGATCGTATAAAATACCTTCTAGTCTTTTAACCAACGAATCTAGTGTTCCGTAAATAGCAAAAGATGATGAAGCTAAAAGTTTACGTAAAATTAATGTCATTAATTGTCGTTGACTATTAGGCAACGCATATAATTTTGGACGTTGTAAATATTCCGACACTAAATCATATAATTCATTTTCTTCTTCAGTTGGAAAAAATTCTTCACAAATAGGAATTCTATTAGTATAATTTATATATTCTAATACTTGTTTTCTAAGAGTTCGATGACAAACCGGTTTTATTCTGTTACGTAGGTCATCAAAATTTTCTTCATCAACTATACGAGAAAATTGAGATTTAAAACTTTTGATATCACCAAAAACATAGTCATCAATAATGGAAACTAATCCAAATAATTCTAATATTGAATTTTGTAAGGGAGTAGCTGTAAGCAAAACTTTTTTGAATGGGTGTAATGCTTGTTTAATTGCGTTTGCAGTTTTATTTGATGGTTTATAAACATTTCTAAGCCTATGTGCTTCATCAATAATTACCAAATCCCAATTTGTTTGTTGTAAGTAGGGAGCTTTGGTTTTTGCAAATTGATATGAACAAATAATGATTTGATCATCTTGATTAAAAGGGTTTAAATTTCCTTTTTTAATTTCTTCATTAAATGATTTTGACTCAAGAATTATTGAAGGAAGAAAAAATTTATCTATTAACTCTTGGTTCCATTGTTTACGTAAATTTGATGGGGATATAATTAATAACTTTCTTTTACGTTCAGCCCATTTTTGGGATAAAATGATTCCTGCCTCAATCGTTTTTCCCAATCCAACTTCATCCGCTAAAATAGCTCCTTTGGATAAAGGCGATTGAAATGCAAAAAGTGCAGCGTCAACTTGATGCGGGTTTAAATCAACTTGAGCATCTTGTAATGAAGCTACAAATTTACTTACACTATCAGAAGGTAAACGTCTGGTTAAATCATGAGCAAAATATTTTGCATGAAAGTTAGTTGAAACCATAGATTAAAATCAATTTTGGTAAAGATACAAATACTAAGATTTTAAAACATCTATCTTTATAACTATATTGTTTATTTTGACCTATTGATAAATAATTAAGTCATCTGGTAAACCAGATGACTTTTGTTATGAATTAAATATTTTTGCAATTTCTAATGCTTTTGAAATAACCTTGTTAAAATGTCTTACTTGCATAAATTATGCTAATCTTTATATAACAGAAGACCAATTTCATTTTGTGATATTTTAATTTTCTTAGATTTGAAAAGAATACAGGAAATTTTGAAGTTCTTAACAAAAATAAAATGTTTGAAAAATCGTATAAAAAATTCTACTTGGTTAATCCAAGTAGAATTCTAAAATAACATTTTGTGGTTATAGTATCTTTTATTTTAATAAAATAATTTTATTAATAATTAATTCGCTATCAAAATAATACCTTTTACCAATTATGTCAATATAATAGTTTCCATTTTTGGTTTGTTTCATTTGCTCATTTGTTCTCAATGCTAAAATAAGAGAGTTTAAAGAATCTCCAACATTAATCACTTTGTCATAATAAATTCTGGCAACTTCTTCTTTTCCTATTTTTTCAATATTTTCTTGAATAAAGTTTATTGGCCTATAATTCAAATTTTTACCGAAAAGATCATTAATATTAACAAAATATTCTAAATTATTGATATCTGTGATTTTAAGAGCAATTGGTAATTTTTCAAACTCGTCTGATGGAAATATAACAAAATCAACTATTTTCCATTCTTCCCATTTACTCCAGTTGATTATTTTGCCGTTAATATCTTTAAAATCTTCTTTAGGACTTATTAAAAAAGGAATATTATCATCTGATTTTATGAAATCCAACTGACCTTTAATATAATCTACATTAATGAAGGGAAATGAAAAAGCTTTGTTACTATTATCATATTTGAAATATATTATTTTTACATCATTTATATCAGAAATACTATCAATATCAGAAATACTATCAATATCAGAAATACTAACGGTTTCTTTTTTTTCTAAATTAGAAATACTATCTTGTTGGTAAAGACTTAGATCAGAAGCAAAATCAGTTTGAATAGTATCAATATCCGAAAAACTATTGGTTTCGTTTATTTCTAAATTATAAATACTATCTGCTTCAGAATAGTTTATTTCTTTTATATATCGTTTGCTGTCTCTTATTTCTAATTCTAAGTACTTATTTGATTTATATTCAATAATGTTAGTTACATAAAAAACAGCACCCTTTAATTCATTATAATTAGAACTTTTATTGTTTTCTAAAGAACAACATTTGTAAATATTCGCTTCAATATTATCAATTTTATAATCTAATAAAAAGCCTCTGTAGCCAAATTTTTGTTGTTCAATAGATTTAGGAGTAAGATATAATGTTTCAAACTCATATCTTTCTGGAGTTAAATCAGTTTTTTGACCTAAGAACCAAGAATTATTGGGATCTCCTATGTGGACTTCTGAATTGTTTGAATTGTTTTTATTTTCTAATGTTTTTACTAATGTTTGACCAAAACTATTATTAAAAATAAAAACTACAATAATTAATATTTTGTACTTACTCATATTTATAAAATTTGTAACAAATATAAATTATTTACTATTAATTATTATTGTTTTTTTACTTATTGATAAATAATTAAGTCGTCTGGTAAGCCAGATGACTTTTGTTATGAATTAAATATTTTAGCAATTTCTAATGCTTTTGAAATATCATTCTTACCTATATACTCTAAGAATGTACTCTCGAATTGATGGCCAGTAATTGAAATTAAAAGTGAAGTAGGGAAGTTTGGATGTCCATAATAATTACTAGCAAATGATCTTCTACATATATGGCTTGAAGCAGCTTTATATAAGGGTATAAGTTTTACATAGTTTCTTTTATCATCAACATCATATTCCTTAGCATAAACCATTCTGTTTATTTCGGCATTGTTAAGTAGCTTTTTTAGATTTACATTAAATATTGTAGAATTTGAACCGGAATTTTTGCTAAATACTGGAGGGAAATCATTATACTTATTAATAATATTTTTGACAACCGGATGTAATGGTATTGTGACTCTTTTTTTTGTTTTAATTTGAGTAATTTCGATTAATTCAAATTCGTTTTCATTCTTATCTTTGTATTTACGAATGCAGTTTTTATTAAACTTCATGAAATCGCTTACTCGTTGACCTGTAAAACAACCTACAATTAACCAGTCTTTTGTTATATCTAATAATTTATCGTTAGTTTTATAAGATTTGATCAAATTAAGTTCCTCTAGTGTTAAATAAATAACATCACCTTCTTTAGAATTTTTTTTAGGTAAACTGAATTGAGGATTTATTTTGTAACCATTGTTTTGAGCATCAAATAGAATTGTTTTTAAGTTTTTAATGACCCTAATAATAGTAGATTTCATCAATTTTTTTTCGTTAAATAGAAATGTATCGAATGTAGCAAAAAACTCTTTATCACATTCGTTCAGTAATATTTCTCTTTTGTAAAATAACTCAAATTCATTAATTATTTTTTCGGCGTATATATATTTTTGTTTAGTTGAGTTTTTGATAGAATAATCATTAGATCTAAATTTATTATATCGTACAATGTAATTTAATAGTTTATTACTATTAATTTCTTCTGCTTTATCTTTTTCAATTACTTCTTTTTCTTTTTGCTCTATTGAGGTTGGTAAAGAATGGAAACGTAGAATCTCATCTTCAATAAAATTTGGACTTATGATATCTGTATTGTGTAAATAATTGAAAATTATATTTTCAATTGAATTTAGAAGATTTTTGCATTTATTTACTGTTCTAATAAAATCTGCATCGTTTTTTAATGAAGTTTTGTCTTCTCTTGTATAAAGTCTTTTCTCATTTTTATTCCAATATTCAATTGGGATGAAAATTCTGGATGCTTTCTGAAAATCGTTTTGTCTAGTTACAGAAACACGAACAATTAACTGTACAATGTCTTTGCTGCCTTTAACTATGAATCTTACTTTAGCCATACTTGTTATTTTTTTTGATTACGAATGTATGTGTAAGAAGTCGAGTCCGACATTAGTCCGACAATATTGCTATTTTATGCAATTAGAAACAATTTAATGCAATTTTTAAAATCTCTTGAATCATTGATGTTTATTGCATTGTATAGATTTTTAACGGAATTCTGGTTTTTAAGCTATTGAATAAGATTGCATACTTAGAATCCGCTAGGAACCTCAAAAGTGTTAATCAAATTGATTAGCACTTTTTTTATTTTTATACGCTTTCCATCAAAAAAAAGTCTCACAAACAAGTTGAAAGACTTTTGACAGATACTAAAATATAACTACACTTGGTAGTGTTACTAAATGCTTTTGAGAAAAGTTGACTTTCTTTAATAAGTAAAAAGGATTTGATTATTTGTTTAGATAACCTAACAAAATTGTAGCAACAACAATTATGATGATTGCAAGAACAAAAATATCGACTAATCGGATAGATCTCGAGCCAAATCCTACCTTTTTTGATTTACTTATTCTTCTTGATTGCATAAGTAGGGATTTATATTTACGTAAAGATAAAATATTCTCTAATACAAAACTTAAAAAAATCGATTAGTTGATAGATTCTTAACAAAAAAATAGTTCAATCTTGTGGACTGAACTATTTGATTTTTTTATTGTCTTCTTCAAGGCTGTTGGCTTGATTTTTTTGACGCTCTTTTTCTTCATCAGAAAGCTGATCATAAAGTTTACTTTTTACATTGTCGAGCATTTCTTTGAAAGATTCGGGTTGCATCAAATAGTATTGATAGCTTTTTTCAAAATCCGAATATTTAATTTGATGTTTTTTTAAGATATCTACAGCGTCTTTGGCTAAACTAAGCGTTTGATCTTCATTTTGCACTGGATACATTTGTAAGCCTTGTTGACTAATGTATAAATCTGCTAAAACCTCAATCATATCGTTTCTATTGATTAGATTATCAGGTTTTTCATAATTTTTTGGTGTACAGCTAATAATCGTTCCGATTAATAGAATGAAGGTTAAAAAAAATGTTCTCATAATTTTCCGAAAATATTTCTTAAACGTAATGTGATCACTCCAAAAACAGCTTCTCCAATAATGTCCGAGCTAATTTTAGATTCGCCTAAAGTTCGGTCCGTAAAAATGATCGGAACTTCTTTTAATTGAAATTTCTTAATCCAAGATTTATACTTCATTTCAATTTGGAAACCATAACCTTTGAATTTTATTTTATCCAAATCTAATGTTTCCAATACATTTGCTCTATATCCAACAAAACCTGCTGTGGCATCATGCACAGGTAAATTTGTGATGATTTTGACATATTTCGAAGCAAAATAAGACATCAAAACTCTATTCATTGGCCAATTTACTACATTAACACCGTTTGAATAGCGTGAGCCAATTGCTACATCAGCGCCATTTGCTAAAGCCTCATAAAGACGAGGTAAATCGTTAGGATTGTGAGAAAAATCGGCGTCCATCTCAAAAATAAATTTGTAATGATTGACTAAAGCCCATTTAAAACCATGCACATATGCGCGTCCTAAACCATCTTTTGTTGTACGAATTTCTAAATGTAAGCGATTGTTAAACTCAGGAATCAATCGTTTTACAATATCATTTGTGCCATCTGGCGAACTATCGTCAACAATCAATACATCAAACGCTCCGTCAACTGATAGTGCGGTACGAATAATGGCTTCTACATTTTCTTTTTCGTTGTAAGTCGGGATGATGACTAATTTGTCCGACATAATTATTATTTTGTGGGCATAAAGATAGTTATAAGATTGTTAGGGTTTTGTATTTTTGACAAAATTATGAAAACAAACGATTTAATTTCGATAGGAAGAAATACACTTGGAAACGATACTGTGCTTATCGTTTTGATTGTATGTTTGTTATTGGTGTGTGCGTCTAAGTATTTGTTTGCAAAGAACTTTAAAACACTTGATAATAAAACGGAGTATATGAGTTTTACTGATGATAATACCACCTTGTTTAGCTTTGTTGTAAATGGGATTACGGTGTTATTGATAAGCTTATTATTGGTATCCTATTTTAATATTACATATGGTCATTTCATTAATTATAAATTCTATTTTTTATCGCGTGTAGCCATAACATTTGGTGTAATTAGCCTTATTATGTTGTTCCGATTATTGATAGAAGTTACTTTTTACAGAGTATTTTACGAATCGAGTACGGTTTCATATTTCATGAAAAGTTCCAGCTTCGTCAATGCGAAGAATGTTTTGCTTTTACTAGTTATTTGTTTTTTATATTATTACACAACTATCGACAAGGATTATTTGATGATCGGTGGCTTTATATTGTTGTTTTTGAATAGAATATTCGAAATTTATCATATTTACGCAAAACAAATAAGTGGCAATAAATCAATTTGGTATTATAATATTTTGTACCTTTGCACCCTAGAAATTTTACCCATTATGGTTTTAGCAAAACTATTAACTGTAGGTAAGGTAATCTAAAATTACTATGAAAGTTAAATCAGTATTAGTATCACAACCTAAGCCTCAGGCAGAAAACTCGCCTTACTACGAGATTGAAAAGCGTAACAAAATCAAGATTGATTTTAGACCATTTATCCAAGTTGTCGGAATTGATGCTAAAGAAGTTAGACAACAAAAAATCGATTTTACAAAAGTAACAGCAGTCATTTTTACAAGTAGAAATGCTATTGATCACTTCTTCCGTTTAGCTGAAGAATTGAGATTTACTGTTCCAGATTCGATGAAATATTTCTGCGAATCAGAAGCAATTGCTTTTTATTTGCAAAAATACATTGTGTATAGAAAACGTAAAATTTACATTGGCGAAAAAGTATTTGCCGATTTAGTTCCATTGCTTAAAAAACACAAAGACGAAAGTTTCTTATTACCAGCATCTGATGTTTTGAAACCTGATGTTCCAAAACTATTAGATAGTTTAAATTTAAATTGGCAAAAAGCAACTTTATTTAGAACTGTTTCAAGTGATTTAACAGATTTATCAGATGTAAAATACGACATTTTAGTATTTTTTACACCTTCTGGAATCAAATCATTGTTTGAGAATTTTCCAGATTTTGTACAAGATAATACAAGAATTGCCGTTTTTGGAAAATCGACAGTTGATCAAGCAAAAGAGATGGGATTACGTGTAGATATAGAAGTGCCAACAAAAGAAACGCCTTCTATGACTATGGCATTAGACAAATACGTGAAAGAAGCAAACAAATCTAAATAAGATTTCGCTTTACCTTTCTCTCTAATTAAATTTTATGTAAATTAAAGAGATGGAAAAAACTTGGGAAATAAAACAACTACCCTCAGCTGAAATAATTAGCGATTTGCAACAATCACTAAACATTTCTGAGGCACTTGCTATTTTATTAGCCCAACGTGGAATTGTGAATTTTGATCAAGCAAAATCATTTTTCAATCCTACTTTAGACGATTTACACGATCCATTTTTGATGAAAGGAATGGCAGACGCTGTTTCCCGAATTAAAAATGCAATTGACGACGAAGAAAATATCTTAATATTTGGAGACTACGATGTAGATGGAACGACTGCAGTAACACTCTTTTATGAGTTTCTGACTTCCATCTACTCGAAAGTCCTTTTTTATATTCCTGACCGAAATAACGAAGGTTACGGAATTTCGCAACAAAGTATAGATTTCGCTATAGAAAATGATATTTCGGTTGTAATCGTTTTAGATTGTGGAATAAAAGCACATGAGCAAATCAAATATGCTCAATCAAAAGGAATAGATTACATTATTTGTGATCACCATTTGCCTGATCGTTCGGTGCCGAAAGCTTATGCTGTTCTCGATCCTAAACAAAAAGGTTGTCGTTATCCTTACAAAGAGTTAAGCGGTTGTGGTGTTGGCTTTAAATTAGCACAAGCATATACCGAGAAATTCAATCTTCCTAAAGAAAATCTTTATCCTCTTCTCGATTTAGTTGCAGTAAGTATTGCAGCGGATATTGTACCAATTACAGGCGAAAATCGTGTGTTGGCTTATGCTGGATTAAAGCGATTAAATTCTGAGCCTCGTTTGGCTTTTCAACAATTGATTCCGGTTAATATTAAGAATAATGTCAATATTTCGAATGTTGTCTTTTCTATTGCACCAAAAATTAATGCTGCCGGACGTATAAAACATGGTTCGGAAGCGGTTCGTTTTATGTTGAGTACAGATGAAGAAGACTGTAAAAAATACTTGAATGATATTAATTCGTTAAACAACGAACGTAAACTGATTGATGTTGATATCACAGAAAGTGCTTTAGATCAATTGAATAAAATAAATACTACAGAAAAATATTCGACTATTGTTTATGATCCTACTTGGAACAAAGGTGTAATCGGTATTGTAGCTTCTCGTTTGGTTGATATTTATTACAAACCAACCATTGTTTTTACAAAAAATTTCGAAGGCGAAATTGTTGGTTCAGCTCGTTCTATACAAGAGTTTGATATACATTCGGCAATCGAGAAAAACAAAGATTTGTTAACGCAGTTTGGTGGTCATATGGCGGCGGCTGGTTTGGCAATGAAAGAAGAAAATTTCGAAGAATTCAAAATTAGATTTGATCAAACGGTGAAAGAAATGTCGAACGGAAAACATTTCACACCATCTATTTTGATTGATAAAGAGATTTCTTTTAATGATATGACGCGTTCTTTCTTAGAATCGGTGATGCGAATGGCTCCATTTGGACCAGATAATATGAATCCTGTTTTTATTTCGAAAGATTTATTGGCAACCGATTTCCGATTGGTTGGTAAAGAACACGCACGTTT
>RRZU012559087.1_pt1 | contig 11862 bp, 9 predicted proteins | sample 2165561 | NCBI WGS metagenome assembly RRZU01 (sample SAMN10456909, study PRJNA506462) | wastewater metagenome | isolation source: wastewater sludge | place: USA: Moscow, Idaho | reverse complement strand
GAAAGACGGCAAAGAGAGTGTCTGACAAGCCCACGTGGTCCCACGAGACCGCGAGCCCGACTTCCGGCGGCACCCCTGAGGGTGGCGCACCGGACAGCCTGTCGGATCCGTTTGCGACCACCGACGAGACGGCCGCGGTGAACGCCGAGGCGTCCGACGTCACCGACCCGTTGCTGGTCGACGACTCCGCCGACGAGTTCGAGAACTCCTCGGCCGCCGCCGCCGACGAGGTCACCCAGGTCGAGTCCGAGGCTGCGATCGACGACCAGACCGCCTCTGACGGAGAGGTGGTCGAGGAATCCGCCGCCGATGCCGTCGCCGACGACGCGACCGACGTCGAGGCCAACGCCGACGCTGCCCCCGCCGCTGACGATGCTGCTGCAGCGGCCGAGGATGCTGCCGCCACCGACACGGCTGCTGCCGACGAAGTGGCGTTCGACGCCGTCGTCGGTGAACTACCGCCCGAGGGCGACGGCGAAGAAGAGTTTGATCTGCGCGAGTCGCTCATGATGCAGGAAGGTGACTGGTACGTCATCCACTCCTACGCGGGCTACGAGAAGCGCGTGAAAGCCAACCTCGAGCGTCGCCGCGAGACCATGAACCTCGAAGACCGCATCTTCCAGTGCGAGGTGCCCGAGGAAGAGGTCTGGGAGTTCCGCAAGGGCGAGAAGAAGAAGGTCCGCCGCATCAAGCTTCCCGGGTACGTCCTGGTCAGGTTGGATCTGGACGACGAGACCTGGGGCGCGGTGCGCCACACCCCCGGTGTCACCGGGTTCGTGGGCAACGCCCAGCATCCGCAGCCGCTCAGCATCGACGAGGTCGTTCGTATGCTCCAGCCGCCGGAGCAGGCCAAGCCCGCTGCCGCCGCGGGTGGCGACGCCGGCGCTGACACGGGTACCGGAACCGGGACCGCGGCAGCCGCCGCGACGCCGGTGGTCAGCGACTTTTCGGTCAACGACATCGTCACCGTCATCGACGGGCCGTTCGCGACCCTGCAGGCGACGATCTCCGAGGTCAACGCCGAGAGTCAGAAACTGACGGCGATGGTCGAGTTGTTCGGACGTGACACCCCGGTGGAACTGCGTTTCGACCAGGTCGAACGCGCATAAGACAGCCCCACGCGGGCACAAGACGAGTTACAGCAAGGAACGAGTGAGGAAGACATGGCTCCGAAGAAGAAGAAGGTCGCCGGGCTGATCAAGCTGCAGATCCAGGCCGGTCAGGCGAACCCGGCCCCGCCCGTGGGTCCTGCGCTGGGCCAGCATGGCGTGAACATCATGGAGTTCTGCAAGGCCTACAACGCGGCCACAGAGAGCCAGCGCGGCGAGGTCATCCCCGTGGAGATCACGGTGTACGAGGATCGCTCGTTCGACTTCATCACCAAGACGCCGCCCGCGGCCAAGCTGGTGTTGAAGGCTGCCGGCCTGCAGAAGGGCTCCGGCGAGCCGCACAAGACCAAGGTCGGGTCGATCACCCGCGACCAGGTCCGTCAGATCGCCGAGACCAAGATGCCCGACCTGAACGCCAACGACATCGACGGCGCCATGAAGATCATCGAAGGCACCGCGCGTCAGATGGGCGTCACCGTCTCCGGCTGACGTCACCGACTTCCGCCCCCGGGCGGTGGCAGCGCCACAGCGGTGCTGTCGTGGCAGGGCCCGTGCTGGCCCGATGACCACAACCTGCAACCAAGGAGCAGAACACATGAAGCACGGAAAGAACTACAGCGCCGCGGCGACCAAGATCGACAAGGACTCCTTGTACGCGCCGCTCGAGGCGATGACGCTGATCAAGGACAACGGCACCGAGAAGTTCGACGCCACCGTCGAAGGTGTCGCTCGCCTCAACGTCGATCCCCGCAAGGCCGACCAGATGGTCCGCGGCACCGTCAACCTGCCCCACGGCACCGGCAAGACCGCCCGGGTCATCGTGTTCGCCGCCGGTGAGAAGGCCGAGCAGGCCCGCGCCGCCGGAGCTGACGAGGTCGGCAGCGATGACCTGATCGAGAAGGTCGCCGGCGGTTGGACCGACTTCGACGCCGCCGTCGCCACTCCTGACCTGATGGGCAAGGTGGGTCGCCTGGGCAAGGTCCTGGGTCCCCGTGGCCTCATGCCCAACCCCAAGACCGGCACGGTGACCATGGACGTCGCCAAGGCCGTCGAGGAGATCAAGGGCGGCAAGATCGAGTTCCGCGTCGACAAGCACGCCAACCTTCATTTCGTGATCGGGCGCAAGTCCTTCACCGCCCAGCAGTTGGCCGACAACTACGCGGCCGCCATGGAGGAGATCCTGCGGCTGAAGCCGTCGAGCTCCAAAGGTCGATACATCAAGAAGATCGTCGTGAGTTCCACGATGGGCCCCGGCGTCCCCATGGACCCGGCCCGCGTGCGCGAGGATGCCGACCAGGCCTGATCCGCGCGCCGATCGCGGCGCCGCAACTTCGCTCGAGCCGAGGGGTCTTTTTTGGACTCCTCGGCTCGGCCAATTCCGGGTCACGACCGAGCAATGCTCAGAACCTGTGGACGGGTCCCTCGGCCTGGTGACGTGAAGGAGCGCACCTTCCCGGGGATGATCTGCACGACAGTGAAGTTCTGATCAGGACCGGCGTTACCAGCGCTGGTTCGGGAAGGTGCGCCCATGCTCACGGTAGTCAACGAGGAAGCAGCAGCCAACCAGCACGCGCCAGCCGCGGTGGGTGGTGACTTGTTGGACGAGTTGGTCCGCGACGGTGCCCGGGCGATGTTGGCCGCGGCGTTGCAGGCCGAGGTCGCCGCCTACATCGACGCCCACGCCGACCAGGTCGACGAGCACGGTCGGCGGCTGGTGGTGCGTAACGGCTACCACCAGGCCCGTGAGGTCGCCACGGCGGCGGGTGCGGTGCCGGTGATGCAGCCGCGGGTCAACGACAAGCGCATCGACGCCGAAACAGGTGAGCGCAAGCGGTTCTGTTCAGCGATCCTGCCGGCGTGGGCGCGCAAGTCCCCACAGGTGGCTGAGGTGTTGCCGCTGCTGTACCTGCATGGCCTGTCCAGCGGCGACTTCGCCCCGGCGTTGGAGCAGTTCTGCGGCTCGGCGGCGGGCTTGTCGCCGGCGACGGTGACCCGGTTGACCGCGCAGTGGCAAGACGACGCCCGAGCGTTCCACACCCGCTCGCTGGCCGACGTCGACTACGTGTACCTGTGGGTCGACGGCATCCACCTGAAAGTCCGCCTCGAACAAGACAAGGTGTGTCTGCTGGTCATGCTCGGTGTCCGCGCCGACGGCCGCAAGGAGTTGGTCGCTTTGGCTGATGGGTTCCGCGAATCGGCGCAGTCGTGGGCGGACCTGTTGCGCGACTGCAAACGCCGCGGGATGCGCGCCCCGGTGCTCGCCGTCGGGGATGGGGCGTTGGGGTTCTGGAAGGCACTGCGCGACGTGTTCCCACAGGCCAAGGAGCAGCGCTGCTGGTTCCACAAGACCGGGAACCTCCTGGCCGCCTTGCCGAAGTCGGCGCACCCGAACGCGAAGAAGGCCATCGCGCAGATCACCAACGCCGAGGACAAGACCCATGCGGCCGCGGCGGCGAAGGCGTTCGCCGACGAGTACGGCGCCAAGTGGCCCAAAGCGGCGGCGAAGATCAGCGACGACCTCGACGTGTTGTTGACGTTCTACGACTACCCCGCCGAGCACTGGGTGCACCTACGCACCACGAACCCGATCGAGTCAACCTTCGCCACCGTGCGGCTGCGGCAACGGGTCACCAAGGGCCCCGGCTCACGAGCCGCTGGTATCGCGATGGCGTTCAAGTTGCTGGAATCCGCCGAGCGCCGCTGGCGAGCCGTCAACGCACCCCACCTCGTCGCCCTCGTACGCGCCGGTGCGGTGTTCAAGGACGGGAAACTGGTCGAACGACCCGACGAATCAGGCGGTGAGGGTCAAGCCGCATGACAAGCCCGATCCACAGGTCTTGACAATAACTCGTCACGACCATCCCGTTGGTCTTGGCTCTTTGGGCGGATTACGGTCGGATCCGGATCACTTCGGCAGAGGAGCGAGTCCGAGACCGTGTTGGGCGGTTTCGACCCAAAAGTCTCGTTCCTGCTACTGAGGTAGCGCTTTTCCCGCATGCGGCTGTCGAGCGCCGTCCTAGAACGCGCCGACGTACCCGTCCGGCAGCGGGGTCGGTCTGCGTCCCCGACCACCGGAAGACATGTTCTCTGAACCTGTATCGGATGCCCCGCCGGCCGAACCAGCCGCGTTCTCTGAACCCACAGCCCACACTCTAGTAGAGACTGCCGATTCTCTGAACCAAGACCGTCAGGCTCATTCCCGTTTGCGGCTGGTGACAGCGTTCTTACCAACACCCCATTTCGGCTGCGAGTACCCGATCAACGCGTTGCCGGCCACCTGTCGTCCACCGCGCGGAACTTGGTGCCTTGGCAGGACAATGGCGCGATGATGCAGTTGATTGTCGAGGTCTTGCCCTTCGCGGTGGGTGTCTTCGCGTCGCCGCTCCCCGTGATCGTCTCCGTAGTCCTGCTGTTCACGCCCCGGCCGCGTCCTACGACCGTCACCTACGTAGTGACCTGGATCGCCGGTCTCACTCTCGCGACGGTCGTCATGTCCGTGCTGGCCGGCCGGATCGAGGGGCAGCAGGGGTCAGGTGGAGTGGGGGCCTGGCTGCGCATCGTGTTGGGGCTGATCCTGATTGTCATCGCTCTTCGTATGTGGCTGGGACGTGCCGAGAAGTCGACCCCAGCGTGGTTGTCCACTCTCATGGAGGCAGGTCCGCGGGAAGCCGTGCGTTACGGGATCCTCATGTCGGCGGCCAATCCCAAGGAACTGCTGATGGCCGTCGCGGTCGGTTTGGCTATTGGGTCCAGCGATGCCGGCACCGGCGGGGCCGCGGTAGCCATCGCCGTTTTCGTCATCGTGGGAGCGGCCAGTGTGGCAGCACCATTGGTGGTCTTCCTCGTGGGAGGGCAGCGGACACTCAAGTCGCTGGACGCGACCAGGGAATGGCTTCAGCACAACAGCGTCGCCGTCGCCTCGGCAGTACTGACCGCGATCGGGGTGCTGCTGTTAGTGGGGGGCGTGACGAAGCTGTGATGCCGCGACCGGGAGTTCAGCCTGCACTCCGGCGGCGGCGCCGACGATCCTGACCAGCCCATCGAGTCGCGCCCGCAACGCGACTCGATCCTTGTCCAGTTCGAACTGCAGTGCGGCCGCGACTACCGCGTCAACGACCAAACTCGCCTGGAAGGCCGTGGTTTCCTCACTCGTGTGCGGCGCCAGCGCCTCCGCGACAAGTGCCAGCGTGCGATCGCGCGCCCGAACCAAGGCGTCACGACACTGCTCCGACGAGCCAGCCAACAGCAAGGTCGCCCACGCGAACACGGCGATCGGCCTGGTGGGCGAGGTGATGGTCGCCTCCCAGGCCCCCACGGCCTGATCGAGTGTCCGCCCCAGGTCCCCATCACGACTGACGGCCGCATCCATCATCTGCAGCCAGTCCGACACTAGTCGCTCGACAGCTGCTGCGATCATTCCGTCCTTGTTGCCGAAGTGGTAGTAGACGGTCGGTGCCGTCACTGACGCGGCACGACAGATTCGTTGCAGAGTGAGCGCCGCAGGGTCCAGCTGGGTCAAACCGTCGATGGTCGCCTGCAGGATGCGCTCGTCCGCGGGTGGGGTGTTTCCCGCCTGTCGGGTCACCACGCCAGGGCGGCTGGGGCCACGTCAGGCACAGCCGGCCTGAGCGGACGCACCGCCTCGACCCGCACGTAGGCACCACCCGGCTCAGGCCGTGCGTCGGCCCCACCCTTGTTCGGCCACAACGACATGGCCCGCTCAGCCTGGGCGGTGATCGTCAATGACGGGTTGACGCCGAGGTTGGCGCTCACCGCGGCACCGTCCACGACGTGGATGCCTGCGTAGCCATAGACGCGATGATAGGGGTCGATGACACCAGTCTGCGGACTGTCGCCGATGACGGCGCCCCCCAGGATGTGCGCGGTCATCGGGATGTTCAAGGTCTCCGTCCACGTTCCGCGCGCTTCCCCACCGGTCTTGTCCGCGAACCGCTTGGCGACGTCGTGCGCCTCGGGGATCCACGCAGGATTCGGATCGCCGGTTCCCTGCGTCGACGCCAGCGTGCGCTTGCCGAAGACGTTCCGCTTGAGATTCACGTCGAGCGAGTTGTCCAAGCTCTGCATCACGAGCATGACCGTTGTGCGCTGCGACCAGCGACGCACCGACAGGGAGCGCAGGAAGGACCGCGGGTTGCTGCGCAGCGCGGCGAGGAACCGCCGCGACCGGGGCACCGACGGCTCACCGGGTCGGTCGCCCTCGGTGAGCAGGGTGCTGAGCATCCCCATGAAGTTGCTGCCCGGGCCGTACCGGACCGGCTCCACATGGGTCTGGGAGTTCGGGTGGATCGACGATGTGATCGCCGGCCCGTGGGAGTAGTCGACCTCGAGGTCACGGGCTTCCACGGTCAAGATGGACTCGGAATTTGTGCGGGTCAGTCTGCCTAGCTGGTCGGACAGAGCGGGCAGGTCTCCGGAGTCCTTCATGGAGTGCAGGAGTTTCTGCGTGCCGAGGGTTCCGGCGGCCAAGACCACGTGGTCGGCTGTGATCACCGATCGGGGGGGTCGACCGGCGCCGGGGCCGGCCGCTCGCATGGAAACCCGGTAACCGCCCTGGCCCCGGGGCGTGATGCTCGTGACCGTCGTGAGTGGCTGAATGGTGGCCCCGAGGCCCTCGGCCAGGTACAGGTAGTTCTTCACCAGGGTGTTCTTGGCCCCGAGGCGGCAGCCGGTCATGCAGGATCCGCACGAGTCACACGTGGTTCGGGTAGGCCCGGCGCCCCCGAAGAACGGGTCCTCGACGTGTTCGCCCGGACGATCTCCGAAAAGCACGCCCACACTCGTTCGGTGAAACGAGTCGGCCACCCCCATGTCGGTGGCGACCTCGAGCATCACCTGATCGGCCGGGGTCTCGACCGGATTCTCCACCACCCCCAGCATGCGTTTGGCCTGTTGGTAGTGCGGGGCCAACTCGCTGCTCCAATCGGTGATGTGGGCCCACTGCCGGTCGGCGTAGAACTCGTCCAGGGGCTCGTAGAGGGTGTTGCCGTACACGAGCGAACCGCCGCCGACACCGGCGCCCGACAGCACCAAGACATCGTTGAGCAAGGCAAGACGCTGGATGCCGAACATGCCCATCGCCGGCGCCCACAGGAACTTCGGCAGTCGCCACGAGGTCTTCGGCAGTTCGTCGTCACGGAACCGGCGACCGGACTCGACGACGAGGACCTTGTAACCCTTCTCACTCAGGCGCAAGGCGGCGACGGATCCACCGAAGCCGGAGCCGACCACCACGACATCCCAGTGCTCCGGGGACTTCTCGGTGGTGTTGGTCGTCTTCGTTGCGTTGGTCGTCTTCGTTGTTTCGGTCATGGATGTTTCCTTTCGGTCAGCCCCGGACGGCGGGGAGGAAGATGCGGGGTAGGCGGACAGGCTGGGGATCGGCGGCGAACATGGTGAAGGCGCGTGCTGTCTGGAGGGCGGTTCGGTTGTCCAGGAACCACGGCGGCTTCACCGTCAGACCGCCTCGTGGGTGGCTCCACGACCGTTGGAAAGGGCGGAAGGGCGCGCGAGCCACGGACTTCTGCGATCGGTCGAAGAGAAGAGAGTTGTGCACGACACCGGTACCGGACTGGATGGAGTCCGGCGTGTTGCCGGGGTAGGCGCCCCAGGCAGCACGCGGGGAGAGGAACGCGAACGCGGACCACACATTGACCCCGATACAGCCGTACTTCAGCGCGGCGATGGCCTCTTCGAGTCGTTCTCCGAGGTACCGAGCGGTCTTGGGGTGGACGATGATGTTCGCTCCGAGGTTGCCGTGCAGGTGCTCGTTGGCGAACTCGACGGCAGACATCAAGAAGTCGGCGGGATCCGAGTCGGCCAACGCGGTGGTCACGGAGATCGGGCCGAACATCTCGTCGTGGAAGGCGGGGTGGTCGCTATCGGAGTCGACATCCACCAGGAGGGTTCGGTCCTGGGGTCCGGGGATCACCTCGGCTCGGGGATTGTCCGCACGGAAGGCGTCCTGGCGTTCCTGGGTGCCGGGGTAGTAGGGACGCCGGTCAGGGGCGGCGGCGAGCGCCGACCGCAGAGCGTCGAGCAGTTCGCGCTTGTGTTCCCAGCGCTCGGGGAGGATGAGTACCTGGGATGCCACACAGGTGTGGCCGGATGCGAACAGCTTCTGGGTGGCCAGGTGCTGGGCCTGGTAGGCGATGTCGGCCTTCGTCCACGGTCCCGGCACCACGATGGTCGGACTCGCGCCGCCGAGTTCCGAACGGATCGGTTTGCGCCAGCGTGGTTGGCCCGCGGCCCTCGCCTTCTCGCCGGCTGCTCCGGGGCCGAAGACGATGGTGTTGAAAGTGCGATCACTGCCGGTGATGTGCACGGTGTCGACGAGATCGCTGTCGGTCAGATGCTTGCCGACATCGGCCCCGCCGTAGACCACGGCGAGATATCCGTCTGTGATCAGCGGCGCTAGGATCCGTTCGAACACCGGACCGTAGGCCTCGTTGACCGGGTTCATCTTCAACACAGCGACGTGACCGTCGGCGTACAGGCAATAGAGGACGTCCAACATCGGTATGGCAGCGACGTTGCCTGCCCCCAGAACCAAGGTGACGGCACCGGCGGGGTCGGTCTGGCGATAGAAGGAACCGACGTGGTCGCGCAACGTGGCCGGTGTCACGTCCGGCTGCATCCACACATCGATCTCGTAGCCGTTGAGTAGCAGCCGGTCGTAGGGGTTCGAGGGGAATACGCCCGCAACCACCTGCCCATCGGACCGCGTTCGGATGCGCACACCCTCGAGGGGGTCCGCACCCGTCGACAAGCGGGTCAGCGTGCCGATCATGTCGGTGATCCACGCGGCCGTCGGATAGGGCCCACCGAGCCATTCCTCGCCCCCGACAAAAGGTGATCGTGGGTCGAGATCCTTCATCCGAACCCCCGCGGCCACCCATGCGTCCGCGTTGGCCACCAAGAGGTCACGGATCTGCTCCAGATAGCGGATGCGTTCCTCGATCGGCAGGCGTGCCCACTGGGCCTTGTTGTCGCGCAGCCGCGCCAGGGATTCATCGATGGTGGTCAGGTTCATGCGCTCTCTCTCCCGGTGAGGCCAATATATCGAACGCTATATAGGTTGTCCAAATGGGAGGCGAAGGGCCGGGGGGAGTCGGTACTACGACGCCGACAGCAGGCCCGCGAATGCGGACTGGATGCACTCCGCGAGGTGATCCGGGTCTGGGATGATGCCGCCGTCGGTGGCGATGCCGATGTTGACCTCGCCGTTGTAGCTGAAGATGCACAAACCGATGCTCTGATCCGACGAGGTGGGCACCCACCCGAGGATCCCTCCGACCTTGTGGCCGGCCAAGTAGATGGGCGCCCGGGGTCCCGGCACGTTGGTCAGCAATCCCACCGACTTGTTGGCCACGAAGCGGGTGAGGTTCTCACCGATCACCTGGGGTGCCTCGGCCACGGCGCGCTGGACACCGAAAATCATCATCGCTTCCGCACTGTTCTTGATGCGGGTCATCCGGGTCTTCACTTCGGCGAGGAGAACGTCGACGTCGTCGATCCCCAATGGCATCGGGAACATCACCATGGCGAAGTGGTTGCCCAGTTCCTCGGGCAAGGACATGTCGATCGGCTTCAAGGAGATCGGGACCAAGAAGTTGGTCTCATCAGGAACCTCGCGTCCCCGCTCCCTCAGGTAGGCGGACAAGCCCAGGGACACTGTGGCGAGAAGGACGTCGTTGACCGTGCCATCATGCGCGGCCCCCACCGTCTTCACCCCGCCGAGGTCGAGGCCCACAACCCATCCCACGCGCTTCTCGACACCCGGCGCCTGATCGGCGACCAGCCGAGACTCGTGCCCCCACAAGGTGAGTCGACTGGCCGAACGCCATGAGTTCAGCGCTGCATTGTCCTCTGAGGACAGGGCAGAAACCGCGTCAGTCACTTTCGTCGGCCTCACAACCAACTCGTAGCCCTGATAAAATGCATTGGGCTTCAGGCCGGCCACCGAGCTCGGGATCTTCGGTACCGCGCGTGCGGCCGCGGCAGCCGTGTCCCGGACGAATGACGCGGCGTCACCTGCCACTCCCCGGGCCGCGCTGGTCGCCAGTTTGACCGGATTGCCGGCTCCCCGTTTCCTGCCGACGGCAGGAGGCGCTGCGTCCTCATCGACATCACACATTCCCAGGATCAGTTGCACGATCCTGATGCCGTCGGCGAGCACGTGGTGGAACCGAGCGAGGATCAGCGACCCCTCGTTTCCGTCCGCGGTCGTGTATCCATCGATGAAATCGAACTCCCACAGTGGGTGGTCGCGGTCCAACGGCTCGCTGATGCGACGCGAGATGAACTCCTGGGCGGCGGCGCGGTCGCCCGGTGATGGGAGCGCCACGGTCCTGACGTGGCGATCGAAGTCGAAGTCCGGGTCGTCTTCCCACACCCACTCCCCGCCCAACTTGCGTGGGCGACGACTCATGACGGGGTAGCGACCGATCAGCCTGGTGCGAAGAACATCCCGGACTGCGTCCCAGTCCGGGATGTCGTCGAACCACATGAGTCCGTTGACGACCATGAGATTCGTCGGAAGATCCATGTTCAGCCAGGTCAGGTCGGATTTGGGAATCGATTCCGTTGCCATCGTTCGCCCCTCACAGCGTTTCGCACTGAGAACCTACCTGAGCTCGGTGCGCGGAGGGCGGTTGAACTGATCAGTCCATCACCACACGACCGCGAAGTGGTCGGTGAAGGGTGCACCCTCACCGCGGGGTGCTCCCGAGGATCGAGTCGAGTTCCCGCAGCGAGTCAAGAACCGAACGGGCAGTGTGGTTGAGTGCCACCATGCGGGTCGCCTTTCTCCTGTTCGACACCATGGATCTGATGGACTTCGCTGGACCGTTCGAAGTCTTCCTCACGGCCAACCGCCTGCGGGAACGCGCCGGCCAGGCAGCCCCATTCGAGGTGACCACTGTGTCTCCGGGCGGTCGTGACATAACGGCGTACGGAGGGCTACGAGTCGGCGTGGACGCTGACGTCTCACAAATGGCCGCGTCTGATGTCCCTTCACCTGATGTCGTTGTCGTCCCGGGAACCATCGACATCGAATCCGCCACCGCCGACGTCGTGCTCGGCGAGGCCGTCGCAACCCTCGCTGCCCACGCCGAGGTGACGGCGAGTGTGTGCACGGGCGCGTTCCTCCTCGCTCAGGCTGACGTGCTCGCGGGGCATCGCTGGACCACCCATTGGGAGGACCTCGCCGAACTGTCGCATCGTCAGCCCGGTGCACAAGCGGCCCGGGTCGTCGACAGCGGCGCCGTTGTCACGGCCGGCGGAATCGCGTGCGGCCTCGACCTGGGTCTGCATCTGGTGGCGCGGCTGCTCGCCGACGAGCCTTTCGCCCGATCCGTGGCGCGGCAGATGGACTACGACTGGCGATCACCCAACGGTACGTAACGCCCCACCAGCGCAGGACTGTCCGTCGACCGGGCCTCCGCCCCAAGCCGGAGACTCACCCACAATCTCAGCGAGCGCCGACAGATCCGCAGCGGCGCCTGCAGGTTCCGCAGCGGCGCCTGCAGGTTCCGCAGCGGCGCCTACAGGTTCCGCAGCGGCGCCTAGCCTAAGCCTCAATCCACCGCTGAACCGTGATGGGTGAGGTTGGGTCGTAACGCGGAAATGCCTCTCTCCCTTGGGAAAATGTGATTGCTGAAGATCAACAAGTCCCAGGAATCGAGGCATCCCGTAGATGCAACTTTCTCACACTCCGTCAGCGTTGTCGGCATCG
>RRZU012412396.1_pt1 | contig 11862 bp, 24 predicted proteins | sample 2165561 | NCBI WGS metagenome assembly RRZU01 (sample SAMN10456909, study PRJNA506462) | wastewater metagenome | isolation source: wastewater sludge | place: USA: Moscow, Idaho | reverse complement strand
CGGAGAAGGCGCCGACACATGCAACGCCACCCTCTACCTGATGCAGGTAAACGCTGAAGAAGTCGGGGTCGTCATTGTCCACTTCGCAGATGCCGCTCGGACCTTCTCCGTCCACATTGGAGACACCCTGGATCTCAATGCAGTCGAACAGCGCGGGGTTTCCGTCGATCACTTCGTCAGCATAGCGATCGGCCATTTTTTCGATGTTACTTTCCATATTCACTCCATCAGTAAGCGTTTACTTTTATGGCAAGACAAAAAAAAGAACTACTCTTTACGCCCGTTAAGGGCGATGACAATCAACTCTCCAAGCGTCAATGTGCGAGCCTTTGAGTCTGGCAAGCGCTCTGCTTGCTCGATTCGTTCGGCAGCGTCAGAGAAGCGCCCAAGCGCTCTGCTTGCTTCCTTCAGGCCGACATCAACGACCAGAGTGACTTCTTTCTTCATAGAAGCCCGTCCAGCTTCATGTCCTCTACCAGATCTTCGACCCGCATCCCGTGCATCGCGGCTTTAACCTCAATCCCATCGAAGAATATCGCTCGACTGCCGGTCACAGCGACCACCTTCGGACAGGGGCGACCATCTGGCAAGGTGCCGGTAGCAATGCCAACCTTGAGAGCGCTCACTGTGACATTCAGCAAGGCGCAGACCTCTTTCAGGCCGAGTCTGCGGTCCCAGTAGTTCTTCGCCATGCGATTCGTGGCGCCAACTGCGCCGATGCCCTTGTTCGGCTCTCCGTTACTGCTGGCCTGAGCAATCGCCCGGGTAATAACCTCGTCATGTTTCATGGTTAGCTCTCTGTTAAGCGATAACTGATTTTTGCATACAGTAAGCGGGCACTGAACATCAAAACCTCAAAAAAGTGAGCAACAGCGCGGGTTTTGACCTGTGTGGAGGTTAAGACTCAGTCCGATACCCCTCCTCTGCAATGGCTACCATGTCCAGATTGTTGAAATCCGAATCCAGGGTGCAGTCGATCGCTTTGGCGATCAGGCCGGCTTTGATTGCATCGGCCAGCTGGCGGAGTGTTTGATTGTTTGAGAAGGCCATGTCCTCAACGATGTCGATGACCTGCTCAAAGCTCTTACCATCGACCGGCTCCCACAGGGTCAGCTCGTCAAAGAACTCACCATCCGAGTCTTTGAGTTTGAGATAGGCATCAAAGGCATCGTTGAAGTCCTCCAGGCCGCAAAAGATGCAACCCATAGCCATCCCAATGGCCATTTTATCTATCAGTGTGTACGCCATAAGCTCACCTTAAGCTGAGAAGTAGCGCTGGCCAAACTTACGGCGCAGCATTGAGGGGATGATTTCCAAACCGCACTGAGCGGCAACCTGTTCCGGGCTGATCTGCTCGAACTGGCCGTTGCGGTAAATGCTGTTCAGCTCCTCAACGACTGGCGCATCAGGCCCGATTATCTCCTCAACCCCGGGCGGAACGATGAACAGTCTGGTGCCATCAGTGAACCAGTGTCCACTTTCTAAAATCGGGTCACTCATCACCTGCCTCCTGCAGCTCAAGAAGAGCATCGCCACTTACCAAGCCCTCACCTGGGAAGAACAAGCTTTGCCCTTCGAAGTGCGCCCCTTTGATGGCAACCACGAAGTCAGCAACAATGCCCTCATCGTCCAGTTTTCTGGCGACCAACTGCATCGCATGCTCGCCGCTTGCCCCGTGTGAGTGAGTCGCAAACAGCTGCCCGTTGCTCTCGTAAACGCCTATCACGGTAAAAGTCGAAATCTGTGCGTTCATCAAAACCTCGGCATTCAGTCAATATTTACTCAACAACAACATCAAAAAAATCACTTCCTTGCGGCCAGCGCCTTTTCTACTGCTTCGAACCGCTCCAGAAGGTCTATTGAGCAGGAACGGGAGAGGCTGATAGCCTGCTGAAGCCTTGCTCTTAATTTCCTCAAGTTGTCGGTACTCATAGCCTGGAAAAGAGTGCTCATAATCAGCTCCATTTAGTTGCTGCTACAGAACAAGAATAGTAAACACACACTGATCGCTCAATCAACGCGCCTTGACACCAGTAGGGATTGAGATCGTGATCGAATCCTCGTCCTTGTTGATCCAGAAACTGCACTTGGCTCGGCGAACAGCCGGCAGCTTGTCGCCAATGACTGACCCGTGGATGGCAAGCTCTGACTTGCCGGACCGAACCTTGATGTTTGAAAGCGCCTTGCCTTCCTTGCCAAGCTTGAACCGAACAAAGATGGATTCGCCAGTCCTGACGGCTCCCAACAGCGAGAGGCGAGTGTCCTCTGGGTATCCGGCTGATTGCAGAAGGAACCTGTCCAGGCACAGGCGGAGTCTCGCCTTGTTTTTAAAGGTGATCCGACCGTCCGGATGCGTTTTCAGCGTGGCCGGCGAAACAGTCGCGGTGATGCGCTCGTCGGCGGAGATCTTTACAGATGGGTCAAAGGTCATGGGCGTCCTCTCCTTTCAAGAAATGACTGGCCATCAGATAGGCCTCATTGAACTCGGAAACATCAACCTGTCGGCCCCAGGCGTTGTAGATGGGGTTGGAGCAGCACTGGGAGAAAATCGAATCGTGAGCCGACACCATCTTTCTCAGCGCCAGCTCGGCATCTGCCAATCGAGCCTGCAGCTCGGCCAAAGCCTCAACCGTCTCGCTCATTGACGCCCCCTGACTAGATCGCAAAACGCCCACTCAGAACCATCCTCAGCCACGAAAATCAACTCACCTTTGTCGTTGCGGGCCGTCTTCTGCTCGCTCCAGTTAACATCGGTAGAGCCCTCGTATTCGGGGACGCCTTCGTCAGATATGGAGAGCAAATAAGCGGTGCCGGTGAGCAGCTCTTTGGTGCCGACAATCGGGGAACCGCTCGGGCTGAAATAATCGTGCATAGAGACTCCTTGCTTGTTCAAACTGACAATTACCACTTCAAAACCTTCAACCCCGGATACGGGTACAAACTGCGCGTGACAACTCCGCTCCTCTCCTTCTCGATGGACAATGCGTGATGCAGGGGCCGAGGCTTTCGCAGGTTCTCTTCGATGAGGGCAAGCTGGTCAGGCGTTCTCTCGCTTAGCCATTTCTCCCTCAGCGCCTCGTACTGGGCGATAGCCCTCTGCAGGACAAGCGCCTTTCTGTCTTCCATCGACAATGTGATTGCGGAAGTCATAAATCCCCCATCAGGACCCAGAATTAAAAGAGGCCGGAAACCGGCCTCTGTTCAGTCGCAGCTCGTGCTGCTACTGCCGCAGCTATCCCCGCTGCTATAGCTATCGCCACTGCTGTAGCCAACGTCTCGACTTCCATGGTCGTGACAGCTGCCAGCGAAGATCGCCGCCTGACTCTCCGTCTGGCGATGAGAATGGCGATCGTCTCGTTCATCCTCACAACGAGCCGGGGCTGACTTGTCGGCCTCGTCGAAGATCACGTAGGAGGGAGAGTGTCCGCGGACGCCTCCACTCGCCTTTCGCTGATGAGCCATAACAGCAGCCTCAGCAGCTATTGAGCTGTGGCGACGGGGCTGCTTGGCAGGACGCTCAACTCGGACGAACGTTGCCCGTTTGCGGCGGGAAAAGATCGTCCGAAGCAGATCGCGCAGATTAAACAGCTTGGCCATTCAGCAAATCCTTCAGCTGCTTGCCGGACTTGAAGGCCAGATCGGTTCGAGCGGGGATCTGAATCTCTTGACCGGTTTGCGGGTTGCGACCGGTACGAGCGGCGCGAGTGACGGGGGCAAACTTGCCAAACCCGTGAATAGCGACCTCTTCGCCGTTCTTCGCGGCGATCTGAATGCGTGAAACCAAGGCATTCAGAAACTTCTCAGATGCGGCCACGGTCAAACCGGTGTCCTCTGCGACGGCGCGGATCAGGTCGTTCTTGTTCATGATTACCTCCAGAGTTTGTTGCTGTAGTCGTGCTGGTCGCACTGGATGGGGCTCTCAAAGAGCCCCATGCGGTACGATCAGTAGCGCTTTGGCTTGCTGAACGTGGAGCTCTGGGGGAGCTTGTACGGCTTCGGCTTATAGGGCTTGTATGCCTTGTAGGGCTTGGGCTTTTTGTAGACCGTCTTCTTCACGACCGTCTTATGGACAATGACAGGGGCATGGCTTGCGCTGTGGGATGAGGTGTTCATTGCGTTGGCAACAAGACCACCCACGGCAGCACCCAGGATCACATCGGACAGGCCGCTATCAGAGCCAGAGTTCACGACAACAGGCGAGGCCGGAGCGGCAGGGGCGCTAACCTCCGATAGTGATCTCTCTTTGAGCTCCAGCTCCTTCTGCTTGAGCTCCAGCTCCTTCTGCATCAGCTCCATTTTGGACTGAGCGATCTCTTGGGCTTTCTCCTCCGGATCATCACCGCATCCGGCCAGCATCAGACTCACTGGCAGCAATGCCCATAGCAACTTACGCATTTCTATCTCCATGGTTTAACAACTGAAAAACGGCCTCGTGATTGCCCAATCACCCTCACGCACAAACATCGAGGGGAGGCCGTTTTTCAGTTGTGGCCCCGAAGGGCCACTCGTTAAGACTCGGTTTTCTTTAGGGCCGAGGCCCGCATCAAACAGGCTGCTGCAGCGATCAACAGGCCATCGGCAAGGGTGGACATCAGCTGATTGGCGAAATCCACAAACACGCTCAGACCCATGAAGGCGTAGGCTCCGTTCTTGTAGAACCAGGCTCTCACTGCAGGAAGTCATCCAAGTTCTGGTTGAGCTTGCTTGCGATAGCCTTCAGCTCTTTCTCTTCCGCTTCGCTGATGTTGCCGTCGGCCAACGCCACCTCCAGCAGGTTGCCCATGACGTCTTGGGCCTCATTGGGGTTGTTCTTGATCTCTTCGATCTCGCGCAGAATGCGCAGGCGGGCGGTGATGTAGCCGGCCTTCAGAGCGTTGTTGGTCTGGTTGAAGTAATCGGTCAGCTCGTTACCGAAGGAGCTCAGATTCGGGTTGGTGCGCAGGAGGCCTTCGATCTTGGCCCGCTCGCCATCGTCCAGGTTGCGGTCTTCGGAGTAGGCAATGAGCAGCTGGCCGCCTACAATCGCTTCCATCAGATTGCGGTTCTCGATCTTCTTGGAGACCACTTTCAGTTCGTTAGCTTTCCCGCCCAGCAGTCTTTTCAGCCCAAACATCACTATATCCTCAGTTGATTGATTGTTTTCAGTAAACGCTTACATATTAAAGTGACTGCAGAGGCGCGTCTATACACGCCCCTGCAATTCCTCGATTTTCGCTATTCGACCTCTGCGTTTGCCTTCTCGAAGTCGATCAGCATTTGCAGCAACTCGGTGTAGGCGTCGGCTTTGCGCAGAGCCTCAACCAGCGGTCCGCGATGCACTTTCTTGCCCTTGAACTCTAGGTACGCACCGGTCTTGGCAATGATGCCCCGGTTGACCAGGTAATCGACCATGCCGCCGATGCGGTCGAGGAAGCCAGAGCCATCCTCATCGAACAGGAAGTCCCATTCTGCGGTCAGGAACGGCCGGCCGACCTTGTTCTTGACGATCTTGGCCACGATAGACTGACCAAGCTCTGCGCCGTCTTTCTTGATCACCTTGCGGCTGAGAGCGATGCGAATGGTTGAGTAGAAGCCAGGCGCTTTGCCGCCGGATGTCTTGGTGTTATCGCCAAACATGACGCCGGGGTCTTGCCGGATCTGGTCGAGGAACAACATCAGGCAGTCGGTCTCTTCGGCCAGCACAGTGAGCGCGGGGAACACCGAGCTGCACGAAGCCGCAAGAGCCAACTTGTCATTCATCTTGAGCTCGTCCAGCTCCTTCTCCATCTTGCTCTGAGGCACCATGGAGTTCAGGGAGTCGAACACGACAATCAACGGGGCTGACTCGGGCACCAACTCGTTGTCGCGAATGTATCGAGCCCACTTAACCGCCTTTGTGATGCTCTCTTCGAAGGTGCGCGGGTACTGGAGCGAGAAGTAACCACGCTCCATGTTCAATCCTCGCGCCTCGGCAAGGTCTTTCATGAAGGTGCGCTCGTGGTCCATAAAGAGCGCGAGACCGCCCGCCTTCTGTGCCGCAATCATCAGGTCAACGGAAATGACTGTCTTGCCGGACGAGCTGTCTCCGTACATCTGGACGATACGGCCAGATGGCAGCCCCTCCAGCGGGCGACCGGTCAGGGCCATATTGAGGGGAGCGTAGCCGGTATCAAGCCAATGACGAACACCAACTGTATCAGGCTCACCTCCGAAGATTTCTTCGATGGCAGATGCAATGCTTGCTGTTTTGCTCATTACCTTGGTTCCTTTTTTAAACGACAACTTCGGAGGTTGCTTTGAAGGTTGGAACCTTTTTTACAACTTTCCTTGGTTTGTAGGTTGGATCAACTTCTGTTCTCGATGCGACGGCAATCGGTCGGTCGAGGTATCTGCCGCCGTAGTCCCAGATAAACCAGGCATATTCAGAGGAGTCGGTGCCTCCGCCGGTGAATGTCGGTCTCGGGGTTAGCGTCAGCGTGTGGGTCGGAGGGTACAGACTCCAAAACTCATAACGGATGTGGGCGCCAAGGGCATTCAACCGCAACAGCATCGCAACCGTTCCCCGAGGTTTGAGGTCTCGGTCTATAGCGGTCTTGATGAACTCCTCCAGCAACAGGTAGGGAGGGTTGGTGATGATGACGTCAGCGGAGAGGTCGAGGTCATTGTTTAGATAGTCCACCCCCATCGACAACTCGGCCCACTTTTTCGATTCCAGCGCAACCAGATCGTATATTGCTGAATCACCTCTGGCCGGCTCCAGAAACACATCATCTGGCCTCAGCTTTAGGCGTTTCAGCAGCACCTTTACAGTCCATTCCGGACTCGGGTAAAAGTCGTTCTCGCGACGTTTTGATCTGCCTGCAGAGCTCATTGTTACCTCGTGAAAAATGCGTTAATCCAAGGGGCAGGCTTGCCGGTGATCGACAGGAAGGCGAGCTCACCGCAAGCGTCGAAGAAGCCAAGCTCGTCTGGCTTACCCTGGATAAATTGGATGTTGGGGATCTCCGGCGCACGGGCCAGATTGATGAGGCGCTGGTTTCGGATGTAAATCTCCATCGCGCCGCCCTCGTTCGCACAGAAGGCATTGAGCTTCTTGATATGGCGGCTGAAATCAGGGCCAAGCAGCTCCTTTGTGAACCCACCAGTGGCGCGATACTCCTTCACCATCTCCGAGATACTGTCCCAGCGAGAGAAGATCAGCTTGCAAGCCTTCTCGCCAAGCCCGGGCACCCCATCGATGTTGTCCGAGGTGTCACCCTCTATGCACTTGGCCGCAACAAAGTGGTCGATCCGGTCGTAGCCGGTGAAGTCATCGAAGAAGTTCAGGTTGCACGAACGGTCGAGGCGAGGGTCGTACCAGGAGACGTCCGGCGACAACAGCATTTGCAGCCAGTCTTTGTCTGAGCTGACCAACTTCACCTTGTACCCCTTGGCCACAAAGCGCTTGGTCATCTGATAGGCCACATCGTCAGCCTCAAAACCGTCTATCCGGATTTGGTCGATACCGAGCAGCCCGACCATCTTCTCGATGAACGGCTGCTGGGAGTGGTACTCCTCCTTGGCCTTCACCTTCTCGGGGGTGTCGCTGCGCTTGCCCTTGTACGAAGGCAAAATGTCGAAGCGGAATTGAGCTCGGCTGTCCCACAGGTAGAAGATGCGAGCGGTCGGGTCGAGAGCCCTTTGATTCCGCAGCGCAACGAGGGAGTTGTAAATCGCCTGGGTAGGCTGATCGCCAGTTTTAAGGTCGGCGGCGTGTTGACCTGCATAACCGACGGAGTTGGCGTCGATCAAGATGATGGATGGCATAGTTGTTCCCCAATAGAAAAGGGCGAGCACTTGCCCGCCCTTTGTTCAGCGCGAATTAGATGCTGTCCAGTTCACCCAGCAGAGCATCGAGATCATCGACACTCGCAGAGGAGGAGGTCTTGCTCGGCGCAGCAGCCCCATCAGTACCGGTCGCGGCCAGCTCCTCATCGATGGACATCAGTTCATCGAGCTCGGTATCCGACAGCGCGGCGCTCTTGGGGGCGGACGGGGTGAACGGCACATCATCCTCGTCCAGGGTCACAGCAGACTTCGCCGGAGCAACGTCCATGTCGATGGTTGCGGCGGCCAGCGCCTTAGCAGCAGGCTTGCGCTCGATGGCGCGCGGAGCGAAATCAGCAGGCTCGATGATGCCAACGATGGCATTCACCTGAGAGATAGCCTTGCGAGCACCCTCCTCAGACTCCTGCTTGATAAACTCCTGCAGATTGACCATGCCGTTCAGAACGGACGGATCGACCTTCGCAGAGGTACGAGCCGGCTGGACGGAATACTCGGTATTCAGACCAACCCCTTCGCGAGTAATGATCAGGTCTGTACCCTCTGTCAGGCTGGTGATGTCGCCGTACTCGTCAACCAGATCCAGAACCTTCGCAAAGGTGGTCGGGGTCATCTGCAAGATCTGCGGGATACCGGCTTTGTCGCTGGAGTTCAGATGCAGAACGTTCACCAGAATTTCAGCGCGTTTGCACTGGCTATCGGTAATCGCCTTGAGCTCCTGATCGTCAGTAACACCGCGGCCGGCAGCCTCGAGAGCCTGGCAAACGCCACAGGGACGGCCAAAAGTCTTGTCGGTACACACATATACAGCCTTGGTCTTGTCCTCCAAGTCCTTGATGTAGTGCTGACCGAAGTCGGCCCAGAAGTCGGCTTCCGCGCCCAACTCAGGGTGAGCCGGCAGGATGCGAAACTTGTGCTTACCAACAGGGATCTTCAAAACATCAGCGCGAAGACCTGATTTGGCCTTGATGTCCTTCTTCTTGGCCAGAATGCGGTCACGCAGGGAGGTGGAGAGACCGGTAGAGACTGCTGTACTCATAACTTTTTTCCTTGTGTTTATGGTGCCTACCCCTCTGAGCCGCAGCGGTAAGGGGTTCAGCGATATGCTGACAACAACACTGTTGGCAGCTGTTTTTCTTAACTTCTAGCGCATTATAGTAAGTGTTTACTGAACCAACAACACACAAAAACGCATTGCCTATTCATCGCCCATGGCGCCCTGGGCTTCTGCGATCTTGCGCTTGGCATGCGCTTTTTTGTCAGCCAGAGAGAGTTCGCCGCGCAGATAAACTTCGCCACGAAGCTCCTCAAGCCGCGACTTGCCCTTCTGAACCAACATGTCCCTTCTCTGCTTCAAAGCCTCAAGGGACTGACGGAGCATTTCAGCTCGCATCCGGTATTTGGCCGACAGCTCCAAGGCGTCCTGGTATTCGGGGTGGAGAGTCACCTCCGCCTCAAGCAGAGCCTCAGAGAACTTGGCCCCCTTGCTAATCAGTCGTGACCTGACGTCCTTATAGGCTCTGGCCTTGGCCACTTCCGCACGAATTTTTGCCTGATCTGCCTCAAACTGAGCCTTTGCGTACTGCATGGAATAGAACCCGTACAGCCCGGCTTGTTCAGTCATAGCCGAGTCCAGATCGGCGTCATTAATCGCCAGGTCACGCCGCAATGTCTCGGCAGAGAAGCGCTCGCGTGAAGCCTCCACCTTCTTCGTCTCCTCGATAGGGAGATCTGTTTCATCGAGAGGCAGTGCGGTCATGATCAACTCCTTAATGCAGCAATGAGGGGAATAAATGGAATGACGGGCTGTCGCTGGCCGCAATCTTGACCATCTCCTCGAAGTTCACACCCAGCTCGCTGCAGGCCTTTCGCAGGTCGCTAAGAAGCTGATGAATGGCCATGTCGCATGGCACATTGCCAACGTCGTACCGGTCGTTCTCACAATTGGACGAATAGGTCATGTGAGCGCACAAAGCGCCAACGACCGGCATCAGAAAAGAAGGAGAGGAAACCTGCTGGGCCAGTTCCACAGCCTGTTCAATATTTTTTGCCATTGTAACACCTAAACAGTAAACATTTGCTGACCACGCAAAGCAATTTCATTTTGCTTGGCAAGGCAAATAAACTTCACCCGCTCGCAGGTTTTGACATCGAACATGCCAATGTGGCACTCGCTCTTGTCGATCCCGAGCTGCTCAGCTAACCAGCCATAAGCCTGCCCGCGCTTCATGTGCTTCCCCTTCCACAGGGGATCGAAGGCGGCGTGAGCCTGCTTCTTCCAGAACCGCAGCTCTTTGTCCGCGAGCCGGCCAAGAGGTTTAACAGTCCCCGGGTGGCAACCGACATAGGCCCATCCAGGGATGCACTTGCAGAGGTAGATCGGGCCAAAGTCTCGGCCACTGTAGACCTCTCTGCTCGATGTAAAAACCGATCTCTCGCCGCAGTATGGGCATATAGGGGGATTGTTCTTCATCCTACGGCCTCAGAATGTCGAGAATGTGCTCTGGCGAAAAATGAACAACGTCATAGCACGACAGCATTTCCGGCGGGAAAAACTCCGGATCGTTCTTCAGTATCCCCTCGTATAGATATGGCTGACCTTCGAGCCTGCTCAGAACAAGCACCCACATCCGCTCGGTAGGGCAATTTTCAATACAGGGCTCGAAGCCAAGCTTGGCGTAGATACCAGGTCCAAGAGAGGCTCGAGCCTCCGCATCTGGGAGCTTGAACGTGTTTGGGAATGCAGCCGCTTTCTCTTCGGCATTGGTCAATTTATAGGGCTTCATACAGACCTCGCTCTGTTCAGTTCACGCTTATTTTCAAACAATGAGCGTGGGGGCTCTACATTGCCCCCACGGGCTTATCGCATCATTTCGGCGACATCACACATGATGTTGTCCAGCACCGTCTGGACGTCAGGCTTGGCGTAAACCATCTGGGGGTTTGGCGCGAAGATGATGGTGCAGTCCCGCTTGACGTCGTAAACGGAAGTGCCCGCAATCGCTTCCCAGCCGCCTTTGACGTCTGGGCACAGGTGTCTAGCCACTGCGCCACCTGCAGCGATGATCACGGGAGGCTTGAGGAGCTCGATCTCCGCATCAAGGAAGTGAGACCAAGTGTTTATCTCGGCAGTCGTCAGCTGCTTATCAGCCTTCTTGGTCTTCACCAGGGCGGTGTAATAACCGTCTGACTTTTTCAGCTCTGCCTCTTTGAGGGCGCTCAGCGTGTAGTTGAAGCTCTTCCCTTCGGCAAACCGCTTCGACTCACACTCGGAGTAAGCCGGCGAGTCCGTCACGAACATGAATTTAGGCTTCTTGCCGTGTGTCGGAATGACTGGCTGCGGCCCTACAGTCAGCCCCTCATCGTCCAACCCCATCTTCCGCATGTCATCGAATAGAACCTCAAGCTGACTCTCCACGAACGCATCGATCAGGATGGGGCGGTTCGCCTTCACACTTCTCAGCATGAGGTTTGGCAGCAGGGACTTTTGATCACGGAGACGATCTGGGTGTCTCGGATCCAGACTGCCGGGCTCTATCGCGTAAAAGGCACCTACCAGCTCCAGGTTCTCCTGAACACGCTTGTTGACCAACCGACGCTCGACCGACTCGATAAAGTGAGCCTTCGATTTGAATCGGCCGCCCTGGGCCTCTCTAGCCTTAAGGATCGCCTTCACGCCATTGTCCGACACCTGCTTTACCGCTTGGAGTGGGGCATAGAGGATGTGCTGCTCTCGCAGCATGTCGTACCCGATCTCGAAGGCATCAGTGGATGTATTGATGCAGGGCGGGACCACATAGATGCCCGACTTCTCGGCATCTTTGACGATGGAGGGGAGCTCGTCCTCTTTCGCAATGGACAGTGCGGCGGCAAAAAACTCCGCGGGGTAATGAACCTTGACCCACATGCACAGATAGGAGATCAGCGTATAGGCGACTGAGTGGCTCGCGTTAAATTGATAACCACCGTTGACCTCTATGTTGTGCCAAATTTCTCTCGCCAGCTCTTCGCCCAGGCCCGGCTCTCTGCTAATTACCTTCATGCAGTCTCCTCGAAACT
>RRZU011225704.1_pt1 | contig 11865 bp, 19 predicted proteins | sample 2165561 | NCBI WGS metagenome assembly RRZU01 (sample SAMN10456909, study PRJNA506462) | wastewater metagenome | isolation source: wastewater sludge | place: USA: Moscow, Idaho | reverse complement strand
TTGACCTATGGAATATCTAGTCATACAATATCCTTTCTATTTTCTTACTTATAGTATATCATAAATAATTTCATTTGTCAAGAGGTAATTGCAATATTAAAGAGATTTTAATAACAATGTACAAACAGTTATTCACCCCATAGGTATGTGCTGTACCAGAATCTTCCGGTCGTCCTTCTTTTCCGTTAATCGGTTTTGTGTCGTAAAATTCTATAGTGAGGTTTTGATACTCATATCCGGTTCGTTTTATAATATCCAATATTTCTTTATTATACTTTATTGCAAAGTCTTTTATTGTCCTCTTATTATACTCAGTAGCTGTATATATTACAGTCGTATCACCTATTCCATCGTGTGCATACATTGGCAATTTCTCTTGTGTGGGGTCATACGTTTTGAATGGGTTCTTTAGCTTATGCTCATTTATCTGTTTTACCTTTTCCATATGTTTTTCCATACCTTTTTCCATTTGGTTTTCCATGGGTTTTTCTTGCTTTTTGGTACTCTATGCCACATCCCTTCGGGGTTGTATTTTTCACCTTTTTCTTTGGTTGTATGACCCGCATACGGATAGGCTTTTAAAACCTCTTCTAATGTTTCAAACTTTTCATCGTTTATGGTTTCTACCTTTATCAAAAACTTTTCTTGCTTTTCATAGTCCCTTTTAAGATACACGACATGTAACCCATCATCTTCATAGAAAAAGAACATTCCGGCGTCATCGATTATATCATTTACTTTTAATGGGCTTATAAGCCATAATGATTTTTCGTTACTCATTTGCGTCTCCTTGTTTATCATTTTATCCAATTCTTTATACATTAACGGCAGATTTCTTTGAAGTTCTTCATATTTCTCATCCTCGTATCGCATGATTTCCTCGTCGTTCAATCGGTCTTCGTTGATTTTCCAGACGATTTCGTCTATGTCTCGTTCCCCTTCGTATTCTTTTACAATTTGTATACCTTCGAGCGTTTCATGATTTTCATTAAAAAATTCAGCATAAACAGTCATATTAACTGTTTCACGGGTTTCTCCGTAAGCTTTTGCTTTTATATCTTCAGCTATATTTATATAGGCGTCAACTTCTTTGCCGTTTTGAAGAATTTTAACTCTCTTTAATCTTTCCAATTTTCTCATCCTTCATGATTTCATCCAACATTTGATAGAATTTGGGTAGATTATCTACCAGTTTTTGTTCTCTGGCTTCTTCAAATTTCATGATTTCTTCGTCATCTATCCGCTTTTGTTGGAGTTTCCTCGATATTTCCATGGCTCGTCGTTCACCGTCGTATTCTGTTACAACTTGTTTATAATCAATCTGTTGTTTCTCACTGTTGAAAAATTCTGCGGTTATTGTGACCTTACCTTTCTCAGGCGACTCACCCCAAACATCAGCGTAGATTTTCTCACCTATGTTTATAGGCATCTACTTCTTGACTGTTTTGGAGAATTTTAACTTTTTCAAATTTTTCCATATGTTTTTCCTTATATTGTTCCATTTTGTTTTCCATGGGTGTTTCATACTCTCTGGTATTCCGTGTCGCCTCCATTCGGGTTTGAATTTTTCACTGATTTCTTTGGTTGTATGACCTGCGTATGGATATTTGTCCAAAACCTCTTCTAATGTTTCTAACTTTTCATCGTTTATGGTTTCTACCTTTATCAAAAGTTTTTCTTGCTTGTCAAAATCCCCTTTGATGTACATGACATGTAGTCCGTTGTCTTCATATAAACAGAATTTTAGTGCTTCATCAATTATATCATTTACTTTTAATTGACTCCCCAAGCCATAAAGATTTTTCTTTACTCATTTGTTTCTCCTTGTTTTACTTTTTCATCGACTTCTTCAATGAATTTATATAGTAATGGTAAATTATCCTGCAATAATTTATATTTTTTTGTCTTGATATTCTTCAATCTCTTCATCGTTTACTATTTTTTTATTTAAAAGTTTAGGAATTTTAAATACATCCCTGATTCCGTCGTGTTCGGTCACTATCTGTTTGTAATATATTGGGTTTTTATCTTCATCCAAAAACTCACCAAATATTGTTAGTGTAACATCGTCAAACGTTTTTCCGAAAATCCGAGAATGAACGTTTTCGGCAATATTGAGATACGCGTCAATTTCTTGACCGTTTTGGAGTATCTTAACTTTTTCTAACTTCTCTAATTTTTCCATAAATGTCCCCTATAATAAATCCGTAAAAAAAGGTCAATGACCTTATCGGAATGTCAGGAGTCGAACCTATCAAGTATCCATATTTCAATACTATTCCGAAAAAAAAAAGGGTAGGATTTACTTTTTACCTACAATTACAAAATAACGTCGTTTATTCAGTCAGAAACGTAGGATTGGTACCTACAAGTTCACAGTGTCTACCGATTGTCTGCACATATCGTGCTGTATTTTTAACCAATTGGATTTATGACGGCGTCTGAATGCTACTAGTTATAGACTGTTTCCAGCCATCAACCAACTTATCTCTTCCGACAATCTTCTAAAGTTTCGAACCTTTATTGATTATCTGCTTCGTTGTAACACAACTCCACATATCCATTTCGATACCTCGTAGTGGCACCTACTTTGATTAGAGACCTAGCCATTCTTTACTCTATCATCTACTATCTAACCGTACCAATATCTGTCCTCCTCATCAAGAGTAATGACGACTCTTTTGAAGTCGTAGATATTGTGCTTTACACCGACATAGTGTTAATCAGCCACGAGACAGGATTCGGGTGCACCTGTTTAGTTAGACATCAATGATTATTAAGCGACAGAACGTAGACGGGTGTACGGTCCTTCTACTTGTTGTTCTGGTGGAGACTGATACTCCACAACCGCCATGTACGCTGACTTCTATATTGCCGCTGTTCTGCAAACTACCTGATACAGGAATGTTATAGCCTTGTTTCCAAGGCGTCAAAGCGAAACTCATACTGAATTCTTGATGTTTCAAGGGTGAAACATTCGAGATGTACTTCTCTCAGAGGAATCCATCAAGCCCATTCTATCAGTACCTTAACAACTGATGTTATTTTATAAAACTTGACCTCTTCGTAAACATTCCGTTCACGTTCAAACCTCATCTTTTGGATTCGGTCGGCCAATGCCTGATGTTGACGTACTACTACAGGCTTCCTTATAATACCATTATAACATATGTTGACTAATTTGTCAACCCCATGTTACGGTGATTTTCACAAATGAATTGGGGTCACGCTTGCGTGTTCGGGGATTTATCCCCGTTTGCTGTTTTGCGTACGCAAAACAGTAAAAAATGGAAACCTATAGTTCCGTTTGTCTCACCTTGTCATTTGCCTCTGAAACTATTTCATGCAGTAATGATAAATTGTCTTGCAATATTTGATATTTTTGATTTTTATATCGTTCTATTTCTTTGTCGTTTACTCTTTTTTTATTTAAGATTTTAGGTATCTCAATAACATCTCTGATTCCTTCATATTCTGTCACTATTTGTTCGTAATCTATCGGGTTTTTATTTTCATCCAAAAATTCCCCAAACATTGTTAGTGTGATATCGTCAAAACTTTTTCCTTCCAACCAAGCATGAGCATCTTCAGCTAAATTTAAATAAGCATCGATTTCTTGACCAATTTGAAGTATTTTAACCTTTGCCGTTATTAGTCAAGACACAAAACGGTAAAAAAGTGGAAACAAATGTTTCCACCATTAATATATTGCATCCATATCGACTTCATTTTGCAAATAGTCCATCAATTGGTCTTTATTCATTCCGTAAAGGTCAAATGATTGGAGTATTCGTTCCGACAAGTATACGATTGCACATACTTGATATTTTTCAGGTTCATCAATTGGATGCCACTTAATTTCTTTTGAAATGTCACAAGTGCTCAATTCTTCCATGTAATCAGCAATCCACTTACGGGCTTTATAAGAGTTACAGTAATAGGAGCCGGTCATGTTTTCACTCTCAAACAAATACCAGGCTAGATTGTCTATATTGGCCTCAAGTTCTTCTTCTGTTAATTCGTCTACTTTGTCGACGAGTTCATAGATGAGCCATTGTGACAAGGATATTTTTTCCATTTTTCACCTCTCTAAAAGAAAAAGAGACCCCGCTTTCACGGAGTCTTGTGATTCGAAAGCCTTCAAATAATTTCTTCAGATAGCCTCTGTGGGGTTTTGCTTTCGTCTTTCTCACTTATCTTTACTTCATTATAACATATTTCAGTTTCTTTGTCAAGCCTTATGGACTTTAATTTTTCCAACCAGTCCACTATTGTTCATATTGTCAATATGACCCTGTAAGCTTTCACCTGTCATTCTCGCCAATTCGCTTAAAATGCGATTCTCATGATAGGCTTGCTGTACCAATACGTCAATTGGTTGTGGACGGTAGTCCATATAGGGTTGCATTATTCCGACATTTACAGTCTTACAGGTTTTCTTTGATTCTGACAAATATAGATTTACCATTTTGGTCATCAAAGCTACAGCCTGTTCGTGTGAATTGTGAACATGTCCATAGAGATGAATAGTATTTCTTTTTTGTTGACCGTTAAATGAAACCATTGGATAATGGCTCAATATAACCTTCCAGTTGTAGCCTGTTTTGTCTGTAACATAGATTTCGTCATAGTGTTTCATGGTCTTGAAGTAGTGTTTCAAACCATTCTTTATCACTTCATCATGATTACCATAAATGTAATGCAGTTCACCCTTAAGTTGTTTTAGTACGCTTTCAGCTTGTTCTAGTGTTGCGTGCATGAATGTATCACCCAGAATGTAGACTGTGTCATTTTCTTTTACGGTCTCATTCCAGCGTTTGATTAAATCTTGATTCATTTCTTCTACAGTTTCATAGGGTCTGTTATCAAATTCGATTACCTTTGTATGAAAGAAATGAAGGTCTGAACAAAAATAAATTGTCATGGTTTCACCTTCAATGGTAGGCCTGTGTTTTTGAAGTAATTCAATTGACGGGCTCTTTGTTTCAACAATTCAGCATCAGTATCATAAACGGTTTTACCCTTAATGATGTATTCACCAGGTGCCAAATCGTATGCAAGTTCATACCACTCATCGTACATTTCAATTAGATATTTAATGTCTGAATTTGAAATATATTTAAAGCCGTTGTATTCTTTAACATAGTCTTCAATCGAGTCAACAGCCAATTCATCAATCATAGAACAAACAATGCCGTTGATGTGTGGTGTGTCATCGTCTAGCACATAATCATAATCACCAGTTCTGATTTTAGTCATTTCAGACAAGGTTGTCATCTCAGAATCTGGATAGAATGATTGGTAGGTGATGATTTCACCTTCGGTTTTTAAGTCTGTGGGTAATTTATCTTTTTTTATTTGTGATAATACTGTAAATGGAGTCATTGAGTTACCTGCTTTCTTTTAAAATTAAAAGATAAACCTTTCGGTCTATCCTTTTGGATGTATGTATGAGACAGTTCCACCACCGGCTAATGGGTTGAACCATCCACGATAATTGCTAATATTTGGTTTTCCACCATAATTGGATTCGACTACTTGTATAGATGTTTCAGATTGTACAGCAATAACATAGGCTACGTGTCCATAGCCACCATCATTCCATGAAATGATAGCTCCAGGTGCTGGTGTTTGGTTTACAACAAAACCTTCAGCGGCAGCTGATGCTCCCCATTGACCACCATTACCCCAATAAGGGCCAGCCCAAGGTGCTACAGATTTAACACCCCATGTACATTGACCAACCGGGTAGGTTCCGGCACCGCCGTACACTGTGTATCCAACATTTCCCGTTACTACAACTTCGTTTTGCGCGGCTAATCTTGCTTCTTCAGCGAGTCTTGCTTCTTCTGCTAATCTAGCCTCTTCAGCTTTTCTTGCTTCTTCTGCTTTTCGTGCTTCTTCTGCTTTTCGTTCTTCTTCTGCTTTTCGTGCTTCTTCAGCCTTTCTTGCCTCTTCAGCCTTTTTCGCTTCTTCGGCTTGTCGTTCTTTTTCTAATTTTTCAAGAATTAATTTTTCAGATTGAGCTGTGACAATTTCAGCTTTACGGGCAGCCAATTCAATAGCTGTCTGGTCTTTTTCTTGTGCCGTTTTGCCGACTGTTTCTTTGTCAAGAACATCTTCTTCATGACTTATTTTTGCTAATTTTACAGTCAATTCTGTTATTTTTTGCGACAATGTTTGTACTTGTTCCGTCTTATTCGTCAATTCGACCTTTGTGTCAGCCTTTGCGGTAACCCCATAGGTTCCCATAGATAAAACTAGTGCTGATAACAAAATGATATGTTTGTGTCTCATGCGTTCCTTTCTTAAAAAACCTCTTCGATTAATTGCTTATAGACGTCTACCACTTCTTAAGTGGTGGGTACAGTCTCATACAACCAATTATTTCTTCGTGGTCTTCGCATTAATTTATACTTTATTATATCATATTTTGTTTCGTATTACAAGACCCTTTTTTATACAATTTTGTTACGATGTTTCAGTTATGTTACAGCATAATTGATTAAATATTTTATGGCTGTTCCTGTGTTTATGTAACCTTTTTCAACTTTGGTTTTCAGGATTTTTGGAAAGGAATTAATCAGCTCTGTTTCGCTTACCTTGCTAAGAGGCATTCCAACAATTTCTTCATTTTGACTTTTCTTATAGGTCTCGATTGTAATGTCTACTTTTGCTAACTTACAATGTTTGCTATAATTTTTAACAGCGTCTAATAATTTGTCGTTGCTGGTCTTTTTAGAATAGTTATTGCAGAAATTATCAGCCTTATGTTTGTCAATGAAGAAACTCAAATAAGTCATTTCATTTGGCACATATTTCTCTGATACCTTGGCTGTTTTATTGACTATGTCATAACTTTCATCAAAGTGATAGATAGTGTTTTTGTCCAAAAAGTTTTGTAAAGCTTCATCAACACTGGTTCTAAACATTTCGGTATAACCATCGGCATGGCCGATAATGTCTTCTGGTATTTTGTAGGTCTTCAACTGTCGATGTAGTGATTTCTCTTCTTTAACAACTGTATCATATCTATGTACAGTATACCAGGAATTAGCCAAATCAATTGGCCCCCACTCTTTACAAAGGGTGGTCATACGTTCTTGTAAATTGTTAGCCTTACCTACCTTCCTTTGGTTTACTTCAGGAAATGATAAATAATATTGGTAGGATATTTGGTTTGTAAAGGTTTGTCCCAAATTGGGATAATTTTCTTCTCCAATTATAGAGATTATTTCATCTTTTGTTAGAGGTGTGTGTTTTACTGCCATGGGTTTCCATTTTTTAAAAATACATATTTTCTGTTAGAAAAAACAAAAAATAGATTTCCATTTTCATCTTTCTCTGCTCTAGTTTTTTCATTATTGGTTAAGATTTCTGCTAAATCTCTCCAATATTTTACATCTTCCAAGTGGAATTCGTCAAAAATCTGTCGGTCATTGCTGTAGATTAGTTGAGTCAATCGTCTCACCAAGGCGTACAACCCTTTGGGCTCGTTTTGACCGTAATTCTCTAATTCATTATCTTCGTTGAGTCTATAGACTTGGTAGGTGTTATAGTCTTCTTCTAATTGAGAAATGCGTTCATGAATTTCTTGTCTCGAACCAGTATATAGATGGTGGACATATCGTTCTATTATATTGGTGAAAATTTCATTATTTTCTATTCCAAACGTCGCTGATTTATGGGTTAGTGTACACAAAACCCTAATCCAAAGGACTTCACCTAGAATATACTGGATTTGGATATGTATGTTTTCTTCTTCAGCTATCTTTTTAACGTTTTCTAGTTCTGCTAATGTCGCTTGGTTTACTTTGCCGTCGAAATATAGGTTTAAAAACTTTTCCAAAGCTTCATTATAATAGGTTTGTACTAATTCTTTTCTGTCCATATTTTCTCCTAATCGTCCACCAGGAGTCTAACCTGTTTAGCTACCTTTTAGCGTGGACGAAAGCGCATTATGCACTTACAGTTTTACGAGTTTTTGTTTTTACGTGGTCTTGGATGAAACCTGTTGAGAAGCTGTTACGCTCTGCGATTTCTTTCCAAGTGTATTTAGGTGTACCATCAGCATTTACAGCAGCGTAGTCTGCATTTGCTTTGATATCCCATGAGTCAATCAAATCAAGTTGAAGCTGTTCTTTGTTGATTTGGCTTGCATAATGATTGTGACGAGCTACCAATTTGTTCAATTTAGAGATTGAACCTTTGTAGGTACGTTTGTCAACTGATTTTTCAAGAAGAACTGGGTTTTCTTGTACAAGTCGGTTTGTGAATGAATGGTACTTAGCGTCTGTTCCACGAGTATGCCACCAAGTTGATGCACGCAATTCTTCATCCACTTGTTTTTGAGTCTTACCAGATTTATACATGTCTACAATTACGTGATGACGACGTTGGCTGTGTGTCATACCGTCCATTTTCAAATGGTTATTAAGGGTTGAGTAGTGTACACCTGATTGACGGGCAATGTTTTGTGCCATGTCTCGGATATCGTAATTACGCATGATTTTTGCGTGGTTACGCTCTTTGATTTTTTGGTTGTGTGTTTTCACTGCGATTCCATGACGTTTTGCATATTGGGAAACGGTCCAATCCGTCTTATCCAAGGCAAGTGCAATCTGAGTGATTGTTTTGCCTTTTTCTGCTAGGCGGACAAATTCGTCTTTTTTGATTTTCGTATAGCCTTTTTGTGTTTTGAACTCACCCAGTACTGCTTTGATGTTGTTTTCGCGCAAGGTTTTACGCATCATGTAGCGGGATACACCATATTTTTTTGTTAGTTGGCTACTTGTCATTGTTTTAGCATCTTCGCGGATTTGTTCGATTTTGTTGTTCAATTTTGTCATAATATTTTTGTCTCTCTTTTTCTAAATAGTTGCTGTCCAATATCCATTTTTTGGACTCATGGTTAGTGTGAAAGTATTTGCTACGGTGTCAACACCGGGTTCTTTTTCGTTAATTTTTTTGATAATATATTTTGCTAGTGTTTCATCTTTTATGTGAATAATTCGATTTTGTTGTCGTATCAACACGTGAAATATGTTCACGATTTCAGTGATTGACTCAAGTCCGTTATAATTCATAACGGAACTTTCGCCAACATACTCCAAAAAACTTACGTGTCTTTCTCTTTTGAACATTACTTTCCCCAATCTATAGGTGGTGAACCATTTTCTACCAAATACTGGTTTGTTTTTGTAAATGGTTTCGACCCAAAGAATCCCTTTCTGGCGGAGAATGGGCTTGGATGCGGTGATTTAATAACATGTTTGTTTTTAATGTATGGTTCATATTCTTGTGCGTGTTTTCCCCATAAAATAAATACGATTGGTTGAGGTTGTTTATCTACAATTTCAACAATTTTCTTTGTAAACAAATTCCAACCCATGTTCTTATGTGCACCGGGTTGACCTTGAAGAACGGTCAAGGCTGAATTCAAGAGCAAAACGCCTTGATTGGCCCAGGATGTTAAATCGGTTTCTTTCCGTTTTATTCCTGTGTCGGCTTCTAACTCTTTCAAGATGTTCTTCAAACTTGGTTGGGTTGGTGCGTCATTAGGTAGGGAAAATGATAAGCCTTGAGCTTGCCCAGGTGTGTGATAGGGGTCTTGCCCAATAATAACAACCTTTACATCTTGGGGTTTTGTTAATTCAAATGCCTTGAAGAGGTTGCTTCTATCTGGTAAGACGTTTTCATTTTCTCGGTATATTCGTTCAGCTAGTTCGTATGGGTCCACTAGTTCTGTACCGTCAAAGTATAGGTCTTTCCATTCTTTAATCATGCGGTTCCCCAAAGAATTCTTGATAGATGGAGTCCCAGACTTCTTCAGAATAGATTGGAGCCCCATATGCTCTGTCATCAAAGAAGACATTGGCGTCAATCTTTCGACTGGATGCCTTGTTGATTACATATTCTGAGTTGGCATGGTTTGAGTAATAATTCCATTTAAAGTTTGGATTGATACCTGCTGCTAATAATGCTTTCTTACATTCTTTAGCTTGGTTTTCACTATCTCGTGCTGTCCAGATAATAACTTCATATCCGGTTGCAATCATTTGATTTATGGTTTTTACTGCGTTATTAAAGGGTACACCGGGATTTGGGAAAATGTGGGTGCCTGATGTTGTCGCTGCCCAAATCGTATCATCCAAATCAATAGCAATTACAGGATGTGTTTTTGGTGAGTATTTCATAATTCTACCTTTCTGTTCAGTGAACTAATTCATGTGTGGTAGGGGGTTACGCGTGCGAAGCTTGCGTATGCGGGGATTTTCCCCGCGGTAGGTTTTTGCGTATGCAAAAACCGTAAAAAAAGACCCTACTCGTGGGTCTTTCGCTTGAGAATTTTCTCAACTCATCCATTAACCGTATGCTGTGAAATCCATTCCATGTCAATCAAGGAGTGGTTTCCATCGTGGTCAAATTCTATTTTTTCCACTAGCTCATCATAGGCTTCTTGTGGGAATCGGTTTAGAAGGTGGTCTCCCTTATCATCAAAGAAGATGTATAAGAGTTCACCTTCATGTTCAATCAAATATCCGTCTTCGATTTCTCGTCCTTCGCTGATGTAGTCTGACCAAATCATGAATAATATAACGTTTACAATTCTGTCATCCAAATCGTGGTCAAAGGCGTTGACTGTTGTGATTAAGCTTCCCAAATCTGGGACATAACGTACATTATAGTCCTCACTCTTGGATAATTTCAGCAAGACCTTGTGATGAGCAAATTCTGCTTCATACTTTTCAATTTCGTCTGGTTGTGCCATTTGAACCATGAGACGTTTTTCCATGTCATGATACAAGATGTTATACATAACCCGTGTTGGGTGTCCACATTCTGGGCATGGATGGTCGAAGAGTTCTCCGGTCATTAGAGGCTCTTTAAATTCTGGATTGAGTGTCACATTGACACTTGGGTAGATTTCGATTTGTCTCTGTTTTTCACAAGCTGGACATGTGATGTTCTCAGTTGTTATTAGCATTCCTAGTTCTCCTTAATGGTTGTTTGTTCAATGTCGATGACATGCGTTGTTCCATTGTGTTACCTCTTTTATTTTGTAATACTATCTAGTGAAGTTAAAAACTGTGTTGGTGCTGAGTCTACTAATTGAATCTGAACTCCACGTCCTTCACCATCCAATAGCAATACAATGGAATTCTCTTTGTGAAGTGACCAGAGCGAATCGATAGCTGATTTATCTTCAAGGTCAGACCAGGTGTTCTTAACAAGTTCATTAAAATCTTCATCAAAAATATATTCATAACCTAAAATTGAATTTTTGTCATGATACCGAAGAGCATAGTCAATTATATGCACACCTGAGATAAGGTGAACACATGATAGAAGGTTATCCAAGGCGTATTCTGCTTCATCTTTATTTAGATGAGCAAATTGTTTTTCTACTTCACGTAATTTTGATATTTGTTTTTCAGTTAATTGTGTTCGCATTGATGTTTACCTTTGTTTCTGTTGTACCGTGGCACTTTTTAGCTTTTAATCCACTGCCGCATGGGCATGGGTCATTTCGTTCCACTTTATGACCTAATTGTTTATAGATGCCGATTGGGTTTATTTTTACTTTTTCACGAATATCTTGTTCAATAGCTAAATATTCTTTTTCTGTAAAAGGTTTTGAATACAAGTCTTGAATGATATTGATGTAATCAATCGGGTTAATTCCCCGTAAAATAGCAATCTTAAAGGCCTCTTCCGCTTTTTCCGCTACGATAAATCTATAAATTTCTACAGATTTATGTGTTACCTCGCAATAACACTTTCTACTTCATGAAACCCTATTTAGCCATGGTGACCCATGTCAGATAGCGTTTCTCCATAGACGTTTATTCCCCAGTAGCGTTG
>RRZU012420175.1_pt1 | contig 11867 bp, 8 predicted proteins | sample 2165561 | NCBI WGS metagenome assembly RRZU01 (sample SAMN10456909, study PRJNA506462) | wastewater metagenome | isolation source: wastewater sludge | place: USA: Moscow, Idaho | reverse complement strand
GCTCCAGTCGATGAGCTTGCCCGCATAGCCACCATCGACAAAGATGAGCTTGAAATGCTCGAAGTGCATAAACAGGCGCACCAAAAGCGCCCTGGCGCCCACCCGATCCTGGATGCCGGCCGAATACACCACTACCGCCAGCAGCAGTCCCAGTGTGTCTACGGCTATGTGGCGCTTGCACCCTTGGTTTTCTTGCCCGCGTCGTAGCCGCGCTGCCCCCTTTTGAGACGGTCTTGACCGATTGGGAGTCCATGATGGCCACGCTGGGCGTGGCCTGCTTGCCAGCCTTGGTGCGCACCTGCTGGCGCAGCGCCACCAGCAGCGCATCCCAAACACCGCGCTTGCGCCAGCGGGCAAAGGTGTTGTAGACCTGTTTCCAGGGCGGGTAGTCCTTGGGCAGAGCGCGCCATTGGCAGCCGGTGGTTTGCACATAGAAGATGGCATTGATCATGTCCCGGGCGCTGCGCACCCGCGGCCTGCCCGTGCGCTTGCCTGGCGGCAAGTGCTTTTGCACAACTTCCCACTGTGCTTCGGTCATGTCACTTGGATACATGCCGATAGTTTGCTATAAATTCTAAATTTGAGGACAGGCTCTGAGACATGGGGGCAAATGAACTCCCGCGTGACGGCCAGCAGGTCATCCAGAGCGGCAGCAACAAGGTACGCCGCAAGTGAACCATCACGGTTTCCTGTGCGGGTGTGAGCACGGTTCGAAAGCGCTGGGCCGTGTGTGAGCGATCTGCAAAGACCTCGCGCTTCTTCCACTTGTAGACCGTCTGCTCGGTGATGCCAAAGCGCTGGGCCAGCACGCGGGCCGTTTCCCCGCTGGCGGCGATCTCGGCTCGCACGGCGGGAGTGGTGCGGGTGTTTTTGTGCAAAGCGATCAACATGGCGCGACTACCTGAGTGGATTGAAAAGATTCGATCGACTCCGTCAGCATGGCTTTGGCCATCAAGAGGGGATAGCGTTTGAATTCTATACAATCATCAGGGATGCGACAGCTATCAATATAAATAGCAATGGCAGCACAAAAAAACAATATGCTGAATGCGACAGACATCATCATTCTGTCGCTTATCTTTTTTGGCTACGCCACTTTCAATAGCATTGCCGGGTATCTGCAATTGCAGCAAGCTGGTATGGCTGCACCGACAGATTGGGGCCTGGATGCCGCAAGCAGTTACAGCAGCATTGTGCTGGAGCTTGTGGAACTGTTGGCGGCGTGGATTTATTTGCGTTGGCGGCGGTTTGATTTCAAGGCGCTGAATTTCTCTGTAAACCGCTATACCTTGCCGCTGACGGTGTTGCTGATCGTGTGCGCTGGTGCGGTGGCAGATGCCTACCAATACCTGCACTGGTGGATCTGGCCACACCATTATCCCGAAGCGTCAGAGTTGGCGAACAACAGTTTTTTGGCAGTGTCAAATAATCAGTTTGCGCACCAAGGATTGGCCGGTGCCGCCACGGTAACAACCTTGGGTATCGTGTTTATTCTGTTCCGGCGAAAAACATCGGTGCTTGTTCCTTTCATGCTGGCACATGCGTTTTTTGATGTGTTCGGTCTAGGGTCGGCCTATTTATATTGGTGGTGAGCAGGCTTGTACACAACGATAACCAGTAACACCTTGTTGCCAAGAAGGCAGTAGGCAGTCGGCCATGGCTGCATGCGCTGCGGCATATACTGCTGCGCAGATTGGGCTTTAATTTGAAAGGCATCATATACCCATGGAACAAGGTACCCCTCGTTTTGAAAAGCGCTACAAGGCCTTTATCAGTTACAGCCATGCAGACAACAAGGAGCAAGGGCGCAAGTGGGCAGACTGGCTCCACCATAGTCTGGAAACTTACCAAATTCCTGCCGAGCTGGTGGGCCAAAACAATCAGCACGGGCAAAAAATTCCAGCACAAATCTACCCGGTGTTTCAGGATGAGAAAGAGCTATCGGCCAATGCTGACCTCAGTGCCTCGTTGCAAAATGCCCTGGATCATGCCGAGTTTTTGATTTATCTGAGTTCCCCCCGTTCTGCACGATCTGTGTATGTGCAGGAAGAGATCAAGCATTTCAAAAAAACCGGTAAAGGTCAAAACATCATCGCCCTGATTGTGCGCGGCGAGCCGGAGTATGGCGAAACGCAGACGGAGCAGCAATGCTTTCCTGATGCGCTGCGGTTTGCTGTAGATGCCGATGGACAGATTCTTTACCACCAACGCGAAGAGGCGCTGGCTGCAGATGTGCGGTTGCCGCACAGCACAGAAGAAGGTTTCACCTCTGTTGAGGCGTACCGGCGCCATCTGCAAGAACAAGGCCTGTCTTCAGCACAAATTAAGCAAAAAGCCGAGGAGTACCAAGAACGCCTGAATTTGGCCAAGCTGAAGATCATTTCAGGTATCTTGGGTGTGCCGCTGGGTGAGCTGACCAAGCGTGATCAAGCCTACCAACTGGAACGCATCAAGCGCAAAAATCGTACCATCAAACGGGTTGCCGCTGCCATTTCCGCTTTGGCCGTTACCGCAACCGGAGCCGGCATCTACGCATGGAACCAGAAAAACGAGGCGCAAAAAAACCTGGCGCAATCGCTCTATGCGTCAGGCATTAACAAGTTGGCGCAGAATGAATATGGCGACCCGGCGGCCTACATTGCGGCTGCAGTCCGCAATGGCAGCGGCAATGCCACCCAGTTTGCTGAATCCATGCTGGCCATTAAAGACGATATGGTGCTTCTGCCCAATATGCAGTCTGCCAATACGGTGTTCAGCCCGGATGGCCGTTATGTCGCAGGCTTTGTCGATGATGGTATTGGTCGCTTCAACTTGCAGTTGTGGGATGCTCATACACGGCAAAAAATAACGGATATCGCCCAGACAACGACCAACAGTCCTGGCAAGCCCGCATTTGACAATCAGAATAGATTGTATGTAGTGAATGGCCAAAATGAAGTTGTTCGCTACCAGCCGGATACCCAGCAAAGTAGCGTGGTGTATCGTTCCGCAGCCACAGAAGGATTTGCGCTTTCCGGCGTCAGCCCGGATGGCAACTGGTTGGTGTTGCGCCAGTTTGGACAGGATGTGCTGAGTGTTGTTTTCAGTGGCGATAACACTCCACGTTGGAATATGGCCATTCCTCAAGGAGACATTGCCACCGTTCTGTTTTCGCCCGACAGCCAAACCGCATTGGTGCTGGCCTATAACAACAGCGGCAATTCCGGGCAGATCGTGCACCTCAACCAGCGGCAGCCAATCCGTGCACAAGCACTGAAGTTGCCGTTATCTGGAACATCGTTTTCTGCACGCTTTTCTCCAGACGGAAAATCCATTCTGCTTTCGGCCGGCGGCAATACCCATGTTTTGCTGGATGCACAAAACGGACAGAGCCAGCCCTTGCAAACGCAAGGCAAGTTTTACAACTGGGTCGCTTTCAGTCCAGATAACCAGAGCGTTACCGCGCTAAGCGACCAAGGGTACGATGTCTATGACGCCCGTACAGGAGGGCTGAAGACGGCACATGCCGTCCCGATGGACCGTTTGCGGCGTGCGCTTCAGGAAAACTCTCCAGATATTTCGCCAGCCCAAACCCAACGGTTGGCGGTGTTGAACAGGCAAACGTATTTGCAGAATCTGGGCAGCAGGAATTTGCTGATCAGCGAGCAATATTTTGCGCCCAGTGTCAAGCAGCTACTGGCTGATGCAACAGGTACCCACTTGCTTGCACTGCAAGCCGATGGCAAAACCATTGCAAAAGTCAATGTTGAAACGGGCGCCAATCAGAAAAATTTCATCACTCTTGCTGAGGCGGCCGATTATTTTCGCGTTTTGGACAATGGGTTGCTCATGGCCGTATCGCCACAAAAAACCGTATCTTTCTACGATACGAAAACAGCCCAGTCTGTTGGCAAGCCTGTTCAAACACAGGCCCGCCGCATCATTTTTGACAAGGATAACGCCCGCTTTCTTGCGCGAACAGGCGATAACAGCTTCGCTATCTGGAATATTCGTGATGGCGCAGAAGTCATGCGCTACAACCAAGAGGGCTCGCTTGGAAACTTCATCACGGATGACGGCTTCAAGTTTGTGCTGATGGCGGGCAAACAGGGCTGGAAGCTGACTGAACTGGCTGGCAAAAAAACGGTACTGGAAGGCAAAGAAGACCTCACCAGTGGCATTTTTAGCCCCGATGGGCGTTGGTTGGCAGTAAGCAACAGTGCAGGGCAGGCAGATGTTTATGACCTTGCCAAGCACAAAAAACAATTCAGCGTGCCGACTGTTGCGGCGCCTATTTTGCGCTTCAGCCCAGACGGGCAGATTTTGCTGGCCTCTGAAAATGTCAAACGCATGCGCTTGTGGCATACCGCGACGGGACAGCCTTATGGGCAGGTCATTCCTGTGTTCACAGACACAAAACTGCTGCAATTTTCAGTTGACAGCAGCAAGCTTTTCCTGCAAGACAGCACGGATGCCAACTTGGCTCCTTCCATCAAAGTCATTGACACCGCCAGCGGCAATCTGATTTCTTTGCCATTTGCCGCAGGGCTGTACAACAGCATGCAATTGCTTGATGCCGATAGCCGCATTGCCACAGTGCAGAAGCTGCCAGAGGGCTATCAGGCGCAAATCTGGCAGGTTCCGGGCGGGCAAAAACTCAACCCTGAACAGTTGGCCACAGACCTGGAAACCTTTTATGGCCGCAAGTACGATGCGCAAACGGGCGCGATCAACAACTACGACGGCAAAAAGCAATTCTCTACCTGGTATTTTCAGGATATTTACACACGGCCCATTGCGCCCAACTCGCAAACAACCGTCATACAAGCGATTGAGCGCTTGCTGCCGGTAGAAAACGACGACAACCTGCAATTGCTGTCTGCTTATTTCTACCATCCTCTGGCTCGTGCCGGGTTGGCCGAGTATTTCAGCCGCCAGCCGGGGGCTGGCGCACTGAGTGCCGAACTGGTGCGGCTGACTCGCCTGCAACTGGCTGGCAACGGTGATGCCAAACTGAAACAGCAGACGGAAGCGATGCTTGCACAAGCGGAACAGACGAGCGGCAAATCACATTAACGCATACCCCATCCACACACGGCCATGAAAATTTCCCCCAAGACCAAAAGCCTGTTTTGGATTGCGCTGGTTGTCAGCGTACTGGTGCTGTCTTGGGTGGGGCTGTCTCAGCTGTATCCAGAAACGAGTACGCTGCGTTATCTGCCTGATCGCATCTTCCGTTTGATCAAAATCTTGATGGGCAATGATCCCGTCTCGCCCGCGGTAGAGCGGGCAGATGTTCCCTTGGCGCTCATCATCGTGAAGGTGCTGGTGATCATCCTTTTGCTGCGCGCATTGTTCAAAATCGTCGAGAAGGTGTTTCATGAGCAATACACGCATCTGCGCATTGCATACAAAAAAGGGCACCTGATGGTTGTGGGTATTGGCAATAAAGGCAGTCGCATCTTGAAAGACTACCAGGCCCAAACAGGACGAACGGCTGTAGCCATCGAACAAAAGGCTGACCATAAAAACTTGCCGTCTCTGCGACGTGATGGACATGCGATCGTGACGGGTAGCGCAACAGATGAAGAAACCTTGCAAACAGCCGGTGCGTTAAAGGCGCGCACGGTGATTTGCTTGGGTGACGATGAACAGACAGGGGTTCAGGTAGCAGGCAAACTGATTGATCTATACGCCAAGAAAAAACCGGAAAATCTGCTGCAATGCTTTGTGCATTTGGAAGCTCCACGCTTGGTGGAAATTTTTGAACAGCACGGACATGCCCATATCCATGCGAGCGTGGATGTGCGTTTTTTCAATTTGCACAAAGTGATTGCGCGCCATTTTTTCCATCGTTTGCCCCAGATGCTGGAGAACAAACTCCAGCATCCTCGGGCAGAGGTGCGATTTTTGCTGTTTGGCTTTGATGCTGCCGCGCAGGCGTTGCTGATTCAGGCCATGCGTGTGTTCCATCTGTTACCCGGTCAGAGTAGCCATTGGCATATTTTTGCGCGTGATATGGCTACCAAAGCAGCCCGTTTCCATGACCGTTATCCGCAAATTGGCCACATTGCGCCCTTGCAATTTTTTGAAGACCAAGGGTGCTACGCCCAAGTGATGCAGCCATATCTTGCGTCACAGCCAGCACATGGGCAAATCATCGTTATTTGCGCCAGCGATGAGGAGTGCACCAACTTGCGGGCTGCGGCTGAACTGCTGAATGCTTCTGAGCAACAAGACTTCCCGATATTCGTGCTCAATGCCGGTGGCAAAGCCATGGCCGGTTTGTTAAGCGGTCGCGCCAGCACCCGCTTGCATTTCTTTGGTGACTACGACGATTTCTGCAAGTATGAACTGATTACAGGCGAGCGCCAAGACGATTGGGCGCGCGCCATGCATAACGACTATCTGCGGCAAATCAGCGGAGCCGCATCAGAAAGCAGTGCTTACCAAACCAGTTGGGATGACCTTTCGGAAGATGCCAAAGACGCCAACCGCGCCCAAGCAGACCACATCATTTACAAATTGCTGCTGACCCATAAACACGGCGTCGATCAAAAGCCGGCTGATCTGCATTTCAGTACAGAGGAAATTGAGCAGTTGGCCATGGCCGAGCACGCACGCTGGGCTGCACACCGTTACCTGAATGGCTGGCAATATGGCGAGGTGCGTGATGACGCAAGCAAACTGCATCCTTCGTTGGTCGGATGGGAGTATTTGGGAGAAGAAGAAAAGCAAAAAGACCGCAACACAGTTTTGCGCTTGCCGCAGATATTGCATGCTGCGTAGGGCATGCAGTGAGCGTGATGACCCGCACATGATGTTGCCAATGCAGCGGTTTTGGCTTTATGGATGATTTGGCAGCCGGTTTTTTGTGTATGCTGCTGCCATCGTAACTACGCACCCTGTGTGCTTTTTCCTGCCGTGAGTGACCCTTCGCCTTCCTCGTCCAACGTTCCGCCCGACAAGCGCAGCTTCGTTCGCAAGCTGATCGAATACCTCATTCCTGGCCCCGACTCGCAGGCCGAGCTGTACAACACCTTGTCGCAGGCCGAAGAGCGGCAGCTGATCGGATCAGACAGCCGCGCCATGCTGGAAGGGGTTATCCGCATCTCGGATATGGTGGCGGGTGATGCGATGGTGTCCGTGCCCCGCATGGACTCGATCGATATCAACTGGAGCTACGAGCAGATCCTCAAGGTCGTCATCAACACGGCGCATTCGCGCTTTCCGGTTTACGAAGACAAAAAAGACAATATCATCGGCTTGTTGTTGGCCAAGGATTTGCTGAAGCTGCAACGCGCACCCGAACTGAGCCTGCGGGCGCTTTTGCGCCCGCCCATGTTTGTGCCCGAGAACAAAAAACTCAATGACCTGCTGCGTGAATTTCGTGCCAAGCGCAACCATCTGGCCATCGTGATTGATGAGTTTGGCCGCTTGGCCGGCCTGATCACCATCGAAGACATTCTGGAAGAAATCGTTGGCGAAATCGAAGACGAATTTGACGACGACGAGGAAGAGGGCGACATCTACAGCCTGGCCGACGGCAGCTTCCGCGTGAGCGGCGATACGCCCATCGAGCGCATCAACGAGCATTTCGAGGTAGAGATTCATCCCAGCGATACGGAAGATGAAGACAGCTTTGAAACCATTGGTGGCCTGATTGCCCACGAAATGGGCCACGTGCCCACACGCAACGAGTTCATCACTCTGGCAGGTTTGAACTTTGTAGTCATGCTCACCAAGGGTGGTGCTGTGCGTTGGTTCAAGGTCACGCCTGCCGCGCAGGCCGCATCGTGAGTGCTGCTTTGCGGTTGGGGGGGCGGCTGCCAGCGGTGGTGCGGTATGCCTTACTGGCCTTGGCCGGTATGTTGCAGGCTTTTAGCATCGCCTGGCCGTGGGGGGAGAAAAACGCTTCCGGCACGTTGCAGATAGTGACCTTGGCAGCAGCCTTGTGGCTGATGACTGCTGATTCTCAAATAGCTGCATCAGGTGCCGATGCGGCGCCAGCATCAGCCCGGCAACGGTTTTGGCAAGGCTTCAGGCGCGGGTGGTGTTTTACCGCTGCCTGGTTGGCCGCCACATTCTGGTGGCTCTACGTTTCTTTGCATGTGTATGGCGGCTTGCCCGCCTGGCTGGCGGCGTTGGCCGTGTTGTTGCTGGCGGCGGCGCTGAGCCTGTATTACGCCTTGGTATGTGGCTTGTGGCTGCGTTTGCGGAAAAAACAAGGGCAAGAGATAGGCGCAGTGCGGCAGGTGCTGCTTTTTGCTGCGCTATGGTTGCTGGCCGAGCTGTGCCGCGGGGTGTTATTCACGGGCTTTCCTTGGGGGGCGATTGGCTATGCCCATGTCGATGGCTGGCTGGCAGGTTACGCGCCGTGGTTGGGTGTGTATGGCATGTCGGCTTTGGCCGCAGGGGCGTCGGCTGTGGTGTGGCAATTGCCGCAGTCCATCAAGCAACTGTATCTGCGCATATCTGTAGGGCAGGGCGCAGGCGCTTCAGGCCGTTTCGCGTCGTGGGGTGCCGTTGCCATAGCGGGCGTGTTTGCTGCAGTATTACTCATGGGCGGCTGGCACAAGCAAACCTGGGGCAGCAAGCTGCAACCGCTGGCAACGGGCAATGGCCTGTCGGTGGCTTTGCTGCAAGGCAATATCCCGCAAGAAGAAAAATTCCAGCCCAATAGTGGCGTGGAGTTGGCGCTGGACTGGTACGGTCAGCAGATGATCGCATCTCGGGCTGATTTGTTGGTGTTGCCCGAAACGGCTTTGCCCATGCTTCCTCAGCAATTACCCGATGGGTATTGGCAGGCGCTGCAACAGCGTTTTGCCCGGGGGGGGCAAACGGTGCTGATGGGTACGCCGGCGGGCGATATGCAGGCAGGTTATGCCAATGCCGCAGTGGGTATGGCTGCGGGTGGCGTACAAACTGTTGGCAATGGTGCGGCCAGTGGGGCGGCGGGGTTTGCCCAACAGGCCGATTTTTATCTGCCGCCTGCGCAGCAGGCCGAATACCGTTATGCCAAGCACCATTTGGTGCCATTTGGTGAATTTATCCCCTGGGGCTTTCAGTGGTTTGTGAACATGCTGAACATGCCTTTGGGCAGCTTTCAGCGTGGGGCATTGGTTCAGCCGCGCTTGCTGGTGCAAGGCGAGCGCCTGCAACCCAATATCTGCTACGAAGATTTGTTTGGCGAAGAGCTGGCAGCCAGTTTTATCGATGCAGCCACAGCACCTACCATTCTCGTGAACATGAGCAATATCGCCTGGTTTGGCGATACGGTCGCAATCGACCAGCACCGCAACATCAGCCGCATGCGTGCGATGGAGTTGGCGCGCCCCATGCTGCGCGCCACCAACACGGGCGCTACCGCTGTAATTGATGCGACCGGGCAAGTGGTGCAAGAGCTTCCGCGCCTTACGCGTGGCGTATTGGAGGCAAGTGTCAAAGGTAACCACGCACGCCCCACCTTTTTTGCCTGGTGGGCGGCGCGATGGGGGCTGTGGCCTTTGTGGCTGTTGGGCTTGGCAAGCGCTGCTTGCGCGGTGTGGGCATGGCCGGGGCGTAAGCGCATCAAGGCTTGATACAAACTACTTGATTAAAGGGCGGGCATTATTCTCAAGCGTTTGACGCCTGTTTGGCGCCTGGAATCTGCCGCTGTGTGTCGCAGATATTTATTGCAGATGCTGCAAAAAGGCTTTGGCACGCGGGTGCTGCGGGTTGGCAAAAAATTCTTTGGCTGGGCGGTCTTCCACAATCACGCCGTTATCCATGAACAGCACGCGGTGCGCCACTTCGCGGGCAAACGCCATTTCATGCGTCACCACCAGCATGGTGATGTGCTCTGCGGCCAGTTGGCGAATGGTACGCAACACTTCAACCGTCAGTTCGGGGTCCAGCGCGCTGGTGGGTTCGTCAAACAGCATGATGGCAGGCTGCATGGCCAAGGCGCGGGCAATGGCTACGCGCTGTTTTTGGCCGCCAGACAGGCGGGCAGGGTAGGCGTCGCGCTTGTCGAACAGCCCCACTTTGCGCAGCAGTTCTTCGGCCTGGGGGATGATGGTGTCGCGTGCCAGCCCTTTGACGGTCATGGGCGCTTCGATCAAGTTGTCCAGCACGGTCATGTGCGGAAACAGGTTGAAATGCTGAAACACCATGCCGGTGTGCGAGCAGATATGGCGGATTTCGCGCTCTGACGGATATTGCGCCCGCCCGTGGGCATCGTTATGCACCAGATTGTGGATATCGACATCGATGCTGCCGCTGTCAATCGTTTCCAGATGATTGATGCAGCGCAGCAGGGTGGATTTGCCCGAGCCGGAAGAGCCGAGAATAGCTACCACTTCGCCTTTTTGCACTTGTAGCGTAATGCCACGCAGCACTTCGTGCTGGCCGAAACTTTTGCGCACGTCTTGCATGCGCAAGGCGGGCATGGTCTGATCAGCCACTGCGTTGGCAACGGCGTCGTTATGGTTATTTGTCTTGTTGCGCATAGCGAAGCTCCAGGCGTTGGAACACCCAAGTCAGAACCAGTGTCATGATCAAATAAAAAGCGGCGGCCACGATAAAGGGCGTCACGGTAAATTCGCGCTGCACGATATTGCGGGCGGCGCGCAGCAGATCATTCAGCGCCAGCACATAAATGAGCGAAGTGTCTTTGACCAGGGTGATGGTTTCATTGCTCATGGGTGGCAGAATGTGCCGCACCATTTGCGGCAGCACAATGCGGCGCATGGTCTGCCCATAGCTCATACCCAAGGATTTGGCTGCTTCATATTGGCCGCGATCTACGCTTTGAATGCCTGCCCGGAAAATTTCCGCAAAATAGGCGGCGTAATTCAGGGTAAAAGCGGCAATGGCCGACGGAAAATCAGGCAACTTGATGCCTATCACCGGAACAAAAGGCAAAGCAAAATAAATGAACAGCAGTTGCAGCATCAATGGCGTGCCGCGCATCAGCCAGATGTAGCCATTGACCAGTTGGCGCAGAGCGCCCCATCGGGACACGCGCGCCAGCGCCAGCGCCAGCCCCAAGGGCAAAGACAGCAACAGGGTAATGACGAAGAGCTTGAGCGTTGTCTCTGCCCCACTGAGAATGGGGGGGAGCATGGTGAGCAGCTTGTCCATGCGAAAAATGGGAGGAGGATGGAAAGTGGTTTTATTGATGGCATACGCTCTGGAATAAAGCCGCATGCTCAAGTAGTAGAAAATATCATGAAAGTTTGCGAAACATCTTCTTCATGATGGAAGCAAAAATCTATAGCCCGGTATCCGGTTCGCATGAAAAAAGCAAGGTACGCTTGGGCATACCTTGCTTGTTGGGACTAAGACTTATTTTTTAGCTTCTTCAAACCATTTGGCATAAATGGTCTTAGCAGTGCCATCGGCCACCATGGCATCCAGCGTTTCGTCCAGTTTGGCGCGCAGGGCGGTGTCTTCCAGGCGCAAGCCTACGCCGTATTCTTCTGCGCCCAGGTTTTCTTCCAAAATATGGTATTCGCCCGGTTTTTTGCTGGTGTAGTAGCGGCCAACCACTTCGTCAACCACCACGGCATCCAGTCGGCCAGCGGCCAGATCCATGAGTGCAGTTACGTTATCGCCAAAGGTTTTGACTTCTTTGAGCGATTTGTGGAGGGCTTCGTCTTTGTTCACGGCATCCACGGCGCTGCTGCCATCTTGCACGCCAACAACCTTCCCGGAAAGGTCAGCTTTGCCTTTTACAGGAGAGCTTTTTGCAACAATGATGATCTGGTGGTTCACCATATAGGGTTTGGTGAAGGCCACGTTTTTCTTGCGCTCTTCGGTAATGGTCATGCCGTTCCACAGAGCATCTACGCGGTTGCTTTTGAGTTCGGCCTCTTTGGCGCTCCAGTCAATGGGCTTGAATTCGG